>Ga0334722_10000450_pt1 | contig 61344 bp, 56 predicted proteins | sample C3_bottom_MG_FD_207210 | JGI IMG/M metagenome (GOLD analysis project Ga0334722, IMG submission 207210) | Sediment microbial communities from Yellowstone Lake, YNP, Wyoming, USA - C3_bottom | ecosystem: Environmental > Aquatic > Freshwater > Lake > Sediment | place: USA: Wyoming | collected... | reverse complement strand
GGATTATTTACGATATACATGGCTACAAAATGCAGCAAACGGGACCGCAGGGAAAAGAATAACTGCCGGTTATCATGGGAATTTCAGGAGGCGAGGCCTACAAAACTGCCGAGGAACTTCGGTCTAACAGCAGACAAATTCGGTCGTTCCTGCATCCGCGCGAATCGGAGCATCTCCGCGAGCACCTTCCTGCCGACATCGGTATCCGCCCGGTCGGGACAGTGCCGCCCGTCGGGCACGAAGAAATACCTCCCCTTGAGGAGCCGATGCCCGGAGTCATGGAGTACACCCGCGGACGGATCCTCGCCGCCCTCCACGTAGATCACCGGCACTTTCGAAAGGTCGAGGATTTCCCGAGGCGATTTCCGACCCGTCAAAGGCTTGGCGGGTTCGATCCCGAACAGGGCGCGGCATTCGTCCCGGATCTCCTTTTCCGACTCGGGAAAGATCCCATCTACTTCGGAAGACACGTGGAAAAGGCCCGTCTCGGTGCACTGCTGATATCTCCAGACGCGGAGGGAAAGGTCGCCGGTCAAGGCATCGGCCCGCGTGACCGTCTTGCGTGCCGTCCATCGTAGCTGCTCCTGCCCGCGTCCGCCGTTGACGATCCCCTCGACCCATTTCGTGGACCGGACGAACCAGGAAGTGGGCAGACGGGAGAAAAAAGAAAGAAGCGGCTTATACCGATCGAAACTTTGCCGCTGGGGGATCGTAGCGGCAAGGCCCGCTACGAACCGCCGCGCAAGCCAGGCGTTGTCGAAGCGCGATGCGGGACGAAGATTTTGAACGTGTTCCGCAAGCCGCCCATACCCCTTCTCGCCATAGTACTTGCGGAGGTAGCGGTCCCAGGAGTCGGACGTGAACGGGAAATCCACCGCCGCGCTCGACGCCAGAACCACACGGACATCCTGCGGAAAGGCGTCGGCGTACCAGAGGGCGAGGCTCCCCCCGTAGCTGTACCCGGCGACCATCCAGGGCCCCGGGAACTCCGGCTTCAGGGTTTCCTGCACCCGGTGTCCATCCGACAGGACCTGGTCGATCCGAACGTACGATGGCACGGTCTGGTCCTCGTCCGGGCTCAAGGAGCGGCCGTAGCCGCGATGCTCGAGCTGGACGAAGATCATGTCTTCCGGACTCCCGTACATGTGCCATGCCTGCACCAGCATTTGGGTCCGGAGCGGAAGCTCGCCTCCAAGGATGAAAAATACCGGTGCGCCCGAGGGGCATCCCTTCGGACGAAGAATCGCCGCATGCTGCTCGAACCATGGACCGCCAGGCTTCCCGTGGTCCACGGGTTGGGAGAAGGTTCGCTCCGTCAGGCCGAATGCCTCGTCCGTCGCCGCCGCTGCGGGCATGGCCCAAAGGAGAGCGATCACGCAGGCGAGACACACCCGTGAAACAGCTATCGTTCGACGCATTGCCCGGGGACTTCGCATTCCGTCTCCTCCTCGTTCGACCCTGTCGCTGCTCCCCCCAATTCATCATGAAACAGGAGAATGCAGGTAAGGAATTCCAGGAATTGAATGTTGACATGTCGTTTCGGGTTTATTAGTATGATCAGTAAAGACTGATTATTCAATTTATACTGCTTCGTGGCGCAAGAAGGAGAGGACGTTATGACAAAAGGGAAAAACGCCTGCTGTTCCCCGGCGGGCGCTGCTGCAAGCGGTTGCCGGGTGGACTCGCTGATCACGGTGGAGGAGTTCATCGGCATGGTCCGGGAGGTGCTGGGGCCGCTGATGGGAGAAGTGTTTAAAAAAGGATAAAGGAGGACGGCATGGAAGCAGGCACGATCCGGAAGTTCGTTCGGGAACGGTATGGAAACATCGCCCGGCAGGAAACCTCCTGCTGCGGGCCGGCCAAGAGCTGCTGCGGCGGCAAAACGGCAGAGGCCGTCGGCCGGCAAATCGGTTACTCGGATGACGAATTGCGGGACGCCCCGGAAGGCGCCAACCTGGGGCTCGGATGCGGCAACCCGATCGCCCTGGCGTCCCTGAAGAAAGGAGAGACGGTGCTGGACCTTGGCTCGGGTGCGGGTTTCGACTGTTTCCTGGCTGCACGGGAGGTCGGGCCGGCCGGGCGTGCCATCGGCGTGGACATGACGCCGGAGATGGTGGAGAAGGCCCGAGAGAACGCCCGCAAGACGAACCGGTCGAATGTCGAGTTCCGTCTCGGGGAGATCGAACACCTGCCTGTCGCGGACGAATCCGTGGACGCGATCATCTCCAACTGCGTGATCAACCTGTCCCCTTCCAAGGAGGAGGTGTTCATGGAAGCGTACCGGGTGCTGCGGCCCGGAGGGCGGTTCATGATCTCCGACATCATGCTGACCGGAAAACTTCCCATGCAGATCAGGGAATCGCTGGCCGCCCACGCCGGCTGCATCGCCGGAGCGATCCCAAAGGAGGAATACCTCGGGCTGCTGTCCGGAGCAGGATTCCGGGATGTACGGGTCGTCCAGGAGAACGCCTTCGCAGTCCCGGAACTCGAAACGGACGCTTACGCGAAATCGATCTCGGAAACCTTCGCTATTCCCTCGGAGACGGTTCTGGAAGCGACGAGGGCGATCGCCAGCGTCAGGATTTCCGGCACGAAGCCGTGAGACGGCATGATCGCATGACGAAACCGGTCAAGGGCGCCGTCCGGAATACGAAGGAAGGAAAGTTCCTCTTCGCCGAGACGATCACGAGGGTCTCCCGATGAAAAAGATCGCTTCCCTTCTTGCGGCGGTTTCCACGTTCTGCATCTACCTGGCCTGGTCGGTCTCCGCTCCGGGAACCAACGCTTCCAAAGGGGGGACCGTTCCAATCTCGATATCGGAAAGAATCGGAACGTTTGTTGCCGGCGACGGTGTCTGGCTGGGCGCATCCTATGCCCTTTCCGCCGCATTTACTGTTTACGCGTTCATGATCCTCCGGGAAAACCGGAAACGGGCGGTGGCGGGAATGACGGGAGGGCTGGTAGCGACCGGAGGGCTTTACATGTTCGGCTGTTACGCTCTCGGTTGCTGCGGCTCTCCGATGCTCCCGATCTGGCTGGGGCTGTTCGGGGCGAAAGGAGCGCATCTCGGCGGGCCGGTGGTGTTCGCTTTCACCTTGGCTTCGATGGCGGTTGGTTTCTTCCTGCTGCGGAGAAAATCCGGCTGCGCCTGCGGGGAATCCTGTGGTGGAAAAGAGGGCAAGGGATAAGGGGGAGGAGAAGAACCATGGGAAGCTGGACGCGGGACCAGTCGGATTCCATCGCTTTTCTGAAGCTGAATCGACCTCCGGTCAACGCGCTGGACAAGGACGCGCTCGACGAGTTGGCATGCCTTTTACGGCAGATCGATTCGGATTCCGGTGTGCGGGTTCTGGTCGTCACGGGAGCGATCGACAACCTGTTCTGCACCGGCGGCGATCTTAAATACTGGCGAAAGGAAACAAACGCAATAGCGGTGAGCAGCGCCGGGCGCGATGTGTTCGCCCTTCTCGCGCAGATGGAGATACCCACCATCGCGGCGATCAACGGCCACGTTATCGGCGACGGGCTGGCGCTCGCCATGGCGTGCGATCTTCGGGTGGCCTCCGACAGGGCGACATTTCGTCTGCCGGAGACCGCCTACGGGTTCATCCCCGGATGGGGGACGGTTCGCGAACTCGTCGGCCTGATCGGCCGAACGCATGCCGCGGAGCTGATGCTCACCGGTCGTCCGCTCGATGCCGCGGGTGCGCACCGGATCGGGCTGGTCGGCGATGTTGTACCGCCGGATCGCCTTCAGCCCATTGTGCTGGAACGGAGCCTCGCCCTCTCGAGCTTTTCGGGCACGGCCTTGGCTGCAATGAAATGCGCCCTGCGCGGCGGGGATGAAGTTGCTTGCTTCGAACGGGTCTGGGGTTCGTCGGACTGGCATGAGGGCATTGATGCTCTCCTGGAGAAAAGAGCGCCGAGGTTCGAACGACAGTAAGTCCTGGCCGAACCAAGAGGTAGTGTCGGGTGCCGCGAACGGCGTGGCCCTGCACACCCGCTGAGCCGTTACCACAAAACCTTCGCTTCCTGGTATTCAGTCCGAACAGGTTTCCGTCGGCCCCTCTCCGATTTCCTTCCGGCCGAAGACAGCATTATGTTTCCCCTCCTAAGTTTTGGCACCCACCGTACCTGTCCCCCGTATACCACTATGTCGCGAGGAAATCGGATTCAGGTCACGGATAGTCCTAACCGAACGTTCCCATAAGATTTCCCTCGACTCGCATACCCCATGGGGGTATTATGAAGTAACCGTATACCCCCATGGGGTATAAAAGAATTCGAGGAGGATCGAATGAACCGCGATTCACAAAAAAGAATGTCGACGCGGGTCAAGCGTATCGCCGGGCAGGTGGCGGGAATCGAGCGGATGGTGGCGGACAAACGTTACTGCCTCGATATCCTGAACCAGATTGCGGCCGTACGCTCGGCCCTGGATGCCCTGGGCATCGAGCTGCTTACCCGACACGTTGAGATGTGCATTCTTGGGCATGGCAGCGGTTCGGAACACGAGAACGCCAAGCCGATGACGCGGCAGGAACTTCTCGACGAAGTCAAAACAGCGCTCTCGCGGTTTCTGAAGTAAGAAAAAGGCCCGAGCAACTATCCGCCGTGCCACAACAGATCGGGAGGGACCGTTCATGCAAAAAGCCGCATTCGCTATTACCGGCATGTCGTGCGTCAGTTGCGCGGCCAGGATCGAAAAGGTGCTCGGAGAGACTGCCGGCATCGTCCGTGCTTCCATCAATTTTGCCATGGAGGAACTACTGGTGGAGTTTGATGCCTCCTCCTCCAGCCGCGAGACAATCGCGGAGAAAGTCACGAAGCTCGGGTACGGCATCCGGGCCAAATCGGGTGACGGATACCGTCCCGTCCCGGCAGAGGAGGCGAAAGAGGACGAGGCGAAGAGCTACCGGAGTCAGCGAAACTGGTTCATCGCAAGCCTGATCTTCTCCCTTCCCATCATGCTCACCATGGGGATGCACAACATCCCGGCGGTCGGTTGGATGAACCTGGTGCTTGCAACCATCGTCCAGTTCTCGGCGGGATTCACCTTTTACCGCGGTTCCTGGTATGCCCTCAGAAGCCGTAGCGCCAATATGGACGTGCTCGTAGCTTTGGGAACCTCCTCCGCTTATTTCTACTCGCTGTTCGCCTTCTTCGGTGTGTTCGGCGGGCATGGCGGCGAGGTATTCTTCGAAACCTCGGCCATGCTGATCGCGTTCGTCCGACTCGGCAAATACCTGGAAGCAAGGGCTCGCGGCAAGGCGGGAGAGGCGTTGAAGAAGCTCCTCAGGCTCCAGGCCGACAAGGCGCGGGTCATCACGGAGGAGGGGGAGAAAGAGGTGCCGGTCTCGATGGTCCATGTCGGAGATATCCTCCTGGTGCGGCCCGGGGAGACGGTCCCGACGGATGGGGAGATCGTGGAGGGAAAGAGCACTCTCGACGAATCGATGATGACCGGCGAATCGGTGCCGGTCGAGAAGGGAGTGGGGGATTCCGTAACCGGGGCCACCATCAACAGGACCGGGTTCCTCAAGGTGCGCGCCGCGCGGGTCGGCGAGGAGACCCTGCTTTCCCGGATCGTGAGGATGGTGCAGGAGGCCCAGGCGGACAAGGCGCCGATCCAGCGTTTCGCAGACCGGGTTTCCGCCCTCTTCGTGCCGGCGGTTGTGGGACTTTCGCTCGCAACCCTTGCCCTTTGGCACTTGGCCCTGCATGAGCCGTTTCTCTTCGCGTTCAAGCTTGCCACCGCCGTGGTGGTGATCGCCTGCCCGTGCGCCATGGGGCTCGCCACGCCAACTGCCATCATGGTGGGGAGCGGGATGGGGCTTGCTCGCGGCATCCTCATCAAGCGGGGCTCGGTGCTTGAAAACATTTCCAGGCTCCAGTCGATCCTTCTCGACAAGACCGGAACCCTGACCGAGGGGAGACCGACCCTCACAGACGTGGTGACCGTTCCGGCTGTGGACGAGGAGCTGTTCCTCGAGTGCCTCGCCTCGGCGGAATCCCGGTCGACTCACCCCCTTGCCCACGCGTCATTGCAGGGGGTTTCGGCACGGGGGATCTCTCCCAGCCAAGTTTACGATTACACCGAAAGAGGGGGCTTCGGCGTTTCCTGCACCGCCGACGGGATGCGAATCCTCGCGGGGAGCGCACGGTTCCTGGAAGAGGAGGGAATTTCCACGACGCTACTGTCCGCGGAGGAGCCCCGCCTCGTCAATGAAGGGAAATCGCTGATTTATGTGGCGGCCGGCGGGCGGTTCCTCGGCATCGCGGCCTTTTCCGACCGGCTGAAAAGCTCCTCGGCCGCAGCGGTTTCGGAGATGCGCCGTCTCGGGATCAAGACATTCATGATCACCGGCGACCATCGGGATGTGGCGGCGGCCGTCGCCCGGCAGGCGGGGGTGGACGGTTTCGAGGCCGAGGTGCTCCCCGACAGGAAGTTGGAGGTGGTAAAGGAATACCAGGCGAAGGGGATGTTCGTCGGAATGGTCGGAGACGGGATAAACGACGCTTCGGCATTAGCCCAGGCCGACATCGGCATCGCCATCGGGAGCGGGACCGATGTGGCCAAGGAGACCGGCGACGTGATTCTGGTGCGCGACGACCTGATGGATGTTGTGCGGGTCATCCGGCTGGGCCGGGCGACTCTGGCGAAGATCAAGCAGAACCTCTTCTGGGCGCTGTTCTACAACATCCTGGGCGTCCCCATCGCTGCGGGCGCCCTCTACTATCCGCTCGGCATCACCCTTCGGCCCGAGTTCGCCGGACTTGCCATGGCGCTCTCCTCCGTGTCGGTGGTGGCCAATTCCATCCTGTTGCGGCGTTCCGACAAGAAACTGTGATCACGGGAAAGTTTTATCCGGTCCGGGTCGAAGGTGGCGAGGGCTGCCGCGCCTGACCGCACCGGGTCAGGCGGGGAGCTCGAACTCCCCGCGGGCGATCCGCTCCGCCATGTCGCCGTGGTCGGCCTGCGTCGGGGACGGCGAGACGACGTGCAGCACGATCATGTCCGTCTTCGCCTTGATGCCCCGGCGCACCTTCCTCGGGACGACGACGAGATCCCCTTCCGTGACGTTGCGCCGCTCCTTCCCCGCGACCACTTCCCCTTCCCCGGAGACGATGTAGAGGGCGACGTGCACGTCGGGGGCGTGAATGGGGATGAACTGCCCCGCGCGGAACGTGGCCCGCACGACCTTCATCTCGGGGCTCTCGAACAGGGGACGGGGCAGGAACCGGTTCGGGTCGAACTCGGGATCCTTCTTCGGCCGCGCGAACACGGGATCGCTCATCGTCGTACCTCCGGGAACGGGATTTCCACAGGGTTCACTCTCCTCTAATGTTACCGACCCTTCCTTGACCCGGGTCAATCCCCGCCTGGCCGGGAATGGTACATTGGCGTCAGGGAATATGGTATGCCGCCGCGACCGGCGAGGGGTGGGGGACCATGAACACGACGACGATCCGGTTCCTGAAGGCGGGAATGGCGTACCTCCTCCTCGGGGGATTCCTGGGGGTGCTCCTCTCCCTGCCGGCCACGCGGGACGCCCTCTACGCTTCCCATCCGGGGGCACGATGGGGACTGGCGCACGCGCACATCGTCCTCACGGGGTTCGTGATGATGATCATCTTCGGGATCGCGTACCACATCCTCCCGCGGTTCGCGGGGAAGCCCCTCCACAGCGAGGGGTGGGCCGCCGCCCACTTCTGGCTGGCCGCCCCGGCGACCGCCGCCATGGCGATCGGGTTCACGCACACGTTTGCCGCCCCGCTCCTGTGGGCGGGTGGCGCGGCACAGTTCGCGGGGATCGTCCTCGGGGTGGTCAATCTCTGGTGGACGATCCGGTGACACCAATCCTTTCGAGAAGAAGGAGGCAACGGCCATGCACGATGCCCTGAAGGAAGTACAGTTCTCTCCGGACCGGCCGGTTTCCCGCCTGCTGCACGACACGCCGGAGATGCGGGTCGTCGTCTTCGGCCTCGAAGGGGGGCAGGAGGTCCCACCGCACACCGTCCCCGTCCGGGTCCTGATGCACGTCCTCCAGGGGAAGGGAGTCTTCCTGACGGGGAAGGGAGAGGAGCCGGCGTACCCCGGCGCGTTCGCGGTCACGGAGCCGAACGAGCCGCACGGGTTGAAGGCGGCGGAGCGGACCGTGATGCTCGCGGTCATCGCTCCGCGCCCATAGGAAGAGTGTTCTCCGGAGGAAGAGAGTCCACCGGAAAGAGGAGGTACGCGATGGCGACGATCACCGGCGACATGGTCATCAACGAGGTCATCAGGAAATACCCCGCGACGATCAAGGTCTTCAACGACTACCGTGTGGACTCCTGCTGCGGCGGCGGGGCGCCGATCGAGGTGACGGCCAGGAGGGACGGCGTCGACGTCGACGGGTTGGTTCGGGCCCTGAACGCAGCGGTGGAGGGACCGCAGGCGGGGGCCGCGCTAAAGAAGTAGGTAGGGCCGACTTCCCCTCGAATCGAAGTTCGCAACGATTACCCCTGTCCGCACTCATCCCTTCCGCAATATTTTCTTGACAAGCGAGCGTCCGATCGGCGAAGATGTCAGCGTAGACTGATAATTCTGATAAATATGTATGTTATGATATTGCAGGAAAGGAGACGGAGATGAAGAGACAAACGAAGGGCGAATCGTGCTGCGCGACGCCGGCGTTTGGCGGCTGCAAGGTCGAGTCGCTGGTGACGGTGGACGAACGGGGACAGATGGTCCTCCCCAAGGAGCTTCGGGACAAGGCGGGGATCAAGGGCGGCGACAAGCTGGCGGTGATCGGCTGGGAAAAAGAGGGGAGGGTATGCTGCCTCTCGCTGATCAAGGTGGAGGAGCTCAGCACGATGGTCAAGGGCGTGCTCGGCCCCCTGATGGGCGATCTGATCCCGAAAGGGTGATGGAGGGAGAAGGGGATGAGCGAGGAAAAGAGCGGGGGGTGCTTCGCCCCCGCGTCCGGGAAAACGATTTCGTGCTGCGGTGGGGGATCGCCGTCGAAGGGCGTGATCCGCTACGAGGATACGCTTGTGGACGGGCAGGTGGACACGCCGGCCGGGCCGGTACCCCGCGTTCATTCGCGGATCGGGCGTTGCGACCTGCTGGGCCGGTGGAGGGTTCGGTGGGGGATCGGCAGGGACCACTACCGCGTCGCCCCGGGGCTGTACGCGCTGGGGAGCCCGGACGGGAACGCGCCCGTCCTTGTCACCGCCAACTATAAATTGACCTTCGACGTCGTGCGCCGCGATGCGGCGGGGCTGGACGCCTGGATCCTGGTCCTCGACACCCAAGGCATCAACGTCTGGTGCGCCGCCGGGGAGGGGACCTTCGGAACCGAAGAGGTGATCCGCAGGGTGACGGAGGCCCGTCTGTCGGAGATCGTGAGCCACCGCCGCCTCATTCTCCCCCAGTTGGGGGCGCCCGGAGTCGCCGCCCACGAGGTCCGGAAGGGGTGCGGCTTCTCGGTGGTGTACGGTCCCGTACGCGCCCGGGACGTCCGTTCGTTCCTCGAGGCCGGGATGAAGGCGTCTCCGGCGATGCGAAGGGTCGTTTTCCCCACGATGGATCGGCTCGTCCTGACGCCGGTCGAGATCACCGGATTGTTGCGTCCCGCGGGTTGGGCGGCGGCCGTGTTGTTCCTGCTCGCGGGTGTCGGACCGGGGGTTTTCTCCCTCGGGGCCGCATGGGAGCGGGGATTCGCGGCCGTGGCGGCGCTCGCGGCCGGGATCCTGGCCGGCGCCGTGGTGACCCCGGTGCTTCTCCCCTGGCTTCCCGGGCGGGCCTTTTCGGTCAAGGGGGGTCTGGCGGGAGGCGTCCTCGCGGCGTGCGCGGTGATGTGGCAACGCGGAGCCCTGCATACGCCCGCGGCGATGGCGCTGCTGCTCGCGATGACGGCGGTCTCGTCGTTCGTCGCCATGAATTTCACCGGGGCGACGCCGTTCACGTCCCCGTCGGGCGTGGAGAAAGAGATGCGCCGGGCCCTGCCCGTCCAGGCGGGGCTGACGGTACTGGCCGGCCTCCTCTGGGTCGGGGGAGCGTTTATTCGTTGATATCCGCGGAGGAGGGATCGTGATGGACGGATTTCGATATTTGGACGGTGTCGCCACCGTGCGACTCGCCGATGCCGCATGCATCGGGTGTGGGATGTGCGAGGAGGTGTGTCCTCACGGGGTCTTCGCCGTGGCGGAGAGGAAGGCCCGGATCCTCGACCGCGATGCCTGCATGGAATGCGGGGCGTGCGCGATGAATTGCCCGACAAAGGCGATCTCGGTGAATCCGGGCGTAGGCTGCGCCGCCGCGATCCTGAACGGGTGGATTTCCGGATCGAAGCCTTCCTGCGGCTGCGGCGGATAACGCCCCCCCCCCCGCCTCCTCCCCGCCACATCGCTTCGTCGGCCGCCTTCCCCCACGGTTCCTTGAGCCGGCCCCCCGCGGCCGGAGAACACCCCGAAGAAGCAGGGACGTCGGACACCCGGGACGATGGCTCGGTCCGGTGGCCGCAATTTATCGTATTGCGATCCGTCTTGCTTTGGTAAACTGCAGCGGTTTTGGCGTGGGGGAGTTCGCTGAACCGAATACGACTCGGCGGGAGAAAAGGATGAAGAGGCGGGCGGCGCTCATGGCGGTCCTTTTACTGCTGCTCTTGGGAGGCGGGGCCTTGGCGGGGCCTTTCGGCTCGCCGCAGCCGGAGGGGATGGAGGACCAGTTCTCCCTGGGAGTCGGCTACTTCTACAACGCCACGGAGTGGAAGCCCGGCGGCGGAAACTTCGGAAACGTGTCGATCCGGCAGAACCAGGCCTATCTCCAGGCGTCCTTCCCCGGAAGCAGCATCTCGGAATCCGGAGCCGCCTTCTTCCGTGTCGGTGGCGCGGATTTCGACGACGGCCAAGGGTTCAAGGATGGGTACAAGCCTTTCGGCACGGTGGGGTTCAAAGACGTGTGGTTCGACGAAGACGATCTCCCCTTCCAGTTGGGCACGATCCTCCAGGGGTCCTATTGCCCCGGGTACAAGGCCGAGCAGACGTTTCTTCCCGGCTCCCCCGTGTCGGCGAAGATCAAATCGATTTGGGACGTGAGCCTGGGTGTGGCGGCGCAGAAACGGATGTTCGAGAAGTTCCGCTTGTACGCCGGACCGCAGGTCTTCTACGGTCGGGCGAAGGTCGAACGAATCGTGCCCGGCGGCGCCGAATCGGCCACGTTCAAGGAGAAAAGCCTTTTCGGTGGCTTCGCAGGGGTGATGGTTTCCCCCCGCAAGGGACTCACGCTCACGGTGGAGGGGCAGTACCGGAGCCGGTTTTCCGGGGGAATCTTCGCGTCGTATTCCTTCTGAGGGGGTTCCATCTGGAAACGGGAGGGTGGGAGAAGCGAGTGGGGATGGCACGGCGGTTTGAGGCCGGGATCGCGTTGGCCCTTGTTCTCGCGCTCCTTTCCGGGTGCGCACAGGAGGGATCGGAGTCGTTCTTGCACCGAGCGGGTATCACCACGACGCGGGAGGTCCCCACCGCAGTTGGGTCCCCGGCGGAAGGAAAGGACAACGTGGGAAGGGAGCGGGGACAGGCGGGGGAAAGAAGGGTGATCGAGGTCCCCATAGGGGAAGCCCCTCCGCCGCGAGCCGTCCCGTAGCCTTCGCCGCTGGAGCGCCAAAGGAGAGGTGTCGCCGTGAAGGACCGGAATCGACGGAACCGTAAGGAGTTCGATCGACCGATGATGCGCACCTTGCGGAATCGGGTCTCGAGGATGCGGCTGCCCTTCCTGGGATTGACGGCGGTTCTCCTGGCCGCGCTTGCCGCCTTCTGCGGGAACGCGGCCGCCGGGACGGCCTCCATCGCGGGGAAGATTTCCTCGGCGACGGGGAGCACCGTGGTCTTGTCCATGCCGTCTTCCCCCGGAAGGATCGCGGGAGGCCGGGCGCGAGGCGCTTCCTCCGCTCCGCATGCTGCCACCTGGGTCGAGCCACCATATTTCCGGTATCTCTCCGGCGCCGGAGTGGAGGGTCCTGCGGGGCCGTGGGAAACGGCGGCCTTGCCGGACGTCGCCCGGGTTTCGGCCGCTTCGGTGAACGCGCCATTCTCGCTCGTACGGAATTTCGCGGGTTTGGACTTGAACAATATCTTCTCACTGAATAATGGAGCGGGGTTCATTCCGCCGGACACGATGGGCGCCGCCGGGCCGAGTCACCTCGTGAATATCGTGAACGGCGGCATCGCGGTTATCAACAAGACGACGGGGACCATCGACAACCAGACTTCGTTGCAAGGATTCTGGTCCCCCTTCGGGACGGGGGCGGGGCAGCCGGCCAACGACGTCTTCGATCCCAAGGTAATCTACGACCCGCTCAGCGGAAGGTTCCTCGCCGTCTCGATCGGGGGGCGCAGTGCCCCCGATTCCTGGATCCTTCTCGCCGTTTCGTCCACCTCGAACCCCAACGACGTCTGGACCCTGTACGCCATCGACGCGGACCAGGACGCGGACGCCGTGGTCCGGAGCAACTGGGCCGACTTCCCATGCCTCGGTGTGGACGCGGGCCATGTGTACGTCACCGCGAACATGTTTGACGACACAGGCCGGTTCCAGTACATCAAGGTGTGGACGTTCCGGATGTCCGAGGTGCTGGTGGGGGCGACTCCCCTCACCGTCATCGAATTCCGCGACCCGCCGAATTCCGGTTTTACCTCCCAGCCGGCGCAGGTGTTCGGGACGTCATCGGCCGAGTATGTGGCCAGCGCAGGGTGGTTCGACAATGCGACGCAGACGCAGAGGTTCCTCCGGATCGCCACCATCACCTTCCCCGGGGGGGTGGGGACGTGGTCGGACCTCGGTCTCATCCACATCAACGGCCACTCCTTCACCGTCCCGGATGCCCCCCAGCAGGGTGGGGGAACGCCGATCGACACGGGCGACATCAGGCTGGCGAACCTCGTATACCGGGGCGGACGCCTGTTCACTACGCACACGGTGACCCCTTCGATTGCGGACAACACCCGGACGGAGGTGGCCTGGTACGAGATCGATCCCGCGGCCGCCAGAACGTCGGTGACGACGGCGGGCCCGCCGGTACAGCAGGGCCGGATCTCCGACCCGGCACGATTCTACTTCTACCCTTCCATCGCGGTGAACGCCAACAGGGACATCGTCATCGGCTTCAGCGGCTCCTCCCCGACCGAGTTCGCGGGCGCCTACTATTCGACCCGGGGCGCTTCGGATTCGGCCGGCACGACGTCGGCTCCGGCACTCCTCCGGGCGGGGCAGGGCTCCTACGTCCGGATCGGATCGAGCGGCCGGAACCGCTGGGGGGATTTCAGCGCCACCTGCCTGGACCCCTCCGCCGACAACACCTTCTGGACGATCCAGGAGTACGTGGTGTCCACCGACACCTGGGGCACCTGGTGGGGTGCGGTCACGATCAGCACGGTCCCTTCCCCGCTGGGTAGCGGGGGGATTTTCGGGCCTGCGGGCAGTTCCTCCGGCGGCGGTTGCACCGTGGCCAAGGAGCGGACCTCCCCCGGAGGTTCCACGGACGGTTCTTCCTCCGCGGGGACGCTGGTGGCGCTGATTTCGCCGATCGCCGTCCTGGCCTTGCGAAAAAGGTTCGCCCGGCGAGGTCGGTAGGCGGGTCATCCGTCGTACCCCTTACTCCGCTCCTCCGGCCGCGCTCCCCCACAGTTCCTTGAGCCGCCGGTCCCGGCCGCACCCGGTCCTGTAAAACTGGTAACGAATGGGGTTCTTCTTGTAGTAGTGCTGGTGATACTCCTCCGCCGGGGTAAATTCGCCGGCGGGGACGATCTCGGTGACCACCGGCTCCTTGAAGGGCTTGGCTTTTTCCAGAGCCTCTTTCGACTGCAACGCCGCCTTGTGCTGTTCCTCCGTGTGGTAGAAAACCGCCGACCGGTACTGGTTCCCCGAATCGCAGAACTGGCGGTCCTTCGTGGTCGGATCGATGTTGCGCCAGTAGACGTCGAGAAGCTTCCCGTAATTTATTTTGGAAGGATCGAAAACGATCTGCACCGACTCCGCGTGGCCGGTCCCGCCGGCCGAAACCTCTTTATAGGTGGGATTCTTCTTCTGTCCGCCCGTGTAGCCGGCCGTGACCGATACCACGCCGGGAAGCGCGTCGAACGGGTGCTCCATGCACCAGAAACAGCCCCCGGCGAAGGTCGCCTTTTCGAGCTTGCCGGCGGCCTTGACCGTGTCGGCCGCGAGGAGCGTCAAGGGAATCGCCAGCATACCGAGAAGGAACGTTTTCAAGGTTTGCGCCTCCCGTAGGACCGGATTATTTCGCGGTGGCCACGAACTGCAGGGCCGCCGAGTTCATGCAGTAGCGCTTCCCGGTCGGCTTCGGCCCATCGTCGAACACGTGGCCAAGGTGTCCGCCGCACCGGGGGCAGAGCACCTCGGTACGCTCCGAAAAGAAACCGTTGTCGGGCCGGGTGAGGACGTTCTCCGCGGCGATCGGCGCCGTGAAGCTCGGCCATCCGGTCCCGGAGTCGAATTTCTCTTCCGAGCGGTACAGATCGAGCCCGCAGCCGCCGCAGCGGTAGACGCCGTGCTCATGATTCTGGTCGTACTTTCCGCTGAAGGCCCGCTCCGTCCCCTTCTCCCGCAGGATGTGGTACTGCTCGGGCGTCAGCGCTTTTTTCCACTCTTCCTTCGTTTTCACGACGGTTTGGGTCATGACGTAGTTCCCCTTATCGACGGCATACACCCTGATCGACGCTGGCGCGGATCGGTCGGCGGCTCCCGCCGGAACCGCGAGGCTGCCCGAAACGGCGAGCCGGCCGCCGAGGATCCCGGGCAGCGTCGCGCTCACCGCGACACCGGCCGCCGCTCCCAACATCCGAAGAAAATCCCTGCGTGTGGTCCTGGATCGCATCCTGCGTCCCCTCTCTCGGGATAAGATGCATTGTTCGTCCTCTGGATGCCGGTCCTTCCGTAAACGTCATGCCATCTAAGGAGGAACCTCCCGCGAGGGATCAAGGCATGGACTCGCGGCACCCTTTGTACACAATGGATGTGTGGGGAGATGGAAGGGCATCCCAGGCATTCGCAGGGAAACAGAGTCCACCGGCGAGGAGAAGGGAAAAATGGAAATCGCGATGATCGGGTTGGGGAAGATGGGCGCCAACATGACGACGCGCCTGCTGGGGAAAGGCCATCGCGTGGTGGCCTACGACGTGAAGGAGGAGGCGGTCCGGTCCGCCGAAGCGGGGGGAGCGGTCGGAGCCCGCACCCTGGAGGAAGCGGTGGGGAAACTGGCCGCCCCGCGCGCCGTCTGGGTAATGGTCCCCGCCGGGAAACCGACGGACGACACCATCATGGCCCTGGCCGACCGCCTCTCCGGCGGGGACACCGTCATCGACGGAGGGAACAGCAACTACAAGGACACGATGCGGCGGGCCGCCGCGCTCGAGGAAAAGGAACTGCATTTCGTCGACGTCGGGACCAGCGGCGGCGTGTGGGGGCTGTCCGAGGGGTACAGCATGATGGTCGGGGGGGAAGAGGCCGCTGTGGAAAGATTGCGGCCGATCCTCGAAGCGCTGGCTCCCGCGAGCGACAAGGGGTGGGGGCGCGTCGGGCCGAGCGGGGCCGGGCACTTCGTCAAGATGGTCCACAACGGGATCGAATACGGCCTGATGCAGGCGTACGCGGAAGGGTTCGAGTTGATGCAGCGGAAATCCGGGTTCGGCCTGGACCTGGCGCGGATCGCCGAAATCTGGCGGCACGGAAGCGTGGTGCGCTCCTGGCTGCTGGACCTGACGGCCGACGCATTGGCGAAGAACCCCGGGCTGGACGGGATCGCCGCCTACGTGCCGGATTCCGGCGAGGGCCGCTGGACGGCGATCGAGGCGATCGAGACGGGGGTCTCCCTCCCCGTCATCACGATGGCCCTGCAAAACCGCTTCCGGTCCCGCGAGGAATCGCCTTTCGGGGACAAGCTCCTGGCCGCGATGCGCAACGAGTTCGGCGGACACGCGGTGAAGGCCGCGAAGTAGTGGCCTGTCCCATGCCGGAGGGGTCCTCCGTCATGTCACCATCATTTCGCGCTCCCGTGGACGAACTGGCCGATGAGCCCCTCAAGATCCACGGTGGACTCGGTTTCGCGGATCTTCCCCCCGGGCGGGATCAGGCGGTCCGAAGACCCCGGCGAGAGGCTGATGTATTTGTCCCCGATCAGCCCGCGGGTGCGGACGGAGGCGATCGTGTCCTCCTGCAGGCCGATTCCTTTCCGGATCCGCATCCGTACGACGGCCTTGTAGTCCCGGATCGTGATGGCGTCGATCTTCCCGACCTCGACCCCGGCGATCTCGACGCCGGCGCCGGGCCGCAGTCCCGCGACGGAACTGAACTCCGCGATCACGGGCACGTGGTCGCCCTCGGCGAGCTCGAGCTTCCCCAGCCGCAGGGACAGATACCCCAGGCAGGCGATTCCCGCCAAAAGGAAAAGCCCCACCGCCGCTTCAAGCCTCTCCCGCTCCATCCCCGCTCCCATCTCCTCTTACATCAGTTGAATGGGGCCGGTGATATCCCCGTCGACCAACTGCCGTACGATGGGGGTGCCGGAGTTCCGTATCTCCTCCGGAGTCCCCACTTCGATCACCCTCCCGTCGTGGACCACGGCGACGTGGTGGCACCACTGGAATATGTCGGGCAGGTCGTGGCTGATCATCACCATCGTGAAGTGGTGCTCGTGGTACGTCCTGCAGATGAGATTGAGGATGGAGTTCCGGATGATGGGGTCCAGCCCCGTGGTGGGCTCGTCGAAGAGGATGATCTCGGGGTCCATCACCATCGCCCGCGCCAAAGCCACCCGGCGCACCATTCCACCGGAGAGCTCGTCGGGGAATTTCTCCTCCGCCTTTTCCAGCCCCACTTTCCGGAGGATCCCGCGGACCTTCTCACGGATCTCCCCTTCGGGCATGTCCGTCCTCTCCCGGAGGGGGAACGCGACGTTTTCGAATACGGTCAGGGAGTCGAAGAGCGCCCCGCTCTGGAAGAGCATCCCGAAGCGCTTCCGGGCCTCGTAGAGCCCCTGGCGCGTCAACCGGTTGATGTCGACCCCGTCGAGGAGCACCTGCCCCCGGTCCGGCCTCATCAACCCGATCATGTGTTTGAGCAGCAGGCTCTTCCCCGCGCCGGAGAGTCCGATGATCGCGGTGATCTGGCCGCGGGGAACCGCGATGGTGATCCCGTCGAGCACCTTCCTGCCGTCGAGGGTCTTCTCGACGTCGATCAACCGAAGGACCGGCTCCCGTTTCGCGCCGGTGTACGGCCCGACGGAGCACGGCTTGCAGAGCCACTCTTTCGCATCGGGCGTTTGCGGGTCGAGTCCGGCCCGGGTCCCGTCGTTTCCAGCCCGCATATGCCTCTCCTCCTCGCCGCTCATAAGAGCACCGAGGTGAGGAAATAGTCGCATACCAGGACCAGCACCGAGGAGACGACGACCGCCGACGTGGTCGCCCGGCTCACCCCCTCCGCCCCGTGGCGCGCGAAGTACCCCTTGAACGTGCAGACCCAGGCGATGAGAAGGGCGAAGGCGATGGATTTCCAGATCCCGTTGGTGACGTCGCCCAGCTCCACGCTGGCCTCCATCTGCCCGAGGTAGACTCCCGCGTTCACGCCCAAAAGCTTCACGCCGACAAGGTACCCCCCCGAGATCCCGACCACGTCGAAGATCGCCGTCAGCAGCGGCACGGACAACAGGAAGCCGAGAAGGCGGGGCGCCACGAGGAACCGGATCGGGTCGATCCCCATCGTCTCGAGGGAGTCGATCTGTTCCCCGATGCGCATGATGCCGATCTCCGCGGTGAGCGCGGAGCCGGCGCGCCCGGTCACCATCAGGGCGGAAAGGACCGGCCCCAGCTCCCGGATGAGGGAGAGCGCCACCGCCGAGCCGAGCAACCCTTCCGAGCCGAACTTGCGGAGGGTGTAAAATCCCTGGAGCGCGAGGACCATCCCGGTGAAGGCGGCCGTCAGGATGATGACGAACACCGACTTCACGCCGATGAAGTGGACCTGCTTCACGATGTTGCGCGCCCGGTACGGCGGGACTGCCGCGCGTGCCAGGGAGGTGCCGAGAAACACCCCCATCTTCCCGAGGGACCGCGTAGCGCGGATCGCCCGGGAGCCGAGCGCCTCCGCAATGGAAAGAACCATGCCGCTCTCCTTGGTAACCAAAGGATCCGTACGGCCCGGGCTAACCCGCACGAGGGGGCCCCATGCCATGTTGGATACCCTTCGGCACGCCGAAGTTTTTGTTTTTAGGAGGTTTGTAAGGAATCGCGTCGAAACCTTACAAAAGGAGAGCGGCGTGAAACCCCGATCCGGGGTCCTGGGAGGGGGTGCGTATGGGGGTGCCCGCCACCGGAAATAAACGGATCCCGGAGAAACTCGAACCCTGGACAGGAATCGTAATAAAAACAATTACGTAGAGTCAACCCGGGACGAAATGCGGCAGTTGGAGGCTTGCAGCCGTTGCGTTTGACCGTATCGGGGGGGAAGCGCCATGGGGGCAGCACCTGCACCGTTCCAAAAGGAAGGTTCACCCCGAAGCAAGGGCGAGGATTTCGCGCAGCAGGGTTCCACCCAAACGGGCAAGCGTCCGCTCGTAAAGGGCGCCATCCTCGTGGTCTTTCTCCTTGCGGCCATCGCTGTGGTGCGGTTCACACCCATCAAGAGTTACCTCACCCCGGCCGGGTTGGGGCGGTTCCTGGAGAGGGCCGGCCTCTGGGGTCCGGTGATCTTTGCCCTGGTGTACGCCGCGGGGGTCTGCCTGTTCGTTCCGGGCACCTTGCTGACGACGCTGGGCGGCGCCATCTTCGGCGCTTACCAAGGTTTCCTCTATGTCTGGGTGGGCGCCATGCTGGGCGCCAGCGCCTCCTTCTGGATCGGGCGCACCCTCGGCCGGGATCTTGCCGCATCCCTCGTCGGCGACAGGCTGAAGAAGTACGACGAGGCGATCGAACGTAACGGGTTCGCCACCGTTCTCTACCTGCGGCTGGTCTATTTTCCGTTCACGCCCATGAATTTCGGCATGGGCCTGACACGGGTGCGATTCCGGGATTACTTCTTCGGAACCGCCCTCGGAATCATCGTCGGGGTCTTCATTTTCACCTTTTTCGTGGGCACCGTCAGGGACGTCTGGGCGAGCGGCGACTGGAGAGGCCTGCTTTCTTTCAACGTGTTCTTTTCCGTGGCCCTCTTCGTCTTCTCTTTCTTCATCCCCAGGATCATCAAGAAGATCAAAGGGGAATAAGACCATGAAAGAAACGACGGAGCCCGTTCCCGCCATGGGGAGGGTGCTTCCCGAAGACCGATACAACGAAGAACTCGTCGCCAACGTCCATCCTCCCGACTGGAAAAACCCGGAACCCGCGGAACGCTACCACCTGGTGGTTCTGGGCGCCGGCACCGCGGGGCTCGTGACCGCCGCCGGAGCGGCGGGCATCGGCGCCAGGGTGGCGTTGGTGGAGCGGCACCTGCTCGGGGGCGACTGCCTCAATGTCGGTTGCGTCCCGTCGAAATGCCTGATCCGCTCCTCCCGCGTCGTCTTCGATATAAAGGAGGCCGACCATTACGGTGTGAACGCCCTGGGAGGATACGGGGCGGACTTCCCGGGCGTCATGGAGCGCATGCGGCGCCTCCGGGCGCAGATCAGCGGTCACGACTCGGTCAGGCGCTTCACCTCGCTGGGAGTGGACGTCTTCCTGGGAGAGGCGCGGTTCGCCGGCCCGGACGCCGTGGAGGTGGGCGGGAAGAGGCTCCGCTTCTCGAAGGCGGTGATCGCCACGGGAGCACGCGCCGCGGTGCCCCCCGTCGAGGGGATCCACGAAGCCGGCTTCCGGACGAACGAGTCCGTCTTCTCCCTGACCGAGTTGCCAAGGCGGCTTCTGGTGTTCGGAGCGGGACCGATCGGTTGCGAGATGGCGCAAGCCTTCCGGCGGTTCGGCTCCGAAGTGACCATCATCGAGCGAGCCCCCCAGTTCCTGACCCGGGAGGACCCGGACGCGGCCGCGATCGTATCCGGCGCGTTTCTGCGGGACGGGATCGACGTGCGTCTGAACACCGTGGTGAAGGGGGTCACCGTCGCCGGAATGGAGAAGCAGGTACATCTCCGGAGAGCCGACGGCTTCGAGGACGTGGTCATCGCGGACGAGATCCTGATCGGCGCCGGGCGCGTGCCCAACGTCGAGGGGCTGAACCTGGAGGGGGTGGGAGTCGCGCACGACGTGAGGAAGGGGGTCGAGGTCAACGATTTCCTGCAGACCACCAACCCCCGCATCTACGCGGCGGGAGATATCTGCCAGGTGCACAAGTTCACCCACACCGCGGACGCCGCGGCGCGCATCGTGATCCAGAACGCCCTCTTCCGGGGGAGGAAGCGCTATAGCGCCCTCACGATCCCCTGGTGCACCTACACCGACCCGGAGATCGCCCACGTCGGGATGTACGAGCGGGACGCGCGGGAGCGGGGGGTCCCGGTGGACACCTTCGTCCGGGAGATGAAGGAGGTGGACCGCGCCATCACCGACGGTGAGGAGGAAGGATTCGTCAAGGTCCACGTCCGGAGGGGGACCGACAAGATCCTCGGGGCCACCATCGTGGCGCGCCATGCGGGGGAGATGATCAACGAGATTTCGCTGGCGATGGTGGGGGGGATCGGCCTGGGTACCCTCGGCGGCGTCATCCACTCGTATCCGACCCAGGCCGAAGCCATCAAGCAGGTCGCCGACCTGTACAACCGGACGCGTTTGACGCCCTTCGTCCGGAAGCTGCTCGCCTGGTGGCTCAAGTGGACGGTGTGAGGACGCCGTTTTCGATAGAGAAAAGTGACCTTCCATGAGTACGAGGATGGATCTTCCGGAGGGAATCCGCCTGATCGAGGATGCGGGGCGAACGAAGAACTGGAAACGGTGGGGGCCGTACCTTTCCGAGCGGCAATGGGGGACCGTCCGGGAAGATTATTCCCCCGACGGATCTTCCTGGGAGTATTTTCCGCACGAGCATGCGAGGAGCCGGGCGTACCGTTGGGGAGAGGACGGCCTGCTGGGGATCACCGACCGGGAAGGGCGCCTCTGCTTCTCCCTGGCGCTTTGGAACCAACGCGACCCGATCCTCAAGGAGCGTCTCTTCGGCCTGACCGGTCCCGAAGGAAATCACGGGGAGGACGTCAAGGAGGTTTACTTCTACCTCGACTCGACGCCCACCCACTCCTATATGAAGGCCCTTTACAAACTTCCCCAGGCGGAGTTTCCATACGACCTCCTGGTCGAGGAGAACCGCAGGCGGTCGAAGACCGAGCCGGAATTCGAGGTGTGGGATACCGGCGTCTTCGACGGCGGGAGGTATTTCGACGTTATCGCGGAATACGCCAAAGTTTCTCCGAACGACATCCTGATCCGGGTGACCGTGGCCAACCGCGGACCCGAGGCGTCCCCTCTCGATGTCCTGCCGACGCTCTGGTTCCGGAACACCTGGTCCTGGGGGCGCACGGGGGAAGGGTACTGGCCGAAACCGCGGATCCATCAGGCGGGTGAAGGTTTTCTCCTTGCGGAGCAGGCCTCCCTCGGCCGGTTCCGTTTTGCCGCCGACTCCGGGACGGGGGGGAGGCCGCCCGATTTTCTGTTCACGGAGAACGAGACGAACGCGGCGAAACTGTTCGGCTCGCCCAACGGTGCGCACTTCGTCAAGGACGCCTTCCACGAATACGTCGTTCACGGCCGAAGCGATGCGGTCAACCCGGAGAAAACGGGCACGAAGGCCTGCGCCCTGTACCGCCTGGTGGTCCCGGCGGGCGCCGGGACCACCCTCCGTCTTCGCCTGTCCGCGGAGGACGAGGCACCGAAGGAACCGTTCGGAGACGGGTTCGAACGGGTTTTCGCGGATCGGATCCGGGAGGCGGACGACTATTATTCCGCCCTCCTCCCGGGACACCTGCCCGAGGAAGAGCGCCGCATCGCGCGACAGGGGTACGCCGGACTCCTCTGGACGAAACAGTTTTACCACTTCTCCGTCAAGGATTGGCTCGAGGGGGACCCTGCCCATCCGCCGCCGCCCGCGAGCCGCAGGCACGGCAGGAACCGCGACTGGAGCCATCTCTACAACAGGGACGTCCTCTCCATGCCGGACAAGTGGGAGTACCCCTGGTACGCGGCGTGGGACCTGGCCTTCCATACGATCCCGTTCGCGGAGGTCGATCCTTTTTTCGCCAAGGAACAGCTCCTCCTTCTCCTCCGCGAGTGGTACATGCATCCCAACGGCCAGATCCCGGCCTACGAGTTCGCCTTCTCGGACGTCAACCCGGCGGTCCACGCCTGGGCCGCCTGGCGGGTCTACAAGATCACGGGCCCCCGCGGCGGACGCGACCGGCTTTTCCTCTCCCGGGTCTTCCAGAAGCTGCTCCTCAACTTCACCTGGTGGGTGAACCGGAAGGACCTCCACGGGAACCACGTTTTCTCGGGGGGGTTCCTGGGGCTCGACAACATCGGGGTATTCGACCGGTCGAAGCCTCTGCCCACCGGCGGGCACCTGGAACAGGCCGACGGCACAGCATGGATGGCCTTCTATTGCACCACCATGCTGTCCATGGCGATGGAGCTCGCCTCGGAAGACCCGTCCTACGAGGACGTGGCGTCCAAGTTCTTCGAGCATTTCATCGCCATCGCCGACGCCATCAACACGCTCGGGGGGTCCGGCCTCTGGGACGAGGAGGACGGGATCTATTACGATCATCTTCACGTTGACGGGCGATCCATCCCGCTTCGGGTCCGGTCGCTGGTAGGGCTTCTCCCGCTGATCGCCGTCGAGATCCTGGAGGACGAGGTCGTCGACCGCCTGCCGGGCTTCCGGAAGCGGATGCGGTGGTTCCTCGAGAACCGGAAGGACCTGGCCCGGACGGTCGCCTGGATGGAGCCTCCGGGGACGGAAGGGGGCCGGGGGCATCACCTCCTCGCCCTCCCGTCGGCGGAGCGGCTCGTCCGGGTCCTCCGCTACCTGCTGGACGAGAGCGAGTTCCTCTCCCCGTTCGGGATCCGCTCCGTGTCCCGGTTCCACCGGGATCACCCCTACGTGTTCCGGCTCGGCGACGGGGAACACCGGGTCGATTACGTCCCGGGCGAATCGGACACGGGGCTGTTCGGCGGCAACTCCAACTGGCGGGGACCGATCTGGTTCCCCGTGAACTACCTTCTCGTGGAAGCCCTGGAAAGGTACCACCGCTTTTACGGGGAGACCCTTCGGGTGGAGTGCCCGACCGGGTCGGGGCAATGGATGGATCTCGCCTCGGTGGCGAAGGAACTCTATGGACGCCTGGCGAGGATCTTTTTACCCGGTCCGGGCGGCGCCCGCCCCTGCCACGGCGGAGTGCCGCAGTTCGACAGCGATCCGAACTGGCGCGACCTGCTGCTCTTCCACGAGTATTTCCACGGGGACACGGGGCGAGGCATCGGCGCGAGCCACCAGACGGGCTGGACAGCGCTGGTCATCCGGTGTCTCGGGAAAACGTAACCGCCGGATGGATGTCGGGGAACGATGAATGGATTGTAAGGATTTCCGCCGTGCCGCGACTGACGGACAAGTGGCTTCGGAAGCGGCGGGTGGCATAATGTCAAAGACCCGGCGTCCGCGGGTCATCTTGTGGGAACGGGAGGTCTGGAATGGAGACGTATTACGACCCCGCGGATCTCGCGAAATTCGGCGAGATCGGGAAGGACGCGCCGGATCTGGCGAAGAAGTTCTTCGACTACTACGCCGAGGTGTTCAAGGAAGGAGAGCTCACGGAGCGGGAGAAGGCGCTGATCGCACTTGCGGTGGCGCACGCGGTCCAGTGTCCCTACTGCATCGATGCGTACACGCGCGCCTGCCTGGAGAAAGGTTCCAATCTCGGGGAGATGACCGAGGCGCTCCACGTCGCCGCGGCGATCCGTGGCGGTGCCTCTCTCGTGCACGGGGTGCAGATGCGGAAGATCGCCGAAAAGATTTCCATGTAGGGAAGGGATAGAATCGAATTGGCGAAAGGCACCGTGGCGGGGATCAGGGAAATCGTGCCGGGGATCGGGACCGGCGTCAGGGAGGCGGCAGGGGTCGCGCCGTTTGCCGACATCCTCGCGCGTCATGGGCTTTCCCTGGTCCGGGACCGCGTCCACACCCTCCAGGTGAATACCGGGTACCTGTGCAACCTCTGTTGCCGCCATTGCCACCTCGAGGCCGGCCCGGGCAGGATAGAGATCATGTCCCGGGAGACGATGTCGGCGATCGTCTCGTTCGCCCGGCGGTTCCCGTTCCAGGTCATCGATGTCACCGGCGGAGCGCCCGAACTGGTGCCCGGCCTTCCTTTTCTCGTCGAGGGGCTTGCCCCTCTCACGCCCCGGCTGATGCTCCGCACGAACCTTTCCGCCTTGAGCGGCGCCGCGATGGAGTCGCTGCTCGCACTCTGCGTTGCCCACCGCGTGGTTCTGGTCGCCTCCTTCCCCTCGACGAACCCGTCCCAGGCCGATGCCCAGCGTGGCGCGGGGGCGACGGAAACCGGGATCGCCGTGCTGGAGAAGTTGAACGCGGCGGGTTATGGATTGGAAGGGACCGGGCTGGAACTGAACCTCGTCTCCAATCCGGTCGGCGCGTTCCTTCCCGTTTCCCAGGAGTCCACGGAACGGAAATTCCGACACGACCTGCTGCGGAAATGGGGGGTCACGTTCAACCACCTGCACACGTTCGCGAACGTACCGCTGGGGCGGTTCAGGGCGTGGCTGCTGCAGACGGGAAATTACGAACGGTACCTGAAAACGCTCACGGACGGCTTCAACCCCACCGCGGTGGAAGGACTCATGTGCCGAACGCTCCTCTCCGTCTCCTGGGACGGGTTCCTGTACGACTGCGATTTCAACCTCGCCGTCGGACGGCCCAGCGGAGACCGGAAGGTACACGTCTCGGACGTCCGTGAACTCCCTCCACCCGGCGCCCCGATCGCGATGGGGGAGTACTGCTACGCCTGCACCGCGGGATCCGGCTTCACTTGAGGCGGCGCGATCCCGGCCCCGTAGGGGCCGACGGACAATGCGGCGCCGTACCGGTTACCCGACCCCCTCGGCGGTCTTGTCCGCAAGGAGGAGGGCGCGGTCGCTTCGAACGCGTCCCGCCGGGATGGACCGGTCGCCCGCGCGCAACCGTTCGAGCGCGACGGCCTTCCCGGAACCGGTGACCAGCCACAGGATGCGCCGGGCCCGGTCGATCACGGGAAAGGTGAGCGTCATCCGTCTCCGTCCCTTGTGAAGACCGGTGACGGCGACCTCCGAACCGACGACCTGGAGCACCGGGTCATCCGGGAAAAGGGAGGCCGTGTGGCCATCCTCTCCCAGCCCGAGCTGGACGAGGTCGAGAACCGGCGGCGTTCCGGCGATCCGACGAAGGATCGCTTCGTAGCGGCGTGCCCCCTCGTCGAGATCCTCCGCTTCCACCGGCATGGGATGGACGTTGGCGGAGGGGATCGCGATGCGATCGATCAGGGCTTCCTTCAGGTGGAAATCGTTCCGTTCCGGATCCCCGGAAGGCGCGACCCGCTCGTCGACCTGGAACAGGTGGACGCGGTCCCAAGGAACATCTTCTTCGGCGAGAGCACGGAGGGTCCGCCACGGCGTCGAACCGCCGCTGAACGCCAGCGCGCATCGGCCCCGCTCCGTCACGGCATCCCTCGCCGCCTGTGCGATCCGTTCCGCGGCCCGAATCGCGACGGTCCCGGGGTCGGGAAGAAACTCCGTTCTCACGAAGTCCCCGGCGGTCCTGGCGCCGGAGCCGGGTCGTGCCATCGCTCGGGAGCCACCAGCGCTTCCGCCTCGCGCGGTCCCCAGGTCCCGGGATCATATGGGAACAGGGGGGTTTCCGCCTTCAGGACCGGATCCACGATCCGCCATGCCTCTTCGACATAATCTTCCCGCGCGAACCGGAACGTCTCGCCCCGCAACGCGTCCCCGAGGAGCTGTTCATAGGCGTCCGGTTCATCGGCCTCGGCCTGGTGGCTCGCCAGCAGTTCCACCCGGTCGCCGGCGAACTCCTCCCCCGGGCGTTTTACCATCGCGCCAAGGGCGATCGCCTGGTCCGGTCCGAGGCGGAACCGGATGTAGTTCGCCCCGGGAATCGCCGACATGCTGGGCGGCAAGGGGCCGGAGAGGATCGGCGGCGGGCGGCGCAACGTGACGACCACCTCCACCCGGTTCAACGGGAGCAGCTTCCCGGCGCGGATGAAGAAAGGCACCCCCTGCCATCGCCACGAGCGAATCTCGATCCGCAGCGCCGCGAAGGTCTCCACCGCGGAGGCGGGGGAAACCCCCGGTTCCTTTCGATACCCCTGGAACTGTCCCCGGATCACATCCTCCGGAACGAGCGGCGGGATGGCTTTCAGGACCTTCACCTTTTCGTCCCGGAGGGCCTCCACGTCCTCGTTTCCCACCGGCGGCTCCATCGCCACGTTCGCGAGCACCTGCAGCATGTGGTTCTGCACCACGTCGCGGATCGCTCCGGCCTGCTCGTAGAACGCCCCGCGCCCCTCCAGGCCGAACCGCTCGGCCATCGTGATCTGGACCGAGCGGACGTAGTTCCGGTTCCAGATCGGCTCGAGGAAGGCGTTCGCGAAGCGGAAGAAGACCAGGTTCTGCACGGCGTTCTTGCCGAGATAATGGTCGATCCGGAAGATCCGTTTTTCGTCGAAGCTGCCGTGGAGGATCCGGGTCAGCTCCCGGGCCGACACGAGGTCGCGTCCGAACGGTTTCTCGACGACGACCCGGGCGCTCTGGTCGCAGCGGGCGTCGTGAAGCTGCCCGACGACCGTGGCGAAGAGCGCGGGAGGAATCGCGAGATAGTACACCGGCCGTTTCGCGTCTCCCAATTCCCTCCGGAGCGCCGCGTAGGTGGCCGGGTCGTCGTAGTCGCCGCCGGCGTAGCGGAGCAGGCGGGAAAATTTTTCGAAGGCGTCGCGATCGACGCTCCCGTGCCGCTCCACGCTCTCCCGTGCCCGTTCCCTGAGCCGCTCGAGGTTCCACCCGCCCCGGGCGACGCCGATCACCGGGACGTCGAGGCGCCCGCTTCGGATCAGGCGGTGGAGCGCGGGGAAGATCTTTTTATACGCGAGGTCTCCGGTCGCCCCGAAGAAGACGAACGCATCCGCCTGTCGATTGCCCATCTTCCGCCTCCAAGCAGGATTCGTCGCGCGACTTCAAAACACATTACAATAGTCTTACGCTGGCCGTCGCATTCCGCAAGGAGGGGCCGATGCGCGCGGCGGCGATCGGATCCGGCCTTCCGCGCCGTTCCCCGATGCGGTACCCTGTACCGTTCCGTAAAAAAGGAGGCGATCCGTTCCCGTGATGCTTTCCGACCCGATCTTCACCACGCTCGATTCCGATCAGCGCCGCGCGGTCCTGCACGACGGGGGGCCGCTCCTCCTGGTGGCGGGGGCGGGGTCGGGCAAGACGCGGGCGATCGTGGCCCGCATCGTCCGCCTGCTCCGCGACGGCGTACCCGCGAGGAGCATCCTCGGGATCACCTTCACGAACCGGGCGGCGGGGGAGATGCGGGACCGGGTGGCGAAGGCGCTCGTCTCCAGGGGAGAGGCGTCGGTCGGCGACGTGCTGGCCCGGTCGTTCGACGGAGCTTCGAGGGCGGCGGACGTCCCGTGGCTGGGCACCTTCCACGCGTTCGGCGCCATCCTCCTGCGGCGGCACGGGGATCGCATCGGCCTCTCTCCGCGCTTCGTCATCTACGACACCCGGGACCAGCACGACGTGCTGAAGCGGATCCTGAAGGATCTGAACGTCGACGAGAAAAAGTTCCCCCCCGCGAAGTTCGGGTGGCTCATCGAGCGGGCGAAGCGGGACGGCGTGTCCGTCGAGCAGGCCGCGCTTTCGGCGGGGTGGCGCGTCGTCACCACGGCCGCGCAGGTGGGGAAGGCGTACGAGGACGCCCTGGCCGAAGCGGGGGCGGTCGATTTCACCGACCTCATCCGGCTTCCCGTGACGCTGCTTCGAGGCGCGCCGGACGTGCTCACCGCGGTCCGTTCCGAATACCGTCACCTGCTCGTCGACGAGTTCCAGGACGTGGACGGCGCCCAGGCGGAGCTCACGGAGCTCATCGCCCAGGGGGCCGACTCGTTCTGCGCCGTGGGGGACGAGGACCAGTCGATCTACGGGTGGCGCGGCGCCTCCGCGGCTCCGATGCTCACCTTCGAGGGCCGCCATCCGGGCGCGAAGGTGATCCACCTGTCGACGAACTACCGCAGCCGGGCCGCGATCCTCTCGGTCGCCGGCGCCCTCATCGCGAAAAACCGCTCCCGGCGGGAGAAGAAGATCACCGCGGCGCGGGAGGGGGGCGAGCGGCCCGCGATGTCGGTCTACGACGACCAGGAAGCCGAGGCGCGGGAAGTCGCGGCGGCGGTGGCCCGCGAGATCCGGGGCGGGACCGCCCCTCCGGAGATCGCCGTCTTCTACCGGGTGAACGCCCAGTCGCGGGCGATCGAGGATGCACTGCGCATGCTGCGGATCCCGTACGTCCTTCGGGGGGCGCTCTCCTTCTACGAGCGGGCGGCGGTGCGCGACGCGGTGTCGTACCTCAAGTGGTTCCTCCATCCAGACGACGCCGTGTCGCTCAAGCGTCTCCTCAAGTTTCCCCGGCGCGGGGTGGGGGAGGTGACGCTCGAAAAGGCGCGCGCGGCGGCGCGGCGCGAAGGTATCCCCCCTTCCGGAGCGCTCTCGCGGATCCCGAATCTTGCCCCCCTCTTCTCGTTCCGCGCCCTGTGGCTTGTGGAGCTTCCCCAGATGTCCCCCGCGGAGGCGTTGCACGCCCTTCTGAAGGGGGCGGGGTACCTCGACGCCCTGGAGGCGTCGGCCCGGGAACCGGGGGAGGGGCGTGAAGGCTCGGGGAGGGAGGAGGACCTGGAGCACGTCCGCGAGCTGCTCCGGGTGGCGGAGGCGTTCACGGGGGCGGGGGAGGAAGGGCTGCTGGAGTTCCTCGAGAAGGTGACGCTGGCGGCCGAGGAGGCGAGCGGCGAAGAGTCCGAGGCGGTGCGCCTGATGACGCTGCACAACGCCAAGGGGCTGGAATTCGACGTCGCGTTCCTCGTCGGGCTGGAAGACGGGTTGCTCCCCCACTCGCGGTCGGTCGATTCCCCGCACGAGATCGAGGAGGAGCGGCGCCTCTTCTACGTGGGGCTCACCCGGGCGCGGGAGAAGGTCTTCCTGTCGCTCGCCCGACGGAGAAACCTGTTCGGCTCGTACCGGGACGCCGTCCCGTCCCGCTTCCTCTACGACCTTCCGGCGTCCCTCGTGCGCCGGACCGACGGGGCGCTTCCGGAGTCGTCGCAACCCGGAAAGGGGTCCTTCGGCGGAACGGGTTCGGCTCACCGCGTGTCCGTGTATCGTGAGCCTCGCTACGAGGAGGAGAACCCGCCGGGACGTCCGCGCAAGGTACGGCATCCGGTCTTCGGTGAGGGGAAGGTCGAGTCGGTCCAGGGGGAAGGGGAGGACCGGAAGATCATCGCGCGGTTCCCGGTCTACGGGCTGAAGAAGATCCTCGTGCGAGCCGTGGCGATGGAGTTCCTGGACTAAGGAGGCCCGCCTCCTTTCTCAGGAACCGATGAAGAGCTCGAACTCGCCCTCTCTCTCGCCCCCCTCGGGGCGGTCGTAGGGGCTGGCCGGCGCGGCCTCCCGTCGACGGAGGAGGGCGAAGAGAAAGGTCGCCGTCCCCGCGGTCATCATGGCGATCAGCATCCAGTGGCGTTTCTTCACGGCATCTCTCTCCGCGGGACCCTTCTTCCACCGGGTCCCGACTTTCCCATTTTAAGCGAACCGATCCGTTCCGCCAAGATCTTTGCGGTGTTGCGTTTCGATGATCGGGGCGCCGGGGCGCCGGGCTTGCGCCCCCGGAAAGAAACGTGGTACTCCTTGTTTTTTGGGGGGGGTTCCGGAAACTCCCCCGGGGTGTCGGAATCATACAAGGAGTCGTGCATGTCCGACGAGCGGTGGAAGGAAGACGAAGCTCTTCTGGAGAGCCTTCGCAAAGGGACCCCGGGCGCGGTCGACGAACTGCTTCGGCTGTACCAGGGGAAGATCTTCAACCTTGCGATGTCGATCCTGAAGAACGAGAGCGACGCAGAGGAAGCGGCGCAGGACGTGTTCATGACCGTGATCCGCAAGGCGGACACGTTCCAGGGAAATTCCGCGTTCTACTCGTGGATGTACCGGATTTGCGTGAACACCTGCCTCATGCGCCTGCGCGGAAAGCGGCGGAATGAAACCGTTTCGATCGAAGATTTCATGCCCGTGTTCACGGATGAAGGGATGCACGCCTCCCCGATGGACGACTGGAGCAAGGAGGTCGAGCGGGATGCGCTCAACGAGGAATTGGGGCAGATGATCCGCAAATACACCGAGGAGCTTTCCGAGAAGTACCGGGTGGTCTTCGTCCTGAGCGACGTGGAGGGATTGTCCAACGAGGAGACGGCCAAAATCCTCGGGCTCACCGTTCCCGCCATCAAGTCCCGCCTGCACCGGGCCCGTCTTTACCTGCGCGAGCAGCTCTCCCGCTACCTGCGGGATGGGAAGGCGGGATGATGCGATGAACTGCAAGGAACTGGCGTACATGCTCGCGGACTACTTCGACGGATCGATGGATCCCCGGCTGCGGGAAGAGCTCGACGCGCACCTTGCCAAGTGCGAGCCGTGCATGGCGTTCACGAGGACGTTCCGGGCCACCTGTGAGGAGACCCGGAAGCTTCGGGAGGATATCGAGTACACGATCCCACCCGAGGTCCGCGAACGGCTGCAGACGTTCGTCCGGGCCGCCGCGCTCAAATATCCGGAAATGGTTCGGGAGTACCGGGATCAGGTCGAGCGGGACGAGCGGGAAAAGGTCGCGGATCTCGTCAATGCTGCGACCGCCGGGAAGCTCTCCTCGGCCATGGCGCTCCTCATGGAGAGTCACTGCGCCGCCTGCCCGGAGTGCAGGGAGTATTTCGACGCGTTGCGGAAAACCGGCGCCCCACCGGCCGGCGATCCTCCGGAGGGCATCCGGTCCCACGTGATCGGGTTGATGCAGACGCTCCCCCCCGGCGAGGAGTTCTTCCTGGCGTAGCGAGGCTCCCCTTGCGTCACCTGCGTCACCAGCCACAGAAGGGTTTAATCGGCGGGAGGTACGGCAAGGGGGAGTCACTTGAAGGTGCAAGCGCTTTCGAGGGACATTCCTGGAGGTTGTCGGTCCTGCGGTTGGAGGAGTGTCCCTCGCCCACAACCCACCATCATAAGGTTGGTATAGTAATCAAATGCTTACGTTTCCGTTCAGCGCCCTCGTTGGCCAGGAGCTGCTGAAGAAGGGGTTGCTGGTGAACGCGGTGGACCCGTCGATCGGCGGCGTTCTTCTGCGCGGGGAGAAGGGGACGGGTAAGACGACGGCGGTGCGTTCGTTCGCGGCGGTCCTTCCTCCGAAGGACGTGGTGTCGGGATGCCGTTTCGGCTGCGTTCGGGGGACGTTGTTGTGCGACGAGTGCCGTGCCCGGGAGGCGTCGGGAGAGGGGTTGCGGTACGAGTCCCGTCCGGTGGAGGTGGTGGACCTCGCGCTGAACGCGTCGGAGGACCGCGTCGTCGGGAGCCTGGACCTGGAGGCGGCGCTTCGGGAGGGGAGCCGGAAGTTCGAGATGGGCGTTCTGGGGAAGGCGAACGGGAACGTGTTGTACATCGATGAAGTGAACCTTCTGGACGACCACGTGGTGGATGTCCTGCTGGATGTGGCAGTGTCGGGCGTGAACGTGGTGATGCGGGAGGGAGTGAGCTACCGCCACCCGTCGCGGTTCCTGCTGGTGGGGACGATGAACCCGGAGGAGGGGGAGCTGCGCCCGCAGCTGCTGGACCGGTTCGGCCTGTGCGTGGAGATCACCGGGGAGCGGGACGTCGGATTCCGGAAGTCGATCGTGGAGCGGGTCCTTCTGTTCGAGGGGGAGGACGCGGCGTTCCGGGAAACGTGGGACCGCAAGGATCAGGAGCTGCGTACCGTGGTCCGGGACGCGCGCGCCGGCCTTGGGCGGGTGTGCGTCGCCGATTCCCTGTTGAAGATGGTGACGGAGGTGAACGTCACGCTGGGAATCGCGGGGCACCGGGGGGACCTGGCGATCCTCAAGACCGCGAGAACGCTCGCGGCGCTGCGCGGAGGGGTGGAGCTTTCCGCCGCCGACCTGCGCGACGCGATCCGTCTGGCCCTCCCCCACCGGATTCCCCGATCCGGGGTGAGCGCGGCGCGGGCGCACCATGTGGAGCGGCTCCTGTCGTGGGCCTTCCCCGGGGCGGTGAAAGAGGAAGAGGACCGGGAGCCGGTGGTGCCGCTCCCGGGAACCGCGCATGGGATGAAGCGTGGCGGAGTGATCTTCCGGGCGCCGACGGTGCCGCTCGAGGAGCAGGAGCGGCAGGCGATCTCGCAGGCGATGGCGGCGCGTCGCCGGTACGAGGCGGCGGAAGCGGCGGCGCGGGAGCGGGGGCCGTCGGTGTGCGGGGACCCGGAGTGCGACTACTGCCAGGGGTACGCCGAGAAAAACGTCATCACCCCGTCGGATCCGTACGAGGTGCGCAAGATCGTCGCCCCGAAAGGACGCAAACTCTCCGACGCGGCAGGGAAGCGGAGCACGTCGCGCACGAAGAGCTCCCGCGGCCGGTACGTCCGGAGCGGTCCGTGGGAAAAGGGGGGGGACATCGCACTCGACGCCACGCTCTTCGCCGCCGCCGCGGGTGGACACGTCCACCCCGGGACCCGGCGCGTGCGGGTCACCCCCTCCGACCTGCGCGGCAAGACCCGGGAGCGGAAGGTCGGCAACCTCGTGCTCGTCGTGATGGACGCCTCCGCGTCGATGGAGACGCAGCGGCGGATGGTGGCGACCAAGGGGGCCGTGCTGTCGCTGCTGCGGGACGCCTACGTCAAGCGCGACCGCGTCGGCCTCATCTCCTTCCGCGACACGGTGGGCGAGGTGGTCGTCCCGCCCACGGGGAGCGCGTCGCTGGCGGCGATGCAGCTCACCTGGCTCGCCTCGGGCGGGACCACGCCGCTCTCCATCGGGCTGTTCGCCGCGGTGAAGACGCTGGAGCTGGAACGGGTGCGTGAACCGTCCCGGAAAGTCCTCCTCGCCCTCATCACCGACGGCCGCGCGAACGTCTCGTACTTCGGCGGCGAGCCGCTGGAGGAGGCGGTCCGGATCGCGAAGACGATCCGGAAGATGGGGGTCACCGCGCTCGTCATCGACACGGACCGGATGGTGGCCGGGCCCGCCGCCCTGCGCTCCGCGATGGAGGCGACGCAGAAAAGCGCCAGGACCCGCGGGATCTTCTCCGACGGGCCGGCGCGGACGGTGGCGGACGCCATGGGGGCGAAATACTTTTCCCTGGCCGAGATGAGCCGCGCGGCGATCCTGAAGGCGATCCGCAGCCGGATGGCGCTATGAGCGAAAAGATCACGATCGCGCGGCGGGAGATCGAGGAACGGTACGGGCCGATCGGCGACGGGAAAAAGATCCTCTTCGTGAGCGGCGTGCCGATGGGGTTGTCCACCCTGTCCCGCCGGCTGGCGCTGCAGTTCACCGACCTGGTCCCGATCGACGCGGGGGATCTCCCGGACGGCACGCACTGGCTCCGTTTCTACGACAACGAACAGCGCAAGGTGATGGTGGTCGAGTTCGACCGGGAGTTCGGGTTCACGGGGGAACGCGGAGCGGACATCATGGACTGGCTCGGGGACGACTACTTCCGCATCCGGTGGCGGGCTTTCTGCCCCGCGGGCGGCGAGGAGTGGATGGGGGGCGACGGGAGCCGGGAGAAGGGGGGGAAATGAGGAGCCGCTTTCCGTTTAGCGCCCTCGTTGGCCAGGAGCTGCTGAAGAAGGGGTTGCTGGTGAACGCGGTGGACCCGTCGATCGGCGGCGTTCTTCTGCGCGGGGAGAAGGGGACGGGTAAGACGACGGCGGTGCGTTCGTTCGCGGCGGTCCTTCCTCCGAAGGACGTGGTGTCGGGATGCCGTTTCGGCTGCGTTCGGGGGACGTTGTTGTGCGACGAGTGCCGTGCCCGGGAGGCGTCGGGAGAGGGGTTGCGGTACGAGTCCCGTCCGGTGGAGGTGGTGGACCTCGCGCTGAACGCGTCGGAGGACCGCGTCGTCGGGAGCCTGGACCTGGAGGCGGCGCTTCGGGAGGGGAGCCGGAAGTTCGAGATGGGCGTTCTGGGGAAGGCGAACGGGAACGTGTTGTACATCGATGAAGTGAACCTTCTGGACGACCACGTGGTGGATGTCCTGCTGGATGTGGCAGTGTCGGGCGTGAACGTGGTGATGCGGGAGGGAGTGAGCTACCGCCACCCGTCGCGGTTCCTGCTGGTGGGGACGATGAACCCGGAGGAGGGGGAGCTGCGCCCGCAGCTGCTGGACCGGTTCGGCCTGTGCGTGGAGATCACCGGGGAGCGGGACGTCGGATTCCGGAAGTCGATCGTGGAGCGGGTCCTTCTGTTCGAGGGGGAGGACGCGGCGTTCCGGGAAACGTGGGACCGCAAGGATCAGGAGCTGCGGGCGCGGCTGGTGGCGGCCCGGGCGGCCCTCCCCCGTGTCGAGGTTCCCGGGGAGATCCTCGAATCGATCGTCGCCGTGGTCGCGGAGCTGGGAGTGGCCGGGCATCGCGGGGACATCACGGTGTTGAAGGCGGCCAAGGCGCTGGCGGCGATCAAGGGGGTCCCGTCGCCCGACGAGGAGTGCCTCTCCGACGCGTTCCGGCTCGCGTTGCCCCATCGCCTGAAAGAGGATCCGTTCGAGGAGACGGCATCCGGGCGAAAGCGCCTGGAAGGGGTCCTCGCCCGGTTCGGGTAGTCCCTCCCCTCTCCGTACGCGAAGGGATCAGCCGTCCAGTTCCGGCGAGTGGGGCTTGATGTCGATCACCGGGGTACCGTCGATCGCGTCCATCCCGCGGACGCGCAGCACGTTCCCCTCGATCGAAAGCAGCGTGACGGTGTGGAGCGAAACGGGGTTGGGGCGGTGGGGGGAGCGGGTCGAGAAGACGCCGCGCTCCGGCAACTCCTCCTGATCCCGGGGGTGGACCTTCAGGCGTCCCCGGGCAGCGGAGTGCATCCAGCAGAGCACGATGATCTTCCCGCCCTTGCGATGCGCGCCGTCGCCGAAGGCAGCTTTCCCTCTCGCCGCAACGCGCCGCTCGAGCCCGTCCAGCGCGGGGAGGTACGCCGGGTCGACGACGATCTCCGCCTCCTGGCCGGTCAGCGCCCCCTGCTTCGGCGCGTCCGCCGGGTCCTTCAACGTCGACCGCACGACCCCGACCGGACGAACGACGAACTCCTCCATGAATCCTCCTCTTGGTTCAGTACAGTTCGTATTTCAGCAGGCGGCAGTCGATCGGGCCGTTCATGACGGGGAACTTCCGCGACGCCTTCAGGCCGAGGAAGCGGGTGACGCCGGAGTTGCCCGAGAGCAGGTACGCCGTCCACCCCCGGCACCGTTTCTTGAGCGCCTCCCCCATCTCCCGGTAGAACGCCTCGACCTCCTCGCCTCCGGGCAGGCGGACGCCGTACGGGGGGTTGCACAGGAGAATCCCCGGCCCCTCCCCGGGATCGAAATTTCGGATGGATCTGGCGTTAAATAGCACCCGTTCATTGACTTTTGCGTTAACCGCGTTCTTCAGCGCCCCCGCCACCGCGGCCGGGGAGATGTCGCTTCCCTCGATCCGCACCGGGACCGGATGACGGGCCGCCTCCCGCGCCTCCGAGAGCAGCGCCTCCCATCGTTTCCGGTCGAACCCATGAAGGCGCTGGAACCCGAAGTCGCGCCCGAGGGACCCCGGCGCGACGTTCCCCGAGATCAGTGCCGCCTCGATCGGGATCGTCCCGGCGCCGCACGTCGGGTCGATCAGCGGCTCGTCCCCCTGCCACCCGGCGAGCAGAAGGAGCCCCGCGGCCAGCGTCTCCTTGAGCGACGCCTCCGACGGGTTCGCCCGGTAGCTGCGCCGGTTCAGGCTCTCCCCCGAGGTGTCGAGCGCGACGGCGCACTCGTCGCGCACGATCCGGACGACGATCCGCACCTCCGGCGACTTCGCGTCCACGTCCGGACGCCGCCCGACCGTCTCGCGGAACCGGTCGACGATCGCGTCCTTCGTCTTCTGGGCCGCGAAATGGGAGTGGGTGATGCCGGAATCGCGCACCGTGGCGTCGACCGCGATCGTCCGATCCGGCGAGAACAGTTCCGCCCAGGGGATCCCGCTCGCCCCCTCGTAGAGGGCCGCGGGGGTCGGCGCGGGGAATTCCGACAGGAGCAGGACGACCCGGTTGGCAGACCGGAGCCAAAGGTTGGCGCGGTAGCAAAGCGCCATGTTGCCGGAGAAGGCGACGCTTCCCGTCCCGACGGAAACCTCCTCGCCGCCCAAGGCCGCGATCTCGCCCGCCAACACGTCTTCCAGCCCCTTGAACGTCGTCGCGAAAAACCGGTGCATCGTCATTGCGCCATGATACGCCGATTCCAGTCGAATGCTGGTGCAGGGTGGAGGAAGACTGGGAGGAGAGCGCAAGATGGCGTGAAGTTTATCGGTTATATTTCCGATAATACCGACAAGATACGAACCCGGCGAAAATAGCGTTTTGGAAGAGGGCGAGGATGATGAAAGATTCCGGATTTCTCTCTGTGATTTTCGACAACATCCGGGAGAATATCGTGGTCGTGGACACGGTAAATTACAGGATTCTCCACGCAAACCGGTCTTTCGTCGAGTCGTTTGGCCTTCCCCTGGAAGAAAGTAGGAAAAAACGTTGTTACGAAGTGACACACAGGAACGATAAACCGTGTCATGAATCCGGGGAGGAGTGCCCGGTGCGCTTGGCAGCGGAAACGGGACGCGTGTCAAAGTGCGTACACATCCACAAGAGTAAAGAGGGGGGATCCCGGACAAGTCGGCTCGCAGCGTATCCGATCCGGGAGTCCGATGGAACGGTCCGCCGCGTCGTGGAAATATCAGAGGACATTACCGAGCAGGTGAAGTTGCAGGAAGAAATACGGAAGAAGTCGGAATTTCTCGACAATATCTTGAAGAACAGCCCGGACGGGATCATCGGGAACGACCCAACGGGGAACATATTCCTCTTCAACAATGGCGCGGAGAGAATTTTCGGGTACACGGCCGCCCAGGTGATCGGGAAAATCAACGCCTCTGCGCTTTACCCGCCCGGCGGCGCGAGGGAGGTCAAGGAATACATCTACGCCGAAGGTTTCGGCGGCCACGGCAGGCTCCAGGATTTCGAGGCGCGGGTGGTGTCAAGCACGGGGAAGCTGATTCCCATCCGGCTTTCCTGCGAGCTGCTCCATGAAGACGGTAGGGAGATCGGTACGATCGGATTCTTCCACGACATATCCGGTCGATTGGCGCTGCAGAACCACCTGGCGGAGTCGGAAGCGAAATTCCGGACTCTGTTCGAGACGGCCAGTGATGCCATTCTCAGCATCGACGAGAATGGGCTCATTCTCATGGCGAATCAGGCGGCCAAGCGTGCATTCGAGTATCCAGGTCACGAGATTGTCGGGTTGGACGTCCGGCGGCTGCTTGGATCGGGACAGGAAGGCACATGGGAGGTTCTCGCCAGGTACGCTTCACGTTCGGAGGCGGGGAAGTACGTGGAATCTTCCGCCGTGTCGAGATCCGGCAAGAAGATCCCCTTCCACATCTCCGTTTCCGAAAGCGTCAGCGGTGGGAAGAGATTCTATACCGTCATCATGCGTGATGTGTCGCAGATCAAGGCGTACGAGGAAAATCTGCAGATTCTTGCGAACACCGACAGCCTGACCCGCCTCTACAACCGGCGACAAATCTATCCGATCATGCAGAAGGAGCTGGACCGTGCCGCCAGGAAAAAGATCCCGTTCTCGGCTCTGATGATCGACATCGACCACTTCAAAAAGTTCAACGACACATACGGCCACGCGGGAGGAGACCTGCTACTGGCGGGTTTTGCCGATAAGATGAGGTGGGCGCTCCGGCAGATGGATTCCGCATTCCGTTTCGGCGGAGAGGAGTTCGTCGTTCTCCTCCCGGAAACCACGGGACAAGAGGCGATGGTCCCCGCCGAGCGGTTCCGTCAACGAATCGCCGACAGCCGGTTTCCCATGCCACCGGACGGCCGGCCGGTGTCGGTCACCGTCTCCATTGGGATCGCCATGTACCGGGACGGGGACACGATCGACGATATGATCCGGCATGCGGATCTGGCGATGTACGCCGCAAAAAGTGGAGGAAGAAACCGGGTAGTCGACTACGATCAACTGGCCCAGACGGAAACACCGTAGATGTTCGGGACCTCGCCCCGGAATCACTCTCGGAAGCAATAACCGCCCCCGATCTCACTTCCTGTCCAGGACCTCCCGCACCTTCCTCGCCAATGCATTCGGACCGAACGGTTTCTGGAGGTATGGGAGCTTCGGGTGCAGAACAAACGAGTCGTGAATTGCGTCGGCGGAATAGCCGCTCAGGAACAGGGCCTTCATCCCGGGAATCGTTGTAATTATCTCGTCGTACGCCTGCTTGCCCCCCATTTTCGGCATGACGACATCAAGCACGACCATCGCGATCTCTTCGCCGTGCCGGCGTAACATCCCGACCGCCTCTTCTCCATCGCATGCGCTCAGGACCCTGTATCCGTAAGAGCTCAATGTCCGCTCTGTGAGGTGCCGGACGGATTCGTCGTCCTCCGCCAGCAGGATCGTTTCGTTCCCCCCGCGGATGATCCCCCGGGATGCAATGGCCTTCGCGTCGACGGGGACGCCCACTGCGGGAAAATATGTCCGAAACGTCGTTCCCTTTCCCGGCTCGCTGTAGACGTGAATGAAGCCGTTGTGCTGCTTCACGATCCCGTAAACGACGGCAAGGCCCAGCCCCGTCCCCTTGTCTGGTCCCTTCGTGGTGAAAAACGGCTCGAAGATGCGCTCCCTGGTTTCTTCGTCCATCCCGGTTCCCGTATCGCTCACTATGAGCACCGCATACCGGCCCGCCTTCATGTACGGATACCGCTTCACGTGTTCCTCGTCCAGCCATGCCTCTTGTGTTTCGACTACGATTTGACCTCCTTCCGGCATGGCATCCCGCGCGTTGAGGCTCAGGTTCATCAGGACCTGCTCAACTTGGCCCTGGTCGGCGCGGATCGTCGGCAGCCCTTCCGACAGGAAGGGCTTGATCTCGATGTTCTCTCTTGTAACCTTCCGGAGGAGTTTCACAAGGCCGGTCACCACCTCGTTCAGATCAAGATTGGTGAGATCGAAGACCTGCCGACGGGCGAAGGTGAGGAGCTGCCTGGTGAGCGCCGCCGCCCGTTCCGCCCTGCGGAGGATCTCGTCAAGGTCGGAAACCGCTTTCGGGTCGTTCGCGATCCGGAGCTTGAGCATCTCCCCATATCCGACCATCACGGTCAACATGTTGTTAAAGTCGTGGGCGATCCCCCCGGCCAAGGTGCCCACCGACTCCATCTTCTGGGCCATCCTCACCTGCTTCTCGAGCGATACCATCCGCGTGACATCCCTCTTCACGGCGACATAACTCACGACGTCTCCGGAGGAGTCGCGGACCGGCGAGATCGTGGCGTCCTCCTCGTACAGCGAACCGTCTTTCCTCCGATTGATGAAATGACCGGTCCAGGCCTCTCCCCGGCCCAAGGCGCGCCACAATTCCTTGTAGAACGACTCGTCGTGTTTTCCGCTGTGCAGGATGCGGGGATTCTTCCCTACGGCCTCTTCCCTCGAATACCCGGTGATGGTCTCGAAGGCCGGGTTGACGAGCAGGATCGTTCCCTCCCGATCGGTGATGAAAACCGCATCGGCGGTCTGCTCCACGGCCATCGCAAGCCGGGCCCGGGTCTCTTCCCCCTTCCGTCGCCCCGTAATATCCCGGGCCACCTTGATCCCGGCGACGATATTCCCCGATGCGTCCTTTAACGGCGAGGCGGTGATCTCGACATGCATCACCCCTTTCTCATTCTCGATCCTTCTCTCCACCGTGTGGATCCCGCCGTCCCGATATGCCATCGCTACGGGGCACTCTTCGCATACGTGATCCTTGTTTTCGAACACCTCATAGCAGAATCTTCCCGACTGCTCTCCTATGAGGTTCTTATGCACCTCGTTCTGGTAGAGGACCCGAAACTGCCTGTCCTGGATGCTGATCCCGTCTCCGATGGCGGCGATGATCGCCTCCGTTTTCGCCTTCTCTTCCTCCGTCTTCCTTCGGGCGACCTCAAGCGCGTCTTCCGCCCGCTTTCTGTCGGTGATGTCCAGGAGCACCCCGTCGACATGCCGGAATTTTCCCTGTTCGTTGTAATCAAATTGGCGCCGGTCCGCAATCCACCGATAGCCTCCGTCCTTGTGTAGAGCCCTGTATTCCACCCGCAGTACCTTCTTCTTCGCTTCCGCGGTCTCCCGAAAGGCTCGCTTCAATGAATCAAGGTCGGAGGGATGGATCATCTCTTTCCACCGGACGGCCCCATCCAAAAATTCCTCGGCGGTGTACCCCGTGACCTGTTCCACCTGGGCCCCCATGAACGACACGGACCAGTCCCTGTGCCCGCGGTAGACCACGCCCGGGATGTTGCTCATCAGGGAAACCCGCTGTTCGGCCAATTCCCGGTACGGACGGATCACGAAAAAGTAGAAAAGAGGAGCGCTGAAAAACGATATCAGGATGACACTGCCCAAGATCCCGGCCATATTCTTCGGCTCGCCGACCAATTTGTGGAAACCCATATCGAAAATCTTGGCCGCCACGACGATTGCGAGAACCTTAAGGAACATCGACCTTTTCCCCATCCCTCACCCTTTCGCGGAAAACAGGAGTTCTGCCCTGAGCAGATAATACGCGAATAAAACGCCGTGTCGACTTACGCCTTATCGTCTGCATGGACTCGATTCTTCAATGGAACGCATCCATCGGGGGATTCGCGGCGTTTTGCCTCCCCCCTGCCGGTGTGGTAAATTTAGTTTTTCATCTTGAGGGGGAGATTCGATGGCGATCACGCGGGAAGAAGTGCTGCACGTCGCCCGGCTGGCGCGTCTGGCGATGTCGGACGACGAGGCCGGGCGTCTCGGCGGCCAGCTCTCCGCGATCCTCGACTATGTGAAGCAGCTCGACCGGCTGGACACTCGGGACGTCGTCCCGACCTCCCACGCCGTCGAGAAGGGGACCCCCATGCGCGACGACGTGGTGGAGCCCTTCGGGGACAGGGAGGCGATCCTCGCGAACGCCCCCGACCGGCAGAGCGACTTTTTCCGCGTCCCGCGGATCATCGAAGATTAGTGTAGGAAGGGCGCGGCAAACCGCATGGCGAACGTTCCCGTCCACGAGTGGACCCTCCTCGAAGCGGCGCGCAGGGTGCGGGAGAAGGAGATCTCCTCCCGCGAGCTGACCGGCGCGCTCCTCGCGCGGATCGAGGCGCTCGATCCGAAGGTCCACGCGTACATCACCGTCCTCCCCGAAGCCGCGGCGGCGCAGGCCGCGGCGTGCGACGAGGAGCAGGCGAAGGGGGCTCTCCGCGGCCCGTTCCACGGCGTTCCGATCGGGCTCAAGGACATCTTCTGCACCCGCGGCGTCCGCACCACCTGCGGAAGCCGGATCCTGCACGACTTCATCCCCCCCTACGACGCCTGCGTGACGGAAAAGGTCCTCGCCGCCGGCGCGGTCCTGACGGGAAAGCACAACATGGACGAGTTCGCGATGGGCTCCTCGACGGAAACCTCCTTTTTCGGCCCCACCCGCAACCCGTGGGACCTGTCGCGCATCCCGGGCGGCTCCTCGGGGGGAACGGCGGCGGCGGTGGCCGCGGCGATGTGCTTCGCCGGCGTCGGGACCGATACCGGCGGCTCGATCCGCCAGCCGGCCTCCCTGTGCGGCGTGGTGGGCGTCAAGCCGACGTATGGCCGGGTGTCGCGATACGGGATGATCGCTTTCGCGTCGTCGCTCGACCAGGGCGGGCCGATCACCCGGACCGTGGCCGACGCGGCGGCGCTGCTCGGGGTGATCGCGGGGTACGACCGGCGCGATTCGACCTGCGTGGACATCCCGGTGCCGGACTACCTTGCCGCGGTGGAGCGCCCGGTCAAGGGGCTCCGCGTCGGCCTTCCGAAAGAGTATTACGAGGGCGGGGGACTTTCCCCCGAGGTCCGTGCGGCGCTGGAAAAAGCGTTGAAGGCCCTCACCGATCAGGGCGCCGCCGTGGTGGAGGTTTCGCTTCCGCACACTTCGTTCGCCCTCTCCGCGTACTATCTAATCGCCCCCGCGGAGGCGTCGTCCAACCTCGCGAGATACGACGGCGTCCGGTACGGCTACAGGGCGGAAGGGGCCTCGGGCCTGATCGAGATGATGTCGAGAACGCGGGCGGGGGGGTTCGGCGACGAAGTGAAGCGCCGCGTCATGATCGGCACCTACGCGCTCTCCGCCGGCTACTACGAAGCCTTCTACGGGAAGGCGCAGAAGGTCCGCACCCTGATCCGGGACGATTTCACGAAGGCGTTCGAGGCGGCGGACGTGCTCCTGACCCCCACCGCCCCGACGCCGGCGTTCCGCCTCGGGGAGAAGACGGACGATCCGCTGACGATGTACCTCTCCGACATCTACACGATCCCGTGCAACCTGGCCGGCATCCCGGGGATCTCCGTGCCGTGCGGTTTTTCCGCGGAGGGACTTCCCATCGGGGCGCAGCTTCTTTCGAAATCTTTCGGGGAGGAGACGCTCTTCGCCGCCGCCGGGGCGATCGAGCGCGTACTTCCGTTGCGGCGCGTGGCGCCGCTGGAGGGATAGGAGACGATGCCGTTCGAGACGGTCATCGGACTGGAGGTCCACGCCCAGCTCTCCACGCGGAGCAAGATCTTCTGCGCCTGCTCCACGGCGTTCGGGGCCGTCCCCAACGGGAACACCTGCCCCGTGTGCACCGGCATGCCGGGCGTGCTCCCGGTCCTCAACCGCAAGGCGGTGGAATGCACGATCCGGACGGCGCTCGCCACCTCCTGCGCGGTGCAGCGCAAGAGCGTCTTCGCCCGGAAGAACTACTTCTACCCGGACCTCCCCAAGGCGTACCAGATTTCGCAGTACGAGCTGCCGATCGCCCTTGGCGGTCACGTCGACATCGAGGTCGACGGGGAGACGAAGCGAATCGGGATCACGCGGATCCACATGGAGGAGGATGCCGGGAAGCTCGTCCACGAAGGGGAGTTCGCCGGCGCGCAGGCGTCGCTCGCGGATCTCAACCGATGCTCCGTCCCCCTGATGGAGATCGTCTCCGAGCCCGACATGCGCACCCCGGAGGAGGGCGGCGCGTACCTGCGGCGCCTGCACGACATCCTCGTCTACCTCGGAGTGTGCGACGGGAACATGGAAGAGGGGTCGTTCCGCTGCGACGCCAACGTCTCGGTTCGTCCGGTCGGGCAGAAGGCGTTCGGCACGAAGGCCGAGCTGAAAAACATGAACTCCTTCCGCAATGTCGAGAAAGCGCTCGAGTACGAGATCCGGCGGCAGGTGGAGCTGATCGAGGACGGAGGGAAGGTGGTGCAGGAGACGCGGCTTTGGGACGCGAACGCGGGTGTTACCGTGTCGATGCGCCGGAAGGAGGAGGCGCACGACTACCGGTACTTCCCCGACCCTGACCTGCTGCCGCTGATCGTGGACGATTCCTGGGTCGAGGAGCTGCGAAAGACGATCCCCGAGCTTCCGGCGGAGAAGATCGCGCGGCTCGAGCGGCGGTACGGGATCCCCCGGTACGACGCGGGGATCCTTGCTTCGACCCGTGCGCTGGCGGATTTCTTCGAGGCGTCCGCGGCGATCTGCGGCGGGAACCCGAAGACGACGGCGAACGAATGCATCCATTGGAAGGACGCCGTTCTCGCCGGAACGCTCTCCCCGGAGACGATCGCCCATGCGGTCGAGGATCGGGAGCGGGGGACGATCTCCGCCACCGCCTCCAAGAAGCTCGTGGAGCTTGTCCTGTCGACCGGGAAGCCGTTCCGGACGCTTCGGGACGAGCAGGGGCTGACCCAGATCTCCGACACCTCCGCGCTGGATATTCTCGTGGACAAGATACTCGGGGCGAGCCCGAAAGAGGTCGAGGGGTACCGTGCCGGAAAGGTGGGGCTCCTCTCCTTCTTCGTCGGGCAGGTGATGAAGGAGAGCCGGGGGAAGGCCAACCCCAAGGTGGTCCAGGAGGTGTTGAAGAAGAAGCTCGGCCCGTGAATGGTATGATGGAAAAAAGGGCACTAGGGGAGGAAGCGGTGAAGACCGGGGCGTCGGGGAAGAAGGCGCTGGTCGTCGTCGACATGCTGAACGACTTTGTCCGTCCCGGCGCCCCCCTGGAGGTGCCGGAGACGCGCGCGATTCTCCCGGCGCTGCACCGCCGGATCGCGAAGGCGCGGCGGGAAGGGGAGCTCGTCGTGTACGTCTGCGACTCCCACCGGAAGAACGATCCCGAGTTTGGGCGGATGGGGTGGCCTCCCCACGCCGTGGAGGGGACTCCCGGCGCGGGGGTCGTCGACTCCCTCGCCCCGGAGCCGGGGGACGTGGTGGTGGAGAAGCGGACCTACTCAGGGTTCCACGGCACGCCGCTCCGCTTCGTTCTCCGGCGAAACGGGATCCGAAGCCTGACACTCGCCGGCTGCGTCACCAACATCTGCATCCTCTACACCGCGGCCGACGCCGCGATGCGCGGCTACGACACGACGGTGGACGAGCGGTTCGTGGCGGGTCTTGCGCCCGACACGCACGCCTTCGCCCTCGACCAGATGGAGCGCGTGCTGGGCGTCCGGGTGGTCCGCCGCCCGGGGAAAGCCCCCCGCCGTTGATCCCCCCCGTCAAGGAGCCTCCGATGGATCTCATCCCGACCCGCGCCGAGATCCTCCGGGGGGAAACGACCGACATCTACTTCCGCCGGACGATGGAGGTGCTGCGCGCGACCGGGAAGGACCGTGTGCGCGTGACCGCCGAGGCGATCGTCAAGAAGTTCCCGGCCGGCTACGGATATGCCGTGCTCTCCGGGATGGACGAGATGCTGTCGCTCCTCGCCGGGGTCGACGTCGACGTGGAGGCGATGGAGGAAGGGGCCCTCTTTTTCCCTTACGAGTCCGTCTTCTCCATCGAGGGGCCGTACGGCGCCTTCTGCGAGCTGGAGACGGCGATGCTGGGAACGATCTGCCAGGCGTCGGGGATCGCCACGGCGGCGTCGCGGGTCAAGCACGCGGCCGGGGAGAAGCCGGTCTTGAGCTTCGGGGCGCGCAGGATGCACCCCGCTCTCTCCACGCTGATCGACCGGAACGCCTTCATCGGCGGCGCGGACGGCGTCTCCGCGATCCGCAGCGCCGCGTTCCTCGGAGAGACACCGCAGGGAACGATGCCGCACGCCCTCGTCCTGGTCCTCGGAGACGCGGTGACGGCGATACGCGCCTTCGACGCGGCGGTCGACCCGGCGGTGCCGCGGGTCTGCCTGATCGACACGCTCCAGGACGAGAAGTTCGAGGCGGTCCGGGTCGCGGAGGCGTTGCGGGAACGGCTGTCCGCCGTCCGGCTCGACACGCCGGGATCGCGCCGCGGCGACTTCCGGCGGATCCTCCAGGAGGTGCGGTGGGAGCTGGATCTGCGCGGCTTCCGGCACGTGCGCCTGATCGCCTCCGGCGGGCTGGGAGAGGAAGAGGTGCGGGCGCTTCGCGACGTGGCCGACGGCTTCGGCGTCGGGACCACCATGAGCAACGCCCCCACGATCGATTACGCGCTCGACATCGTGGAAGTGGAGGGCGTCCCGTTCGCGAAGCGGGGAAAGCGGTCCGGGCGCAAGCGGGTGGACGCGTGCGAAGCGTGCGGCGCCCGGACGGTCCGCCCCGCCGCGGATCCGCCGGGGCGTTGCCCCTGCGGCGGCGCCCTGAAAGCGCTCCTGCGGCCGGCGCTGCGCGCCGGACGTCCGGTGGAGGCTCCTGCTCCTCCGAGGACGATCCGGGAGCGGGTGCTCCGGCAGGTGGAGCGGTTCCACGCGCGGGAGGCGCGCCCTTGAGCGGGTCGTTCCGGACCATGGCATGGGAGGGGGACGCCCTGCTGCTGCTGGACCAGCGGGTGCTGCCTGTCGTCGAGTCGATGCGGCGGTGCCCCGATCCCTCCTCCGTGGCGAACGCGATCCGGACGATGGTGGTGCGCGGCGCCCCGGCGATCGGCGTGTCCGCGGCGTTCGGTCTGGTCCTCGCCGTCCGGTGCGCGTGGAAGAAAGGGAGGCCCTGGCGGAGGGCGTTCGACGAGGCGGCGACCGAGCTTGCGGGGACCCGTCCGACGGCGGTCAACCTCTTCTGGGCGATCGACCGGATGCGCCGGGAGGCCGCGGCGCTGCCGGACGATCCCGCCGCCGCCTTTTCGCGGCTCGAGGAGCGGGCGGTCGCCCTGTTCGAGGAGGACGTGGCGGCGAACCGGGCGATGGGGGAGCACGGGGCGAAGCTCCTCCCCGCGCGCGGGAGCGTTCTCACCCACTGCAACGCGGGCGCCCTCGCCACCGCGGGGTACGGGACGGCGCTGGGAGTGATCCGTTCCGCCGTCGCGGCGGGGAAGCGGATCCACGTGTACGTGGACGAGACGCGGCCGTTCCTGCAGGGGGCCCGGCTGACGGCGTGGGAACTGATGAAGGACGGCATCCCGTGCACGCTGATCACGGATAACATGGCCGCGTCCCTGTTCGCGGCCGGAAAGATCGACGCCGCCGTGGTCGGGGCGGACCGCGTCGCGGCGAACGGGGACGTGGCGAACAAGATCGGAACGTACGGGGTCGCCGTCCTGTGCAAGGCGCACAAGGTCCCGTTCTACGTGGCCGCCCCGGTGTCCACCATCGACCGATCGATCGCCACCGGGAATCGGATCCCGATCGAGGAGCGCGATCCCTCCGAGGTGACGCACCTCATGGGGAGACGGGTCGCGCCCGACGGCGTCCACGTGTACAACCCCGCCTTCGACGTGACGCCGGCCCGCTGCGTTTCCGCCATCGTGACCGAGAAAGGGGTTCTAAAGCCGCCCTTCGCGCGCGCCCTTCGGAAACTTTTCCGTTGAGCCCGATTCCCCGCGCCGGGAGAAACGGCCCCACAGCCGATCTCCTCCGGGAGATCGGAGTCCGGGACACGGCCCGCGCCCTGTCGCTCCTCTCCGAGCTCCTGCAACGCCTTCCGCGGGAGCATGCCGGGTGGGAGCGCATCTGCCGCGCCGCCGCCTCCGCGCCCGATCCGGACCTTTTCTTTCTCAACCTGTCGCGGTGGGTCGATTCCCTTCCCGGCGCGTTCCTGAAGCGGGCGTTCGCCCGCGAGGACCTTCTCCCGCAGATCGGTGCGCTGCTGGGGGGCTCGGAGTTCATCCCGGAGCAGATCGCCAGGCGTCCGGGGATCTTCGAATTCCTCTTCCTCGAAGACGGGGTTCTACGGCGTCCCGGGCCGGAGGTGCTGGGGCGGGAGGCCCTGGCGGCGGCGGACCGGTGCGCGACGGAGGAGGAGATCAAACGCGATCTGCGCCGGATGAAGCACCGGGAGGTCGCCCGGATCGCGGCGCGCGACCTCTCCGGTGCCGCCCCCCTTCCCGAGGTCACGGAGGATCTTTCCCGGCTGGCGTCGGCGGCGCTCGAAGGGGCGGTCCGCTTCTCCCGCCGGGCGCTCGACGCGCGCCTCGGCGCGCCGGTCGCGATCCTTCCCGATGGGACGCGACGACCCGCGCGATTCGTCGTGATGGGGATGGGGAAGCTGGGGGCGCTCGAGCTGAACTTCAGCTCCGACATCGACATCGTCTACCTCTACGAAACGGACCAGGGGGGGACGGAAGGGGCCGCGCGATCCGTTTCGCTGCACGAATATTTCGTCCGGCTGGGCGAGGCGGTCACCCGGATCGTATCGGAAGCGACGGAGGACGGGTTCGTCTTCCGGGTGGACCTGCGGCTGCGCCCCGAGGGGACGCGCGGGGAGCTCGTCAACTCGCTGCGCTCCGCCGAGATCTACTACGAGTCGTGGGGGCAGACGTGGGAGCGCGCGGCGCTCATCAAGGCGTGCCCCGTGGCGGGGGACCTCTCCCTCGGGGAGGAGTTCCTCCGGTCCGTCGTCCCCTTCGTCTACCGCAAGTACCTCGACTTCACCGCGATCGAGGAGATCAAGGGGATGAAGGACCGGATCAACCTCGCGGCGGCGCGGTCCCTTCGGTCTGACCGGGACGTGAAGCTGGGCCTCGGGGGGATCCGGGAGATCGAGTTCTTCGCCCAGGCGCACCAGCTGATCTACGGCGGGAAAGAGCCGAAGCTCCGGCGGCGCGGCACGGTGGAGACGATCTCCGCCCTGTCGCGGATGGGGATCGTGACGGAAGAGGAGCGGGAAGGGCTTTCGGCCGCCTACGACTTCCTGCGCCGTCTCGAGCACCGCATCCAGGCGCACCGGGAGCGGCAGACCCACGTCCTGCCTCAACGGGAGGAGGATCTCTCGCGGCTGGCGCGGGCGATGGGCCTCGCCGACCCGCCGGCGCTGCTGTCCGCCCTCGACCGCCACGCGGCGGCGGTTCACGGGATCTACGCCCGGCTCTTCGGCGGCGCGCGGCGGGAAGAGTCTCCGGGGATCCCCGCGGAGATTCAGGCGCTCTTCCTGCATGACCGCGCGGAGGAGGATATGCCCGCGCTGCTCGCCCGGCTCGGGTTCCGCGACATCGAGGCGGCGCAGAGGAACCTGGAAGTCCTCCGGAATGGTCCTCCCCACGTCCGGATCCCCCAGCGCGCGCGTCACCACCTGGACAAGATCGGGCCCGAGATTCTCCACCGCGCCGCGAGGAGCCCCGACCCCGATCTTGCGCTCGGCCACGTGGAGCGGTTCCTCTCCGCCATCGGCGCCCGGACGATGTTCTATGCCCTGCTGTACGAGAAGCCGAAGGTCATCGAGGCCCTCGTGCGCCTCTTCGGAAGCAGCCGCTTTCTCTCCGGCTTCCTGCTGCGTCATCCGGAGCTCCTGGACACGTTCCTTCGGAACGACCTCTCGGCGCTGGTCAAGTCGAAGTCCGACCTGCGCACCGGCCTCGGGGAGGCCCTGACGGGATGCGACGACTTCGAGCAGGAGCTGGACGAGCTGCGCCGCTTCAAGAACCTCGAGACCTTGCGGATCGGCATTCACGACATGACGGGGAGTTTGTCGCTGGAGGAGGGGATGTTCCAGCTCTCCGCGCTGGCGGAGGTCCTCCTCTCCCACGCGCTGCTCCTTGCGATCCGGGAGGTGCGTCGCCGCTTCGGCGTCGCCATGGAGGCGGCCACGGGGGCGGAGGCGTTCTTCTGCGTCCTCGGGATGGGAAAGTTGGGGTCGGAGGAGCTCTCCTACCACAGCGACCTCGACATCCTCTTCCTGTACTCGGGGCCGGGGGAGAGCGCCCCGGAGCCCGGACGAAGCGGCACCGACATCCGGAAGCTTTCCAACCAAGAATATTTCGCCAAGGTCGCCCAGCGGTTGATCTCGATTCTCACGACTTCAACGCGGGAAGGGATCGTCTACCGGCTCGATACGCGCCTGCGCCCCTCGGGGAACGCGGGTCCGCTGGTCTCCTCGCTGGAGGCCTTCGAACGGTACCACGAGGAATCGGCACACCTGTGGGAGCGGCAGGCGCTTCTCAAGTGCCGGTTCGTGGCGGGAGATCGCGGCTTCGGAAAACGGGTGGAGGAGAAGATCCGGGGGTTCATCTACGATCGGCCCCTCCCGCCGAACGCGGCGGAGGAGATCCACCGGCTCCGGATGCGGATGGAGCAGGAGCTGGGGCGGGAACGGGAGGACCGCCTGAACCTGAAGGTGGGACGGGGCGGCGTGGTGGACGTGGAGTTCGCGGCACAGTACCTGCAACTTCTCCATGGCGGATCCCGCCCCGCGGTGCGGGCGCGCGGCACCCTGAGGGCGCTCTATGAACTGCAGCGCGCGGGGATCGTCACGCTCGAACAGTACAAGGTGCTGGACGAGGGGTACCGCTTCCTCCGGTCCCTGGACGTCCGGCTGCGGCTGGCCCACGATGCAACGATCGACAGCTTCGACCCGCAGTGGCTGGAGACGGAACGGCTGGAACGGTACCGGAAGGAAACGGACAGGATCCGGAAGGTGTACCTGGAGTTGCTGGGGCTGCCTTAGTGTAGCGTCTCGCAAATACCCTGGCATTCGAGCGCCGCTGCATCCGCTCCAGCTTCGTTCCGCTCGTTCGCCGTACTCTCCCGGTACGTCTTCACTTGCGCGCCTTGCTGGCGCGGCGCATCGACGCTCTCGATGCGTCAGGCTATTTGCGAGACGCTACACCAGCCCTTAGCCGATTTCGTCGTCGGGGAAATCGAAGGCGGGCAGCCGCTTGATCCACTCGGCCACCACGGCCTGCACGGGGCCCGCGGGCTTCCCTCCGTCTTCCACGGAGAGCATCGCGTTGCGCAACTCGGTCAGCAGGTGGGTGTTGAACCCTCCCGCGTCTTCCCAGCTGACGTTTCGATCGCCTTTATTTTCATAGAAATTCGCCATCATCTCTCCTGCTATCTAAGACGGACGGGAGCCGGAAAAGATTCATCCGTCCCGTTCGGGGGCTTTTGGGACTAAGACTGTAGCGGCGGACGCCCTCCATGTCAACAGGGAAAGGGCCCACAGGGAAAGAGGACACTGTAGCGAGGAAAGAGGCACATAGGTGGAGCGATTTCGGCGGAGCGGGCGATTTCCGGATCGGTCCCTCTTCAGGCCCTTCAAGGCGCCAGCAGGTAATTGCCGTGGGCTACGGCAATCGGGTGATCTGGACTCGACTGCCACGCGGTAACGCGGATGTTCGCCACCCGCGCGCCGAACTTGACCATGTGTACGTTTGCGAACGTATCCTGCAATTTGCCGGTTCGAAGGTAGTCGATGCCGAAATCGACGGTCTTCGGCGGGGCGCTGGAATCCCGGTGCCAAAGCAGGAACAGGATCGCCGCGCACTCCATGAACCCCGCCGTTACGCCGCCGTGCAACGCCGGCAACCATGGATTGCCCACCAGCCGTTCCTGGGCGGGCAGGACGCAGGTCAATTCGTTACCCTTGATGTCCATGCGGAGCTGCAGAAACGCGGCAAAGGGCACGACGCGGACAAGCCGATCCCAGTCGTTCGCTTCGCGTGCGGCGCGGATGGATTCAAGCAGGGTCATGCTGTGCTCTCGACGTGGACATGGCCAGGGGACCCGCGGTGAACATGAAGACGCTGACGGCGGTGGCGACGAGGTCCGCCGGCATCTGGTGATAGACGCTGCCGCGGACGAAGGCGAGTTCGTCCGTGACCCTGTAGCAATCGCCGGAGCAGAACAAGTCCTGGTCGCGGACGCCCTGCTTCAAGTGGTCGATCCGCAGATCCAGGGTGGCGAGACCGCGTTCCTCGCGGATCTTGCGGAAAAGGGAATAGCCGAGCGTCGTGTCGACCAGCGCGGCGATGGCGCCCACGTGAAGAACCCCGGTAGTCGGGTCGCCGACGAGATCGGCCCGGTAGGGCAGGCACAGCACACAGCCTGATTCATGAAGGGAAATAAAGCGGAGGCCGAGTTCCCGGTTGTAGGGGATGGCGCGAAGACGCGTCCGCCATTCCTCGAACATCGCGGCCGTCATGCGCGGTTGACCTTCCGGTAATCGCCTCCCTGCTCGCATCCCCCTTCAATGTCAAAAAAACCGATTTCCATCTCAAGGTCCCGAAGGTATTTGTTTTGCTCGCGCGAACATATCCTGGACCAGACAATAACGCTGATCCATCCCGCTGCGGCAAGGGAAAGAAGGGCAGCAGTTCTTCCATGGAAATAACTTGTAATGGCCCAGATTGCCAGCGCACCTGCTATGAGTCCAACAATCAGCCAGACGCATAGATGACATCTGCACGGATCACGGTCAGGGACAGGAGGAGTAAACCAAATCTGTTCCCCGATCCCAGTCCGATTAAATTCCGATTCGTCTGTTTCTTTTTCAATTGTCCGGTCCCTGAATTTGATCATCACAACCTTTCTTTCAGGTTGGTCACCGAATGACTCCATCGTCTTCTTCCCGATCACTTCGCCCCTGGTCCTTAGGGAATGAAGACGATCAACGAGGCGTTTCTCTTGTATCGAACAAATATTAAATCCCATTTGTCTTCCTCCACCATGCAAGGCATTGCTCCAAGGCCATTGTGGCAACGCCTCTCCATTTTCCTGAAAGCCGTTACACGACTGTCTGAATTTCGAGTACCACCTCCTCTCTTTGGGTGGCCGATTGAATTGCAGAATCGACTTGCACGACAGCAAGAATTTGTGTTTAATAAACGTTCGTTAGGCAACTCCCATTATAGGAGATACTCAATGCCGAAGCAAGCACTCAGGAATACGCGCGAAGAGGTGCTCGAACGGTCCATTCCGCTCTTCGCAGCAGCCGGGTTTGACGGGGTTTCCATGCGGGACATCGCGGTTGCCGTGGGCGTAACACCGGCCGCTCTCTACCACCACTTTTCGGACAAGGAGCAGCTTTATCTGGGTGCGATCGGTTATGCATTCGAAGAAAAGGTGGGGCCCCTGAAGGCACTCCTGACCGGTGGAGGAAATCCTTGGGAGCGGATCGAAGCATTTATCACCCGGTTTGCGAACCTGCTCGCCAAGGAGAAGAATTTCAGACGCCTGATGCAATGGGTGATGCTGGATAGCGATGAACGGCGCCTGCGAAGCCTGGTGGATCGCGTCTTTCAGGATCTGTTCAAGGGACTGAGCGATCTCGCCAGTGAACTCGCTCCGGGCCATGACCCCCACCTGCTGGTCGTTTCGGTGATCGGTCTTGTGACCTATCCCTTCGAAACCCAGCCGGTGCGACGTTTTCTGCCGGGGTATCACGCACGATACGAAGACCATAAGGCCATTTCGCGGCACATCGTCGGCTTATTGCGCAATGGTCTTGGCAGAGGCGTGGTCGAAAAATGAACCTTACTGCATACATGTCAAGAAAGGATTCCCTCTCCGTGAAAAGAGCCATTCTGGCCGCACTGATGACGCTGATTTCGATCGTGTTGGCCGCCTGCGGCCCAGCGCGCGAGGCGCAGCAACCCGCATCCGCAAAAAGCTGGAACCTGCCCGTGGTCAAAGTGGCTTCAGCCGAAATTCCGGTCGACTATACGACCGTCGGTTCCGTGGTGTCCGACCAGCGCATCGAGGTGACTTCCAGAATGACCGGATACATTCTTGAATTACTGGTACGCGAAGGCGACCGGGTGCGGCGCGGACAGATCATCGCCAGACTCGACAGCGCCGACGTCGAAGGCGCGATCCGCCAAAGCCGGGCGGGAGTCGGTGCGGCAAATTCGGCGCTTGCCGATGCCCAGATCGATTTCGAGCGGTTCCAGCGCCTTTATGAACGGGCCAGTATTTCCGAGAACGAGTGGCGCAAAATCCGCCTGAAGCGCGATGCCGCCAAGGAGGCGCTGAATCAGGCGCAGGCCGCGCAGGACACCGCGAATGCGCAGCGCGCCTACGTCGATATCAGGAGCCCCGACGATGGCGTCGTGGTGGCGCGTCTGAAGCGGGCCGGGGATCTGGCCGTACCGGGTGCACCGATGCTCACCCTGGAGGTCGGGCGCGCGGTGCTGTTCGAAACCTCCGTCAGCGAAGCCCATGTGGCCTCCATCGCTGTAGGGAGCCGGGCTCGCGTCACGATCGACACCCTCGCGAAGGCATTCGAAGGCGCAGTCAGCCGCGTCGTGCCTTCGGGCGATCCGGTCACCCGCAGCTACCAGGTCAAGATCGCCCTGCCCGAGACTGCAGGTCTGATGTCGGGTATGTTCGGGCGCGCCAGCTTTGCCGTCGGGGAAAGCCGATCGCTGCTGGTTCCGGCGCAGGCAGTCGTCGAACGGGGTGGACTACGCGGCGTGTTCCTGGTAGACGACGCAGGAAGGGCGCGCTTCCGCTGGCTGCGAACGGGGCGCGAGTGGCCCGGCCGCATCGAGGTGACGGCGGGCCTGACAGCCGGCGAGCGCATCGTGGCGGCGGTCGATCCCGGCCTGCGCGAGGGTGACCGCATCGGCGGAGGCGAGGTTCGCCCATGAGTGACGTCAAACTCAACAGCGCCGGGCGCCTGGCCGAAGCCTTCGTCACCTCCAGACTGACGGTGCTGTTCATGCTGGCCTGCGCCCTGCTGGGCGCGCTCGCCATCACCTTCACCCCACGCGAGGAAAACCCGCAAATCATCGTCCCCGGCGCGCAAGTGCGGGTGTTCCTGCCCGGCGCTTCCGCCGCGGAGGTGGAACAACTGGTGATCCATCCTTTGGAGGGCATCGTCCAGCAGATCCCCGGAGTCGACCATACCTTCGCCATGGCGATGAATTCCGTCGGCATCCTCTCGGTGCAGTTCAAGGTGGGGCAGGACAAGGAAAAATCCCTCGTCAAGCTTTACGACCGGATTCTCGGTCAGCGCGACCGCCTGCCCCCCGGCGCCGGCGACCCGCTTATCGTCAGCGTGGATGTTGACGATGTGCCGATCGTGACCGTCACCCTGGCCTCGAAGGTGTATGACGATTACGCCTTGAAGCGGCTGGCCGATCGCTTGCTTGACGGCTTGCGCAGCCTGAAATCCGTTTCCGCCTCCTACGTGAAAGGCGGGCGCGACCGGGAAGTGCGCGTGGAACTGGAGCCGGATCGCTTGCAGGCGTTTGCCGTGACGATCGACCAGATTCGCGCCATCCTCGCCGCCGCCAATGTCTCGGCGCCTTTGGGCAGCGTGGTGCAACAGGGGCAAAACCGGAGCGTGTTCCTGGACGGGTTTCTCACCTCGGCGGACGGCCTGAAACGGGTGATTGTCGGCAGCCACGCCGGCCGCCCCGTTTATCTCGGCGACGTGGCGACCATCGTCGATGGTCCGCCCGAGGAACGGACCAGGCTGTCGCGCTTTGCCTTCGGCCCCGCAGACCCGCGTTTCGGCAAGACCAAGGATCCGGAAATTCCGGCGGTCACCCTGGCGGTCGCCAAGAAGCCCGGCAGCAATGCGGTTTTTGTCGCCGCCGACGTGCTCAATCGCATCGAGCGGATGAAACGGCAGTTCATCCCGGCGGGGGTGGAATTCGTCGTCACCCGCAACGACGGCAAAAAGGCCGATGACGCCGTGAATGGGCTGATCAAGCACCTTGGCGTCGCGGTGCTCTCCGTGTTCCTGGTGATATTCTTCTTTCTCGGACCGAAGGCGGCGCTGATCGTTGGCCTGAGCGTGCCCCTGGTCCTGGCGCTGACCTTGGGCGCGGACTACCTGTTCGGCCCCACCATCAACCGCGTGACACTGTTCGCCCTGATCCTGTCCCTCGGACTGCTGGTGGATGCGGCCATCGTGGTCATCGAGAACATTCACCGCCAGTATGCCCGGACGGACGGGAGTGACAAGCGCGCGGTAACGGTGCAGGCGACCAATGAAATCGGCAGCCCCACCAACCTGGCGACCATCGCCGTGATGCTGGTGTTCCTCTCGCTTATCCCGATGCTGACCGGCATGCCGGGGCAATATTTCTACCCGGTCGGATTCAACGTGCCGATCGCCATGCTCGCTTCGCTACTGGTGGCCTATACCGTTGTCCCTTGGGCGGCCAACCGCTGGCTCAAACCCGTCGAGGGGCATGTCCTCGAAGACCGTGACCCCAAGGACCGGTTGCACCGTTTCTACCATGCCGTGATGGCGCCCCTGCTCGATCGCCCCCGGTTGCGCCGGGGCGTCCTGCTGGGCGTGGTCGCAGCCATTCTCCTTTCCCTGCTGCAACCCGCGTGGCAATTCGTACGGCCCGGTGGAATCGGCGGGGCGCAATCCCGGTTTGGCGTCGAGATGGCAATGCTCCCGAAGGACAACAAGAATACCTTCAACATCACCCTCGACATGCCCGAGCCCACCCCGCTGGAAACCACCGACCGGGCGGTGCGCGAGATCGGCGCCGTGTTGCGGGAGAACGCGCTGATCCGCAATCACCAGAGCTGGATCGGGGAGGCCGGGGTGATCGATTTCAACGGGCTGCTGCGCGGCGCCGGCAACAAGGCGGGATCACACGTAGCGGAGATCCGGGTCAACCTGATCGACAAGGCGCAGCGAAGCAAGACTTCGATCGAGATCGTGCGCGAACTGCGCCGGCGCCTGACGGCGATCCAGTCGCGTTATCCCGGCAGCGTCATCCAGCTGGTCGAGGATTCCCCGGGGCCGCCGGTGCGCGCCACTGTCATGGCCGAAATCTACGGGCCGGAGCTGGTGCAACTCAGGGCGATCGGCAAGCAGGTCAAAGATGCCTTCAAGCACACGTACGACATGGTCGAAGTGAACGATTCCGAACCGGATGACGTGTATGAGTACCGGCTGGTGGTGGATCGGGAAAAGGCGGCCCTGTCGGGGGTGACCACGGGCGAGGTGGCCATTGCCTTGCGCCGCCTGCTGGACGGGGAAGCATTGGGACGCGTACACATTGCCGGGGAAAAGAACGCCGTTCCCATCCGCCTGCAGATCCCCCGCCGCTACCAGATTGACCCGGCGCTGCTGTCGCGGGTCTACCTGACCAACCGGGAGGGAAAAAGCATGCCCTTGTCCGGGCTGGTCCGCGTCGAATCGGCCTGGGCCGACCGACCCATCCAGCACAAAGACGGCGAGCGGGTCGTGTACGTCGGCGGCGAGCTTGGGCGCACAGCCCCGGTATACGCCGTGCTCGACCTGGACCGACGGCTGGACGGAATGCCCCTGGCGAGCGGCGCTCGCCTCGGCACCGGCAATCTGCGCCTCAATCCGGTAGCGCCGGACACCATCGACGGCTATCGGCTGCTGTGGAATGGCGAGATACGGATGACGCTGGACATGTATCGCGACATGCTCGGGGCGCTGGGGCTGGCCGTTACCTTCGTTTATCTGGTGCTGGTTGCCTACTACCAGTCCTTCGCCATCCCCCTGGTCGCCATGGCCGCGATTCCCTTGGGGCTGGCGGGTGTTTTCCCGGGGCACTGGCTCGTTGGGCAACCCTTCAGCGGCACCTCCATGATCGGGGTCATCGCCCTCGCCGGTGTGGTGGTGCGCAATTCCCTGCTCATCATCGACTTCGTCCTGGATTACCGGCGCCAGGGCATGGGATTGACGGAGGCCATTCTGGAGGCGGGGGCGGTGCGTCTGCGTCCGATCCTCCTGACCGCATTGGCCATCATCTTCGGCAGCATGGTCATGCTCAGCGACGCGGTGTTCGGCGGGCTGGCGATCTCGCTGATTTTCGGCACCCTGGCCGCTACGATGCTCACGCTGATCGTAGTGCCGATTCTGTTGTATCTGCTGCTCGAACGCCGCCGCTCGCCCCGGGAAAAGGCGGCAGAGGTGTTCAAGGAGGATAATTCATGATGTCAGCGACAACTGCAACAATTCGCCTGGGTCAATTACTGCGCGCGCTTCTGATAGGCTGTCTGCTCTGCGGCAATGCCGGCGCCGAGACGCTGCAACAGGCCTGGGAGACTGCGCTATCTGCGGATCGCGGCCTGCGGGCGGCGCGGCAAAACACCGCTGCTGCTTCCAGCCTGGTTCAGGCCGCAAAGGCCGCCCGTCTCCCAGGAGTGTCGCTGGAGGCGGGATATACGATTCTCAACAATGAACCGACGACACGCGTCGAGCTGGGAGGTGCCTCCCAGGAATTTGCCGTGGCGGAGCGGGACAGTTACGCCTACCGTGCGATGGCGACGCTGCCACTGTACACCAGCGGCCGCATCAAAAACGGCATCGAGGCGTCGAAGGCGGGTCTGGATGCGGCCGGTTACGGTGAAGCGGGCGAGGTGCAGGAGCTCAAGCTGCGCGTCGCCGAGGCTTTTACCGCCGTGCTGCGCACCACGCAGGGGCTGGCGGTGGCCAACAGCCATGTCGCCGGCCTGCAGGCCCACGCCACCGATGTGCAGAACCTCTTCGATCAGGGCATGGTGGCCCGCAACGACCTGCTGGCCGCACAGGTCACCCTGGCAGATGCCCGGCAGCAGGCAATCCGGGCGGAAAATGCCGTGGATATCACCCGCGCCGCATACAACCGCCTCCTCGGGCGGCCGCTGGATCAGGTAGTTTCCCTTGACGAGATTACCCCTGAAACGGCGAGCGATCCGCTGCCCGCCGTGACGGAACGGGCGCTCAGGCAGCGGCCGGAACTCGGCGCATTGGCTGATCAGATCCGCGCCTTGCGCCACCAGGCATCCGCCGTGCGCGCCGAAACCGGGCCGCAGGTGGTTCTGACCGGCGGCTTCGGTTATCAGGAGAACCGTTATCAGGTTTCCCCGGGGCAGTGGTCGGCTGCCTTGGGGGTGCGCTGGAACCTGTTCGACGGCGGCGTGGCGAATCACCGCGCGGCTGCCGTCGATCGCCAGGCGGCCGCGCTGCAGGAGCGGCGCGACGATCTCGCCACCGTCATCGAGCTGCAGGTGCGCCAGGCCTGGCTGGATATTCAGGAAACCCGCAAGCGTGTCGAGGTCACCCGGAGCGCGATTGCCCAGGCGGAGGAAAACCTCAGGGTTAACCGGGATCGTTACAGCAACGGCCTGACCACCAACACCGAGGTGCTCTCGGCGGAGACGCTGCGCCTGGTCAGCCGGAACAACCACGTCAATGCGCTCTACGATGCCGTGCTGGCCGGACTGCGGCTGAAACGCGCGTCGGGCGAGCTATTGTAGTGCTTCTTTCTGTTTGGAACTTAATCGCCGGTTCGCGCATAGGAAAAGGGAGACTTCAGGAATTCGGCAAAAAACGCCAGGCGCCCGTTATAGTGTCGCGCTGGAATGCGCATCCCGTTGAACCTGCATTCGGTCGCCGAAGGTGGTCACGCCTGTTCCAGGTGATGTGATATGCTTTTTAGTATCGGAGCAGGGGGGCTTCCTCGCTCGCATCCGGCCGCTGCTTCCCCCGTCCGGGACGGGCACAGGCGAGACCGAAACTGGCACGAAGTGTGCTGATAAATGTTGATCATCCATCGGATCTCTCCGGCGGGCTTGCCGGCGTTGGAATTCGCGAAAAATGCCCCATGGGTATTGGTTGTTTATGGAGAGTTTCAATTGTCCAGTAAAAATATTGATTTAGAAATTATTGATGTAGAAATGCTCGACAGGCTGATTTCCGAATTGCCGCTGGCCTGCGTGGTCGTAAACAGTGCGGGGCTCATTAAATTGTACAACGGCGGGTGCGAGAAAATATTGGGTTTCTCGAAGGCTGAAGTAATGGATAAGCGTTGGGATAAGATCATTTATTTCGAACCGAAGGTGCGCAATCTCCTGATGATGTCTTTCAGAAACCGGAAGGTAGCGTTATTCGACAAGATCAATCTGATCAGAAAAAACATGGAAATGGTCCCTTGTGAAATCAAGACCGTCCCGATAGTGACGAATGGCGATGTTCATTATGTGATTGCTTATTTCGATGATATTAGCGAGCGCGAGAGAATGAAAGAAAACGTAATGAAAATGGCGAAATTCGATTTTCTTGAAAAAATATCGATTGCAATCGCCCATGAAATAAGGAATCCGTTAATGGTTCTCTCCGGCATCCTGAACGTCCTCAAGGTGAAGCAATGCGGCGACTGCTTGAATGCCGAGATATTGCAAGGTGCGATCCAGGAGATAGGTACGATCAGCAAGATCATTGATAATTTTCTCTATTTCGCAAAAGCGAAAAAATTGAATTACGAGCCAACTCAGATCGAGGACATAATCTCCGATTTTAACAAGAAATTTTCCTTATTGTTGGTGGGGAAAAAGGTTAATCTGTCTTGTGAGGTCGAAGACGACTTGCCGGTCGTCGAGTTGGATCGCAATTCAATAAGACAAATACTTTATAACTTGATGTTAAATAGCATCAACGCGATAAATTATATCGGGGATATATGTATAAAGGCCAAGATGTTCGACAGGAAAGATTTGAGAGGGTCTTATCTCATATCTAAATATTTTGACCGGCCGGTCAAGTTCAATAAGAATTTTCTGGATTATATAAAGCCGGAAAACTATATCTTCGTGTCCGTTACCGACAGTGGAGGGAAGCTCGACATAAAAAACCTGGGTAGTATCTTTCATCCGTTCATCTCTTTCAAAGAAAAGGGAATCGGCCTTGGCCTGAGCGTGCTAAAGGCCTTGGTGGACGAACACGACGGGGGGATAGTGGTGAGGTGCGTCGTCGATAAATTTACGACAATCGGCATATTCCTGCCATGTAAAAGAAGCATTTGAAGAGGATCGAAACGATGGGACCAAAATATAACATCCTCATTGTCGACGACGAGGACAAGATCCGGTGGTCGATCAGGAATTATATCGATGATGAAGAAAACATCACCTTTTATGAGGCGGCAAGCGGAGAAGAGGCCTTCCGGATCCTGAATACGGTGTATATAGACATCGTCCTGTTGGACATCGTGTTGCCTGACAAGAACGGGCTCGAAATACTGAAAGAGATCAAGAGCCGGTATTATTCGACCCAGGTCATCATCGTTACCGCGTATGCGAATGTCCAGGACATCGTGGAAGCGATCCATCACGGCGCCGCCGATTACATACAAAAACCGTTTTCCCTCGAAGACTTGAAGATCAAGATCTACAAGACCATCGAGTTGGACACGATCCAGAATTCCCTGGCCAGCATCCTGCGGTCGAAAAAGCCGGAAGAATACGGCAATCTTGTCATAGCGAACGATCCCAAGACGATCAGCCTGCTCGAATTCGGTGAACAGCTCGCCTTGAAAGATGCGGATTGCATACTCATAACGGGAGAAACGGGGACGGGAAAGGAAGAGTTCGCGAACCACATCTATCGACACAACACAAGACGGAACACGGAACCGTTCGTGACCGTCAATTGCAACTCGTTGACGTCATCTCTCATGGATGCGGAGCTATTCGGGTATGAAAAAGGCGCTTTTACCGATGCGAAGGGGAAGAAGGACGGTTTATTCAAGGCCGCGAACAAGGGGATCATATTCCTGGATGAGATCGGCGATATGCACCCGGAGCTTCAGGGAAAGCTGTTGCGCGTGATCGAGAAGAAAGTCGTGAGAAGGATCGGGGGTACCGAAGACGAACACCTGGATGTCATGGTCATCCTTGCCACGAACAAGAATCTGGAAGCCCAGGTTGCCGGGGGGTTCTTCAGAAGCGATCTGTATTTCAGAATAAATGCTTTTGAAATGCATATTCCGCCTTTGAGGGAGAGGAAAGGCGACATTCTTCCACAGGAGTTTAAGAGATAAACTGTGTCAGGTCCACAAAGGTGTTGAATATCGGCATGTTGCGTCAAGCCTTCTGTAAGACCCCACCGTCCTTTATTCGGTAGCCGAAGGCCGATAGGACTTCGGAC
>Ga0334722_10000449_pt1 | contig 61404 bp, 50 predicted proteins | sample C3_bottom_MG_FD_207210 | JGI IMG/M metagenome (GOLD analysis project Ga0334722, IMG submission 207210) | Sediment microbial communities from Yellowstone Lake, YNP, Wyoming, USA - C3_bottom | ecosystem: Environmental > Aquatic > Freshwater > Lake > Sediment | place: USA: Wyoming | collected... | reverse complement strand
TTCTGAAAAGGAAGGAATTTGACCGGGGGCGTCGAAATTGCGTGCAGGATAATCAAGATGTTCACGTGGTGAAACGGAGGCTGGCTTGTGCAGGTTAAGACGATTCGCGCCGTGTCCAGAGCTATCGACGTCCTCTACAGCTTTCTAGGGCCAGAGAAGGAGTTGGGCCCATCCGCCATCGCCGAAAAAGTGGGCCTCGACCGGGCAACGGTGTTACGGATTTTAGTCACTTTGGAGGAGCGGGGCCTTCTTACCCGGAACGACGAAACCCAGAAATACCGTTTGAGCCCCCGGGTGGTGGAACTGGCGGGGAAGTTTTTGGAGACCGATGACCTGGCCGGTCTGGCCTATCCGGAGGTTCGCCGTCTGCGGGATGAATTTAACGAGACGGTGAGCATCTATGTGCGGGACGGGACGGAGCGTATTTGCATCCAGCGGTTGGAGAGCAATCACTCTTTGAAGCGAAACGTGCGCCTGGGGCAGCGGCTCCCCCTTTACGCCGGAGCTTCGGCCAAAGTATTTCTGGCCTTTCTCCCCGATGGGGAAAGAGAGGCATTGCTGAAAAGTTTCCCGGGAGATGTGGCTGAGCGTGTCCAACAGATTTTGCCCACTCTTGGGGCCATCCGTCAGGAGGGTTTTGCCATCAGTATCGGGGAAAGAGAGGAGGGCGTGGCGGCGGTGGCTGCTCCCATCTTCAACCGGCGCGGAAAGGTCATCGCGGCCATTTCCCTCTCGGGTCCGGCGGCGCGACTGAACATAGAGAAGCTACGGGCTTTAGGGCCAACGGTTCGGGAATCGGCGAAGAAGATCTCGAGCCTCGTCCTGGATTGGAGCGATTGATCGTCGATGCAGATCGTCCATGCGGTAGGAGGTGCTCCCGTTGAAGAAGACCACCCGTCTGAAAAAACTCATCCTGGATCCGAAGATCCTGATCATGCCTGGAGCCTACGACGCCTTGAGTGCCAAGATCATCGAGCGGGCTGGCTTTCAGGCCGTGCAGGCCTCCGGCTATGGCATTGCTGCCAGCTACCTGGGAATGCCGGATGTGGGCCTTTTGACTATGTCCGAAATGCTCGATCAAACTCGTCGCATTGCCCGCGCCGTTGACATCCCGGTCATGGGCGACGGCGATACCGGTTTTGGAAACGCCATCAACGTCTATCGGACGGTGCAGGAGTTTGAGGCCGCTGGAGTGGCGGGTATCAACCTGGAAGACCAGATCTTTCCCAAGCGTTGCGGTCACATGGAAGGGAAAGAGATCGTATCCCTGGAGGAGATGGTGAAAAAGATCGAGGCGGCGGTGGCGGCCCGGCGGGATCCAGACTTTGTCATCAACGCCGGACCGATGCCATCGCGGTGGCTGGCGTGGAGGAGGCCATCCGGCGAGGCAATGCTTATGCCGAGGCCGGGGCCGATCTCATTTTTGTGGAAGCGCCGCGCAGCGTGGAGGAGATCCGGCGGGTTGTCCGGGAAATCAAGGCCCCCGTCAGCATCAACATGTTGGATGACGGGAAAACGCCCCTTTTGCCGGTCGAGGAGTTGGAGAAAATGGGGGTAGCGCGGGTCAGTTTCCCGTTGACGGCCCTTTTTGCCGCCGCTTTCGCCGTTCGCGAAGCCATGGAATACCTGCACTATACTTTAGAAAACGGGAGTGACGTTTCGTTGGGTGCAACTTTGGCGGAAAAGATTTTGAGCCGTAAGGCCGGCTTTGACGTCCATCCGGGCGACATCGTGGTGGTAGACGTCGACTGGGCTTATGCCCAGGACGGGACGGCGCCCTTGACCATCCGGGAACTGATGGGATTGGGTTTGCCCGGGGTGGCCAGGCCCGACCGGACCATCTTCTTCATCGACCACGCCAGCCCCAGCCCCCGGCAGGAGCTGTCCAACGATCACCTCTTCATTCGCCGGTTCGCTGCACAAACCAGGAGCCGGCTCCATGACGTAGGGGAAGGGATTTGCCACCAGTTGGCGGCAGAAAAGTACGTCCGCCCCTGGGATGTCGTCATCGGGGCCGATTCTCATACCTGCATGGGCGGGGCTCTGGGGGCCTTTGCCACCGGCATGGGTTCCACCGATGTGGCGGTGGGGATGGGTTTGGGGAAGACCTGGCTCAGGGTCCCCGAGACCATCGGGGTGCGGCTGGTCGGAGATTTTCCCCAGCCGGTGGCCGGCAAGCCGCCTTACGTGACGGCCAAGGATCTGGTCCTGCACTTGATCGGGCGCCTGGGGGCGGATGGGGCAGCCTACCAGGCCCTGGAATTCCACGGAGCAGGGTTGGGCAGCCTGGGAATGCCGGAGCGCCTGACTATCGCCAACATGGCAGTGGAGGCCGGGGCCAAAGTGGGGCTTTTTCCCGCCGACGAAGTAACGCGGGAGTTTTTGCGCGAGCACGGCCGCGAGGGGGATTGGCAGCCGCTGGCCGTAGACCCGGAGGCCCGTTATGCCCGGCTGGTGGAAATCGACTTGGGGCAGCTGGAACCGGTGGTGGCCCGCCCGCATACTGTGGACAATGTCGCTCCAGTCCGGGAGTTGAAGGAAGTCCGGGTTAACCAGATCTTTTTAGGCTCCTGCACCAACGGACGACTGGAGGACCTGGCCATTGCCGCCGCCATCCTCCAGGGACGCCGGGTGGCGCCAGGGGTGCGCCTGGTGGTAGGACCGGCTTCCCGCAAAATACTCCTGGAGGCCATGGCCAGAGGCTACATCCAGACCCTGGTGGAGGCGGGAGCGGCCGTCATTTCCCCCGGTTGTGGCCCCTGCGTCGGCGTGCACGCCGGCATCCTGGGTGACGGCGAGGTCTCCCTCAACACCTCCAACCGGAACTTTCAGGGGCGGATGGGGAACCCCAAGGGGGAGATCTATTTGGCTTCACCGGCGGTGGCGGCGGCCTCGGCCGTTACCGGCCGGATTACCGATCCGAGGGAACTGGAGGTGGCAGGATGATTTTAGAAGGCCGGGTCTGGAAGTTTGGTGACGGCATCACCACTGATCATATAGCTCCGGGACGTTTGTATCACCTCCGGTCGAATCTGCCGGAACTGGCCAGGCACGTTCTGGAGGACGCCGATCCCACCTTTGCCGCGAAGGTTCGGCCCGGTGACTTCATTGTCGCCGGAAGCAATTTCGGGCAGGGTTCCAGTCGGGAGCACGCGCCCCGGATCATCAAGCTGGCGGGGGTAGGGGCGGTTTTGGCTCAATCCTTCGCCCGCATCTTTTTCCGGAACGCCATCAACGTCGGCCTTCCCGTGCTCACCTGCGATACCAGCCGGATTCAGGAGGGGGATCTCTTGCGGGTGGATCTGGGTGCCGGCCTGGTTTATGATATCACCCAAGGGTTTGAGCTGACCGCTGGACGCATGCCGGAGGTGATGATTCGCATTCTTCAAGACGGCGGCCTCGTCGAGCACATCAAAAAGCACGGGGGGCTGCAGCTGACCCCTTGAGGGAAAAAGACTCCCACCTTCTCTGCTTCGGGTGGACGGTGAGGACGACGCTGGCCAGGACGGAGCTACCCCGGCCGCGCCATAGTCGAGCAGGGCTCCGGACTACCTCTACGAAAAGTTCTTTTCCAACGCCCGCTGGTTCCACTGGGCGGTGGAAGAGGCTAAAGTAACTATCGAAAGCCAAAAAGAGCAGGTAAAAATGCACGTTGCCGATCTGGAGGCCAAGACGGCAACGGAGGTAGCCGTCGGTGCCAGCGAAGTGAATCGCTGGGACCTGCACGGTGAGTACCCTAAGATAAAGCTAAGGCTTGCTTAGGTTTGTATAGGGAAAATTGACCTCTGCCAGGCTTACCCTCATCCGCGGATGGGCATGGCATGGTTCTCTCTCAAGGCCGGTTGAGTTTAATGCCGCAGGAACGGAGGGAAACATATTGACGGATAACGTTGTGTCTACTGCCGGTCAAATCATCACCTGGGAAAACGGGCAGCTGAAGGTGCCCGATTATCCAATTATCCCCTTTATTGAGGGCGATGGAAGCGGTCCCGACATTTGGCGGGCCGCCCAGCTGGTCTTAGACGGAGCGGTAAGCCGGGCCTATGGCGGCCGGCGCCGCATCCTTTGGCGGGAGGTTTTGGCGGGAGAAAAGGCCTTTCGCCTGACCGGGGAGTGGCTGCCCCGCGAGACGGTAGAGATCATCCGGCGGCACCTGGTGGCCATCAAGGGTCCTTTGCATACGCCGGTGGGGGGAGGCATCAGGAGTATCAACGTCGCCTTGCGCCAGGAGCTGGATCTTTTTGCGACCATCCGCCCGGTACGCTGGTGGCCGGGGCTGCCGAGCCCGGTGAAGCACCCGGAAAAGGTCAACATGGTCGTCTTTCGGGAGAACCTGGAGGACCTTTATGCCGGCCTGGAATGGGAGCGTTCATCCCCGGAAGCCTCCCGTTTGCGTACCTGCTTGAAAGAAAGCCTCGGGGTAAAGGTTCGGGAGGACGCCGGCCTGGGCATCAAAGTCATCAGCGAATACGGGAGCAAACGTCTCATCGATAGCGCCCTGCGCTACGCCATTGACCAGAAGCGCCGGAGCGTTACCTTGGTCCATAAAGGCAACATTATGAAGTATACCGACGGCGCCTTCCGGGAATGGGGTTATGAACTGGCGGCCACCAAATACGCCCAGTTCACCGTCACGGAAGAGGAGGTCACGCAGAAGGGGACGGCGGCGGGGAAGATCGTCATCAAGGACCGGATCGCCGATAATATGTTCCAGCAGGCTTTACTGCGCCCCGAAGAATACGACGTTCTGGCCTGCCCCAACCTCATCGGCGATTACATCTCCGATGCCCTGGCGGCCCAGGTCGGCGGCCTGGGAGTAGCACCGGGAGCCAATATTGGGGAGAAGTACGCCCTTTTTGAGGCCACCCACGGAACGGCCCCCAAGTACGCCGGGTTGGATCTCATCAATCCCACTTCGTTGATCCTGTCGGGGGAGATGCTCTTGAGACATCTGGGTTGGTCGGAAGCTGCCGCCCTCATCACTTTGGCCCTGGAAAGGACTCTGGCCGAAAGGGTGGTAACCCAGGACCTGGCCCGCCAGATGGAAGGGGCGCAGAGCGTGAAGACCTCGGAATTCGCCCGGCGGCTGGTGGAGAACATGGGCTAACCGGTCGGTGGCGCAGACTCTGAAGAAGGAAGTCAATGCCAGGCGCTGGCCACTAAAGATAATGATGCCGTTGCTCCAAGCCGTTAATAGGTGGGATTAACGAGGTCTGGGACATACTATCCGCCTCACCCCGGTGCGGCGGGCTGCTTCCTGGCCAGGGCTGGCCGCCCACGACGGCGCTATGGAGGGCCCGACAATCTAGTTTTTTACTCCTCCATCCTTTTGGTGGAGGATTTTCGTTATCCGAGGTGGAATTTTTCTTTCAGCTTGATCTAAGTTATAGGGTGGACCAATTTAAGGCGGGGGTATGCGCGCCGTGCTGGTAAAAGTGATCTTCAATCCGGCCTCAGCGCAGGGCAGGGCACGGGGACAGTTTGCCCTTCTCGATTCGCTTCTGGAAGACCTGGGAATTCGTTATACTATCGTGGCTACCCCTTATTTGGAGGAGATCGCCGGGCAGGCGGCCCGGGCCCGGGAAGAAGGCTATGACTTGGTGGCGGCGGTGGGTGGTGACGGAACTTTCCGGGAGGCAGCGCGCGGGCTTTTGGAAGCTGCCGGCCTCCGCGCAGGGGGAACTGCTGCCAACAACTCACCAGATTTCCACCATTTTGATAAACGAAACCGCCCTGATCTACCGTCAGGCAGCGGCCAAGACAGCGGCCTTCTTCCCCTGGCCATCATCCCTTCGGGCACCGGTAACGGCCTGGCTTATTCTTTAGGGCTGCCGGGCACCTTTTACGAAGCCGTAAACTTGATTAAGTCGGGTCAGGAAAAACGGATTGATGTGGCCAGGGTAAATGGGGAGATCTTTCTCAACGTCGCGGGCGCGGGGTTGGATGCCGAAGTGGCCGGGATGGCCAAAAAACTCCCTTATATCAAGGGGATTCCGGCTTACGCCATTACCACCCTCAACTACCTTCACAATTTTGAGGCCCTGGAGTTAACCCTGGACATTGATGGGAAAAAGGTCAGACGCCAGGCCCTCCTGGTGGCCGTGGGTAACGGCGGCTATTACGGAATGGGGCTGAACATTATTCCTCCGGCACGCATGGACGATGGGTGGCTGGACGTCTGCCTGGTGGAGGAGCTTTCCCCGCTGGAGTTGACCACCTTCCTACCCCTTTTACTGGCGGGCCGCCATGGCCAGCATCCGCGGGTAAAGCTGTTTCGGGGCAAAAAAATCGTCGTTACTTCTGACCGGCAAGCCCGTCTGCACCGGGATGGGGACCTGGCCGGGGTGACCCCGGCCAACTTTGAAGTCGTTCCGGGTGCCTTGCCGGTATTGGTACCCCGAGCTGGTCTTGGGCGGGGAACCTCAGCGGAATAAAGCGAACGTTGACTGCTTGTTAGCGGGATAAAGCGAAGGTTGACTGCTCGCTGGTCGCCGCTGGGAGCCTGTCGGGGCGAGCCTTTAAGCAGAGCCCTGCCTTGATCCGCCCACCGCAGATTTCGCAAAAGGGGGAAGCCCAATGCCCTGCGCCGTATCCATCAGTCATTACAGTTCTCATAACGGCGACGGCAGCACTGTAGCCCGACGCATACAAGGGGGAATTAGCTTGCTGAAAAGGGTCACGGGGAAAATGCCGAAGAAGGTAGAGCCAATTAACGCCCGGTTTGCGTTTTTTCAAAAGCAGCGGAAGAAGTTGTCTTTGCTGCTCCTTTTTATCCTCGCCTTCTGGTTCCTGGGTCTGCCGGCCGCCTCTGCTGAGGCCGCCACCGCCACGCCCTCAACCCGCCTGATTCTCTATTTTGGGTTTCAGACGCCAAATAATTTCTATCTTTTTCCGGTAACCACCGCGATTCCTTATACCAGTACTCCGGCGGCCAAGGCCTTGGAGCTTCTCATCCAGGGACCACCGGCTGGTGGGCCCCTCTGGTCCTCCATCCCGCCTGCCACCAAAGTCCGCAATCTCGAAATTAAAGACGGGACGGCCTACGTCGACTTCAGCCGGGAGATCACGCAGGCCAATGTGGGATCGAGCGGCGAAGCCATCCTCTTACAGTCCATTGTTACGACCTTGGGGCAGTTTCCGTCTGTCAAACGGGTAAAGATCCTGGTGGAAGGACAACCCGTCGCCACCCTGGCCGGGCACGTCGATACCAGCGGTTTCCTCGAGCCACAATCCGGGCTGGTCTACCGTGGCTTTGCCGATCTCCGGGGACACTGGTCGGAAGGCGAAGTGCTGGCTTTTTCGCTGCGGGGCATCCTGGCCGGCTATCCGGATGGAACCTTTCAACCGGACCAAAAAATCAGCCGTGGCGAGTTCATCAAGTTACTCCTTTCGGCCTTAGATTTGTCGAAGGGAGAGGTCCCTCCGGCAGCGACGTCAAGTTTTACCGATGTGGGGAAAACCTCCTGGCTTTATCCCTATGTGGAAAGAGCGGTGACCTTGGGGATTTTGCGCCCGGCAGATTACGGTCAAGAATTTCGCCCCAATGAGGCGGTAACCCGCCGCGAGATGGCCACGCTGATGGTGCGAGCGTGCGGGTGGGAGGATGAAGCCCGGCAGAGACGGGGGACAGTTCTGCCTTTTGCCGACATCCAGGGGGAACCGGACTGGGCCAAGGGGTACCTGGCGGTCATGGCAGAACGGGGCTACTTCCGTGGTTATCCCGACCGTACCTTACGGCCAGAGGGTAAAGCGACGCGGGCCGAAGCGGTGGCTCTCCTTGGCCGGGTATTGGATTTGGGGAGTGGTTCCATCTACCTGACGGAGCCGCGCCGTCAAGGTAACTTGAAGGACCGTTTCTTGGTCCTGGGAACGGCTTCGGTCTTTGAAGCCCACCTGAATTTCCGTTTGAGGACGAAAGAAGGGGATCTCTTGTTGGAAGACTTCCTCGTGGCCTCGGAAGGGGCGCCGGGTTGGGGTGTGTTCGGCGGCCTTTTCCGGCTGCCGGCCGGAGGAGAGATAAGCAGTGAAGGACGGGTCCAGGTCTTTTACCGCAGCGCCCGAGATGGGCAGGAGATGAACGTGGTCGAGATACCGGTACTGTTTGCTCAGTAACGGGTCTCTTTTAGCCCCGGCAGCCAGGCCTTACTCGTTTAGCGCCGGCAGTCAGGACTTATTCGAAGGGGGAGATTGTTCCTCAGGACGGTAAACCTGTTCCTCAGGGCGATAAACTGACATCTCCCTCAGGTAGCACGTAAAGAGCCTCTTTGGACGGTAAAGTCACATCTTCCTCAGGTGGTCACATCGAGGAGCCTCTCTGCCCGGTTTTGCACAGTAAAGTGACATCTTTCTCAGGTGTCACAGCGATACCTTTCTGCAGTGAAACGACATTCTCTTGGATATCTTATCTAGGCCCTCTTTGCCTTCCCTGGCCGGCCGCGCCTGCCACTCCGCAAAGACTTGGGCTCAACTCGTCCGGTTCAGTTTGCGGGCGCCGATTTCCAGCACCAGATTAATGATTTCGGCGGCCGACTCCGGGCTCACGGTGCGGGGAATGGCCACCAGCGGCCGGTTTTTGGGATCGGGAGGAAAGAGTGGGGCCATTTCTTCCGAGACGATGAAACAGTCGGCTTCCAGCCTCTCGATTTCTTGGAAGGTGCCAGTAACGAAGCGATTTTCCACAAAGCCAGCCCGGATGATCTCGCTCAAAAAGATATTGGCGCAACGCTGGTGTTCAGCCACCACCCCGCAAACCTGGCCCGGTTTAATCTTTTGGAGTTCTTTCAAACCGGCCGGAAGCAAAGTCAACTCGGCGCCGACCAGGGCTACTCCCGGCAGGTTCCTCTTTTGCATTTCGCGGAGACGCTTGCCCTTCCCATAAAATACCACCAGATCGATGTCGCCCGGAAAGGGGTCATTGTAGTTACCCCGCCGGACGCGGGCCAGTCCGCGTAAGATCCCGCCAATGCGCCGCTCCAGCATTTCGTCGGCCCCTTCCGACCCACCGATGACCAGGACCTGCACCATAGTTTGTTCACCTCGTCTCCATGGGCTAAGATGAGTATAACATAAACCTCTGCCTTTCCCAAAAGAGTCCAGCTTGCCCTGCAAAAATTGCTCTCTCGAATGAGTTGGGAAAAAGGAGGCCGGCCTGGTTGGGGCCGGCCCGTTTGGACCTCGGAATTGGCGAGCCAACGCTTATCTCCGGTAGACACCTGGGAGGCCATAACTCTCACTTCGATCTTGGGTGGAGCGACGATGGAGCCGTCCGCCGGCGTTATAGAGAATAACAGCAGCCAGGTGCCGCGCTGTCCGGCACGCTCTCAGATGATAAATATAGCAATAATGGTCGTGACGACAAGGCCGGTCATTACGGGAATGAAGTTCCGCCGCACCAGGTCGGCGGGACTGACCCCGGCAATGGCGGCCGCCGGAATTACGGCCCAGGGGATGAGGGTGCCGCCGCCGACCCAGATCCCGGCGATCTGGCCCAAGGCGGTGAGGGTGGCCACGCTGCCGTTAACCGCGGCGCCAAAGACCTTGGCCAGGGAACCGGCCAAACCCAAACCAGAGAAGCCGGAGCCGTCCAGTCCAGTGATGCCGCCGACGATGGTCTCCATGAAGGCCACCAGGACGCGGTTCATGGGGACGGCGGCGGCCAGGGCCAGACCCATATCGGACAAAAGGCCTTGGGAGCTCTTCGGAAGGGCCGCAGCCACGGCCTCCTTCCCCACGATGGCCTGCAGGGGGCCCAGCTCACCCACGAAGAAGAAGGCGGCGATGGGGATGATGGGGCCGAAGATTTCGATTCCAAAGACCAGGCCCTGTTTCAGGAACTCGCGGATCTTATCCAGGGACTCCATCCCGTAGACGATGATGGTGAAAACCACCAGGATCATGAAAGCAGTGCCGCCCACCAGGGCTGTGGCGTCACCGCCCCGGAGTTTGGCCGCAGCCATCACCACCAGGTCAAGGAGGAAAGCCAATGGCACCACCACAGCGGCCCAGCGAGCCACCGGTGTCACCATCTTTTTGCTGGCGGCGACGTCATTGGCGGCGGCGGCCGTCTGATAGGCAGCGACTTCCGCCTTGAACTTCCCGGCGTTCAAATCGCGCTTCAGCATGATATAGCCGACAACGGTGGAGACCAAACCCATGATCAGCACCAGGGGGAAACTGGCCGAGATGACACTGGAAACCTCCAGACCGGCGGCTTTAGAGGTAATAGTGGGTGCACCCTGGATGATGAAGTCGCCGGAAAGGGCTGTCCCGTGCCCAAAGAGGTTCATGGCCATGGCCACCCCGATGGCCGGCAGGCCCACCCGCAGGGCAACGGGTAAAAGGACGGCGCCGACCAGGGCGGTGGAAGGAGAAGGCCAGAAGAAAAGGGAGACGACGAACATCACGATGCCGACAAACCAGTAGGCCAGGTCTGGTGTGCGGATCAGACTGGCCACCGGGGCCACCATCAGGTCATTGGCGCCAATTTCCTGGAGAAGCTTGGACATGGCCACGATGGTGGAGATGACCAGAATGATCCCGATGAACTCACTGCCGGCGTAGGTCAGTCCGTTGAAAAGGGCGGCGATACCGCCGCTCAAGCTTCCGGTGGCGGCGAGACCGATGAAAAATAAACCGATGGCGGAGGGCAAGATGATTTCACGCCGGGCAACCAGAAGGGCCAGGATGATCAACATGAAAAGAGCATAAACCCAGTGGAGAGTGACCAATTGCGCGCCCATTTCATTCCCTCCCTGAAATGTGAGCTGAGAACCTTTCGTCAAAGCACAGGGCGACTGAAGTAATCCAACATGCCTGCCTGCCGGACCCGGTCCCGGATTTGGTCGATATCAGTGGTATAGAGCCCCAGCTCCTTCATCCGCTGCAAGTAAACCGAGCCGGAGAAGGTGTACTTTTGGCCCAGCCCCTCCTCCGTTCTCATCTGTTCTCCCACATAGGCAATGGCGTCGCCAATGGCCAGGGAGGTTGGGATTTCCAGCAGGGGCAGGCCGGCGGCCTGACGGACGGCGTTATGGCCGGCCAAAGTACCGGTGACGATGGCCTCGGTATGACCGACGAAGGGACCGGCTTTCTCACCTCCCACAAACATATTTTCGAGGCCGATGACTTTCATGGTGTTTTCCCGCGGCGCCATATCGAAGTACCGCACGGAATTCCCGATGCCCCCGGAATAAGGATCTTCGTAGCGGGCGTTTTCAAACCCTGGGATCTGGCGAAGCTTGTCCAGCGGGAAATAAGACGTCATCATCTTGGCGTGCCCGGTGTCCAAGAGGATGATATTTTCAGCATACTCGGGCAAGGCGTACTGCTGACAGGCCTTGAGCAAAAGGGCATCCTTTTTCTGCATTTCCACCGGGATCGGCACGATGGCCACCCCCGTCTGGTTCAGCTGTTCGACGATGGCGGGGTCTAGAGACTCTTTCAGCAGCTTGCATGACCCGCTCATGGAACCAGGAGTTCCCTTCTTGTTGCGGCCGGTCAAGCCTTTGATGCCGGCCTTATCCGTCAGGCTCACCCGCGATCCGAAGGTGTAGCACCTCAAGATGCACATGGCGCAGCCATTGCCGTACCTGGTGCAGTTGGCGGGCATACCGGCCGATCCGGTAGCTTCGACGAAGGCATCGCCCTCGATCTGGCCGCGGTTGGTGACGATGGCCTCCAGGTGTTGACCCGTGCGGACGACGTCAGTAGCCCGGGTCTGGAAGAGGATTCTCACTCCGCGTTCCAACAGTACTCGCCGGACGGCCGGCTCGATCTTGGCCACGTCGTAGAGGGTGGCGTGGCTGTGTCCGGGGAAATTGACATTGGTGTGCCGGGCCACACTATCGGCCACCTTAAAGAAATCTCCGCCGCCCATGGCAATGGCCTCTTCAGCCGCGGTAAAACGACCCTCGTTGCGCATGATGCCGCCCACTAGACCGGTTCCCAAAAGGCTGTCAGTACGCTCTAAAAGAGTGACCTCCGCTCCGGCTTTGGCGGCGGCGAGGGCAGCCGCTACCCCGGCCCAGCCGCCACCGACGACCACGATTCTGACCACGCAAGATCCTTCCCTTCTTTGTGGTTTCCTGGCTTTCCAGACGGGCCCAAAAGGGTAAAGAAAAAGAGCCCGGCAGAAAGTCCAGTCTGACTCCCTGTCTTCAGGCCCCCAACTAACCCAAAGAAGAAAGAGTATCCTTTGTGGATTTAAAATCAATATTCGACAGATTATTAAAAATTCCTGCTGGCTCGTGAAGAAAATATTTTATTCTTTCATTCTCCGTTTCCCTTGGCCTGGGCCTTTCGCCAGTGGTAAATATAAAGCGGTCCGGCCACAACCAAAAGGGCCAAGCTGTTAGCTAACCGCTTCACACTGTAATAACGCTGGCTGCGCAAGGCATTTTCTCTTTCAATTCGTGCCTGCTCTTCTATGGCTTGGGGGGAGAGCTCGACCCCCTGCATCTGATACCTGTTTTTCAGTTCAGCGGGGCCGGGGTAGTAGGTTGGTGGTGGGTAGACGAAATCGACGACGGTCTGGATGAGCTGGACGGTACCGATGATGATCATGATCAGGGTAACCAGGGAGACCAGATAAAGATAGATGCTGCGGATTTCCCAACTGAAGCGCATGATCAACCCCCCCTTTGGTGCTACCATTATACAGTTTTGGGCGGTGCCTTACAAGATGAACACGTCGCGGCGGGAAGAATTCCGGCGCTGGGCGGCGGGCATGCCAGCCATTGATCGAACCGGCGGGGTTGACTGACCGAGCTTTTTCTTAGTAGATCCCCATGCTGCTGGGACAGCACCAACAGAGGACGAGAAGGGCGGTGAGGTGGCGTTGCCAAGGGTGGAGGCGCCATGATGCCACCGGCGACGACGGTGCAACTGCCCCGCCGGCCCCAACGAGCGCTGAACGCGTCCACACGCCGCTGCTTTGGGCTGAGCCGGCCCGCCTTTGGCGAGACCAGGACTGAAGTCCGGCCAGGAACCCCTTTTCTTTTCAGTAATTGTTCGGAACACCCTTGCCTGGCCTCTTGCGCCGGTGGGGGACGAGGTAACTTTTTCCTTCGATGGAGTGCAGGAGAACCTCAACGCCATAGGCTTTTTCCAGGTTGGCCGGGGTCAAGACTTGACCGGTTGGCCCAGCGGCCAAAAGACGGCCTTTGGCCAGAAGAAGGACGCTGTCGGCGTGCTGATTAGCCAGATTCAGATCGTGCAACACCATGACCACCAATCGCCCGCTGTCGGCCATTTTCCGCAAGACCTCAAAAACCAGGAGTTGGTAAGCCGGATCAAGGTTGCTGGTGGGCTCATCCAGGAGGATGACCTCCGCCTCCTGGGCTAAAGCCCGCGCCAGGAAAACCTTTTGCCTTTCGCCACCGCTCAACTCACCCAGCGGCCGAAACTGGTATGGTTCGAGCTCTAAGGTTTTGATAGCTTTTTCAGTTTCCTCCAGGTCGCGGTGCGACAGGAACCAGGAGAATTGAGGGCGGCGACCTAATAAGACGGCTTCAAAGACCGGTAAGGACGGCAGGGCTCCGTCGTTTCGGGGGAGATAACTGATTCTTTTAGCCCGTTCTGGCCAAGGATAGCTTTTCAGGTCTCGCCCGTTCAGTTTGATGGATCCGCTTTTTGGAGGGATCAGGCCGGCCAGGCCTCTTAAGAGCGTGCTCTTTCCCGCCCCGTTGGGGCCGAGGATGGCCACCACCTGGCCTCCCTGCCACTGGCTGGAAACGCCCTCCAGCGCGAAATGAGGACCATAAGTGAAAAAGAGGTTTTCCAAAAGAAGACTGGTCATTTCTAACTCCCCGCTAAGAAGAAATGCCTAGAATAGAAAAAAGATGAAAGAATTCTTACCGCCCAAGGAAGGGGACGCCATAAGCCTAAGCGCGGTGGAAGGCGAGCTTCGGGTATTCCAGCGTCTCGAAAAGTCGGTAAAGGTTCGCTCCCGTAGGCCTCCCCGGGCTCACGAGTCCCTGGAAAGGAGCCCCAGCCGTTCATATCGACCAAGACCGGTGCGGATTCTTCAGTAATAGGTACAGAAAGTACGGTACTCCCAAAAAAGAAGTGACCACTCCAACGGGGATTTCAGCCGGGCTCAAGATAGTCCGGGCCATGGTGTCAGCCAAAAGGAGCAGCCAGGCGCCAAGGAGAGTCGCTCCCGGCAGGAGGAAGCGATGGTCGTGTCCCCAAAGATAGCGGCCGACGTGCGGGGCAATGAGACCAATGAATCCGATGGCCCCGGTAAAAGAGATGACCACGCTGGCCACGAGGGTGGCCAGCAGCAGAGTCAGGCGGATTAAACGGCGAGTGTCAACTCCCAAACTGCGGGCCACGTCTTCGCCCAGGGCCAGGGTATTGAGATCCCAGGAACGAAAAAAGAGGATGAAGAGTCCTACCAAGACCACGGGGGCGGAGATGACGACCATGGTCCAATCCGCCCACCAGAGTCCACCCATTAACCAAAAGACCACGTCCTGAAGTTGGTCGGCTTTGGCCAGATACTTTAAAACCGAGACCAGGGCGGAAAAAAGGTAGCCCATGGCCACTCCGGCCAGAAGAATGGTCCCGGTGGACGCGCGTCGCCATTTGACCAAGGCTAAAGCGACCAGGACCGTCAAGAGCGCGCAGAGAAAGGCGGCTGTAGCGATGAAAATCTTGCCGAGCCGCCAGAAATCCGGGCCGAAGATCTTTGCCCCAAAAACTAAGGCCAGGGCGGCGCCAAAGGAGGCCCCGGCCGAAAGCCCCAAAGTGTAAGGAGAAACGAGAGGATTGCGCAGGGTGGCCTGCATCACGGTACCGGCTCCAGCCAGGGCCGAACCGGTAATGATGCTCATGAGGATTCGCGGCAGGCGGATTTCCCAGATCACCCGCTCGGCCAGCCCGGCCTCCCCTCCGCTGGGGACAGTCCGGAAGAGGGCGAGGAGCATTTCTCGCCAGGGCAGGGGGACGGTACCGATGGTGAGAGCCCCTCCGGCCGTAAGCAGCAGCAGGACGACAAAAGCTAGCAGAAGCACCACGCGTTGGCGGATCAATCCTTGCCAGGAAATGGTAACATCCCTGGCCGCTCCGCGGGAAGTTTTCATCCGTTCCGGCTGGGCTTTACTGATCGTCATAATTAACTCCCCTGCCGGCTAAGGGTTGATTTCTGCTGCCCGTCCCCCGGTGCCCCGTCGTTCCCCAAGAGGGCTTCCAACTTTTTCTGATCGAGCTGACCCTCCTGGAAGGGCTGCCGGCGCAAGCGATGGGCCAAGGTCAGACCTACCGTGGCTGCGATGTCCTCCCTGGTTACTTCCCGCCGCCCGCGCCAGGCGGCCATGGTCCGGGCGGCCTTGAGGAGGGTGATGTCGGCCCGGTGTCCGTCGACCCCCAGGGTGGTGGCGATCTCGGCGATAAGGTAGAGGATTTCGTCGCTGGCGGTAACCTGAGGCAGGAGTTGCCGGGCGGAAAGGATCTGCTTGCGCCACTCTTCTTCCTGGTCCTGCCATTTTTGGTTAAAGCCAAGGGGATCTTCTTCAAAGGCCAGTCTTCGCCGGATAACCTCCATTCGGAGGCTGGGATCACTGATCCCCTCGACGTTGACGGCCAAACCAAAACGGTCCAACAACTGGGGTCGCAGTTCGCCCTCTTCGGGATTCATGGTCCCAATGAGGATAAAACTGGCCGGGTGAGAAAAGGAAACGCCTTCGCGCTCCACGTAGTTCACTCCCATGGCCGCTGCATCCAAAAGGACGTCCACGACGTGGTCATCCAAGAGATTGACCTCGTCCACGTAGAGGATGCCGCGGTTCGCCTGAGCCAGAAGGCCAGGTTCAAAATGTCTCTCGCCCTTCTTAATGGCCTTTTCCAGATCCAGGGTTCCGACGACCCGGTCTTCGGTGGCCGAAACGGGCAACTCCACGACGCGCATCCGGCGGCGAGCACGAGGCAACTCTTCTCCCGCTTCCTGACGCAGACGACAGTGGGGGCACATGCCGCTGATGTCGTCGGGGTCGCAGGAGAAGGGACAGTCGGACACTACTTCGATCTCCGGCAAAAGGGCGGCCAGGGCGCGGACGGCGGTGGATTTAGCCGTCCCCTTCTCTCCCCGGATCAAGATCCCGGAAAGCCGGGGATTGATGGCGTTAAGGATGAGCCCTTTTTTCATCTCTTCTTGCCCGACGATGGCGGAAAAGGGGTAGATGGGTAGCATGAGTTATGGGACCCTCCCTTTGGCGATTTAAGGGATTAAGACAAGTGAAAGCCGATGCTACGGCCACAGGGCCGAAGCTGAACCGTGGTGCGGTCGGCGGAGGTGATGGGCGACGACGAGGGCAGCAACCGCCGCCGCGCCGGCCCCGGAGGGCGCTGAACGTGTCCGCACGCCGCCACTTGAAGGCCAGAACAGGCCTGGTTCTGCTGGAAACTGGTCATTTCCAGGGTAGACCCCCCATGCCGCAAGCGGCATCAGCAGGGGATGAAAACGGTTGGGGCAGGGTGATTGTCCCAGGCGAGCGACTTGCGGAGCGCCGGTAACGGCACCAGGCGAAGCGAGGAGGCGAAACCGGGGGCGCGGACAAGGAGGTCCGCGCCAGCACTCACCGAGCCAGGACGGCGAGTTGAGGGCGGTCCGGTTTCGCCCGCAGCGAGCCGTGGTGCAGTCGACGCGGAGCACCGGAGTGAGCCGGGACAAAACCCGGCCAGGACACGCTTATTCTCCACGGTAGGGCGCCTTGAGAAGCTCAGCGCTGGCCCTGCCTTATGGCCGCCCGCAGGGTTAAAACCAACTCCTGGGCGCGGAGTTCTCCCAAAAGAAAATAATCTGCTCCGAGGGCGTGTGCCAGGCGCTGAGCCAGGCCGAAAGATAAAAGGCCGTTGTTCTCTACGTCCACCACCAGGCTCTTGATCCGGGGCTCGGCCCGGATGATGCTGGCTGCGGCGAGGGCCTCTTCCAACGGGCGACCGCTGCCCAGGGAGACATTGGCCCGTCCGTCGGTAATCAGGATGAGCCAGGGTGAACGCTCCGGTGCCCGGTAGAGATGACCCCGGATGAGCTGGTAGCTCTGCCAGAGGCCCGCTGCCAGCGGCGTTTTTCCCCCGGTCGGCAATTCTTGAAGGAGGCGATGGGCTCTTTCTGCGCTGCTGGTGGGCGGCAAAAGGACCTGGGCTTCTTGACCGCGAAAGGCGACGAGGCTGACTTGGTCGCGCTTTTGGTAGGCGTCAAGGAGCAGGGAAAAGACCGCCCCCTTGACCTCAACCATCCTCTCCTGTGCTCCCATGGAGCCGCTGGCGTCAACGAGGAAGACCAGGAGATGGCCGGTCTTTCTTTCCCGCACCTTTTGACGCAGGTCGCTGTTTTCGATGACCAGGGCCAGCCCGTCGCGGCGGCGGTAGAGCTGGTGGGGAGCCGCGGCCCGGATGGTGGCATCCAGGGCCAGGTCATCGACCTCCCTTAGACTGGTGCTGCGCACGTAGCGCCCCCGGCGAGTTTGGCTCAAGCTGTGAAAACGGCGACCAGATCTCCGCCGCCACAACCTGTCCCGTTGCCGGGCGTAAAGACGAATGGGGTAGGGCTGGCCGATGGGGAAAACTCGTTCCTTCTCCGCTTTCAATCCTCTCGAAGCGGAGGAAGGGTTTTCGGTTTCCCGGCCATCCTGAACGTTTTTCGGCTGGTTTTCAGCCGTGCCTTTTTTGAAGGCCGGAGCCTCGTGAACCTCCCTGCCCTCTACTCTTTCCCCTTCTTCAGCGGCTGGCTCCTGGTTTTCCCGGTGGCCTCCCTTTGGCGAGCTGCTGGAGGTATCCCTTGCGGCCGGGGGTTTTTCGGAAAGGGGTGGTTGATGGCGGTTTTGGTCCTCGTGGGAGAGGGCTTTTTCTGGCTGATTCTCAGTCACTGCCCGCCGGCGATGAAAGAGGGCCAGTTCAGCCGCTTCCACCACGTCTTCAGCTGTCACCCACCGGCGGCCCTCCCAAGCGGCGAGGGCGCGGGCCGTCAGGGCCGTAACCAGATCACCCCGGTGTCCCGCCACTTGGGCCTGGAGACTCAGGTTGACGATCTGTTCCAATCTTTCGGGTGCTAATTCGACCGTCGGGAAAATCTCCCGCGCCTGCCGGATTTTCTGGCGCAGTATTTCTGTTTCCCGTTGCCAGCGGGCCTGAAAGCCCAATGGGTCGGCCTCAAAAGCCTCCCGCCGGCGAAGAAGTTCCATCCTTTCTTCCACTGTCGGTAGGCTCTGCACCTCTACCACCAGGCCGAAGCGATCCAAAAGCTGCGGACGAAGCTCGCCCTCCTCCGGATTCATTGTCCCTATTAGAATGACCTGAGCCGGATGCTGGAAGGAAAGACCTTCCCGCTCGACAATATTGATCCCGGAGGCGATGGCGTCAAGAATCACGTCCACCAGGTGATCGTCCAGGAGGTTGACTTCGTCCAGGTAAAGGATGCCGCGGTGGGCTCGGGACAAAAGCCCGGGCCGAAACCGGGGTTTCCCCGTTTTTATCGCCAATTCGAAGTCGAGGCTGCCGATGACCTGATCCTCAGTGGCGGAAAGGGGCAGGGTCACCAGGGGCATGGTGCGCTGGCTGTCGTCAAGGGCGGGAAGGAGAGCGGCCAAAGAACGGACGGCGGTGGACTTGGCCGTACCCTTTTCTCCCCGAATTAAAACCCCGCCGATTTTTGGGCAAATGGCATTCAGGAGCAAGGCCTTTTTCATTCGCTCTTGCCCCACCAGAGCCACGAAGGGGTAAAAGACGGCTTCGTCAGATAATCTGCCGAATGATCTGCTGGCTAACAAGGATCAGGCACCTGCCTCTGTACCGCCAAAACTACGTTCTACCGGGTAGTCTCCCCTGCCGCGAAGCAGCGCCAGCGCGGGATGAAAATGGTGGATACTGGCGCCGCCAAGGCGTGGAGACAGGGCGTGGAGACAGTCTGATGCTGGTGCTGGTGGTGTTGCTGTGCTGCTGGTGCTGGCAGAGCTGCCTTAAACCGCGGCGGACGGTTTATGGATACACCCAGAGGCCATCCAGCTTAACGCCCAGAAACTTCTCCAAAAATTCGCGGTGGATCGCTTCCGGGTCGAGCTTTTTCGCTGCCTCCGGGTGGAGCCACCTGGCCAGATAGGCCATGCCAACCACGGCCCGCGGGCCGGTGTAGATGTCGCTGGACATGAGGTAAACCCTTTTATTCTTGACCGCCGGGATATCCGACCAGCCCGGGCGCCTGATCAGCCCTTCCAGCAGCTTTTGCCAGGGAGCGACTTCGTGGATTTTATAGCCGGTAGGAACGGAACTGCTCAATACGCGCACGATAACTTCCGGCTTTTTGGCCAGAACCCACTCCGGACTGACCTTGGGGTACTCCGTCGCCTCCTTTCCGGCGACGTTGAGACCGTTGGCGACCAGGATCATCTGCCCACCTCCGGTTTTGTCGGTGACGGTCTTAAAATCGCTGTAAAGTTCCAGGTAAATGGGGGTGGCCTTCTGTCCGGCCACAACCGCCTTGATTTCGGCCGTGTATTTGTCCATGGTCTGGATATATGCCTTGGCCCGTTCCTCCTGACCCAGGATCTGACCGAGGGTGGTAATATCCTGGGCCAGGGTCTCGGGCTTATAGCAGTCCAAAAGCACCAGGGGAATTCCCGCCTGGGTGATCTTCTCGGCGTTTTTCAAAAAGCTGGCGTAGCCAAAGACGATATCGGGTTTAAGCTCGAGGATTTTCTCGACGTTGGGTTGCGACCACTGGCCAACGGTGGCGACGCCCGGTAAAAGTTCGGCCAAAAGGGGATCGGCCAGGGTGGTGTCGGAAACCCCGACGATCTTGTCCTTCGAGCCCAGGGCGATGATGAGTTCTGCCACGTCGCTATTGGAGACGACGATGCGGGCCGGGCGGTAGGGGACTTCCACCTGGCGCCCGGCGGAGTCGACGATGGTGATGACCTTTTTCGCCGGGGTAGAAGAGGTGGTGGCGGATTGGCCGGGCCGGCAACCCGCCACCAGGAGGGAGAGCAGAAGAAAAGCGACGAGATAAAAGAGTCCGCGGGCCGGAAAACGTACCAAAAGACCAAAATTGTTTAAGCGCCCATTGAAACTAATCACTTTGGATCCTCCTTACGTTCGAATTTTGGCGCCAGTTGGGCCAGCTCTTCCCTAATCTCGCTCAAAGCCTTGTCCCAACCGGCCACGTCGTCGGCCGAGTAAATGTCGATACTTCCCCCCTGGACGTTTTCCACCGGTTGGCTTTCCTCCATCAAACCCTCCAGGTCGAGGTAGGCTTCTTTTAGCGCAGCCAGGGTCTGGGGATCAGGTTTCCAGATCCCCCTTTCGGCCGCCTCCAGCATCCGGCGGGCGATTTCCTCCAGGGCCCAGGGATTGTTTTCTTGAAAGAACCGCCGGTTCTCTTCGTCCAGGACAAAGGTCTGGGTGATGTCGGTAAAAACCCAGTTTTCCACGGCTCCCGTGGTGGCTCCCCAACCGAAGACCCGGCCCACCCTTTTGGCGATGTCTCCGGCTCCTTTGTAGCCGTGCGCCTTCATTCCTTCGATCCACTTGGGGTTAAGCAGGCGGGTGCGCACCACCCGGTTGATCTCGGCGCTTAAGCTGACCACTTGGGGGTGGGCGGGGTTGCGGCTGTCGCCGTGGTAAGTTCGTACCTCTTGTCCCGAGAGGACCCGGGCAGCTACCGTAAGACCGCCATATTGACCAAAATGGGCGCAGCAACCCAAAAGATCGTGTTCGTCACTGCCGTTGTTCTTATAGGTGAGGGTAACAGTCTTCAATTGCTCCAGCAAGGCACGCACTAAGGGGCGCCCGTCCAGGCCGTCGCCATAAGCGAAGCTGTTATGCTGGAGGAAGACTTCAGCCAAATCCTGCTCGCACCGCCAGGCGCTGGCATAAACGGCCAGGTTGACTCCATTACCGTAAGTGCCCGGGCGGGCGGAAAAAAGGCGGGCGGTGGCCATCCGCCAGCGGGGAGAGGCTGGCCCCTGCGGTTCCTGCTGCAAGGCGTGGCGCCGAATGAAGTTCTCTTCCTCCGGCTCCTCCAGACGGGCCACCAGCTGCACGGCCTGATCAAAAAGTTGGACCAGGTTGGGGAAGGTATCCCTGATGATGCCCGAAAAACGTAAAGTGACATCGATACGCGGGCGGCCCAGTTCGGACAGCGATATTGGGGATACTCCCGTTACCCGGCCGTCTTCATCCCAGAGCGGCCGCACTCCCAACAGGTAAAACATCTGTGCCAGTTGTTCACCCTGGGTCCACATGACATCGGAGGCAAACCAGATCAGACCGACGTTTTCCGGCCACCGGCCGCTCTCCGCCAAATAGCGCTCCAGGAGGGCGTCGGCCAGCTTTTTGCCCACCTCCCAGGCGGCCGGGGAAGGGATCTGCCGCGGATCCATGGAATAGAAGTTACGGCCGGTGGGTAAAACCTCCAGGGCTCCGCGGGAAGGGAGGCCGGAGGGGCCGGCCTCGATGTAGCCACCGTCCAGGCCGGTAAAGAAGCTGTCGATCTCCTGCCGGGAACGGAGGATCCGCTCGGCGACGTCCAGGATCCTGGGAACGACCTGGGTCAGGCTGGCAGGGGAAAGGGAGCCCGTGGCGGCCAGTTTGGCTAGAAAGTTGTCGTCTCCGGCGGCCGCAGGGTGGGCCAGGACCTGGGCGACGAGGTGCCTGGCGGCGGCGTGGGCTTCGTCCAGCAGGGTGGAATAACTCATCTTTCGACCTGGTGGTTTTTCGCCGGGGTGGGCCAGGGCTTCAGTATAGTCCAGCCCCCAAGCCGAAAAGAAAAGGTGAGGCAGGCCCTTTTGTTCACCGCGGTCCAGCCGCAAAAAGGACGTCACTGTCTCTACCAGCTCTACCCCGGCCGGCGTTTCCCCGAAGATGTGTAGCCCAAGGTTGGTCAGGCTGTCTCTGGTCCTGGTGATGACCTCGTGCGCCCGCTTGACCACCTCTTCCATGGGCCCCTCCTCCAGGGGGATTTCCCCCGTCAGGTTGGCCTGCTTGATCTCCTCTAGGATGAGGTGGGCGAGGGCTTCCCGGCGGGCTGTGTTCCCTTCGTCCAGCTGGGAATATTCGTCCAGGTAGCGGCTCAAGGTTTCCAGGTGGCCGTAATTCCCGGCCTGGGCCAGGGCCGGGACATTGTGGTCGATCAAAGTGGCATAGGAACGTCTTTTGGCGATGGTCCCTTCGGCCGGGTTATCGACCACGTAGAGGTAAAGATGAGGTAAAGCGCCCAGGGCCAGATCAGGATAATCTTCCCCCGACAGGCCCACCGACTTCCCCGGCAGAAATTCCAGATTACCGTGGGTGCCAACGTGGATGATGACGTGGGTACCGCGGACCCGCTCCTGGAACCAATAACTGGCCAAATACTGGTGGGGCGGCGGGACGGCGGGGTCGTGGAGGATTTTGCAGACCGTCCCATCGCAACGGGCTCCGGCACAACCACGTTTCGGTTGCACCATGACCATGGCGTTACCAAAGGTGACCCCGGTGAGGACGATCTTGTTTTGGTAGACCATGGCCTGGCCCGGCGGCTCGCCCCAGGCGCCCACAATCCTCTCCTGGACGGGAGCGGGAAGCTCGGCAAACCACCGGGAGTAAGTTTCCGCGTCCAGCAGGGCGTAAGCCCCGCCTTTTTCCACGATCTCCTGGACCGAGGTCCAACGGAATTCGGAGACGGCTTTTCGCGTCATAATGAGGTCGATGAGTTCACGTCCGTCGCGCGGTGGCCGGCCAACCTCATAGCCCCGTTGGGCCATTTCCTGGAGGAGACGGGCCACGCTTTCCAGGGTATCGAGCCGAGCACCGCCGCCTACCGCCGCTTCCACGCCGGCACAGGGGTTATTGTGGAGGACGAAAGTTACCTTCCGCTCCCGGGGCGGGGTCCGTTTTAGACGGGCCCAGGCCAGGATCCGCCTCGCGGCGTGGCTGAGACGGTCGGGGATGGGCACATAACGTTCGGCGGTGATTCCGCTGGCCGGATCGTATTCGCGCTCGGTAGCTCCCACCACCAGGGGCTCAATGATACCGTCAAATTCGGGCATCCCTACGGCCCAGGCCACGCTGACCCCCAGACCATGGTTATCCTTCAGCCACTGGGCCGGCGTCTGGCCGCTGACGACGATGGCTTTTATGATGGGGACGTTGAGCTGCCGCAAGAGGGCGACGTTTTCATCCTTGAGGCCGGCCAGGACATTCCTCTGGGCGCCGGCAAAAAGGAGGAAGGACTGCAGGTCCACCAAAACGTCGACGAGCGGACGGCCGTCGGGTGTCAGGAAAAAGTGCCTGATGATCCTGGCGTTATCCCAGCCCCCAGCCTCCACGGCCGTCATACCGGCCGAAAAGACGGGTACTGCCGCGGCTCCGCTTTTTTCCAGTTCCCGGATCAGGGCATCGACCACCGCCAGGTTTTCCTGCACCCAGTTGGCCCGGTAAAAGAGAAGGCCGATTACATAATGGCTTTGGCACCTGTACCAGCTGAAATAAGAATCGACGTTGGGGAAGACGGACGGGGCTTCGGGGTGATAAATCCCCTGCCAGGGGAGAGGGAAGGGTGGCTCGTAAGTAATCCCTTCCCAGCCACTGAGGTGGGCCAGGAAGCGGAACATGTTTTCCAGGTTCTTTTTGCCGCCATAAAGGAAGTAACGGTGGAGGGTTTCTTGTTGAGCGGCGGGGAGGGTCGAATAGGCCCACTCCGCCGGATTATTGGTCAGGATGCCCACTTTAAGTTGCCGCCGGATCTTTTCCCAATTGGGGAAAAGGGCTTCCCAGGTTTCCTCACCCCGGGAATAAACCAGGAGGACCTGGGCTGCCTCAAGGAAGGAAGTAAATGCAGAGCGTCTTTCCACCAGCTCTTGGCGCGTCACAAAGAAAGGCTCAATAAAGTCCAGTTCCTGGACGGCAGCGCGGAGGGCGTGCAATTGGGTCCCCCAAAAAAGGCCGGCCACTTTCAATCGTTCCAAGGGAGCCCCTCCCTCTTGTTGAAAAACAAAAGCCAGGAAGCGGCTCTCCGCGAGCCTGCCTTCCTGGCTTAGTTCCTGCATTAATTTTGCCCCTACGCACGCGAAAAGTGGTTAGGGTCAGATGCTCTTGACGATTGACCAGACCAGGGATCTACTTGACCCCTTTTCCTGGTCCGATTATATTACGAGAGGAAAAAACCTGTCAACGGGTGGGCGAAGATTTGAAGCAAAGATCATTGGGCGGTAGGGAATAAATAAAAAAGAGAAACGCTGAAGTTAAGGGCGGAAAATTGGCTGGTTTTTGGTTGATGCGCTTAAGGGCACTGCACGGAAGTCGCTTATACCCTCGCCTACCGTGATGGCCTAGCGGTTTATCAGGTGCCCGCAGTGATCGCTTCGGTTTTTCTTAAAAAAGTGCGGCCGCTGTACCCCACCTGGCGGACGGCGCCGGCCGGGGCGGCCTGAACTGAGTTGGCCAGGAGCTCGAGGAGGTTTTTACCCTTGTGGCGACCATTTGCCGATCTGCATACACATACCCTGTACAGTCATGGTCGGGGGTCAGTACGCGATAACGTCTTTATGGCCCAAAAAAGGGGTTTGCGCCTGGTGGGAATATCCGACCACGGTCCGGGTATGCTCTTTGGACTGGGAGTCAACCGGGCCGGGACCCTCCTCCATATCAAAGACCTGACGCGGCAATTGGCCCCGGAATTTTCCGGAATACGGATTCTGGCTGGGGTTGAAGCCAACGTCATCAGCACTGACGGTCGCCTGGATGTTCCCAAAAAAATTCTCCGCCAGCTCGACTACGTCATGGCCGGTCTACACTTGCAGATCTGGCCGGCTTCCCTGGCCGACGGGCGAAAACTCGTTTTGGACAATCTGGTCGGAGCGAGGCTGAGCCAGCGGCTGGCCCAACGGGCTCGGGTGGAAAACACCAAGGCCCTGGTGGAGGCCATCCATAAAAATGATATCGATGTCATCACCCACCCCGGTCTCAAACTTTCCATCAACACCTGGGAACTGGCGCGGGCGGCCGCGGCCCGGGGCACGGCCCTGGAGATCAACGCTGGCCACCGCCAGGTGACGGTGGAGTTCATTTTACTGGCGCGCCGGGCCGGGGCCAAGTTCATTCTGGGGAGCGACGCCCACCGCCCGGAACGGGTCGGCCAACTGGACTATGCGGTAGAACTGGCCCGGAAGGCCGGCTTGGAGGCCGACGACATCCTCAACGTGGCCGAGGCAGGAGAATGGTCCACGAAAGAGAATATGATATTAGGGCCAAAAAACCGGGACTTTGAGTTTCCCCGACCGGAAACTTTCTCGGAACTTTAATGGGGCCAGGCCAGCGAGGGGGAGGAAATGACCGACATCCGCTTCATCATCATAACCGGACTTTCCGGGGCCGGAAAAAGCCAGGCCCTGCGTACCTTCGAGGACCTGGGTTTCTTTTGCATCGACAACCTGCCGCCGGCCCTCATCCCCAAGTTTGCCGAGCTCTGTCTGCAATCGGAAGGCAAGATCAACCGCGTGGCTTTGGTCACCGACATCCGCGGCGGAGAATTCTTCGACCACCTGGCCGAGGCCTTGGAGGAACTTGAGAGCATCGGCTTTGCCTATCAAATCCTCTTTCTGGAGGCCAATGACGAGACCCTGGTCCGGCGCTTCAAGGAGACCCGGCGCCGGCATCCCCTGGCCCCCCACGGCCGGATCCTGGAGGGCATCCAGGCTGAGCGAAAACGTTTGGAAGCCTTGAAGGCGCGGGCTTATCTGGTTTTAGACACCTCTGATCTCACGCCGCAAAAATTTCGTGAACAGGTCATCCAGCTTTTTGCCGGTGATTCCAAGCTGGGTCGTCTCATCATAACCATCGTCACTTTCGGTTTTAAATATGGCCTGCCTCTGGACGCCGACCTGGTTTTTGACGTCCGCTTTCTGCCGAATCCGCATTACGTCGATACTTTGCGCCCTTTGACCGGGAATGACGAAGAAGTAAAGCGTTACGTGATGAAGTCTCCCGTGGCCCAGCAGTTCCTGCGCCGGCTCTTGAACCTGGTAGAGTTCTTGTTACCCCACTACGTCAGCGAGGGCAAAACCCAGCTTACCATCGCCATCGGTTGTACGGGTGGGCGCCACCGCTCTGTGGTCATCGGCAACCGTCTGGCCGACTTCTTCCGGGAGCACGACTATGTGGTCCTGGTGGAGCACCGGGACATCGAAAAGGGAGAAGAGGGTTTCCGCGGAGATAGATCATGAAATACCTGGGCTGGTTGAGACCGGGGATTGGCATAAAAAGATATATGGGCCTTTTTACCCTGGGCATCTTCCTAATGCTCGCCGGGCTGGCCATCGCCTTTGACGTCGATATCTTGGCGGCCCTGGAAGGGGGACTGCGCCAGCTCCTGTCCTCTGGCGGTACCTCCTTGCTCTCACGCCGTCTGGCCGGGTTTAATGTCCTCATCCTCGGTCTCTTTCTAGTCTTTCGCTCTTTTCAACAAATCGTGCGGACCATCGTCGATGTCATCGCCCCAGAAGGGGTGCAGGGACTGCCGGAGACAATTTACCAGAAAAAGCAACTGGAGCGCGGTCCCCGGGTGGTCGTCATCGGGGGCGGGACGGGTCTTTCGGTCCTCTTGCGCGGTCTGAAGGAGTACACCAGCAACATCACCGCCATCGTCACCGTTTCTGATGACGGCGGGAGCTCGGGACGCCTGCGGGACGATCTGGGGATTCTGCCGCCTGGGGACATTCGTAACTGCCTGGTGGCTTTGGCCGACGCTGAGCCCCTGATGAAAAGCCTCTTCCAACACCGGTTTAAACAGGGAGATCTGAGCGGGCACAATTTCGGCAATCTCTTCATCGGGGCCCTGGCCGAGGTGACGGGCGACTTCGAAGAGGCCGTGCGGCAATCCAGCAAGGTCCTGGCCATCCGCGGTAAGGTTCTACCCTCGACGACGCGGAGCGTCGTCCTGGTGGGGACCATGGCCGATGGCAGCCAGGTACGCGGCGAGACCAGCATTGCCAGTTCCGGGAAAAGGATCCGGCGGGTGGAATTAGATCCGCGCCGCGTCTCGCCCCCACCCGAAGCCCTGACGGCCATCAACGAAGCCGACATTATCGTTTTGGGGCCGGGGAGCCTCTATACCAGCGTCATTCCCAACCTTTTGGTCAACGGCCTTCCTCAGGCCATCAGACGATCCAAGGCCAGCCGGATTTACGTCTGTAACATCATGACCCAGCCGGGTGAGACCCTGGGCTTCTCGGCCGCCGATCACCTGCAGGCCATCATTGATCACGCCGGACCTGGTTTGGTAGAACACATCGTCGTCAATACCGGGACTATCCCCGAGCCCATTCTGCAACGGTATCGGTCCCAGGGGGCCGAACCGGTCCTTCTGGACCGCCGGCGTTTACAGGCTTTGGGGGTGAAGATCATCGAGGGTGATCTGGTGGCCACGGATGTAGAAACAAACCGGACGCCCGACGCCGAGTACGTTCGCCACGATTCCCGGCGCCTGGCGGCTTTAATTATGGAAGCTTTACCGGAAGGTCGCAACCGCTTCTTTCGTTCCAAGGCCCTGGAATATCTCTGGCAACTCATGGTGGATAAAGGCAGGAACTAGGGGGATCGGCCTTGCTTGTCGAGGAAAACGACCCATTCTCCCAGCGGGTAAGGGACGAACTCATCCGACTGGTTCCCGAAGGGGATCTGTCCCGCCGCGCCGAACTGGCCGGCCTGGTGCGCACGCGGGGGACCTTACACCTGGCCGGACGGGGCCAGGTTACTCTCACCCTGACCACCGAGCACCCCGGGATTGCCCGCCGTATCCTTACCCTTTTACGGGAGGTGGCCGGCCGGCCTGCCCTGGTCCGGGTTTACCAAAATCCGCGCTTGCGGCGCAAACCCATCTATGCCCTTTCCCTGGAGAACGGCGGAGAAACGGTTTTAGAAAAGCTGGGAATTTTGGGGAAAGAGAACCGGCTGGAAAAGGGCCTGAAGGAAGAGTTCCGGCGGCGGGCGCAGGCGCGCCGGGCTTACTTGCGCGGACTCTTTCTCGGGGCCGGTTCGGTGGCCAATCCGGAGAAGCGCCACCATCTGGAGCTGGTTTTTGGGGATGAGGGTCAGGCCAGGCTCGCTCGCCAGCTGTTGACAGGGTTCGGCCTGAAACCTGGCCTGACCCAACGCCAGCACAAATTTGTCGTCTACCTCAAGGGAGGGGAAGATATTGCCTCTTTTCTCAATCTGGTTGGTGCCCACCAAGCTTTGTTAGATTACGAAAACGTCCGGGCTTTAAAATCGGTGAAGAACCAGGTCAACCGGCAGGTCAATGCCGACACGGCCAACCTGGCCCGGACGGTAGAGGCGGCGGAAAGACATATAGAGAAACTTAAGTTTTTGGCCCGGACGGTTGGACTCCAGTCTCTGCCGGCCGGGTTACGTCAGGTGGCGGAGGCCCGCCTGGCTCATCCGGAGGCCAGCCTGGCCGAGCTGGGCCAGCTTCTGGATCCACCCCTGGGGAAATCAGGGGTCAACCACCGCCTGCGCAAGCTGAGCCAGCTGGCCGACGAGATCCGAGAGGGGGACAAGTCTCAGTCTTGAAAAAGGTAGTTTGGTTAGTCCTAATCGTCGTCGTTTCTTCTTTGGCCTTTATCCTCTTTTATTCCAGTGGAGCTGGGGGAAGAGGCTTTTTCAGCTGGGGGTGGTCCGGACTGGCCTTGCGGGCTGGTGCCGCCGACGGTCTTGGTTTTAGCGCCGGCCGTTCTCCTGCCGCCGGTGGGGGAACTGCTGGTCGGGCCTGGCCAGCGGGCAGCGGGGAGACGGGCGGCATCAATCCCGCGGTCGCCAGCCGTTTTTCGCCAGGCGATTTCCCGAAGATCCCCATCCTCATGTATCACCGCTTGGGGGAGCCGGCCGACGGACTGACGGTGACTCCCAAGGATTTTGCCCTGCAGATGAAGTTTCTGGCGGATCGCGGCTATCGGACCATCACCCTGGGACGCTTCCTGGAGTGGCAACAGGCGGCTCGGCAGGAGGGCGATCCGGAAGGGAAAGGAAAGGGCGATGGGACAACCGGTTCTCCCGGCCAAGAGGTGGCGCGAGGGGGAGCGGGAATGCCGGCGGAAAAGGTGGTCATCCTCACCTTCGATGACGGTTATGACTCGGTTTATCGCTATGCCTTCCCCGTGTTAAAGGAATACCACTTCACCGCCACCGTTTTTCCCATCGTGGGGATGCTGGGGAGAAAAGGATTTTTGCAATGGAACCAGATGCAGGAGATGGCCGCCTACGGGATTGAGTTCGGCTCGCATACCTGGCACCATCTGGACTTACGGACGCTCCAAACCAAAGAGCTGGAACGCGAGGTCGATCAATCCCGCCAGTTTCTGGAACGAGCCCTCGGCCAGCCCGTGCGGACTTTTTGCTATCCCAGCGGCAAATACAACCAGGAAGTCCTGGCTGAGGTCCGGCGAGCGGGCTATCTGGGAGCGGTGACCACGGAGTACGGTGCAGCGACCTTTTCTGCCGATCCCTACCGGTTGAAGCGGGTTAGGATCGACGGACGGGAAGGCTTAAAGGTCTTTGCCGCCAAAATAATCAACCTGGAGCCAAAAGTAGTCGCTCACTGGCAGGAAGGGCACGAATTCAATCCTTAGTCAGCGGCGCGGATGCCGAAGTCAGCGCTGAGATCTTCGTGGGAGGCCGCTAGCCGTAACGGTTCCATGTCGTCGGTGCCCTCAACTTGATGGAGACGCCTTAGTCAGCGACGGAGCGGCCTTAGTTGGCGACCTGGATACGGGCCGTCTCGGGAACGACCTGGATCCAGGTTTGTCCCGGCGTAAGTTCAATGGGCTGCCCACTTTTACCGTAAAAACGGGTGGGCGCTTCCACGTCTTTTTTCTCCCAGTAACCCTCCAGGTATCTTCCCCCCAGGAGATAGTAAGCTTTTCCTTTGCCGATGAGATCGATGATTAACCCACCATCCGGGTAGGCCACCCGGCTCCTGGCCACTTGCACGATGACGTTGCTTATCTCCAGTTGTCTTCCCGTTTCTCGGTCCCGATGCAGTTGGCCGTTCATGTACCTTTCGTAGTGGTACTTGCGTTCAGAGCCAGCCGTTGCTTCTTGCCCTTTCCACCGGTAGGAAACGGTGTAGTCCTTATGGTAGACGATCTCCAGACCTTGGACGGGTTTTTCTGCCCAGGGGATGAAGTTGAAACGGGCCGCTGGTTGAGGCAATTCGCGGCCGACAAATCTCCTCAGACCGGTGATGCTGGTATAGAGGTTATGGGGGGCCTTCCGCGTGTTATCCCGCCAAAAGGGTTCGCCATGGGGGATCTCGTCGACGTCGATGACCTTCCACTGGCGGATTGGTTCGAGGTCTTTGGGATCGCCGCCGCAGTGGGCATAGATGGCGCCCCACTCTTTGGCCAGTAAGACGAAATAAGGTCGCGCGCTGCGGACCGGCCCGACGACGGCCGGAGCCTCGCTAAAATAGAGGGCCATAAACCTGGTGATGCCACCCTCGGCCAGGATTTCATAAACCATTTCGGCCGACAAAAGGCCGCTTTGCGGCCGGGCGGCGGCAGAGTTCTCCACCATCACCGCCACCAGGCTTCCTCCCTGTTCGTAGGGGAGCCCGCTCAAAGGTGAGAGCGGCCGGGGTTTTGGCGCTTCTGGGGGCGGCGGGGGCGGGGTAGGCGTTGCCTCCGGAGGACTGGCCGGAGCGTGGGGACGGGGACTGCAGCCCGGAAGAAGGACCGAGGTGAAAAGAAACACTATGAACACCGCCAGGAGCCACCTTGGGCGCTTTTCCAACATGAAGTTTCACCATCCTTTGAAGGCCATGACCGGAGTGGCGACTTCTTCCCGCGCCCGCCCCCGGTGCGGGACGGCACATTGCCGTGGTGGTTGGCCATTGGCGCACTGAGCACCGCAGCGGGTGAAGCGAGGCTCGAAGGACCAGACGGCGACACAAATGTTGCCGAACGCGGTACGGCATGCAGCTAACCTGAAATGGTGCCAGCCCCGTTCCTGGATTGATTATACGGCCATCTGGAAGATAACGTCAAGGATGGGTGGGAGTAGACCGCAGCGGGGTTGTCGGCGTCGATATAGAGGAACGGCCATACCGGGTGACGCCTCTACTGGGGCTCACGTAAGATATTACCACAGTCCCGGCGGCTGAGTGTGCCGCCCGTAGTTGACTGCGGTCAGAAACTCGACGATCTGGGGATGATTAGGCAGTTCGGAAAAGAGGAGGCGGGAATGGTGTTCAGGCGAAAAGTCCTCTAAAAAGTAGGTAGACTGACGAGCTTCTAAGTGCTAGCGCGGGCACGCGTAGCATATAAGGGGGAATTACTGAGATGAAAACGGGGCGCGTGCTGCTACCTCAGGAAGAGACGCCAGATCAGGGGTCATGTTCAGAGCTGGGGTTCCGCGAGGGTTCAGAGCCAGTCCCGGACCTGGCTTATCCCAATGTCCTTTCGACCAAGAAAGGGGTGGGGGTTAGGCTGGAGATAGACCCACGCCAGGCCCAGGGCCCCTGGTACGTCAGTGGTTACATTGGAGCCATGGGGGCCTTGGGATCGGTCCTGGGTGCCGACCTGGCCTTGGAGCGATTTTCCGGTTTTGGCACCTACGTTCTCGCTTTGTTCTTGGGATTTATCCTTGGGGTCATCTCCGGGCTGGTGGCCGGAACGGCCCTGGGATCGGACGCAGCGGCCTTCCTCAGCGGGCTCTTCGGCGGATTCATTGGGGCCTATTTCACCACGGCTAGACGCTGAAAGTTTGTCCGGTCACAAACAAAAAATCTAGCAAAAAAACAAAAAATGTGTTACTCTAGTCGCAGAAAAAATACTCTAAGAAAAGGTGACAGTTCTAGCCGTGGCTGGTTCAGTCAAGTTTAAAGAGCTGCAGGCGGGCCAAGGGGGGCTCCTGAAAGAGATCGCGGGGGACCTGGAAAAAGTTGAAGAGGTGATGCAGTCGGAGCTCTCCGATGATGTGCCGTTCATCCAGGACATTTCGACCCACCTTGTGAACGGCGGCGGAAAGCGGCTTCGCCCGGCTTTATTGTTGTTATCAGCTCGCCTGCGCGGCTATGATCCTGAGCGGGCCATCCCGGCGGCGGCAGCGGTGGAGATCATCCACACGGCGACGCTGGTGCATGACGACGTCATCGATCGCGCGGACACCAGGCGCGGCGTTCCGACGGTTAATGCCAAATGGGGCGAAAAGGTTTCCGTCCTGGCTGGCGATTTTCTCTACGCCAAAGCCCTCTCCATCCTGGCGCGGGATGGTGACCAACGCCTGGTCCAGATTATGGCGGATGCCGTCTTTGAAATGTGTACCGGGGAGATCGATCAGAGTCTCCGGACCTTTAACCTCACCCAGAGTGAAGACGACTACCTGAAGCGGATCGGCCGGAAGACGGCCGTCTTCATCGCCGGTTGTTGTCAATTGGGGGGCATCATTAGCGAAGCCCCCGAAGAAGAGATTGCTGCCCTGGCCGCTTATGGTTATAATAGTGGACTGGCCTTCCAAATCATCGATGACCTTTTGGATTTTCGCGCTGACCGGGAAACATTGGGGAAGCCCAGCGGTGGGGATTTAAGGGCGGGAGTCATTACCTTGCCGGTTTTGCACGCCTTAAAGGGGGCGGCGGGACCGCGGATCAGGGAAATCTTAGAAGCCGGTCCTCCCGATGAGGCCGGAGTAAAAGAGATCCAGTTCCTCCTGGAGACGGAGCGTTCTTTTGATTATACCTTCTCCGTCGCTTCCACCTACGTCGAACGGGCCAGGGCCAGCTTACAGGTCCTGCCTGCCGGTGAAGCCAGAGATACCCTGGACCGTCTCGCCCAGTACCTGCTGGTCCGCCAGTTTTAGCCGCCAAAGTGTTCCATAATGCAAACCGGCCCAAAACAAGACCAGGGCGCAAAGGCCGGCCGTTTGGGGGGATAGAGATTGCGCAGGATAAAGATTCCGGAAGTGGCCATCCGGCGTCTACCCATCTATTTACGAGTCTTAAATGAACTGGCAGCGGAAGACGTTCAGATCGTATCTTCGGCCGAACTCTCAACTCGCACCGGTTTTTCCTCCGAGCAAATTCGTAAAGACCTGGCCTACTTTGGGGCCTTTGGGACCAGGGGGGTCGGTTATGACACGACCCAGTTGGGGAACCAGATCAAAAAGATCCTGGGGTTAAACCGCGAGACGAGGGTGGCGCTGGTGGGCGCCGGGAACCTGGGAACGGCCCTGGCCCGGTTCAACCTGTCCAAGCACAAAGACGTCCGTATCGTCGCCATCTTCGACAACGACTGGGACAAAATCGGCAAGTCCATCGCCGGCGTCGAGATCCTACCCATGGAGGATCTGAACGCCGTGGTCAAAAAGCTGGACATCAAGATGGCCATCATCGCCGTTCCGGCCAGCGAGGCCCAGAAAGTGGCCGACCAACTGATGGACGCTGGGATTGAGGCCATCCTCAACTTCTCGCCCGTTAAGCTGAAAGCGCGGGGCAATACCTATATCCAAAATATCGATCTGACCATCGAGCTGCAGAGCCTGGTCTACTTTACCAACCGGCGGGACCGCGAAATCGCCATCGAAATTGATGAAGAATCTGAGGAAGAGGAAATAGACGAAGAGGAAGAGCCGGCGGAAACGAAAGAAGACTAAGGCTGGCTTCCCGGGGCCAAGCCATTCTTGAGCTGGCCATGAGCCGCTGGGTGCCTGCGTTCCGGATCGACGTGCCCGCGTGCCGGATGGACCAGGAAAGGAATGGTAACGAGACCATTTTAAACTCTCCCATTTTAGATTCTTCTGAAGGGCTACCAGATGGCCTGGGTAAGCCGAGAGTCGTTTCTAAAGGCTGGGTTTTCCCGTGCTCATGGTTCCAACCCTGGCGCGAGCCTGGCGTGTCCGCAAAATCTTACCCGCTTGTGGGCGGGTTTATTTCTTATTTTCCAGATTTCTGCTATACTAATACATTGGAAGCCAGATGAATTGAGGTTGGAAGATGAAAATGCCGTCCGCCCGGACGCATTCTTTGGATATAACCAAAGGGACGTTCTTATTCCCAACCGGGACGGGGCGGCGCAAGGGTCAAAATTAAGACGGCCTCATCTTATCGCTCATCTTCGTCCCCTTTTCAATCCTCCAACCTCCAATTTTCAACCTCTGTTTTTTGAGGTGAGCCATGTTTTTGAGCCAGCTTCGCTTTTTGACCCCGGCCGACATCATCCGGGCCATCCTGGACATTACCCTGGTCGCCTACCTGATTTACCGTCTTTTTCTCCTGGTGCGGGGAACGCGTGCCGTCCAGCTCATTCGGGGGTTGATCATCCTTTTTGTTGCCACCTTTGTCAGTCAGTGGCTCCAACTTTATACCATCAATTGGCTCCTCCAAAACATCCGGATGATGCTGATCGTGGCCCTGCCGGTGGTTTTCCAGCCGGAGCTCCGGCGGGCTTTGGAGCACCTGGGGCGGGGGAAGCTTTTCGCGCGTCCTCTGGCCATTTTAAAAGAAGAAGACGTCAAAAAGATGCTGGACGACCTGGTTCGGGCTACGGAGATCTTGTCGCGGAACCACACGGGGGCCATCATGGTCCTGGAACGGGAAACGGGGCTCAACGATTACATAGAAACCGGGATAAAGATTGATGGCTTGATCTCCTCCGAGTTTTTGGTCAATATATTTGTGCCGAACACACCGTTACATGATGGTGCGGTCATCATCCGGGGGAACCGCGTCCAGGCGGCGGCCTGCTTTTTGCCCATGACCGACGCCGCCAACTTGAGCGTGGAATTCGGGAGTCGTCACCGAGCCGCTTTGGGGGTTTCCGAGGTTTCCGATGCTCTGGTCATCGTGGTTTCGGAAGAAACCGGGACCGTCTCCCTGGCCAACGGTGGTAAGCTCATCCGTCACCTGGACTCCCGGACTCTCCGCGAGATGCTAACGGCCCTGTATTTACCCAAGGTTGCGGCTTCTTTGACCCTGAACCGGGGCTAAAGATTGTTGACGGGTGGCCACAGTTAGCTGCGCCGCCGGGGTTAAAAGGTCCACTTTCTCCGAGGATAACCCGCCTTTCTCGCGATCACGGGTTGTCGGTGCAGGAAACCGCGGCCGGAGCGCCGTGCCGCTGGCGCAATGCTAATACGTACAATGTCTGCGGGGACGCGGAGATGAGTCACCTTCTAAAGACCGTCCCGGACGCAGCTAACGCGCTCCAGTGACCGCCGAAGAGATCATGGCCACGTCTCGACCGGGCGAGACTGCGGACGTCCTGGGCCACGCCTCGACCGGGCCGGCGCTCCTAGCAGAAAGTGGTTATTTTGCAGGTAGGTGGGTTTTGTGGAGAAATGGCTGGAAAAGGACCTGGCACTGAAGATCTTCTCCTTTCTTTTGGCAGTGGTTCTCTGGTTTTTGGCCATTGGTGAGCAGAACCCACCCGTTGAGGAGACCTTTCGTAATATCGCCGTTGGGGTGAACAACCTCGCTGCCGGGCTTGTGGTCTTGGATTTGCAGCCGAAAACGGTGACGGTGAAAGTTCAGGGCCAGAGGAAGACCATGGCCACCTTAGACCGGACGGACATTGCCGCCACCGTTGACTTGCAGGGGGTTAATCCCGGGCAGGGCGCCTACCCCATCAGCGTCACCCTGCCCCGCGGTGTGGAATTAAAGGAGGTCCTGCCGCCGCAGGCGGTAGTCGTTGTCGACTCTCTGGCCACCCGTGCCGTTCCCATCGAGGTCCGGCCGGCCGGCTTACCTAACCCCGACTTTCAGGTGGCCTCCTTGAAACCGCAAGTGGCCAGCGTCACCGTGCAGGGACCTTCGGGGCGTCTGCGCCAGGTGGACCGTGTCCTGGCGGAGATCGACATAACGGGAGCGGCGGCCGACTTTTCCCGGACGGTGCCCCTTCGTCCCATCAACAGTGAAGGGAAGGTTCTGGAAGGTATTACCGTGGCCCCGGGGATTGCCACCATCGAGGTAAAAATGACCAAGCTGCCGCCGAGCAAGGAAGTGCCGGTGCAGCTGATCATTTCCGGCAAGCCCCGCGATGGCTACCGGGTTGGGCAATATACGGTGACCCCGGAGAAGGTCAAAATCCGGGCGGCGGAGGATCGCCTGACGGCCATCCAACGCCTGGCCACGCACCCGGTGGATGTCACTGGGGCGGCCAGCGACGTGGCGGCCACCGTGGAATTGCAGGTTCCTCCGGGGGTTACTCTGGTTGATGCGCCGACGGTGAAGGTGAATATTTCCATCGTTGAAGCACTGGACGAACGGGTCTTCACCGATATTCCCTTACGCCTGCGCAATATTGCCCCCGACCTGCAGGCCATGGCCAACCCGGCAACGGTGAAGGTGATGGTGGGTGGCTCCAAACCCCTTCTGGACAAGCTGCGTCCGGAGAACCTGGAGGTCTTCGTTGATCTGGAAGGCGTAGGAGAAGGGGCGAGCGAGGCGGTGGTGCACGTCCTGACTCCGCCGGAGACGAAGGTTTTGGCGGTGGAACCGGCCAGCGTGACGGTCACGCTGAAGAAGAAATAAGGGCAGGAGATAGTCAAGCCAAGGGGATGGCCTCAACCCTGGCCGTCAGGCCATCTCGGCTCCGGTGCGGGGGTGAGCATGTCCCGCGGGGGACGTTGATACGACCGGTACCCTGGACTGGTCAGACTTTCTGCGGTGGGCTAGCGCTCCGGGTGGCCATAGGCCAGAGCGTGGTAGAAGAGGCCAGTACCGGCACGGACCTCATTCATGCTCCCTGGAGCATAGGGGCGGCCTTCAAGAAGACCTGAGGCTGGAGGCGACGCCTGATCCGCTCCGGCCACCAGCAGCATATAATGTTTTTGGGATCCCTCGATTCAAAGGTTGAGAGTGAATGACATAGCTTAAAGTGAGAGGTGTGCAATGGGTCGACTTTTCGGAACAGATGGCGTGCGAGGCATCGCCAATGCCGAATTATCGCCAGATTTGGCCTACCGCCTGGGACGGGCGGGGGCGGTTTTTCTGAAGGAGGGAGAGCGGAAACCGCGCATCATCATCGGCAAGGATACCCGGTTGTCGGGAGATATGCTGGAGGCGGCCATGACCGCCGGCCTGACCTCGGCTGGGGCCGATGTCCTGCGGGTAGGGGTGGTGAGCACCCCAGCGGTGGCCTTTCTGGTCCGGGAGCTGGGGGCCGACGGTGGGGTGATGATCTCTGCCTCCCACAATCCGGCTGAATACAATGGAATCAAGTTTTTTACCCGGGAAGGGTATAAACTGCCCGACGAGGTGGAAGACCGCATCGAGGAATTGGTTCTGACCGAAGCGGATGACCTCCCGCGGCCTACCGGGGAGGGCATTGGCCGGGTTTTCCCGGCTGAAGCAGAAGTAGAAAAGTACATCCAGTACCTGATGAGCACCATTCGGGCGAACCTCTCCGGGTTAAAGATAGTGGTGGACACGGCCAACGGCTCGGCCACTGACATCGCTCCCACCGTCTTGCGCCGGTTGGGGGCGGAGGTCATTGCCATCAACGACCGGCCCAACGGCTTAAACATAAACGTGGCTTGCGGTTCTACTCATCCCCAGGCTCTACAGCAGGCCGTCCTCCACCACGGGGCCGACCTCGGTCTGGCTCACGATGGCGATGCCGACCGGGTCATCGCAGTGGATGAAAAAGGGCAGGTCGTGGACGGGGACCACATCATGGCCATCTGTGGCCTTGATCTTCTGCGTAAAGGACGCCTGAAAGATAACACCATCGTGGCCACCGTTATGAGCAACCTGGGGTTGGATCTGGCCATGAAGCGGGCGGGAGGACGTGTCCTGAAGACGAAGGTGGGCGACCGTTATGTCCTCGAGGAGATGTTAAAACGCGACCTCACTCTGGGCGGGGAACAGTCCGGGCACCTGATCTTCCTGGAACACAGCACGACCGGCGATGGCATTTTGACGGCGTTACAACTTTTGGGTGTCTTAAAGGAAAGGGGTGAACCCCTTTCCTCTTTGGCGGCTGTGGTACAGAAAATGCCCCAGGTCCTCTTGAACTTCCGGGTGCAGCGCAAAGAGGGATTGGAGGAAAATCCGCGCATCCAGGCGGCCATCCAGCGGGCGGAAGAGGAGCTGGGGGAGATGGGCCGGGTCCTGGTGCGACCGTCAGGGACGGAACCCCTCATCCGGGTGATGCTGGAAGGGCCAAACAAGGGGCGGCTGGAAGAGATCGGGCGGGAGATCGGCCGGGTCATTCAAGAGGAAATGGGCGGCCGGTAAAAGGCAGTTTTCGGGTGGCTGCAGAACGCCGAACATGGAAGGAGGTGATGGCCAGGCGGGCGTGTCGGGCAACGCCGCAGGTTGGTCGGGCAGGAAGGCCGCTTAAGAGATTGCCCTGCTTGTGCATCAGCCGCGGAAGAGCGGCCCGTATTCGCGCAACAGATGATAGGTAATTCTAGCAACCAGGAGGTGGTTGAGAAGAAAGCGCCCAAACGAAAGATCCTACGAAAAAATGCTGACAAAACAGGCAAAAAGATATTCAACTACGTTGAAGGGTGCACGTAGGATTTTCAAGCGCCAGAACTCTCCCCGGCGGGGAGAGTTGACGAGGTTGGGGTTTATCGAAGTTTTCGGCGGATGCCCCACGGCTGGCCACAGCCGCAGGCGTCGACAAAACCCCGGAGCGATCCGGGAGACAAAACGGCGCCGGTGGCGGATAAAAAACCCAAGTAAACTGGCAGAAAGCGGATGACCGGTTGGCAGGCGGGGTTGACCAACGTCTATGGTTTTCGTTTGACTTTTGGTCGTTCCGACTTTTTGGTCGGGCCACGGTAAGTCATGCCCCGGTGATTGGAAGCCGGCCCTGGCGGAGGTTATGTCTGATCCGTTGACCCACTGGCCGGGCTTGCTTCTGGGGGGCGTCGGCCGGCCGTAAAGGCCGGGTCGTTCTTCTCGGGGACGGCCGGACGGGTGCAGCGGTCAACCCGTTATTCCAGATGTGCCGGCGGCCGCGAAGGCGCGTTCTTCCGTCCTGAGTTACGGGCCAACCTTAGCCTGCTGCCGGGGGCCACCCTGGTCTGCTCTCCAGTCTTGAACGCGGCATGGCTGTGGCTTCGTTACTTTCTGCCAAAAACACTGCCTCGGCTTGGGTTTTGCCTTTTCGCCGTGTACCCTGTGCGGGTCGCGGCTTTTTTGATCCTCAGGTCAAGCGCGAGGCTAGAGTATGAGCTGCGTGTGCCCGCTCCAGGTGACCGAGCATAAAGGAATCAGCCGGAGGAAACTTAACAAATGAAAGGATAAGGTGAGAGAAGATGTGTGGTATCGTCGGCTACATCGGCAAAAAAGAAGCGGCGCCCTTTCTCCTGGACGGTTTGCGGCGCCTGGAATATCGTGGTTATGATTCGGCCGGTCTGGCCATCTACAATGGCGAAAAATTGCTGGTAAAAAAGACCGCCGGCCGCCTGCAACGCCTGGCGGACATGGTGGCGGAAAGTCCCATGCCGGGAAAGGTGGGGATCGGTCAGACGCGTTGGGCCACCCACGGCCGCCCCTCCGATACCAACGCCCATCCGCATCCCGACTGCAGCGGGGAGATTGCCGTGGTGCACAACGGGATCATCGAGAACTACTCCTCTTTACGCCAGTGGTTGAAAGAGCGGGGACACCGGTTTGTGTCGGAGACGGACACCGAGACCATTCCTCACCTCATCGAGGAGTATTTCCAGGGGGATCTGGTGGCGGCCGTCCGCCAGGCGGTGGCGCGGCTGAAAGGGTCCTTCGCCCTGGCCATCATTTCTTCTCGGGAACCGGACAAAATTCTGGCTGTGCGCCAGGGCAGTCCCCTGATCGTCGGACTGGGCGAAGGGGAGAATTACCTGGCGTCGGACATCCCGGCCATTTTACCCCACACCCGTCAGGTCTATATCCTGGAAGATGGCGAGATGGCCGTCATTCAAAAGGAACGGATCCAGATCACCGACTTCCGCGGCCACCTGCATTCCAAGGAGGTCTTCCAGGTTCACTGGGACCCGGTCATGGCCGAAAAGGGCGGCTACGAGCACTTTATGCTCAAGGAGATCCACGAACAGCCGCGGGCTTTGCGCGATACCCTGACCGGGCGGTTGAAGGATGACGACGAGGTCGATCTGGGCGAAATGAAGGTCTTCACCGCCCAGCGGCTGAAGGACGCCCGGCGGATCTTCATTGTTGCCGCTGGCACGGCCTACCACGCCGGGGTCATCGGGAAATACCTCATCGAGAAGCTGGCCCGGGTCCCGGCGGAGGTGGACCTGGCTTCGGAGTTCCGTTACCGCGATCCCCTATTGGGCGAGGGGGACCTGGTCATCGTGGTCAGCCAGTCGGGGGAAACGGCCGATACCCTGGCCGCCCTGCGGGAGGCACGGCGTCTCAAAATCCCCGTCCTGGCCATCACCAACGTGGTGGGGAGCGCCATCTCCCGGGAGGCCGATGACGTTATCTACACCTGGGCCGGCCCGGAGATCGCCGTGGCTTCGACTAAGGCCTATACCACGCAGGTCGTTGCCCTTACCCTTTTTGCCATTCACCTGGGGACGCTGCGGGGGACATTGGAACCCGAAGAGCGCCAGGAGCTGATCCGCGGCCTGCGGGAACTGCCCCAGAAGGCCGAGGAGGTCCTTTCCCGGGAGGAAGTGGTGGCCGAGTTGGCCAGTGAATTCGCGCGGCGTGAGGACGTCTTCTTCATCGGCCGCGGCCTGGATTACGCCGTGGCCATGGAGGGACAGCTCAAGCTCAAGGAAATCTCCTATATCCACGCCGAAGCCTATCCGGCCGGGGAGCTGAAACACGGCACCCTTGCCCTCATCGATGAGGGGGTGCCGGTGGTGGCCCTGGCCACCCAGGATGCGTTGGAGGACAAAATGGTCAGCAACATCACCGAGGTCCTGGCCCGCGGTGCCCGCGTTTTGGCCCTGGCCGCAGCCAACGACGGACGGATCGCTGAGGTGGCCCACGACGTGCTGACCATCCCGGAGATCCACCCCCTGCTGCGCCCGGTGTTGACGGTGATCCCGCTACAGCTTTTGGCTTACTACGCCGCCGTCGCCCGCGGCACCGACGTGGATAAGCCACGCAACCTGGCCAAGAGTGTGACCGTGGAGTAGGGGATAATCCCCGGAGCTCAATCCGGCGGGGCGATCGTTGGAGCCGCTTACCGGTCCGCTCATGACCCAAAATGTCGGCTTGTACCCCGAGCTGATTGAAGGGGCCCGCCCGCGGCGGGCTCCTTAGATTTGGGCCATGGGGTGAGGGGACGTGCACTGCACGTCCCCTTATACTCGGCAAGGGCCAGGGACCTGCGGGGAGATGAACGTGGGCGACCAACAGTCAGCTGCCGGGAAACGGATCAGGGCAGGCGCAGAACGGTAAAGGCCAGCCAGCTGACAACAGCGCCGACCACCGACATGGACAGGCCCCAGATGAGCATATCGCGGAAGAGCTTCTGCTTGTCGGTCTTCTGTCCGGCATTGGCATAGAAAATGGCGCCGGTGGTGGAGAGAGGACTGAGGTCGGTCAGGAAGCCGCAAACCACTATGGTTGAAAGCAGCGGAATCAGGTCAGTTGAAGGTGCTCCTACCTTTTGCAGCAACATCGGGGCCATGGGGATAAAGGCTGGAAGGATAACACCGATGGTGCTGGCATAGGCCGAGATGAGCGCCGCCAGGAAGCCTGTCACCAGGGTAAGGGTGAGAGGAGTGGAGAAGCGGGCGATCAGGCTGGCGAAAAGATCCATCCCACCGATCTTGCTCATCAGGTCGACAAGTACCGTCACACCGGTCACGAAGAGGATGGTACCCCACGGCATCTGCTTGATGGCTTTTCCTTCATCGGCGATCTTAAACAGGGCCAAGATTGAACCGATGAGGAAGCCACCCAGGCCGACGTCCATCTTGAAGAACAGGGCGCCGATGACGAATACCGCGATGGCCACGACGGTAATTACCTGATTGCGGGTAAAGGGCTCAATCTCCATTGAAGCCAGGGTCTGCCGCTCGCCGGTAGCTTTGATCTTCCACAGCCTCAGGCCGCCGTACACTATATAAGCGAGAATGGAAACGATCAAGTGACCCAAGAACTGGTTCAGCCACAAGATGCCGCTGACCCCGGTCAGCCCCATCTTCTGAGTCAATCCAGCGGCAATGACGCCGGCCGGAGCAATGGGAGACATGGCCCCGGCTTGTCCACCGTTACCGACGACGATGGCCATGAGCAAAGGATTGATGCCGGCCTCTTCAGCCAGGAGCATGGCCATAGGCGCCATCAAGGCCGCGATCGTTATCTGGCCGGGTCCCATGGAGGATAAGACAAAAGCGAGCAGGAAGAAAACGATGGGCAGGATGGCCGAGTTGCCGCGAACTCCTTTCAGAGTGTACCTGACGATTTTCTCCAGGGTGCCGTTCACCTGAGCCAGGGCGAATAGATAGGTAGTACCAGCCAGCATCAAAAGAATGTTGGTGGGGAAGCTCTTGATTATATCGGCTATTTTCAGACCGCCGATGTAATGACCGACTACCAGCGCCAACCCTAAAGACATGGCGCCAATATTTAGCGGTAAAAAAGAGCTGATTACCACGACGAATATCAACGCCAGTAACGAGACTACCGGTACAGACATGTGGGGCACTCCTCCTCGCGCTTGCAAAATGTGTAACTTAGGTAACGGTTGACCAAGTTTGTGGAGGCAAAGGCCAAATCAACCCGCCAACTTGGCCTGAAGCTGATGTTCAGGGACCCTTCCTCTCCCACTTCATCTCCCGGCATTTGGCCCGCTTGCCCATTTCAAGGGACCTGGATAGTTGCTTCGATCACCTTCCTTCGTGTATGCCGCCCAGAGCAAACGCCACCAGGCAGGTACTTCTTGTGCGGGGAGGCTTGGTCAAGGCTCTCCCCTTCTCCAGGGGGGGTTTCACTGGCGCCACAATATCTCCAGGGCTTTCAGAAGGGCTTCTTCTCTCCCTTTGGCCGGGACCGCCGGTACAAATTCAAACTTTTTCCCTTTTTCCCCCAGGACCTCTGGCCCGATCCCGAGGGCGAAGATCTTTCCACCCTCCTTCAGCCCTTTGGTCACATCCGTTAAGGGGAGAAGGCTGTTATCAAAAATCACCACCGCGTCTGGTTTGCTGGCATTGGCCGAACGTTCTCGGATAAAACTGTCGGCAATTCGCACCACGACGTGCATTGGGGCGCCGGGGCGAAAGGCGCCGAAGTTTTCAAAGACCTGGACATATTTCCCAGAGGCGAGGGCGGCCTGAGCAACTTTGGCGGCCAGGGCCGCGACGGGCTGGCCGTAACGTCCATGAAACCGGATCTCGGTCATGACTGCACCTCCTGGAAACGGCGGTCGACCTCGGCCTGAAGGGCCGCTACGGCCGCATCATCCATCTGCTTAAAGCGTCCCTGCAGTCTCAAGTAGTCGGCCACCGGAACGCGGCGTTCGGGCCTATACGTAACGCGCCGCTGGCCTTTGATTTCTTCGTAGAGCAGCCACAGCCCCGACTCCACCGCCAGACGTGCTACCTGCACGGTCTGGTCTTCTCTGATACCCCAGCCTTTAAAGCAGGGGGCGAGAATATGGATGTAGCGAAAACCCTGTATTTCTTTGGCCTTTTGGAATTTCTGGATCAGGTCCAGGGGATAAGCGATGGAAGCAGTGGCCAGATAAGCCGGGCGGTGGGCGGCCATAATGGCCAGCATATCTTTACGCGGGGTCGGCTTCCCACCGGGCGTATCCGGGGTGACCGCCAGATAGGGCGTGACGCTGCCCGCCTGACCGCCGGTATTCATATACGTTTCATTGTCGTAACAGACGTGAATGATATTTTCCTGACGTTCCGCCGCCCCCGTCAGGGACTGGAAGCCGATGTCGGCCGTTCCGGCATCACCGGCCCAGGAAACGACGTTGACGTCTTTGATCCCCTGGATGTCCAGAGCGGCCCGAATGCCGGAGGCGACAGCCGGGGCGGTCTCAAAGAGCGCATGGTAGAAGGGGATCTCCCAGGCGGTTGTCAAATCTGAACCACCAATGGTGGCCATACAGGAGGCGGGTATGGTGATGATGGTTCGCGGGCCCAAGGCCTTTAAGGCCTGGCGCACCGCGATGGCGGCGCCGCAGCTGCGACAGCCACCGTGGCCGCCGGTGAAAAGTTCGGTTTCGGGGACTTCAGCCAAGCTGGTAATAAGGTCCATATTTTCTTCTCACCTCCGCGCCTTAAAGGCCATACCATTGATAAGGTGCGGGAACTGCTCCCGCTTGCCGTTGGTCACGTACCTGTCGGTAAATCGCCATCAGGTCCTCGACGTCCACATCGCGGCCGCCCAGACCCAGGATGTAACTGTAGACCGGTACGGCGGCGTGACCGTAAAGACCCGCCCGTATTTCGCGGGCCAGAGCGCCACCTGAACTGAAGACGATGTTCTTATCCAGGGCCACCACCGCTTTGACCGTCTTCAGGGTGGCTCTGATTTCCGTCAGGGGGAAGGGGCGGAACAGGCGGACCTTGAGGAGACCGGCCTTCTCACCGGCTGACCGCAAAGCATCAACGGCCACGCGGGCTGTGCTGACCAGAGAGCCCATGGTTACCAGGACGATTTCGGCACCTTCCAGGCGATAGCCGGAGACTGGACCGCCCCAGTCCCGCCCGGTCAGGCCGGCGTAAATCGCATTAATCTCCCTGGCCACTTCACCGGCCCGCTTGAGAGCTTCGTCCTGGTGGAATTTGTAGTCCATGTAGACGGCGGGGCTGGCTACGGTATTTACGGCCAGGGGGTTCTCAACATCCAAGACCGGCCGCCGCACCAGTGGAAGGAAGGAATCGACCACCTTTTGATCGGGAAGGTCGACCACTTCTCGGGTATGTGACTGGATGTAACCCTCGTAGTTGACCATCACCGGCAACCGGACCCGCTCGTCTTCGCCGAGGCGAAAGGCCTGCAGGAGGCTATCTAAGACTTCCTGATTGTTTTCACAGAAGAATTGAATCCAACCCGCTGTTTCCTGGGCGATGGCATCGCCATGTTCTGGAAAACGACTGTGGGGGGCAGCCAAGGCGCGGTTGACGACGGCCATGACCACCGGCTGGCGCAACCCCGAAACATGATAGAGGACCTCGCTCATGTAGGCCAACCCTTGGGAATTGGTGATGAGAAAGGACCTGGCTCCGGCCATGGACGCCCCCAGGGCGGCGGCCAGGGCGCTGTGATCGGATTCCACCCGCACGAAATTAGCCTTGAGGCTACCCTCAGTTATAAACTGCGTGATCTTTTCCATGACCGGCGCGGCCGGCGTAATGGGGTAAGAAGCCAGGACTTCTACCCGGGCCAGACGAGCGGCGTGGGCGGCGGCCTCGTTACCGTTCAATAGTTGGGGCATCTTCTTTCACTCCCTGTTCACTTCTCGAGAAAACCACGGTCGCTGGGATATTCTGGAACCATGGTGATGGCCCTGACCGGACACTCGACGGCACAAATACCACAGCCTTTGCAAAAATGCAGGTTTACCGTCACCTGCCCCTGGTTCAAGGTCAGGGCGGCGTCAGGACAGTAAAACAGGCACAGACGGCAGAGATCGCATTTTCCTTGATCGATAACCGGACGCTGTTCGCGGATCTTCTCCATGGCCGCCCCGGCGGCCATGGTCCCCGGTCGGGCCGAAGGTACTACCGGTAGTTCCTTTGCTGCCAACCCTGGTGCCTCCTTCTCAACGAAATCATCATGGCGGACCGGCCCGAGCTGGACACGGACCACATTATAAGCTGAGCAAGTTCTGTGCCACGGCAAAGAAACAGCCTTTAAGAATCTTCCAGCCCCGAAATTCTTCTGTTTTGTGGGTTGCGAGGAAGAAAGAAAGGGTTCGCTTTTCTGCCGAGAACGGTGCGTTTCATCGACGATACACGACTGAAACACCATCTAGTTTCAAAATGAAAAAAGAGAGTCTTCAACATTTTTGTAACGCGGCAAGGGAAACAATGATCTGCTGTCGAATATTAATTTCAGCGCCAGACGTTTCATTTTTAAAGCGAGGAGGAACGGGACGGTGGCGGAGATCGGTTTTATTGCGCCCTACGAGGACATGGCGCACGTGGCCCGTCAGGTGAGCCTTGAGCTCGGGCTGGAACTCTCCATTCACGTTGCCCGTTTAGAAGAGGGAGCCAAGGTGGCTCGCCAGCTGGTCAAAAACGGTGCCCAGGTCATCGTGAGCCGCGGCGTCACGGCCTGGGTCATTCAGCAGAGCGTTGACGTTCCTGTGGTCGACGTACCAATAGGTGGTTACGATATTTTGCGGGCCTACTACCAGGCCAAACAATTTGGCGGCCCCATCGGCATCGTCGACGTCGAAGACGTCATTAAGGGCCTGGAAAGCCTGGAAACCATTTTGGGAGACACTTTTCTCAAGTACACTCTTAAAAACCAGGAGGATGATATTCGACGGGGGATCATGACCTTGAAGGAGGCTGGCGCGGAGGTAATCATTGGGAAGATCGCCATGGCCCGGGAGGCCCGTAATTTCGGTTTGAACAGTGTTATCATCACCTCCGGAAAGGAAACGGTTTACCAGGCCCTGAAAGAGGCCCAGCGGGTGTTGTTGGTCCGCCAGCAAGAGAAACGTCGCACCGAACAATTCAAGGCCATTCTGGATTTCGCCTACGATGGCATTATCGCCGTGGATGAGGAAGGACGGATTACCGTCTTCAACCACGTGGCGGAAAAACTCTCCGGCTGGCGGGCGGAAGAGGCCATCGGCCGCTCGGTGAACGATGTTCTTCCGGCGGCTCAGTGCCTGAGCGTAATGCAAACCGGTCGGGCGGAGCTTGGTGAGCTCTTGACCATCGGCAACACCCGGGTAGTGGCCAACCGGGTCCCCATCATCGTCGACGGTCGAACCGTGGGGGCGGTGACCACCTTCCAGAACATCTCCAGCCTCCAGAGCCTGGAGCATAAGGTGCGTCGCCGGTTGGCCGGGCCCGGCCACTTGGCCAAGTACACCTTTAAGGACATCCTTGGCGAAAGTCCGGCTTTAAAAGAAGCCGTACGCCTGGCGCAAGAGTATGCCTCCGTCCAGTCAACAGTCTTGATCTATGGTGAAACGGGCACCGGCAAGGAAATGTTTGCCCATGCCATCCACCTGGCTGGCCCCAGGAGGAACGGCCCCTTCGTCGCCATCAACTGTGCGGCCCTTCCGGAAAACCTCTTAGAGAGCGAGCTCTTCGGTTACGCCGAAGGGGCCTTCACCGGGGCCCGCAAGGGGGGCAAACCGGGCCTTTTCGAGTTGGCTCATGAGGGGACCATCTTTCTCGACGAAATTGGGGAGATGTCCCCTCATCTTCAGGCCCGGGTGCTGCGGGTTCTGGAGGAGGGGGAGATCATGCGCCTGGGGGATGATCACATCATCCCCGTCAACGTCCGGGTTATTGCCGCTACCCACCGCAATCTTGCCCAGATGGTAAAAGAGCAGACCTTCCGGGAAGACCTTTACTACCGCATCAACGTCCTCAATCTGGAGATCCCGCCTTTGCGGGAGCGCGGCGCCGACGTCCTTTTGTTGGCCGATCACTTTCTGCAGGAGTTCAGCCGCCAGCTGCAGCGTCCCCCGGTGAGCATTTCGCCGGAGGCGGCCCAAGAGTTGCTTCAATACTATTGGCCGGGTAATATTCGGGAACTACGCAATTGTATGGAGCGGCTGGTCTTGCGCAATAAGGGAACAACCATCACCGCGGCTGAGGTTCGTCAGTCCTTAGGATTGACGGCCGAACCGGCTGCGGTCAAACCTGATGTAGAGCTTTCTGCCCACGACGGGGATGTGGCGAAGTTGGAGAGCCGTGCAGAGAAGTTGGAGAGACAGATCAGCACCATGGAACGGGGGTTGATTCGCCGCGTACTGGCCGAGACGGGAGGCAACAAGGCTGAAGCTGCCCGCCGGCTCGGGATAAGCCGGACCACCCTCTGGCGCAAGCTGAAAGAGGAAAGAAAAGCTGGTTGGTGAAGGCCGTTGATATTGCTTATCAACGGCTTGGAGGTAAGAAAGACTGATCCGAAACCTGCAGCGTGGGAGACTACTCATACACGGAACATTTACAATCTTGATCCAGTTAGATGCTTTACACCGCGACCCCTCTGTATTACAATAGGCTTATAGTAAAACTGAATGCGCAGGTGATTTGGGTTGAAGGGTTAAAATGGGTATTATATAGATATTCTACAGACAAGGGGGGCCAAAGTTGGAAACAAAGGTCTCAAGTAAGTACCAGATTGTAATACCTTACGAAATCAGGAAGCAGCTAAATATAAAAAAGGGGCAAAAGCTGCAAGTTGGAGTGCGCAACGGCATGATTACATTAATCCCAGAGGTGGATTTCAAGTCGCTTCAGGGTATTTTGAAAGGATTGAAGCCGGATGGCCTCCGAGAGGAAGATGAACGAGTATGACCCTGGTTGATTCTTCGGCCTGGCTTGAATTTTTGATCGGGAGCCCTTTGGCGGAGAAAATAGCGCCCTATATGGACGCAAAACTAATAATTACGCCGGCCATTGTCCTGTATGAAGTCTATAAAAAGATCCGCCGTGATCATTCAGAAGAAATGGCCGAGTTTGTCTTAGCCCAACTGGAGAGGACTAAAGTTGTTCCTTTGGACGGACGGTTGGCTCTAAAAGCTGCCCACCTTTCGCTGGAGTACTTCCTTCCCATGGCAGATGCCATTATCTATGCCACAGCTTTATCTTTTCAGGCCCAAGTCTTGACCTGCGATAAACATTTTCAAGGCTTGCCGGGTGTTATTTATTTAACGAAGGACGAGCCCATTTTAAAGGAGGAATAAAATTTCCGTGGCAGGCAGTATTGCAGCTGTCCAAGAAGCGGAGAATGCTTCCAGGACTGGGTCTGGGTTCATGAGCGTGACGATTCAGGAGGTATAGTGAAGACCTTGGAACAGAAAGAACCTTTTTGTCACTTGCAAAAACGTGGGCGGCACCTGATCATCTACCAGGATTTGCTCGCTGATCCCCTTTACCGCGCTTTCCTCAACCTGTTGGAGGCGCTCTGCGAAAATGGGTCCAACCCCGAGTTGCTCTATCGCGCGGCCCGGGACTTCTTTGTTCTTTTGGTTGAGGCTGGCGTATCTGAGCTTGGCCAAGCCCCTCTTGAAGATCACCCCAGCGATCCCTGGACGGAGCACGTGCTGAATCTAATCAGCGCCGCCGATAATGTCTTTACCCGTCAGGCAGCAAGGGGTGGAACGGGAGTTGACTATCTAGAGGAGTCCTTGTTACAGGCGGCCCGTCAGGACCTGGGACTCCTGCAAGCGGTGGCGGAGGCTGGTCCGGCGGTTTATCTGGCGGCCGGCCGGCGATTAACCGAGCTCGGTGTATCCGAGAAACTGCCCGATTTGTTTACCGCTGGCCAGGCGCGGTTCCCCAGCGACAGCACCGGCGTAAAAACGGATCAGCGCGCGTACCGGTCGGGACCGGTTGAGGCCAGGCGAGAATTGAAAAGACGTTTGGCCCACGAACGCTGGGACGGGACTGGGCTGGAACTCCTCAAGGAATATCATGCCGCGTATGGGGCCGGGCTTTTTGGCCGCTTTTGGGCCTTCCGCTGGGTGCGAGGTAAGGACGGGGGCGCCCTAGAAGGGATTGCCAACCCGGACCCCGTCGGTTGGGCTGACCTGGTGGGATACGAGAAGGAACGGGCTGAGATTCGGCAAAACACCGAGAAGTTTCTGCGCGGGCTGCCCGCCAACAACGTGCTGCTCTATGGGGCCAGGGGTACCGGTAAGTCGTCGACGGTAAAAGGCCTCCTCCATCTTTTTGGCCACCGTGGCTTACGGCTCATCGAATTGCCCAAGCGTTATCTGAACGACTATCAGGAGCTTTTGAAGAGGGTCGAGGATGAGCCTTACAAGTTCATTATCTTCATTGATGACCTCTCTTTTGAGGCAGACGAGGTGGAATACAAAGAGTTAAAAGGATTGCTGGAGGGTAGCCTGCAGGCGCGACCTGCTAACGTCTTGGTATATGCTACCTCCAATCGCCGGCACCTGGTGAAGGAATACTTTGGCGATCGGGATCAGGCGGGAACCTCGCCGCCATCCCAGATGATGGGCAGGACCGCCAACGGGGAAGAAGTACGTGGCGGTGATACCGTTCAGGAAAAACTGTCCCTGGCCGAGCGTTTTGGGTTGACGGTGATCTTCTTCAGCCCCGACCAGGAAGATTATCTGTCCATCGTCCACGAACTGGCGGCCCGGCGTGGTCTGGACATCGAAGAGGGTGAATTGCGGCGGCTGGCGTTGCGCTGGGCGCTCTTTCAGAACGGGACATCTGGCCGCACCGCCCGGCAATTCGTTGACCATCTCTATGGGGAGCTGGCCTTAAAGAAAGAACCTCAACGCTAAAAAAGAACCGTTTTAAGCAAATTTTTAAGCAAAGAAGAAGGGCAGCAAAGAACAAGGACGTGGGGAGTAAAACATGGGCCGGTGGGAAACCTTCCCGCCGGCTTCGTATTGCCTTTTCTCCAACTTGGTGGCCACCTTCCGCAGTAGTGGATTCGACGTAAGCGTCAAACTGTCACCACCTGGCTTAGTTTTTCGGTTTGTAGGATAATCCCCGATGGTCAGCTGGCGGTCCTTCCGTGCAACCTCTCTTCCCGCTGGCATGTTAAAAAAATAACAAGATGAGTTGCCTTTCATTTCGTCTTGCGTTATAATGGCGGTAGAAAATAGAAAAGAGGTAGCACAAGTATGGCTTCACCCATAACTGATATAAACGGCGCTGGGTAAAGGCCTTCAACATTGAGACCTCGGGAAGGTCTCCTTTATTTTTGTCAAATGGCTGCTAATAGCGGGTGTTAAAAGGAGAGAACCGGCTTGCTGGGCTTTAACCAGGTTTTAACCCACCTCACTCCCGGACAATTTTTGATGTTCCTCATCGGCGGTTTGCTCATTTATCTCGCCATCAGAAAAGATTACGAACCGATGCTTCTTTTACCCATCGGTTTCGGCATCATCTTGGCCAACATTCCCTTTTCTTCGGCCACGGCTCGCGATGGGTTTCTCACGCTTCTTTATGAAACGGGGATCAAAACGGAGCTGTTCCCCATCCTCATCTTCATCGCGGTCGGGGCGATGGTAGACTTCACCGTCCTTTTACAACAGCCCTTCATGATCCTCTTCGGGGCGGCAGCGCAGTTTGGGATTTTCTTCACAATATTTTTGGGCATTCTCCTGGGTTTTGACTTGAAGGAAGCGGCCTCCATTGGGATAATCGGAGCGGCCGATGGTCCGACCTCGATCTATGTCGCCAATCTCTTTGCCCCCAAGCTCCTTGGTCCCATTTCTGTGGCGGCCTACTCGTATATGTCACTGGTGCCAATCATTCAACCTCCCGTTATCCGGCTCCTGACCAGCAGGCAGGAGAGAAGGATCAGGATGGAGGCCGCGGTTAAACCGGTATCGCGGCGGGTTAAAATCCTCTTTCCCATAGCCGTGACCATGATTTCTGGTTTTGTGGCTCCGATGAGTGTTTCCCTGGTTGGATCGTTGATGTTCGGCAACCTCATCCGGGTAAGCGGGGTTTTAGATCGACTGTCCAAGACGGCGCAAAACGAATTGGCCAACCTCGTCACCCTGCTTTTGGGGATAACCATTGGCGCCACCATGACGGCGGAAGCCTTTTTAACCCCAACAACGCTGCTTATTTTTGCCATGGGGTTGGTGGCTTTTGTTTTTGATACGGCCGGTGGTGTGCTCTTTGCCAAGTTCATCAATCTTTTTCTAAAACAGAAGGTCAATCCCATGGTGGGGGCGGCGGGGATATCAGCCTTTCCCATGTCGGCGCGGATCGTTCAAAAAATGGCCCAGAAAGAAGATCCCTCCAACTTCATCCTGATGCAGGCCGTGGGGGCTAATGTGGCCGGACAAATCGGCTCGGTTGTAGCCGGTGGCATCATCTTATCCATCGTCGGCGCCTTGGGTTAAAGTTCTGGGCAAAAGAGGTGACTCACCTTGGTCTGGCTCAAAACTTTAGATCTTTTGTTCTACGGGATGGCCATGACCTTCTCAGTCCTGCTCCTTTTTTATGGGCTGATTAAGGTTTTGATGCGGCTGGACTGAGGAAGTCCTCTAAAGTACCGGTCCAGTCACGTAAATGTCATTAAAAGTGTAGTAGCGGTTTCTTTCGGCGGCCACCTTTTGACCGTTGATGACCTTTTCGACTTTGTCCCAAAGCACATTTTCGGCTTCTGTTAAGGACATTTCTCCAGACAAAACCGCGCTCAAGTCAAGATCTATGTGCTCTTTCAAGTCTAAGGCCGTAGTGGGATTGGCCGAGACTTTTAGAACGGGGACGAAGGGAAACCCCTGGGGAGCGCCCCGACCCGTTGTAAAGACGATGAGGTGGGCCCCAGCGGCCGCCAGCCCGGTTACGGCTTCTGGTTCCCGCCCTGGGCCATCCATTAGCACCAACCCTTGGTGTTGTGGGCGTTGGCCGTATCTTGTTACTTCTTGAAGTGGGGTCGAGCCCGCTTTGGCTATTGCTCCCAGAGATTTTTCTTCGATAGTGGTAATGCCGCCTTTCAGGTTTCCTTGACTTGGTTGCCCCCCGCGTATGTCAAATCCTGTGCGAATTATTCTTTCTTCCATGGCTTGCACTGTTTCCAGCAAGGCTTTTGAGACGGTTTTGTCGATACTGCGGCTGGCCAGGATCTCTTCGGCTCCCAATAGCTCTGTAGTTTCACTGAAGATTACCGTGGCTCCGGCGCTGACCAGACGATCGCTCAGCAATCCCACAACCGGATTGGAGATCAAACCGGAGGTGGCATCAGAGCTTCCGCATTTCAGGCCAACCACCAACTGCTGAACGGGGAAAGGGCGGCGTTTAAGCTTCCTGGCTTGGGCTACGAGGTCTTTGGTCAGGCGAACTCCAGCGGCGATGGCGGCTTTTAAACCTTTTTCCTCATGGAGGAGGATGCGCTGCACAGGTTTGCCAGAGAGGGCGATCTCGGCAGCTACATCGTCTGCTGGAACCCCTTCACAGCCCAACCCGACCACAAGGACGCCGGAGAGGTTTGGATGTTTCCCAAGATTGACGAGTATTCTCTTTACCTCTGCCAAATCCTTCACTGTTTGACCGCAACCTTGCTGATGGTAAAAGCCGACGGCTCCGGGAACTCGCTGGACGATTCTTAGAGCAATTTCATTGGCGCAAGCCACGGTAGAGATGACCCCTACAAGATTGCGAATTCCATACTGGCCATCCGGTCGCGGGTAACCGTATAAAGACGGGTAACCATATAAACGCCGGGAAATCATCTTTGAATCTCACCGCCCACGGAGGGAATCGTCAGGATCCTGCTTCTCTTTCCAACCCTAATTCTGCCAGTTTCTTTGACGTAGGAACACCATTTTCGTCCCAGCCGCGGTACTGGTAGTACTCTTTAAGCATTTGGGAGAGGGGAGGAAGGTTTTCGGCTGCCCCGCCCGTACTCCGCTTTTGCTGGAGAATGCGCAGCGGCAGGGTATCCTGCCGGCCATCGACGCCCAGATGAAGATTGTAAAGGCGTTTAAGGTTAAATATCCTTTCACCGATTTGCAGGAATTCCTTCATGTCCATGGACCAGCCCGTGACGTAGTTGAGCCAGGTCAACATATGGGTCGGCTTGACCCCGGCAAAAAGAGAAAACTTACACATTTTGAGCGAGTCGTAAATGGCCATCAGGTCCTGGGCGCGGGCCGTCAAAATGCCCTTACCGTCGACGGCAAAACGATCCTGGAGTTCGGGGTAGCCCAGTTCCGGTAAAGTAACGGATTTCTCCAGGACGTGGCTGAATCCTTGCAGATGGCAGGCTCCGCGGTTAGAGGTGGCATAGCCGACGGCGATACTGTTGTAAGCGCGGGGATCATGGGCCGGTAATTCTAGTCCCTTTACCTCCAGGTCAAATTCAGGCGGCAGGCCCAGTCGCTTGACGCTGGCTCGCACCCCCTCGGCCAGAATCGCCCCCAATCCACGGCGCTGGGCAATATCGGAGATCAGCTGGAGCATGATCTCGGGATCGCCCCACTTGACAGGCCGGCCACCCGTTTGTTCTGGACTGAGATAGCCCTTTTCGTAGGCCTCCATGGCCAGGGCAATTAAGGCTCCAGTGGAGATGGTGTCAAGTCCGTAGCGATTGCACAATTCCCCGCCGTAATTAATGGCGGCGATGTCGTCGATTAAGCACATGGCCCCGAGGGTAGACAGCGTTTCGTATTCTGGTCCGGCCCCGCGGCCCGTCAGGTAGGGACCCTCTTTCACCTCCGTCACCCGGCCGCAACCAATGACGCAGGAAGCGCAGTAATAACGACCAACGAGGATGGTTTCCGCCATATGCTGCCCGGAGAGCTTTTTGGCGCCTTCTGGCCAGCTCCCTTCTTGCCAATTCTTAATCGGCAGGTCGCCAACCTCCTCGATGGTAACCATGCCACCGGCGGTGCCGTAGTTGGTCATCCCTTGGGCCTGCCGCTTCATCAGGGGCAGCAGTTCTTGCAGGAGCCTCCTGATCCCCTCTGGGTTGGCCACGGGTACGTCTTGCGAGCCGGAGACCGCAATGGCTTTAAGTTTTTTAGAACCCATGACTGCGCCTAAACCGGTTCGACCTGCTGCCCGGGCATCCTTTCCGTCGAACATAATGGCCGCTACCTTGACCAGGTTTTCTCCAGCCGGACCAATGGAGCCGACCACTGTTTTGGCTGTCGTTTCTCCTTTGATTAACTCGTCTACGCTATAGGTGTCTTTGCCCCAAAGATGGCCAGCTGGGCGAATCTCTATTTCATCATCGTTTATCCAGAGGTAAACTGGCTCGTCGGCAGCACCACTGATGAGGACCCCATCGTAGCCGGCTCGCTTTAGGGTCCAACCCCAACGACCACCTACATCGGCCTCGCCCCAGAGCCCGGTGAGAGGCGAACGGGCCACAACGGCATGACGTCCGGAGGTGGGAACGAGGGTACCAGTGGCCGGCCCCGCGAAAAAGCCCAGGAGATTCTCGGGGCTCAAGGGATCGGTGCTTGCCGTTGTCTCCTGGAAATGATACCAGGCTCCCAGACCACTACCGCCTAAAAAGCGGCGCAGCACGTCTTCAGCGATTGGTTCGACCCAAATCCGCCTATTGGTCAGGTCAACGCGTAGTAATCTTTGACGAAACCCTTTGAGCATCCTGACTCCTCCTTCCGCTCCTGGAAACGATGATGCCGCTCACCTGAGCTCATCCAGTACGGGGTTGCTCGATGGCCCCTGGGGCAAGGCGACCAGAATTCTTCTTCTAACCGCCCGCCGCCAGCGGCCTGATTTTCACTTCTTCGTCCCCTCGCAGGGGCTGGTCCAGATCAGCGAAGCGGCCGTTGACGATAACCGCCACGGGCCCCTGGTTGGCTGATCTGGCCCCTGGTGGAAAGGCTTCTCGTAATTCGGGGTATCTTGCCCGAAGTTGATCGATCAAATCGCGGACGCGACCTCCGTTTGGTACGGTCACATCTTCTTCAACTTTGAACCAACCGGAGTTCAAGAGGTAGAGCTGCAATGATAGGCGGACCGACATAATTTTTTTCCTGCCTCCAGTTTTAAACCTTATGATAGGCCAGGGCTTGCTCCCAATCCACCTCAATCCCCAGACCGGGGCCAGAGGGTACGGAAATATACCCATTTTGGACGCTGGGGAGAGGTTCCTTCAGGATCCGCAGCATCGGATTGTCGATTACCATCTCTTCGTAGATCAAGAAGTTTGGAGCAGCGGCAGCCATTTGGATGGTGGCGGCCAGAGTTACCGCAGAGGAAACTCCGGTATGGGGGGCGTAAGGAAGATTATAGGCTTCGGCCAAAGCGACGATCTTTCGACAACCGGTAAAACCACCCACCCGGGCAATGTCCGGTTGAACGATGTCCAAAACCCCTTTTCCCATAAGGTCACGAAAACCGTACACGGTGAACTCGGCTTCCCCGCCGGCCACGGCCATGTTCACAGAACGGCTGAATTTGACATAACCAGGTAAGTCGTCCGCCGGAACCGGCTCTTCAAACCACCAAATGTCCAGCTTCTCCAATTTTTTTGCCAGCATGATGGCCGTTCGGGCGTCATAAGCGCCGTTGGCATCGACCATCAGTTTAACTTCTGGGCCGACCAGCTGGCGGACCAGCTGGACCGTTTCCCAGTCTTTTTGCACCCCGCTGCCGATCTTTATCTTAATCGCTTTAAAACCCTTTGCCAGGAAGTCACGAACGTCGTTTTCGATTTCCCGTACGGGCTTGATGAAGATGGATGACCCGTAAGCCTCGATTTTTTCCCGGCCCATGCCGCCCAGCAGACGATGAACCGGTTGTCCCAGCCTTTTCCCCATTAAATCCCAGAGGGCAATATCAACTCCCCCGAGGGCCTCCAGCCAAAAACCGCGATTGTGTCCTCGGGTACGCATTACCCTGAACATATCCTGCCACAAAGCCTCAATGGCCAGGGGATCACGTCCTAACAGGATGGGAGTCAGGACTTCGTCAATGATACTCTTGGTCACAGCCGGAGATACCCGCACCATGCTTTCGCCGATACCAGTCAGACCATCGTCGGTGGTGATCTTAACCAGCAAGGCGTAGGCCTGGTTAAAAGTGAGAGTGGAAATCTTCAGGGGTACGGGCAGATCGGCCGCCAATGCAAACGACTCGACCTTGGCGATTCGCATTTATATCCCTCCCTAGCCCTCAAGGAGTTCGCGGTAAAGTCTTTCGATCTCTTGCTGGTTGGTCTGACGCGGGTTGATGGGGATGTTGCCGCTCTTTAACGCATCCTGGGCCATGGCGGGGATCTTGTCGGCCGTAACCCCGACCGCTTTCAGCGAGGCCGGTATTCCAACGTCGAGGGCCAGCCGCCGGACGGCCTCGACTCCACGCCGTGCTGCTTCCCATTTGCTTAACCCATCCACCTTTTCGCCCATCAGCCGGGCGATTGTGGCCGTCTCCTCGTTACAACCGATCAAGTTGTATTCCATGATCTTTGGGAGAAGGATGGCATTGGCGATACCGTGGGGAACGTTGAAATGTCCTCCCAGGGGATGGGCCATGGCGTGCACCAGACCGACGCCGGTGTAGCTGAAAGCCAGTCCGGCCATAAGACTGCCCAACAACATGTTGTATCTTGCGGCCAGGTTTTTGCCGTGAGCTACCGCTGCCCTCAGGTTATCGCTAATCAGGCCGATGGCTCGTTCGGCTAAGGCGGACGCGATGGGGTTAAAAGTGCGGTTGGTGTATGACTCAATGGCGTGGGTCAGCGCATCCATCCCGGTGGCCGCCGTCAGCCCAGGGGGCATGGACACGGTTAACTCTGGATCCAGAATGGCCAATTTGGGGACAATCAGCGGACTGGAAATCACCATTTTGAAATTCCGCTGGGGATCGGTAATCACGGCATTGGGGGTGACCTCGCTGGCCGTACCGGCCGTGGTGGGGATGGCCACCAGGAGGGCCGGGGGCCGGGAGATTTTGTTCCTGCCCTCGTAATCGCTAACCCGTCCGCCATTGGTCAGCAGGGTGGCGATCATTTTGGCCGTGTCCATGGGGCTGCCGCCTCCCAAACCGATGACGAAGTCGCAGCCTTCGGCCTGAGCCTGGAGAAAGCCTTTTTCCACCGTTTCTTGATGGGGATTCTCCTCCACTTCTGCGAAAACGACGGTAGAAAGGCCGTGGCCATTAAGGACAGCTTGCACTCGATCAGCTAGCCCGGCCTTGACCAAACCCTGGTCGGTTACCAGAAAACCACGCCGGCCTCCCCTGGTCAGGATCCGCTCTCCAACGAGGGCGCTTTCACCGTTGCCGAAGTAGATTTCTGCTGGGGCCGAAAACGTGAAGTTGATCAAGGTTAAACACTCCTTTCATAATGATCGAGTCTAAACACCGAGACGAGTCTAAACGGATGAGTCTAAACGCCGAGATAAGCCCGCCGGACCTCCTCGTTTTGTTGCAGAGTATCGCTATCCCCTGCTAAGACAATTCGGCCTGTCTCCAACACATACCCGCGGCGCGCGACTTTGAGGGCCTGCAAAAGGTTTTGCTCCACCAAAAGAATGGATACCCCCATCTGACTGATGGTGGCGATTTTCTCAAAGATATTCTGGACCAGAAGTGGTGCCAAGCCCAATGACGGCTCGTCGAGGAGAAGAATCTTTGGCCGGAGCATCAGAGCGCGCCCTATGGACAGCATTTGTTGTTGACCGCCGCTTAAGGTACCGGCCCTCTGTTTTTGGCGCTCTTTCAAGATGGGAAAGAGGGTGAAGACCTCCTCCAGGCTTTTCCTTCTTTCCCTTTTTGCCCGGGGCGTGAAGGCGCCCAATTCCAAATTCTCCAAAACGGTTAAACTGGTCAAAATGCCGCGCCCTTCAGGAACGTGAGCAATCCCGAGTTCGGCCAAGCGGTAAGCAGGAAGGGGGGAAAGATCCTGGCCGTTCCAGATGATCTTACCGCTACGAATGGGAAGAAGCCGGGAAACCATCTTGAGCAGGGTAGTCTTTCCAGCCCCGTTAGAACCCAGCAAGGCGACGGCTTCGCCGTCCGTAACCTGCAGGGACACGCCATGCAGGACCTCCAAGTCCCCGTAACCGCCGACCAGATTAACTACTTCCAGCATCCCGGTACCCCTCCCCGAGATAGGCTTCGATTACAGCCCGGTTTTTCATCACGGCCTCTGCGGGGCCCTCGGCCAGAATTTCCCCCTGATTTAAGACGATAACTCGTTGGCTGAGGGCTATGACTGCCCGCAGGATGTGTTCGATCAGAAGGATGGTCACACCGGTCGCGTTGATACGCCGAATTATTTCGATCTCCTCGGCCAACTCCTTGGGATTAAGACCGGCCATGACCTCATCCAGGAAGAGGAGGCGTGGGTTTGTGGCCAGAGCGCGGGCCAATTCCAGCCTTTTCCGCTTTTCTAAGGTCAGCGCTTTGGCCAAGACCTTTCTTTCCTCAACCATCCCGACAAATTCCAGGATTTCTTCGGCCCGCTTCATCGCTTCGACCGGGGAAGTGGTCCGGAGGAAAGCTCCCAGCTGGACATTTTCCAGAACAGATAAGCCGGGAAATATCTTCACCGCTTGAAAGGTTCTGGCCATGCCCCGCTTGGCCAATTCCCAAGGCGGTAGGGCGGTTACATTGTGCCCGGCGAAGAGGATCGTTCCCCGGTCAGGATGAAACGTTCCTGTTATGAGATTAACGATAGTCGTTTTACCAGCTCCGTTGGGACCGATCAGAGCCACGACTTCCCCTGGCTCGATTCTGAAATTGATGTTATTGACGGCCAATAAGCCTCCGAAAGCTTTTTGGAGACCCTCCACTACCAGCAGGCTCAATGGCTTGACCCTCCCTTCTCCGTGAAGAGGGACAGCATACCCTGGGGTCGAAAAAGAACGACGATCATCAAGAGGAAACCATAAAAAGCCAGATTGGCCCCCGCCCGGGCCCCACCCCAGAGGGTGCTGGCCAGTTCCGCTAGCGGGATGAGGACAATGGCTCCAACGACGGGTCCCCAGAGGTAGCCGATACCGCCAACGATGGCCGTAACGGCGATTCTGATGGAGAGATCCAGACCTACCACCATATCGGGGTCGACAAACCCAATGTAAAAGGCATAAAAGACACCGAGGAGAGAAGTGATAACGGCGCTTATGATAAAAGCGAGGAGTTTGTACCACCCGGAATTAACTCCTATGGACTCTGCAGCTTCCTGATTTTCGCGAATGGCGGCTAGATAACGTCCGAATTTAGCGCGTTCGATGCGCCAGGCGGCCCCGACGGCGGCGATCAGCAAAAATAAGGCAATGTAGTAGTAGGGGACCGGAGAATAAAACTGCAGCATCCAGGGTTGGTTACCCTTAAAGCTCAAACTTATGCCGTTGGCCCCTCCCGTGAAATCGCGAAAGTACATCAAAAGGATGCGTAGAATCTCAGCAAAGGCGATGGTCGCCAGAGAGAAGTAAGCACCCCGTAAACGGAAGGTGGGAAGACCAATCAGGACGGCGGCCAGGACGGCTAGCCCTGCACCCATTAGTCCCCCCAGGAGAGGCGTCAGGTTCAACTTAAGGTAAAACAGAACGGCGGTATAGGCCCCAATGCCGAAGAAAGCCGATTGTCCCAGAGACAGCTGCCCGGCATACCCCCCCACGAGGTTCCACGCCACTCCTAAAGAGGCAAAGATGAAAATGGTGGTGAGTATCCGCATAATATAGGGTTCAGTGGAAACCAGTGGAAGAACGAAGGCCACCGCCCCGGCGAGGTAGGGGAGGAGCAATTGCCCACTGGGGTTCTTTTTCAAGACAATTCACCTCCTCCAAAAAGCCCGGCGGGTCGGAGAAAGAGAACTAAGAGAAATACGACAAAGCTGGCCAGCTGCGAGAGATTGACTGAGATAAAAGTACCGGTGACGGACTCGGCTATGCCAATCAGCAGTCCTCCGAGAAGGGCACCAACCACGCTACCCATGCCGCCCAGGACGACAATGATAAAAGCGGTCAGATTAAAGTAGCTGCCCACGGTGGGGAAAATGTAAAAAAACGGGCTCAGGAGAAGGCCAGCGACGCCGGCGAAGGTGATCCCAAGACCGAAGGCAAGGATATAGGTTTTTTCTGGATTTATACCCAGGGTCAGCACTATTTCCCGGTTTTCAGCCGTAGCCCGCATAGCTTTTCCGAGATCGGTCCGGCTTAAAAATAACATCAGTCCCAAGACCAGGACAAGCGCCACAACCAGGGCGATGACCTGGGGTAGAGACATGATCACTGGACCCAGGCGCAGGCCGGCGGTTTTAAGAGGAGAGGCCAGGGAACGGAAGTCGGAACCCCAAAGAAGAAGGGCGACGCTTTGTAAAAATACCGATAAACCCAGGGTCAAAAGGATTTGAGAAACATCGCCTTTATCAACGACTCTACGGATGAGCACGCTGTAAACCAGCCATCCCAATAGAAAGAAAACGGGAACCAGGAGAAAAGACACCAGGTAGGGGTTGACTTTTGCGAGACCGCTGACCCAAAAGGTGAAGTACATCCCCAGCATGAGGAATTCACCTTGGGCGAAATTGACGATTTTCATCACGCCAAAGATGAGGGTGAGGCCAACGGCAACTAAAGCATAGACTCCTCCAATCAATAAACCATTTACCAGGGACTGAAGGACAGCCACCAGGGACATTCTTACCACCACCATTTCCGGTTTTCACCGGGGGCGAAGGAGAAACTTCGCCCCCGGCACAGCGATAACTCTGGGAGGCCCCTTTACCTCAAAGGCGCATTTTTGGCAGAGAAGGGCCTTTGACCGGCTGGCGTTTGCCACCAGACTTTAAGGTTTGATTACCTGCACGCTGGCATCTTCTTCCGGGAAAACGGTGTGGGGTTCTCCCTTTTGCCACTGGATCATCACTGGATGGACATACTGGTTAAAACCGGTGTTGTCGAACTT
>Ga0334722_10000448_pt1 | contig 61422 bp, 51 predicted proteins | sample C3_bottom_MG_FD_207210 | JGI IMG/M metagenome (GOLD analysis project Ga0334722, IMG submission 207210) | Sediment microbial communities from Yellowstone Lake, YNP, Wyoming, USA - C3_bottom | ecosystem: Environmental > Aquatic > Freshwater > Lake > Sediment | place: USA: Wyoming | collected... | reverse complement strand
CCCGGACGCGGTACGAGCACCTCCCTCCTCAAAACGATTACCAGGGCTATGTATTTGTACAAACCGTTGGGGGGAGGCGGGCCGCCCCCGCGGCGGCCGGCTTCCGGTCCCACCTCGGACTGGAGGAAGGGTGGCCGCGATCCTTGTCGTCGAAGCTGCTTCGTCGCCCGACCTCGCCGCATGAGGGAGATCCTTTCCCTCGGCGCCGCGGCCTCGGCGGCCTTGCAGAGAGGCAGGCGCCGGCTCCGGGTCCACAGTGTCTTTCCCTCCACGGTCAATCTCGCCATCGAAGGCCTTCCCTGCCTCCTCGCCCTGACCGGTCCCCGCTGGGCCGACTTTCCCCACTCCCTGACCCTCGAGGACGAGGAGGGACCGGCGAGACTCGGGCTGGCCCCGGGGGATGTCGGCGAGACCTCGGGCGATATGATCAGCATTGTCACGGCAAGGGGGAGGGTGGAACTCGGGCTGTCGAGGGCGCGACAGGTCCCGGCGCGGAAGCTCGGGCCCGCGGCCAGCCTCGGCGCGGCCTTCGAAGCCTGCGCCGCCCGTCTCGCGGAATTCCAGGCGGACATCGGCGCCGATCTCCGCCTCGAGGCGGTCCTTTCGACGGCGGAGCTTCCCGGAGGCGACGCGCTGGCCGAGGCCCTCGTCGCGCGGGCCCGCCTTCTCCTCGAAGCCCTGGGCGGCGAGGGAGGGGACGCAGAATCCCTACCCTCCGCGGTCCATTCACTGATCGGGGCGGGGCGGGGTCTGACCCCCTCGGGCGACGACTTCCTCTCGGGGCTCCTGGCAGCCCTCGGGACCCGCGGTCGGGCCTGGACCGCTCCCGCGGCGATCCTGGGCGGAGCGATCGAAGCCGGGCTCGGGCGGACGAACGAGATCAGCGCCAGCTTCCTCCGCCTGGCCCTCGCCGCCCTCTGGCCCGGACCCCTCGCGGACCTGGCCGCGGCCCTCGCCGCGGAGGATCCCGGCGCGGCCCGAGCCTCCCTCGAAGGGCTTCTCGCCTTCGGGCTCAGCTCGGGAGCCGACCTCGCGACGGGCTTCCTCGCGGGACTCGCCCTCGGCAGGCCGCGGGAGGTGGTCGGGATCAGCGGGTCGGGCCGATCCTGAGGACGATCTCGCCTTCGATGTCGCCCTTCTTGAGGGTCCCCACGAGGGCCGCGACAGTGTTGGCGACGAGGGTCTTGGTGAAGTCGTTCAGGGGCACGGGGCTCCCGCCGACGGACAGGCTCACTTCCCTTTCCATGTCTTCTCCTTGTCCGCCCGGCAGAGGGCCAGGACGGCGTCCAGAAGGGGACCGACTTCGCCGGGGGCGAAGACCGGCGTTTTCGATGTCACGCAACGCGTCCTGAGACCCTCGTCCTCGGTGACGACGAGGACGACACGGTCGAGATCCCGCTTGGGCTCCTGGCCCCGGCCGACGACGAGGACGGAGGGGACCTCGTCGAGCTCGAGCCCCTCGACGAGGACGAGGTCGGCGCCGGGAAAGAGGCCGAGGATCCAGGCCCTATCGGGGGCGGGGGGGGTGGGGAGGTAGAGGGCTGTCAGGGCGGCGCCCCCCGTGCCGACGAAGGCCACCGGCGAGGCGCCCGCGGCCCGGAAGCGGGCGCTGTCCTTGCCGGGGGGCTCGAGGTCTCCGGCATGGCGCGTGACCTTGGCGGCCGCGCAAGAGAGACCACGCCGGGCGGCCTCCTCGATGAGGGCGGTGATGAGGGTGGTCTTGCCGGAGTCGGACCAGCCGAGGAAGGAAACAAGGGGAGGCGAGGAGGCCATGGAGCCAGTATAGCCGGAGCCTGGGCCCTCAGGTACTTCCACTCCCATCGGCCTCTCCATTTCGCGCTTGATTCCGAGCGAGGCGCTTACTATTTTATACCACAGATCCAGCCGCACTGCGGCCCGGGTCGAAGGAAGCCACGATGATCCAAACCCTGCTGCCCGTCCATTACATCCCTCACGGTGGAGGGCCCTGGCATGTCATGAAGGGCGCCTTCGGCGCCGAGGGGGCCGGCTACGACCGGCTCGAGGCCTGGCTCAAGGACTTCGGCGCGGGTCTCCGGGATCGCATAACGTCAATACTCGCGATCTCGGCGCACTGGGAGGAGGCCGGGCCCAGGGTCCATTTCGGCCAGAAGCCGGGCCTGCTCTACGACTACGGCGGCTTTCCCGATCCCACCTACCACCTCAGCTGGCCGGCTCCGGGGGATCCCGCGCTGGCGGGAAAGGTGGAGGGCCTTTTGACGGGGGCCGGCTTCAAACCGGAGCGCGAGGAGAAGCGAGGCTACGACCACGGCACCTTCGTGCCGATGATGGTGGCCTTTCCCGAGGCGGGCATACCCGTCGCCCAGCTCTCCCTGGTCAAGGGACTCGATCCCGCCCTCCACTTCGACCTGGGCCGGGCCCTGGCACCCCTCCGCGGAGAAGGAGTGCTGATCATCGGGAGCGGCATGAGCTACCACAACATGCGAGGCTTCATGTCGGGCGATCCGGTCGCCGCCCGGGCCTCGCGCAGCTTCGACGACTGGCTGGCCGAGACCGTGGCCATCGCCGATCCCGCGGCGCGGCGCGAGGCCCTCGTCCAGTGGACCAAGGCGCCGGGGGCCCTCGAAAGCCATCCGCGGAGCGAGCACCTCGTCCCCCTCTTCATGATCGCGGGGGCGGCGGGAGGCGATCCGGGCCGTCGCTCCTACTCGGGCGAGCTCATGGGCGTGAAGGTCTCGGGGCACGTGTTCGGAGACTGACCCCCCTCAGTCGAAGCTCCCCGATCGGCCCCGCTTGCGTTCCGAGGCATGACGCTTGGCCTCGAGGCGACGCTCCCGGGAGGCGCGCGTGGGACGGGTGGGTCGGCGAGGCGCCTCGACCTTGAGGGCGGCGAGGAGAAGGTCGAGGAGCTTTTCGACCGCGAGGGCCCGGTTGAGGACCTGGCTGCGCGTCTCCTGGACCTGCACGAGGAGGACGAGGCCCCCCTCCTCGTCCCTGACGAGGCGCGAGGGAAAGAGTTCGGCCAGACGGGAGGCGAGCCGCGAGGATTCCTCCGTCGACAGGCCGCGACGGGGCGCCTCGCCGGAGGGCGGCCGCGACAGCGAGGCGAGGGGAAGGCGGGCCAGGACCTTGGTGTTGACCTTGTTGACGTTCTGGCCCCCCGGGCCCCCGGAGCGCGCGAAGTCGAAGGTGGCGGCCTCCTCGACGAGTTCGCGCAAGGCGTCCCGATCGATCACGATGTCCTTCCCCTGCCCGCTTCGAGCCGCGGATAGGACTCGATGATTTCAAGCGAGCTGCCCTCGACGAGTCCGAGTCCTCCCTCGCGGAGCTCGGCGTCCGCGATAGCCACGAGATCGTGGCGGCGCAGGGCTTCGAAGCCGAGCCCCCGGGAGAGGGGACTGCCGGCCTTGGAGGAGAGGGTCGCGAGGCCGCCCTCGTGGCAGAGGAGGTAGCGGAGGCGTCCGGCCTTGTTGAGCATGCCCTCGGAAACCACCCGGGCCCGCGCAAGATCGCCGGAGTTCCCTTCGCGGCGCCGAGCTCCAGCATCCGGGGCATGTTCGCCCGAGGAGCCGCCCCCTGACAGGTTAGGCGGCAGAGCCCCGAACCAGGTCCATTTGACCGAGTCCCGGTCGAGGCCGGCGAGGCGCGCCAGGGTGGCCACGGGCTCGGGCGGGTCCCAGGCCGCCTCGCCATGGCAGCTCCGGTTCCGCCCGGCGGCGAGGACTGGACAGGGCAGGGAATGCGTGCAGGGGGCGAGGAGGCGCCAGCCCTTCCGCGCGAGGCCGTCGCGGAGGGCGAGGAGGTCGCGGCTCGTGGCTTCGAGGGCGGGTTCGATGAGGAGGAGGAGGCCGTCGGGGGCGAGGGCCTCGGCTCGCGCCTCGATGAAGGCGAGGCGGCGCTCTACCCGGTCCGGCTCTCCCTTCCACAGCTCGTTGAGGAGATGGGAGGCGACGAGGGCGTCGTAGGGTCGGTCCTCGATCGAAGGAGGGGTTTCGTCCTCGAAATCGATCCTGGTCGTCCGCGCAGGATGGTCTGCCATCGCGAAGAGACGCTCGGCGAGGGCGAGGGCCGCCTCGCTGCCGTCGACGAGGTGCAGCTCGACTTTCCCGGACTCGCCCGGACCCCTGCCCTCGAGGTGGTCGGCGAAGGCCATGGAGACGGGGCCGGGGCCCGAGCCGAGATCGAAAATGCGGAGGGGCCTTCGGGGCAGGCGTGAGGCGAGGACCTCGAGGGAGAGGGAGGCCTGGAGATAGGAGACCGGCCAGTAGTAGAGGAGATAGGCGCCGAGGAGGTCGGGATCGTCGAGATAGCCCGCCCCCGCGAGCTTCCTCTCGCTGGTGAGCCCGCGTTGGAGGCGGAGGAGGGCCGCGGCGACCTTTTCCAGTTCGCCTGGCGAGAGAGGGGCCCGCGGAGCCTGGCTTGGGCGCGCAGAGCTCTTCCTTCCCGTCCTCCAGGCTTCTATGAGAAGGGGAAGGCGGGAGAGGAGGGCGGCGCCGGCTCGGGCCGAGGCGGCGGGACCTGGGGTGTCTTCCATCACGAGCCCACAGTACCGACCTCCCTCGCCCCGCGGGAAGCCCCGTCCGGGCATCGAGCCTTCGGGGCGGGCCTTCCTTGACTGAGCTCCCCCGGACGGCTAGGCTCGCGGGGCGTCGGCCCAGCAGCCGCGAAGGGAGTCCCCTTGAACAAGCGCAATCCGGCCCTCGTCATGCCGGCCCTTCTCCTCCTCTCCCTCGTCGCGGCAGGGCCCGCCTTGGCACAGACAGCCCAAGCCGCTCCGCCCCCCGCCGCGAAGACTCCGGCCCTCGCCGCCGTCGTCCTCACCGGTCCCGTCGATACCTGGGCCAAGGCCCCCTCCAAGGACCGCAGCCTCTTCAAGAAGGTCGACGCTCTCATCGCGAAGGGTTCCTGGAAGTCGGGCTGGGACCTCCTCGCGGCGGCCGATCCCCAGCACAAGGATCCCTGGATCCTCGCACGCTCGGTCGATCTTCTCCTCGATGGCTATCTGGCCACCGAGACCCTCCGAGTCTTCGCCCTGGCCGATCTTCCCGCGGGCGAAAAGCCCAAGGACAAGCGGGGCGACAAGGCCGGTCCCGCGCCCGATCTCGCCTTCGAGCCCCTGGCCCTCGCCGAGGCCCAGGCCAAGGCGGGGGTCAAGCCCGTGCCCGCCCTCGACCGCTCCCTCGGCAGCTATCTCGCCGAGGGTGCCCGCCTCTATCCCGGAGCCTGGATCCTCGCCGACCAGGACATCGCGGCCAAGGTGGTGGAACATCTCGGACGAGCCCGCGCGGCCGGAGTCTGGACCGCGGAGGGGATCCTGGCCGAGGGCGAGGCCCTCCTCAACACCGAGAGGGCAGCCGAGGCCGAGCTCCTCTTCGCGGCGGCCGAGAAGGTCGACACTAAGACGCCGGCCATCCGCTACAATCACGCAGTCGCCCTCCTGATGCTCCAGCGCAATGCCGAGTCCCTTCCCCTCGTCGAGGCGGGGCTCCTGATCGACAAGGATCCCGCGAGTCGCCTTTCGGGCCTCGGGCTCGGGGCCCAGATCGCCGCCCAGGAGGGCGACTCGGCCCGCGTCGAAGCCTATATCTCGAAGGCCGAGAGCGAGTCTCCCGACAATCCCAGTCCCGGCCTCCTCCGGCACGAGCTGGCCCTCAGGACCGGAGATGCCGAGGGCGCTGCCCAGGCGGCAGCCCGCCTCATGGAAAAATTCGGCCCGAAGGCCCAGCTGATCTATACCCTGGTCAATGCCTGGATGAGCGCCGAGTACCCTGCCGGGGCCCTCGCCTTCCTCGACGAGGGGCGGACGAGCCATGCGGCCGACGACGAGGTCGCGGGCATCTTCGGCTTCTACGAGGTAATCGTGATGCTGCAGACGATGGCGACCGCGGACGACGCGATGACGGCGGGCCAGCTCCTCGACGAGACCGAGGCGCGCTTCGCGAAGAGTTATCCGCCCGAGCACCGGGTCTTCACGGTCATCAAGGACCTGCGCGTCCAGGTCGTCCAGGGACTGGACCGCCTCGCGGGCCCGGAAGCCGGCCCCGCCGCTCCCGAGACTCCTCCCGCCCCTCCGCCCGCGGCCCCCTCGGCGACGCCTTCGCCCTGAGACCCCTCTTGCCGCCCCGCTAGGGGCAGGTCCCCGCCCCTCCTCGGCCCGCCCCGACAAGGGAGCGGGCGAGGATGCAGGCTCCGCGGGCGGCATCGGAGCGGGGCTCGACGAGGTCGAGGTCGGGAAGCCTTTCGGCGAGCAGGGCCGCGAGCCTGCCGCTCAGGGCCGCGTCGCCCTCGATGAGACCGCCCCTGAAGGCGGCGCGCCTGTTTTCCAGACGGCCGGCGATCCGCTCGTAGACCGATTGGAGGAGGAGGGCGAGCTCCTCGGCTGCCTTCTCGAAGAGGTCGAGGGCGAGGGGATCGCCACGCTCACGGAAGGATCCCACGACCCTCGAGAAGGAGGCGATCCTCCTCTTGTCCAAGTTGCCGTACACGAAGGGAATGAGGTCCCCCGGTTCGGAGAGGCCGAAGTGCGCGAGGGCGGCCGCGAGGAGACCGGTCTCGAGATCACGGCCCTCGGAGGAACGCAGACTCCTCGAGATCGCGTCGAAGGCGATGCGCCAGGCCGAGCCCTCGTCGCCGAGGAGGTGGCCCCAGCCTCCGGCCCGCACCGAACTGCCGTCGCGGACCCGGCCGTAGGCGATGGAGCCCGTCCCCGCGATGAGGAGAAGGCCCTCGGTGTCCTCGAGGGCGCCGGCGAGGGCCGGCTCGGCATCGTTGCCGACCCCGAGAGGGCAGGAAAAACCGCCCGTGCGCCGGATGAGGGCCTCGAAGGCGCCTCGGTCGGCCGGCCGGTCGATGCCCGCGCTTCCGGCGAAGCCTGCCAGACATTCAGAGGCCTCGACACCCGCCTCGGTCCGCGCGCGGGTCATGAGGCCCGCGAGGGAGGCCTCGACCGCCTCCAGGCTGGCCGAATTGAGGTTGGTGCTGCCGCCCTCGCCGTAAAACACAAGGCTTCCGTCGGGAGCCTCGACCCTGAGGCGCGAGCTCGTGCCGCCGCCGTCGATGCCGAAGAAGTAACGCATGGGGTGGAGTGTATCAGACCGGCGCCTCCGGAGGCCATTTGCCCCCGGGTGGCCTTCTCGGTTACCCTAGACCTGATGGCCACCACGGTGATCCACAACGGCGAACTCCTCCCCGGCTACGCTCGGATGGAGCGCTCGGCAGTCCAGGTCGAGGACGGACGCATCGAGGACGTGTATTCCGAGCGCCGCTTCGAGCAGAAGCGCTTTCCCCCGGGAACCAGGATCCTCGACGCGGGCGGGGCATTCATCGCACCCGGTCTCATCGACACCCACATCCATGGCTTCGCCGGCTTCGGCACCGAGGACCTCTCGGTCGACGCGGTGCTGGCCATGTCCGAGCGGCTCGGCCGCTACGGCGTCACCGCCTTCTGCCCCACCATCTACCCGATGGAGGAGGGGGACATGGTGGCCGCCATAAGGGCCTGCGTCGCGGCCATGGGGAGGGAGGGAGGGGCCCGGGTGATGGGGGTGCATCTCGAGGGGCCCTTCATCTCTCCGGCGAGGCTCGGCGTGCAAAGGCCGGAGTTCGTGAAGCCCGTCGACCTCGAGCTCATGGACAGGCTCTACGCCGCCAGCGGGGGCCGCATCAGCAACATGACGGTCGCTCCCGAGCTCAAGGGCATGAGGGAGCTGGCCCTCTACTGCCTCAAGCGTTCGATCACGCTGCAGGCCGGCCACACGGACGCGACCTACGAAAACATGGTCGAGGGCATGCAGGCGGGCATCCTGCATTCGACCCACTTCTTCAACGCGATGAGCCGCCTCCACCACCGCGACCCGGGGGCGGTGGGCGCCATCATGATCCATTCGGAGCTTTCCTGCGAGATCATCGCCGACGGTCGGCACGTGCATCCGGGTCTGATCAAGCTCCTCATGCGCGACAAGCCCTCGAGCAAGGTGGTCCTGGTCACCGACTCGCTCAGGCCCACGGAACAGGTCAGCGGCCCCCTCATCGCCAACCGCGAGGAGGTGGAGCTCGTCGACGGGGTCTTCCACCGCAGGTCCGACGGCGTGATCGCGGGCTCGGCCCTGACCCTGATGCGCGGCGTCGCGAACCTCGTCTCCTGGGGCGTGCCCGTCGAGAACGCGGTGGAGATGGCCTCGGCCAATCCTGCCCGCATCCTGGGGCTCGGCAAGCGCGGGCTTCTCGTGCCTGGCTACGAGGCCGACCTCACGGTCTTCGACCCCTCCTTCAAGGTCCTCGCCTGCATGGTGGCGGGAACCTTCGTCATCAACGAGCTGTGAGGGCCGGCTTTCAGTCCATCAGGCGGAAGACAATCTCGGCCGCGCAGGCAGGTTTGCTTTCGCCCTCGATCTCGATGGTCGCCGACATCGCCGCCTCGGTCCCCCCGGCGAGCTCCCGGGTCTCGAGGAGGGCGAGCACCAACCTGTAGCGCGAACCGACCCTGAGGGGGGCGGGGAATCGCACCTTGTTGCAGCCGTAGTTGATGACGTTGGCGAATCCCTCGAGCTCCAGAATCTCGAAGAAGAGGGCGGCGACGCGGGAGAGACTGAAGTAGCCATGGGCGATGGGGACGCCGTAGGGCGATTCCCGCGCGATTCGCTCGCGATCGACATGGATCCACTGTCGGTCTCCCGTAGCCTCGGCGAAACGGAGGATGTCCTCGAAGGCGAGTTCCTTCCAATCGGAGGCGCCGAGCGCTCCGGGGGATCGGGACTTGAGGTCGGCCCCTCCCCTGATAGTGATCCTGGACATGACGTACCCCCGGCAGAGTCGAGATGCTCCCAAGATAACCCGGGTCGCCGAAGGCTGGAAGCGCCTCCGCTTGACCCTGGGGAGGGGCGCCGCTAGTCTGCGACCATGCTCCTTCTCCACGCGGCCGATCTCCACCTGGGCAAGACCCTCCACGAGAGCGATCTCCATGACGAGCAGAAGGCGATGCTCGACGACCTGCTCGCGGTGGCCGAGGCGCGGCGGCCGACGGCGCTGCTTCTGGCCGGCGACCTCTACGACCGGGCCATCCCTTCGCCCTCGGCCCTCGATCTCTTCGACGGCTTTCTCGACGGCCTCCTCGAGGCGGTGCCGGGCATCACGGTCGTGGCCATTCCGGGCAATCACGACTCCGCGGCCAGACTGGCCTTCGGGGCGGGGCTCTTTCGCCGGGCCGGCGTCCACTTCCGCCTCCGGCTCGCCGACGCCGACCAGCCGGTGATGATCCGGGGCGGATCCGAGGGAAGGTGGGAAAGCTGCGCCGTCTGGGCCCTTCCCTTCCTGGGGGCCGGCTCGGAGGAAGCGACCTCCTCCGAGGGCGGGCCCTCGGTTCCCCGCGGGCAGGCCGAGCGTTTCGCCGCCGCCCTGGGAGGGATCGTCCCCGGACTTCAGCCAGATTCGTATAACGTGCTCCTCGCCCACTGTTTCGCCGCCGGGGGAAGATCCAGCGAGTCGGAGCGCGGCTTCGTCGGTCTGGCCGAGGAGGTCGACGCCCGGCTCTTCGACGCCTTCGACTACGCGGCCCTGGGTCACCTGCACCGTCCCCAGGCGGCGGGCTCGAAGGGGGCCTACTCCGGGGCGCCCCTCGCCTATTCCTTCGGAGAGGCGGGTCGCGTGGTCGTGGAGGCCGGCGGAGCGGCGAGGCTCGCCGAGGCGGTACCCGAGCGCGGCTTCCTTCTTGTGGAGCTAGGGCCCGGAGGGGCCGAGCGCGAGTTCCTTCCCCACCGCCCAAGGCGGCGCATGGTCAGGGTGGAGGGTGCCTTCGTCGATCTGGCAGCCGCGGGGATCCTGGAGGAATGGCGGGACGACTTCGTGGAGGTCCGGCTCACCGATGCCGATCCCGTCCTCGATCCAGCCGATCGGCTCAAGCGCGGCTTTCCCCATCTGCTCTCCGTTCATCAATCGGCCTTCGAAATTCGCGCGGCCTCGCCGGGCGGCGGATCGAGCGGAGGGGCGGACCTGCCTGGGGGCGACAGGGGCGGTGGATCGGATCCGCGGGACCCGCTCCGCCTCATCGAGGATTTCCGTCTCTTCCATCGCGAGATGCGGGGAGAGGAGCCCGGGGCCGAGGATCTCGCCCTCCTCTCGAGCCTGGTCGAGGAGGCTGTCCATGAGACCGATTGAGCTCGTCCTCGAGAACTTCGGGGCCTACCACGGGGTGACGAAGGTGGATTTCCGCGCCCTCGGCGAGCTCTTCCTCGTCTGGGGCAAGACGGGCTCGGGAAAGACGACCCTCTTCGACGCCATGACCTACGCCCTCTACGGCAAGTTGCCCGGGAGTCGCGAGGGACTTTCTCCCCTGGAACTCCATTCGCATTATGCCGCGCCCGCGGAGCCGCCCCGGGTCGAGTTCCGCTTCTCCCTCGGGGGAGAGGAATATCGGGCCTGCCGCGTCCCTCCCCATCGCCGTCCGGGGCGTGGTGGCAGGACGGTCGATGCACCTCAATCGGCGACCCTGGAAAAGGGTCCCCCCCTGTCCAGGGTCCTCGTGGCGGAAAAATGGAGCGAGGTCGACGAGGTCGTCCGCGGTCTCCTCGGCTTGTCGGCGGACGAGTTCTCGAAGATCATCCTCCTCCCCCAGGGTGAGTTCCAGCGCTTCCTCGAGATGAGCTCCTCCGACCGGGTCGACATCCTTGAAAAGCTCTTTCCCGTGGACCTGCATGATCGGGTGACCGAGCTCGCCCTGGAGGGGGCGAAGGAGGCGAGGCTCGAGGGGCAGTCGCTCGACGCCGAGCTCAGGCGCCTCGAGGAGACCGGAGCCGGGGCGGAGGGGGAGGAGCGCCTCCTCGCGCTGCAGGGCGAGGAGGGCGGTCTCGTCACCGCCTGCGAGGCGGCTCTCGCGATCCGGCTCGGACTCGAGAGCCAGGTGTCGGCGACGGAGGCGGCCATCGAACGCCGACGGAACCACGAGGAGGCCCTGGCCCGCCTGCGCCGGACCGAGGCCGAGGCGGAAGGACTTCCGCTCTTGGGCGCGAGGATCGACGCGGCGAGGCGGGCGGCCCTCGTCCTGCCCCTCGTGGCGGAGAGGCGGCGACTGGCCGAGGCAACCGCCGAGGGGAGGGCGGCCCTCGAGGAGAAGATCCGTGCGCTCGAGAGCTTGGAGGCCCGCGCCTCCGAGGTCGCGGGGCTGCGGGCGAAAGTAGAGGCCGGGGCGACGGAGCTCGCCCGGATCGACACGAGTCTGGGAGAGCTGGTCTCCGCCCTCGAGGCCTGGACCGGAAGGAAGGAATTCGAGGCTCGCCTCGCGGCCCAGATCGAGGAGGTCGGCCGATTCGAAAAGGCGGCGGCGGCGGCGCGCGGCGCCGAGGCCGCGACCAGGGAGGCTCTCGCCGGCCTGCGTCTCGAGCTCGCGAGGGCGCCCGAGGTCGAGGCGGCCTTCACGGCGGCACGGCAGGCCCACGAGGAGGCGAAGCAGCTCGAGCGCGCGGTCGAGGAGCACGAGGGCGCCCTTCTGGCCGCCCGGAGCGGTCGGGCCGACCTCGAAAAGGCGGGCGCCGCCCTGGCTCCCATCGAGGCCGCCCTCCTCGCGGCCGAGTCCTCCCGAAGGGCCGCCCTCGCGGAGGAACTGGCCCGGAGCCTCCAACCGGGAGAAGCCTGTCCGGTCTGCGGCTCCCCCGACCACCCTCGCCCCGCCCACGAGGGGGTCGGGGCCTCGAAGCGGCGGGATCTCGCCGAGTTGCGCGCCGAGCGGGACAGGCGCTTCGCCGGCTATCACGCCCTCGAGGGCCGGGTGCTCGAACTCGATGCCGCCCTCGCCGGCGCCAGGGGGCGACTCGGCGCCGTCGTGGAGGAGGGGGCTCCCCTCCCCGATGCCGCCTCGGCACGGAGGCTCCGCCTCTCGGCCGAAGAGGCGGTCCGAGTTGCGAACGCGACCAACAACGATCTGAAGGCCCTCCGTCAGGAGGCGACGCTCCGCGAGGAGGGCTGGGAAAGGGCCGGCGCGGCGCTTCGGGCCGCGGAGGCGGCCCTCGCCGAGGCCGGCGCGAAGCGGGATGTCCTCGAGGCCCAGGTGAAGGACAGGAGAGAGTTGGCGGGAAGCGAGGATCCACGGCCCAGGAAGGCCGCTCTCGAGGCCGGTCGCGCCGAACTCGTCGAGCGCCTGCGTCGTCTCGGTGTCGAAGCGTCGGAGTACGATCGCGATCTGGCCTCGGCCGCCTCGCTGGCCGCCGAGGCCCGGACCCGTCTCCCCGGTCTCGAGACCGCCGCCGTCGAGGCCGCGGGCAAGGCGGAGGTGGCCCTCGCGGCGCGAGGCTTCGCCGACGAGGCCGCGGCCCTCGAGGCCGGCCTGGGGCACGCCGAGCTCGAGGCCCTCGAGGCCGGGCGATCGGCCCTCGTCTCGAGCCTCGCGGCCGCCCGGGCCGCGGTCGAGGAGAGCGGACGGGCCCTGGGCCCCGAGCCCGGCCGGGACCTCGCCGCCCTCAGGGAAGCCTCGGCCGCAGCCGACCTGGAACTCGCGCGCCTCCAGGCCCGGCTCGCCGAGCTGCGATCGGAGGCGGGCGCCCTCGGGAATCTCGTGGCCGAACGCAGGCGGAGGGAGGCGGAGCGCTCCGCCCTCGACGCGCGCTCGGGGCGCCTGGCCCTCCTCGCCGACCTCCTCGCGGGCAATATCCCCCCGCGCAAGCTTCCCTTCAAATTCTTCGTAATTGCGACTTATTTCAAGACCGTCGTCGCCGGCGCGAGCCTGCGGCTCTCGGGCCTCTCCGAGGGCCGCTACACCCTCGTCGTGGACGAAGGCAACGCGGGGGCCAGGGGCAGGGTCGGGCTCGAACTCGGCGTGCGCGACGCCTGGACCGGGAGGACCCGTCCCTCGGCCACCCTTTCCGGCGGCGAACGTTTCCTTTCTTCCCTGGCCCTGGCCCTCGGACTGGCGGACACGATCCGGAGCCGCTCGGGCGGCGTCTCCCTCGAGGCGATCTTCATCGACGAGGGCTTCGGCAGTCTGGACGAGGAAACCCTGGACCGGGCCCTCGCTTCCCTCGACTCGATAAGGGGTGACCGGATGATCGGGTTGGTCTCCCACGTGGCCGAACTCCGGAGCCGGATCCCATCGCGGATAGAGGTTCGGAAGGGCAAGACAGGCTCGACGATCGAGCTGAGGGTCTGATCTCTTTCCGTTGTTATTTTTTCATTACAAGAAATCGCGTTTTAGCCAGCGAAACGTTTGACGCTAGTATTGTCAGTGTCACGAGCTTCGGAGTATACCAGTGTTGCATTCTTCATTTTTCCCAGGAGGTATCATGAAGAGGATTTTCACAGTCCTTGTCCTGCTCATGGCCGCGAGCACCCTGCTGTTCGTGTCCTGCGCTCCCAAGGAGCTCACCGCCGACAAGGCCGATTTCATCTTCTCGAACGGTTCCGAGCCCACCATCGATCCCAGCCTCATCAACGACGTCCCGTCCACGAACGTCGACCTCGGGCTCTTCGAGGGCCTTACCCAGTATGATCCCACGACGAACAAGGCCATCCCGGCCCTCGCCGAGTCATGGACGACCAGCCCCGACGGCCTGACCGTGACCTTCAAGCTCCGCAAGGCCACCTGGTCCGACGGCAAGCCCGTCACGACCGCCGATTTCGTCTATTCCCTCAAGCGCATCCTCGACCCGGCCACCGGCGCCGAGTACGCCCTCTTCCCGGGCATGGTCATCAAGGGCGCCGCCGACTACAACGCCGGCAAGAACACGGACTTCGCCTCCGTCGGCATCAAGGCCGTCGACGCGCAGACCCTCGAGTACACCCTCGTCAGCCCCACGCCCTTCTTCGTCGACATGACCACCAACAGCGCCTTCTGGCCCATCCCCCAGTGGGCGGTCGAGAAGTCCGGCACCGAGTGGACCAAGCCCGCGAACATCGTCACCAACGGCCCCTACATCCTCAAGGAGTGGAAGGCCCAGGAATACGTGTTCATGGTCAAGAACAACAAGTACTGGGACGCCAAGAACGTCAAGCTCAAGGGCATCAAGGTCCTCTCGAGCAACAACGATTCCACCAACTACAACATGTACAAGTCCGGCGAAGTGGACTGGATGCACGGCATCGCCCTCAGCAAGATCGACGAGATCAAGCTCCGCCCCGACTACCAGGCCTCGCCCCAGTGGGGCACCTACTATTACGAGTTCAACGTCCAGCGCAAGCCCGTGGACAACCCGCTCGTGCGCAAGGCCCTCGCCGCCGCCGTCGACAGGCAGACCCTCGTCGAGAAGGTCACGAAGGGCGGCCAGATCCCGACCAACGGCTACGTGCCCCCGAACGCGGGCTACACGCCCCAGCTCGGCCAGGGCTTCAACGTGGAGCAGGCCAAGAAGTTCCTCGCCGACGCCGGCTATCCGAACGGCAAGGGCTTCCCCACCCTCACGATCGTCTACAACACGAACGAGGGCCACAAGGCCATCGCCGAGTACGTGCAGCAGCAGTGGAAGACCAACCTCAACGTGAACGTCGTGCTCAAGAACATGGAGTTCAAGACCCTCATCGACCTCCGCTCCAAGCAGCATGACTTCACGGTCGCCCGCGCCGGCTGGATCGGCGACTACCTCGATCCGAACACCTTCCTCGACATGTGGATAACCGGCAACGGCAACAACGACGCCCAGTATGCGAACCCCGCCTACGACAAGCTGATCGCCGACGCCAAGCTCGCCAGCGGCGCCGACCGCCTCGCCATGCTCCAGAAGGCCGAGGCCATGTTCATGGGCGACCAGGCCGTCATGCCGATCTACCACTACGCGAACCAGGATCTCATCGACACCACCAAGTGGGGCGGCTGGAGCAACACTCCGCTCGGCTACCACCCCTGGAAGTACATCTACAGGAAGTAAGGTCTCCCGACGCCCCGTCGCCTCCCCGGCGACCGGGGCGGAGCGGACGGAGACGGCCACGGGAGGGGAAGGAATGTCTCCCCCCGTGGCCCTTTTCAATTGAGACGTCCGAAGGGAAGGCGTGTCGTCACGCGCCCTCCCTCCGCGCGCTTCATCGACCACCCGCATGGCGCGGGATACACTTCGCCGGAGGAACAAGACACATGGCCAAGTTCATCATCCGACGGTTCGTGAGCCTGATACCTACGATGTTCGTCATCATCACGCTCAGCTTCTTTCTCATCCGCATCGCACCGGGCGGCCCCTTCTCCGGAGAGAAGAACATGCCGGAGCAGGTGCTCGCGAACATGCAGAAGAAGTACCACATGGACGAGCCCCTCATGAACCAATACCTTCGCTATTTCGGGGACGTGCTCAAGGGGGACTTCGGCCCCTCCTACAGGTACAAGGAGAGCACCGTCAACGAACTCATCGCCGGCGCCTTCCCCGTCTCGATCGCCCTGGGCAGCATGGCCCTGGCGCTCTCCGTGATCTTCGGGATCTCCGTGGGCATCATCTCGGCCCTGAGGCAGAACCGCTGGCAGGACTACACGGCGATGTCGGTGGCCGTCATCGGCATCTCGGTCCCCCTCTTCGTGATCGGGCCCATACTGCAGCTGGTATTCTCGATGAAGCTCGGGTGGCTGCCGATAGCCTGGGGTTCGCGCAGGTTCTCCGAGGTCCTCTGGGGCCTCCTGCCGACCGTCACGCTCTCGCTGCCCTTCTTCGCCTACATCGCCCGTCTTTCGCGGGCCTCCATCCTCGAGGTCCTCAGGGCCGATTACGTCCGAACAGCGCGAGCGAAGGGACTCTCCGAGTCGGTGGTCGTCGCCAAGCACGTGCTGAAGGGCGCCCTCCTGCCCGTCGTCTCCTATCTCGGCCCCGCCTTCGCCGGCATCATCACCGGCTCCCTCGTGGTCGAGTCCACCTTCGCCATCCCCGGGATCGGGCGCGTCTTCGTGGAGTCGGCCCTCAACCGCGACTACACCCTCATCATGGCCGAGGTCATCATCTTCTCCCTCCTCCTCGTCGTGATGAACTTCCTCGTGGACATCGTCTACGGCTTCCTCGATCCCCGCATCGCCTACAAATAGGAGCAGTCCATGGCCAACGAAAACAACCGGGCGGTCAACGAGTTCAACCAGCAGGTCAAGCCCGTATCGCTCTGGGCCGACGCCTGGAAGCGCCTCCAGAAGAACCGCATGGCCCTCGCGGGTCTCTGGATCACGGTCCTCTTCGCCATCGTGGGCATCGCCGCCCCCGTCCTTCCCATCGCCGATTACCAGAAAGTCGAGACCGACTTCATCAACCTCCCCCCCTCCCTCAAGCCGGCCGGCGAGGTCGCCCTGTCCGAGGCCAGCCTGAACATCGACCGGATCCAGTCCCGCATCGTCGAGGGCCGGAACGACCTCCTCCCCGCGCTCGAGCAGGCGAAGGCCTCCTACGACAAGCTCAAGTCCGACCTCTCGGTAAAGTCCACCGCGAACAACGTGTACATCTTCGGCACCGACTATCTCGGGCGCGACATGCTCTCGAGGACGATCTACGGCGGTCGCATCTCCATGCTCATCGGACTCATCGGCACCATCACCGCCGTCCTCATCGGCGTCATCTACGGCGCGGTGTCCGGCTACCTCGGCGGCAGGATCGACAACCTCATGATGCGCATCGTCGACATCATGTACGGCCTGCCCTACATGCTCATCGTCATCATCCTCATGGCCATGTTCATGAAGGAAGGGTCGAGCTCGATCTTCATCCTCTTCATAGCCATCGCCCTCGTGTCCTGGCTGACCCAGGCGCGCGTCGTGCGCGGGCAGATCATGAGCCTCAAGAATTCGGAGTTCGTCGAGGCCGCGCGGTCCATGGGAGCCTCCACGGCGAGGATCATCTTCCGCCACCTCCTCCCCAACACCCTCGGCGTGATCATCATCTTCGCGACGCTCTCGATCCCGAGCTTCATCATGAACGAGTCCTTCCTGTCCTTCCTCGGACTCGGTGTCTCGGCGCCCCTGGCCTCATGGGGCTCCCTCGTCAAGGAAGGCGCCGACCGCATGGAGAGCTTCCCCTGGCAGCTCCTCGTGCCCGCGACGGCCATGACGGTATTCCTGTTCGCGATGAACTTCCTCGGCGACGGCCTGCGCGACGCCCTCGATCCCCAGAGCAAGAACCGGGCATAAGGAAGGAGCCAAGCACATGACCGAAGAAGTCATCCTCCAGGTCAAGGACCTGAAGACCTATTTCCATACCGACGAGGGCATCGTCAAGGCGGTCGACGGAGTCTCCTTCGACCTCCACAAAGGCGAGACCCTCGGGATCGTCGGCGAGTCCGGTTCGGGCAAATCGGTGACCAACCTCTCCATCATCAACATGATCCCGAACCCTCCCGGGCGCATCGCCGGCGGCGAGGTCCTTTTCGGCGGTCAGGATCTCGTGAAGCTCCCGATCGGCGAGCTCAGGAAGATCAGGGGCAACAAGATCTCCATGATCTTCCAGGACCCCATGACCTCCCTCAATCCCTTCCTCCGCATTTCGACCCAGATGATCGAGACCATCGTCCTCCACCAGGGCCTCGACAAGAAGGCCGCGAAGGCGAAGGCCATCGAAATGCTCAAGCTGGCGGGCATTCCCGCCCCCGAGAAGCGCATCGACCAGTATCCCCACCAGTTCTCGGGCGGCATGCGCCAGCGCGTCATGATCGCCATGAGCCTCTCCTGCAACCCCGAGATCCTCATCGCGGACGAGCCCACGAGCGCCCTCGACGTCACGATCCAGGCTCAGATCCTCGACATCATCCGCGACCTGACGGCGCGCCTGGGGACCGCGGTGATCCTCATCACCCACTCCCTCGGCGTCGTGGCCGGGATGTGCGACACGCTCTGCGTCATGTACGCGGGCCGCATCGTCGAACGCGGCGAGACCGCCGAGGTCTTCGGCGAGCCCAAGCACCCCTACACCCAGGGCCTCATCAAGTCGGTGCCGCGCCTCGACAAGGCCTCCGGCGACCGGCTCTTCTCGATCCGCGGTCAGCCGCCGAACGTCATCGACCTTCCGGACTGCTGTCCCTTCTACCCGCGCTGCGACAAGGCGATGGACGTTTGCAAGCGCAAATACCCCGCCACCAAGGACACGGGGAACCGCCACGCGGTCGCCTGCTGGCTCTACACGGAGGCCAAGTAACATGGCAAACAACATGGGAGGGAACGACACCCTCCTCGACGTCCAGGACCTCAAGATGCACTTCCCCATGGGCAGGAAGGGCTTAATAGGCGGGAAGCACCAATATGTCTACGCCGTCGACGGAGTGAGCTTCACGATCAAGAAGGGCGAGACCCTGGGTCTCGTGGGCGAATCCGGCTGCGGCAAGTCCACGACCGCCCGCGCCATCGCCCAGCTCTACAAGCCCACCTCCGGCGTCGTGAACCTCAACGGCCGCGACCTGACCAAGCTCAAGGCCAAGGAGCTCCACGCGGCGCGGAAGGGCATGCAGATGGTCTTCCAGGATCCCTACGCCTCGCTGAACCCGCGCATGACCTCGGGCGACATCATCGCCGAGCCGATGAAGATCTACAGCCGCAAGGGCCTCCTCGCCATCTCGAAGAAGGAGATGGACGAGCGCGTCGAGCAGCTGATGGAGCGCGTCGGGCTTTCCCGCTTCTTCCGCAACCGCTATCCCCACGAGTTCTCGGGCGGCCAGAGGCAGCGCATCGGCATCGCCCGCGCCCTGGCCCTCCGCCCCGAGCTCATGCTCTGCGACGAGGCCGTCTCGGCCCTCGACGTGTCCATCCAGGCCCAGATCCTCAACCTCTTCAAGGACCTGCAGGACGAGTTCGGACTCACCTACCTCTTCATCGCCCACGACCTCGCCGTCATCCAGTACATCTCCACCCGCGTGGCGGTGATGTACCTCGGGATCATCGCCGAGATCTCCGGGTCGGCGGATCTCTACAAGAAGCCCCTCCATCCCTACACCCAGGCTCTCCTCTCGGCGGCCCCCATCCCGGACCCGGGAATCGAGAAGGACAGGAAGCGCATCATCCTCACGGGCGACGTGCCTTCTCCCGACAAGGAGCGCGTCGGCTGCTATTTCTACGACCGCTGCTGGAAGCGCATGGACAAGTGCAAGGAGAGCCGGCCCCAGCTCAAGGAAGCCGAGCCCGGGCACGAGGTGGCCTGCTTCCTGTACCACGACTGATAATAACAATTGTGATTAAAAACGGCCGCCCCATCCCGGGCGGCCGTTTCATTGGGAACATGCTTTATCGCGACGGCGCGAAGGGAAGACAAGGCGCGAAGGCGAGCGAGAAGAGAAGAACTATTTGGCTTAGGATTTGCCTTTGGATTTTTCGCGCCTTTGCGTGAAACCTCGGATTATCGCGATCCTTGCCTCAATCCGCCTCTTCGAGGGGTTTGGAGCAGAAGTCGGACAGTTCGACGGCGACGGCGCGGAGGGCGGGGGAGCGGCGGGCGGGGGCCATGTTGACGATCAGGCGGCCCTCCTCCGTCTCGATGGCGAGGCTGAGATAGGGCTTGCGGAAGAGGGAGGGCCGGCGACCGGATTTCTCCTCGGAGGAGAGCCCGCCCCTGCTCATGAGGAGGGTACTCTCGTTGCCGAGCCTCTCCTCGTCGCTGCCGGGGATGCTGCCGCGCACCCAGGGCATGAGATAGAAGGACTTGATGGAGGCGAAGGGCACCCGGCCGCGCTTCGAGAGGAGGAGGAGGCCGTAGCTGTGGACGAGGACCGCCTGGGTCCTGTCGAAGTCCCAGCGCTCCTCGTAGAGGAAGGCGAGGAGGGCCACCGAGAGGACGATCCAGGCCACGAGGCCCGGCGTGCCCCCGGCGACGACGAGGGAGGCCACGAGGAGGGCGAGGATGCCGCCCATCACCAACCGGTACCAGAGGGGAATTCCGTAGACGAGGCGGGTTTCTCCGATGCGGCGCAGCACGAGGGGCAGGTCCATGGTCTTTCCTTGGGAACGAGGTGGCTCGAGGATAATGCCGGGACCCCGTCGTAGCAAGCCCGCCCCCTCCTTGAAAGACGGCGCCGGCGCGCATATCCTCCCTGCTGCGGAGGGCCCCAGGGGCCGCGCCGCTCAGACCCGCGGCCAGGCCGCGCAAGGAGACTACATGGCAGACAAGCGCGTCCGTTTCGAGACCTCCCTCGGGACCCTTCTCATCGAGACCTTCGGCGACAAGAGCCCCGCCACGGTGGAGAACTTCATCGAGTATGTCAGTTCGGGTTTCTACGACGGCACGATCTTCCACCGGGTCATCCCCGGTTTCGTGGTGCAGGGCGGGGGCATGAAAGCCGGCATGGACCAGAAGAAGACCCGCAGTCCCGTCAAGAACGAGGCTGCCGGCGGTCCCAAGAATTTGCGCGGGACCCTCTCCATGGCCAGGACCAACGATCCCCACAGCGCGACGAGCCAGTTCTTCATCAATCTCGTGGACAACGCCAGCCTGGACGCCGGCGGTCCTTCGGGCGCCGGCTATTGCGTGTTCGCGAAGGTGGTGGAAGGGATGGAGACGGTGGACGCGATGGCCAAGGTAAAGACCGGCCGGAAGCCGCCCCACTCGGACGTCCCCCTCGACGACATCGTCCTCGTGAAGGCCAGCCTGGTCGAGTGAGCCCTCGGCGCGGCCGGGGCTCAGGCTCCCGGGGTCTTCTTGGCCCGGGGGCCGCGCTTCATCACGATCTTGTCGGGAATGTCGTAGCCGGCCGTGACGAGCATGCGCCGGAAGGCCGAGTCGTCCTTCTTGAGCTCGCGCGAGCCTCTCGTGATCTTGCAGAGCGAGAGACCCAGGTTGGCCGAGATCTCGCGCTGGGGCATGCCCTTCGCGAGATCCTTGACGAGGGCCCAGCGCTTGGCTATCTCGTCGACCTCGGAGGTCGTGAGGAGGCTGCGGAGGAACTCCCCGATGAGCTCGGGATCCTTGGTTTTCGCGAGGGAGCGGGACATCTCCTCGATGTTCGAGGAGACCATGGTGGATTCTGGGGCCATGGACTCAGTATACAACGTGCGGCGATTTCCGGCGAGAGGCCGATTAGTATGATCCACCACCGAGAGCATCGGACTAATTGAAGGCTGCGCGCGGGGAGGCGCCGGAAAGGCTTTTCGCGCAGTGGAAACGCAGAAATTCGCGCCTTTCTCGATCGGGCTTTCCTCCGTGCTCTCCTTCTCCTCTCCGCGCCCTCCGTGGTGAATCAGGGAGTCTCTATTTCAGACCGCGTTCGGCGAAGGCCGCCATGGCCTCTTTGAGCCACTCGGCCAGACCGGGCGCGATCTTGAGGTAGGTGGCCTTGAAGCGCTCGTCGGCGACATACATCTCGCCCAGGCCCGCGAACATCTCCGGGCTCGGCTCGTAGAAGTGCCGGAGCTGGTAGGCCTTCTTGGCCATGAGGGCCATGGCCTCGGGGCTCGTGGGGGCGAGGCCGGACTTGAATCCGGCGGCGATCTCCCCCTCGACCCTCGAAATCTCGGCCTTCACCGCCGCCCATTCCTCCTTGCCCATCCGCGCCACCCGCCTCTGGCTTTCCTTGTAGGCGTCGGTGTCTCCCCAACGCTCGGCGGACTCGGCCTTGATCCCCTCGATCTCGCCCTTATCGAAGCCCTCGTAGAGCTCCTCGTCGCTCAGCATGTTTTCCTCCCCGCCCAATCGGGCGATGGTCTTGTCGATGGTGGTGAGAAGGATCCGCAAGCGCGCGGCCTTCTCCTCGATGGCGCGACGGTGCCCGGCGAGGGCCTCGCGGGCGTCCCGACCTTCGCGGTCGAGAAAGGCCCCGATGTCCTCGAGGGGGATCTCGAGCTCGCGGTAGAGGAGGATGCGCTGCAGTCGCAGCAGCTCCTCCTCCCCGTAGACCCGGTAGGCCGCCTGACCCCGCCTTCGGGGTACGAGGAGGCCGATCCGATCGTAGTGGTGGAGGGTCCGGACGCTCACGCCGGCCATGCGCGCCAAGGCCCCCACCCCGTACTGTCCCGTCGTCGTCATGAGTGGAGGATAAACCCTGACGTAAGGCGAGGGTCAAGGAAATCTTCCCGAATCTCGGCGAAAGCCGTCCTCCCCGCCTTGTCGAGCCGCCCGGGCTTTGCAACACTGAGAACGTGTCGAAGAAAGCCATAGTCTATGTCGACGACGAGGCCGTCATCCTCCTCGCCCTCAAGCAGGAGCTCCTCCGCCATTTCAGGGGGCGCTACCTCGTCGAAACCATGCTGAGCGCCGAGGCCGCCGAAGAGCTCCTCCCCACCCTCGAGAAGGAGGGCGTCGAGGTGGCTCTCGTCATCTCGGATTGGCTCATGCCGGGGAAGCGGGGCGACCAGTTCCTGATCGACCTGCATCGGAGCAGGCCGGGCATCAAAACCATCCTCGTGACCGGTCAGGCCGATCAGGCGGCCATCGACAGGACCAGGGAGGAGGGACAGATCTACGCCTGCCTGAGGAAGCCCTGGAAGACCAGCACCCTTCTCGAGTTGATCGAGGACTGTCTGACCGGGGAGGGAGCCTCCCCGAAGTGCTGGTGCGACTAAAGGGGACTCAGCCGCCCGAGACGAGGTGGTAGAGTTCGACCTCGTCGCCCTCGGCGAGAGGCCGATCGGCCCAGTCGCTCCGTTCCACCACGGCGCCGTTCACGCGGGCGATGATGAGGGGGAAGCTCCATCGCTTTTTGGCGACGAGATAGGCCAGGGACATGGCCGCTTCCTCGTGACTTTCGGCCTCGAAATTCACCGTGAGCCTCATGATTCCTCCACCTGAAACCTACCCCGCGGGCAGGGTCTTGCCAAGGACCGGGCCTCTCGGCGGAAAACCGCCGCGGGCCCGAAGGAAAGGGCGATCACGGCTGGCAAGTCGTCGACGGCCGAACCTATACTAGATTCACGTGCTCCCCTTTAGGGGAAGTCTGGGGAGGGTGCAGTGGCCGGGAAAAAACGCTCGAGAAGCCTCGCGAGGAATTTCGCGGTAATCGCCGTGATCATGATAGTGCTCGTGATGAGCGTGCTCGGGGGCATCCAACACATGACGAACCGGGTCCAGGAGCGCGCGGCGGTGGCGAAGACCCTGACCGACGAGCTCGCGCAATTGAAGATCGGACTGGGAGGCCCGGTCTGGAATCTGGACAAGACGGGGATAGAAGCCATCCTCCAGGGCGGGCTCGCCCTGGATTTCGTCGAGCGCGCGGCGGCCTTCAACGACAAGGGCGAGCTTCTCGGGGCGGTCATGAAGGACGACCAGGGCAAGATCGTGCCCTGGGAGCAGGTCACCGGCGCGGAGGGGAAGCTCTCGGTCGAGGGCCCCATAGAGCACGAGGGATCGACCATCGGCAAGGTCGTCGTCTACTACGACTATGACGAACTCAACCAGACTCTCGCGGCCGACATCCTCTCCAAGGTGTTCCAGACTCTCATCCTGGCCCTGGTCCTGAGCGGCGCCATCTACCTCATCCTGCGCAGCGTCGTGATCGGTCCCTTGAAGAAGCTGGCCTCGGAATTCTCGCGCCTGGCGGCGGGCGACGCCGACCTGACGAAGCAGATCCAGCTCGGCAGGAACGACGAGATCGGCGAGCTGGCGGCGGGGTTCAACGGCTTCATCGCCAAGTTGCACGATATCATGGCGGCCTTGAAGGGGGCCGAGGGGAAGCTGGCCGCCATCGGAGGGGAGCTGGCCGACGCCTCCCACGAATCCGCGGGGGCGGCCTCGCAGATCCTCGCCAACGTCGAGGGCGTCAGGAAGCAGACCGGGCTCCAGACCGGCATCGTCGCGGAGGTCTCGAGCGCCGTCACCGAGGTGGCGCGCAACATCGAGTCGCTCGACTCGCTGATCGAGACCCAGTCGGCGGGCGTCACCGAATCCTCGGCCTCGATCGAGGAGATGGTGGGGAACATAGGGTCGGTGAGCGCCTCGATCGAGAAGATGGCCCGTCGTTTCGAACTCCTGATCGAGGCGGCCACCTCGGGACGCGCGAAGCAGGGCGCCGTGAACCTCAGCATCGAGGAGATCACCGGCCTCTCGGAGCACCTCCTCCAGGCCAACTCGACGATCGCGAGCATCGCCTCGAAGACCAACCTCCTGGCCATGAACGCGGCCATCGAGGCCGCCCACGCGGGCGACGCGGGCCGGGGCTTCTCGGTGGTGGCCGACGAGATCCGGAGCCTCGCCGAGACGGCGGCGGCCCAGTCCAAGAGCATCGGCAGCGAGCTCAGGCGGGTGCGGACCGTGATCGGCGAGGTGGTGGCCGCCTCGAGGGAGTCCTCGGCGGCCTTCGACACCGTCGCCGGCGAGATCCAGGGCACCGAGGACCTCGTCCGCGAGATCGAGCGGGCCATGAGCGAGCAGGGCGAGGGTTCGCGCCAGATCCTCGAGGCCCTGCGCGACATGAACAACGTGACCTCGGAAGTCAGGAGCGGGGCCCGGGAGATGACGGTCGGCAACGCCCAGGTCATAGACGAGATGAACCGCCTTTCCGAGACCTCAGGCCTCATCGGCGGCAGCGTCGACGAGATGGCCGCCGGGGCCGGCGACGTGAGCCGGACGGCCTCCCTGGTGGCGGACCTGGCGGAACGGACCCAGGAAAGCATCGGCGAGATGGAGGCGGTCATCGGGCGCTTCAGGGTCTGATAGTCGGACCCTCCTTCCCCCCCCCCGAGTCGACCATTTTTTCCTTATTCGGTTGCCCAATGCATCAAGAGGCCCTATACTGGCCTCCCCCGAACAAGGAGGCCGCTCCGTGATCAAATACCTCAAGATGGACGATGCGAAATGCGTCGGTTGCATGAACTGCACGTCCGCCTGCTCCATCAAGTATTTCAAGGAAGACAATCCCGCCCTTTCCTGCATCGAAGTGCAGGGGAAGGGCAAGAACGCCTTCCATCTCGTCTCCTGCGACCAGGAGTGCCGCAGGTGCGTCGCCGAGTGCCCGACCAAGGCCATCTCGGTGGCTCCGACCGGCATCGTGGTGATCAACAAGAATCTCTGCGTGGGCTGCCTGGCCTGCGTCGCCGTCTGCCCCATCGAGGCCATGAAGTGGTACCCGGGCGGCAAGAACCCCTTCAAGTGCATCGCCTGCGGCGCCTGCGTGAAGACCTGCCCCAAGGACGCCCTCTCGATCGAGGAGAAGGAGGACAGCCCCGCTTCGCGCTTCCCCTTCGAGGTGGAAGCCAGGGTTTCGAGGAAGGCCGCCGAAGGGGGTGTGAAATGAGCCTGACCATCAAGGACTTCAAGCTCCTCTCGGAGCGGAACTACGAGAAGAAGCCCGTCCAGAAGGGCTACAACATGCGAACACTCCACGCCGACCTCGCCGGGAAGAAGTTCACCGAGAAGGCGGTGAGCGAGGACATGAAGAGGCGGTTCACGGGCGGCAAGGGCTTCGGCCTCAAGCTCCTCTGGGACGGCACGAAGCCCGCGACGAAGTGGGACAGCCCCGAGAACGAGATCGTCATCGCCATGGGCCCCGTCTGCGGCAACACCAACTATCCCGGCTCCGGCAAGAGCCTCGTCGTGTCGATCTCCCCGATGACCGGCATCCCCATCGACTCGAACGTCGGCGGCTACTTCGGTCCCTACCTCAAGTTCTCCGGCTTCGACGCCCTCGAGCTCCAGGGCAAGGCCGAGAAGGACACAATTGTGTTTATCGACGGGACCGAGGGACGTCTGGCCTTCTACGAGGCTCCCGAGGGGCTCGAGTTCGACACCCACCTCCTCGCCGAGACGCTCACGCACGTGTTCGCGAAGGACGAGAAGTCCCTGCAGGCCGTCTCCGTCGTCTCGGCCGGAAGGGGCGCCGAGCGTTCGCCGATGGGCCTCCTCAACTTCTCGCTCTACGACAAGCGGCGGCAGGGCATCCGCGTCAAGCAGGCCGGCCGCGGCGGCATCGGCACCGTGCTCCGCGACAAGAAGATCCGCGCGATCGTCGTGCGCTACGCCGGCGTCGAGCAGGACTCCAACGGTGCAGTGGACCCCGCGGCCGTGCAGCGCATCGGCCTCAAGCTGCACCGCGAGATCATCGTCAACGACGACAAGCAGTGCAAGATGCGCAAACAGGGCACCGGCCACCTCATGGAGGTCATGAACGACTACGACCTCCTCCCCACCAAGAACCACAAGTACGGCCAGGACCCCCGCGGGCCCGAGATCGCCAGCTGGGTCTGGGAGAAGCTCTTCAGCCAGGACCTGCCGGACGGCTGCTGGTTCGGCTGCACCATGGCCTGCGCCCACGCCGTGGACCACTTCGAACTCGAGACCGGCCCCTACAAGGGCCAGAAGGTCTGCGTCGACGGCCCCGAGTACGAGACCGCCGCCGGCGTCGGCTCGAACCTCTACGTCTACGATCCCCACGGCATACTCGAACTCAACTTCTACTGCGACACCTACGGCATCGACACCATCAGCTTCGGCACCACGACGAGCTTTTTGATGGAATGCTGGGAATTGGGAATACTCAACAAGGAAAGGACCGACGGCATCGATCTCTCCTGGGGCAACTGGAAGGGCGCCGCCCAGATCCTCCACGACCTCGTGGAAGGCAAGCGCTTCGGCGTCCTGGCCTGCAAGGGCGTGAAATTCCTCGCCGAACACTTCGCGAAGGAGTACAAGGCAGATCCCCAGGTGATGAAGGACATCGCCCTCCACGGCAAGGGCCTCGAGCAGTCCGAGTACGTGTCGAAGGAATCCCTGGCCCAGCAGGGCGGCTACTATCTCACCAACAAGGGCCCCCAGCACGACGAGGCCTGGCTGATCTTCATGGACATGGTGAACAACCGCATCCCGACCTTCGAGAACAAGGCCGAGGCCCTCCACTACTTCCCGATGTTCCGCACCTGGTTCGGCCTCCAGGGCCTCTGCAAGCTGCCCTGGAACGACGTGGAGCCCGCCGACAACGCCAAGCACAAGGAGCCCAACAAGGTTCCCGAGCACGTGGAGAACTACTGCAAGATCTACACCGCGATCACCGGCGAGCCGATGGACTCGGAGCTCATGATCGCGCAGTCGGAGAAGGTCTACAACTTCCAGCGGGCCTTCAACGTGCGCCTCGGACACGGCCGCCGCGCCGAGGACTATCCGCCCTACCGGGCCATGGGTCCCGTCTTCGAGGACGAGTACCTGGCGCGGGCGGAGCGCTACGACAAGCTGATGAAGGAGAGGATCGGCGTCGATCCCGTCGCGAAGAGCGTCCGGGAAAAGGTCGCAATTACGAGGAAGTGGCGGCTCGAGCAGTACGACAGCCTCATCGACGCGGTCTTCAAGCGCCGGGGCTGGACGAGCGACGGCTGCCCGACGCCCGAGCATCTCGAGAAGATCGGGATGGACATCCCCGAACTCATCGCGGTCGTCGAGGCGAGGATGGCGGGAAAGGCCTGAGCCGAGGCGGCGATCGATTGAAACCAGGGCGGCCTCCGGAAGGGGGCCGCCTTTTCATCGAAGGGCCCGCGGCCGGCTCGAGAGACCGCCGATCGCGGCTTGCCCTGGCGATATTGCGCCGCTATCCTGAGCCCTTCCGCCGCCTTCGGCGCGGACAAGGATAGCGCCATGACCTACGAGCCCCTCGGCCCCGGGAATCACGGGCCTTTCACCGCCTTCTGCCTGGAGCATCGGTCCGTGTTGGACGACTCCTACCTTTCGGATTCCGAGCTGGGGGAATTCGCGCCCTCGACGACTTCGCCCACCTGGCTGGCCAGGGAAGGGGAGAAGATCATCGGGGCGGCTTCGCTGGTCATGGACGACTACCATCTCCGGGGGCGAAGGGCCCGCTTCAGGATCCTCTTTGCCTCTGAGGGCGGGGCCGAGGTCTACCGCCGCCTCCTCGAGGCGCTACGACCGGATAGGTCCCTCGTCGATCGCTGGTTCCTCTTCGTGAAGGACGGGAACGACGACCTGCGAACCCGGGTCGAGGCAGCGGGCTTCCGGCTCGAGCGCACGAGCCACGTCCTCACGCGCGAGGCCCTGCCGGTGGGGCCCCTGGACTGCCCGCAGGGCGTCTCGATCAGGGCTTTCGCCTTCGGCCGGGATGAGGGAAGCTACGCCAGGATCCGCAATGAGGCTTTCGCCACGCTCAGGGGTTCGCAGACACCACTGACGGTCGAGGAGGTCGCACGGATCGCCGAGGAGGACTCGCACCTTCCCGGCGGCATCTTTCTGCTGGAGGAGAAGGGCGAGGCTGTCGGGCTCGTGCGGGCGGGCCGGGATCGGGGGGAGGAGGGAGAGGGCGACCGCCTCGAGATCGGTCCCCTGGCCATCCTCCCGGGCCGCCAGGGAAGGGGCCTGGGGACCCTCCTTCTGCGGCGCGCCCTGGCCTTCGGTATCGAGGTCGGCATTGCCCGGGCGGTGCTCTCGGTGAACGCCGAGAACAGTCCGGCCCTCGGGCTCTACCTCCGCGAGGGCTTCATCGTGGCGGAGGGATACTCCTGCCTGAGTCAGGAGCTCGCCTGAAGCTCCCCGGAGCGAGGGGCGGCGCTCCGGGGATCGGACTCAACTCTTGAAGCGCGCCCCGAGCCCGGGAGGCAGGGCGGGAAGGGGCTCCATGAAGCCCTGGAGGTCGATCGAACCGTCGGCCGCCCGCTTCGGCCGCACGGTCGGATCGCTGGCGCGGAAGAGGTCCAGGGTCAGGCGCCTGCCCTCCGAATTGAGGCACTGGGCACCGTTCCAGAAGTAGTTGTCCGGCGAGGCGAGGGAGGGCATCTCGCGGATGTTGTCCGCGGCGCCCCCGTTCAGGGAGACGAGGTTCCGGGCCCGGAAGCCCCTCGACCCGTCGCCCTTGCCGTAGAGGCTGATGTTGCTGCCCTTGTTCGCATAACTCGTGCAAGCCTCGATGATGACCGCCGGGTCCGAGTTGCTGGTGATCCCCGAGGCGCCGTTGAGGTAGGAGAGGGAGTTCCTGAGCACGTGGGCCACGGCGATCCCGTCGCCGCCGAGCTTGAAGCCGTTCCCGTCGCCGTTGCCCGAGCCGTCCGAGAGGGAGCCGTTCCGGAAGGCCACGCAGCTCTCGATGAGGACGGCGCCGATGGGTCCGGACTCGATCTTGGAGAAGAGGTCCCAGCCGTCGTCGATGTTCGAGTAGGAGATGCAGCGGCGGAAGACGTTGCCCGGACCGCAGGTCAGTTTGGCGGCGAAGCCGTCGGCGTTGTTGGCGGCCGGATCCATGTTGTCGTGGCTGACGCAATCGATGACCAGGTTGTCGCTCGGCCATTTGGACGGGGGATCGGCGGAGTCGCCGCTGATCTGGAGACCCGTGTCCCCGCAGAAATAGGTGGCGAGGTCGCGGGCGACGCAGTGGGAGCCCCCGATCTGCAGGCCTTTCACGTTGCCGGGGGTGTAGCGGATGTCGAAGCCCTCGATGTTCCAATAGTCGCCCCAGACCTGGAGGCCGCCGCCTCCGGCCCCGAAGTCCAGGACGGCCCGGCCCCCGGGGGCGGAGCGCAGGGTCTTGGGACGCGAGGGGTTGCCGTCGTTGCCTCGTTCGATCATGAGGCCCGTGCCGAGGGAGTAGGTGCCGGGAAGAAGAAGGACGGGCTGGCCCGGGCGCGCATAGGCGAGGGCGATGACGAGGGCGAGGGGATCCTTCTTGCTGCCCGAGCCGAAGAGGGAGCCCGAGGGGCTGACGTAGAGCTCGCTTCGGGAAAAGCTCTTCCTGTAGACGCGGAACTCGAGGCTGCGCGGACCCTGGTCCTCGACCAGGGCCTGGCGGGCGTCGCTCCAGGATGCCAGGGCCCTGCGCGGGCCCGGGCTGTAAGCCGGGTCGGGAAGGAAACGGAGCTTGAAGAGCCCCCCGTCGGCCTCGAGGTCGACGATCCGGGCGAAGTCGACGCCTGCCTTGACCGGCGCCCCCTTCACGAGGGAACGGCCCTTTCCGTCCTCGATGTCGAGGGTCCCGTCCGCGTTGGTCGACGCCACGAGGGGGTATTTGGTCTCGGTCCAGGTCTGCGGTGACTCGACGCGGAGGACGAGGGGCACGAGGTCGGGGGGCTCGGGACGACCCGGGGGGTCCTTGACGGGATCTGTAATAGTTATGACGACATCGCCCACCGTGACGTTGCAGCCGCGGGCGGCGGCGAAGCCGAGATAGAGGTGATCGGGGTCGAGCTTGCGGAGCTTGTCCGTGCCGTAGAGGGTGTATTCGACAGGCAGGGCCTCGAGGTCGCGCGTGTCGCGATAGACCACGTGGTAGCCGGTGTTTGTCTTCTTGAGAGTGAGCCGGTAGGACTGGCTCTGGTGGACGAGGTCGCCTGTCTCGTAGCTGAAGGCATGGAACTCGCTGCGGCCGCCCTGGGCGATCGCGGCGTCGCCCCGGGCGAGGAGCTCGGGGGTCAGGCCCGTGACGAAGCGGGCGCCCAGGGTGTCCTTGGAGGTCTTCTTGGCGCCGCCGATGGTCTCCTCGAACTTCGTGGCGATGATGCCCGCGGAGTTCGTGTGGTGGTTGACGGCACTGACTCCCGCCGTTCCGAGGCTGTCCATCACGAGGAGGCCGAAGCCCTCCTGGCCGTCCGGGGTGGGGTTGATGTAGTCGAGGGTGAAGGTGGCGCTGAGCGCGAAGTTCTCCCGCGTCGCCTCGATCACGGTGTAGTAGAAGGAGATCCCGTCGTGGAAGGCCGTGAACTTGCCTCCCTTCTGGTCCACCTGGCCGTTGGGTTGGACGGTGCAGGAGCGGAGCCGGAAGCGCAGGTCGTCCGAATCGAGCACATCGATGGTGTTGGCGACGGCGTTGGCTGATTGACCGAACCAGGCGAAGTTCCAGATCCTCTCCGCCTCGGTCCGTATCGTCTTGAGGAGGGGCTCGGAGTTCGCGCGATCGGAACCCCGGAGGGCAGTGACCGAAAGTCGCAAGCGGCTGCCCGGCTTGAGGTCCGAGAGTTCCAGGGAATCGGCGCCGGTGGTGGCCAGGAGGCTGTCGGCCTGGCCCGGAGTGTTTGAAAGTGCCCATACCTCGTAGGAGAGGGCCTCCTTTACCGGAGACCACTCGAGGGCGAGGCGACCGCCGCCCAGGTTGCGGGCTCGGGGCCGGGGAGGGGCGAGGGGGAGGACGAAGGAGACGTGCCGGTCCTCGGAGGCCTTGGTGGAAGCTTCGCCGACGCGGGCGGCGATCACCCTGAAGACGTAGTCGCCGCTCGCAGGCGGAGTGAAGGCCGCCGTTTTTCTCTCGACCTTCGTCTTGCCGAGGGTCCGGGCTTCCATGAGGCCGCCCCGGGCATCCCGGAATTCCACGACGGCGCGGTCGGCCCCCTCGGGAGAGGTCAGGAGATCGAAGCCGAGGACCAGGCGGCCCGGGTCGGCGGGATCGAGGGCGAGCTCGACGATTCGCGGCGCGGCCACGGTCGCCCAGGCCTGGCGGACGGGCGCCGCCTCCTGGGCCGAGATCCAGTCGGACTTCGCCGAGAGCAGGAGGAGAAAGGCGGCGAGGCGAAGAGCGCGGGGCCGGCTGGCGCTGCCCATGATGTTCGACTACTTCAGGACGACGGCGTAGAGATTGATCCCGCCCGAGGCGGAGAAGACGAGGTAGTCGCCGGGCTTCTCGAGTTTGAGGGTGACCATGCCGGCTACCCTGCCGTCGTCGATGGGGGCGGCCAGCTCGGCGACGGTCGTACCGGAGGCGTCGGTCACCTTGAGGACCCGGGCGTCGGTCTTGCTGCTGGAATTGAGATAGATGGTCAGGGTGGCCGGTCCCGCGATGGTGAACTTGAGGGCGCGGAAGGTCGCCGAGCCGCCGCCGTTCAACTTGATGCGGAGGTTGAAGACCTCGCCGTCGGCGGCGCTCCGGGCCTCGGAGACCGCTTCGATGGTCACGCCCTTGTCGGCGGTCGCGAGGAGGGTGAAGTCGCCGAAGCCCGTCGGAGCCACGAGGACGGCCGGCTGGAGATCGTTGGCCGAGAGGGACTTCTCGGCGAAGAGGGGCGGGGCGAGGACGAGGCAGGATAAGGCGAGGACGAGGATCGAGGCGGCTTTCATGGAGGGACCTCCTGTCCGGAAGGGCGGGCAGGGTTTCGCCCGCCCCTCGCGACCACTATGGAAAGGCTCGGCTTCGCTGTCAATTCGAGGAGGGGGTCCGGGCCGGGAACCTCGGCGGGATCAGGCGAGGGGCGCGAGCACATCCTCGGGCCTGAGTCCCGCGAAGCCCGGAATGACGGCGGTGGCGCGCCTGAGATTCGCCGCGGCGCCGACCCCCACGGCCGCCATGCCCGCGGCGAGGGCCGCCTCGATCCCGGCCGCGGCATCCTCGAAGACGACCGCCCGGGAGGGAGGGACGCCGAGGCGCTCGGCGGCGAGGAGAAAGAGATCCGGGGCCGGCTTGGGGGGCACGGGGGCGTTCCCGTCCACCACCGCTCCGAAGAGGTCGAGGATGCCGGTCGAGGCCAGGACTTCGAGGGCGCTCTTGCTGGCGCTCCCCACCGCTATGCCGAGTCCGATCTTCCTGCAGGCCAGGAGGAAGTCGCGGACGCCGGGCAGGAGGGACCCCTCGTCGAGCTCGGCGAGCTGTTCGCGATACCAGCCGTTCTTGAGGTCGGCGAGCCTCTCCTTTTCGGCCAGTGGCAGCACCCTCTTGCCGAGGGAAAGTACGATGTCGAGGCTCGCCATGCGCGAGATCCCCTTGAGCCTCTCGTTGTCCTCGAGGGTGAAGGGGATGTCCAGCTGGGCGGCCAGCCGTTTCCAGGCGAGATAGTGGTACTTCGCGGTGTCGACGAGGACGCCGTCGAGGTCGAAGATGCAGGCTCTGATTCCAGTCATGGGGCAGTGATAGCCGGAGAGCCCTGCCTTGGCAAGCCTGTGGGGAGGGGGGGTGGGCGAAGCCGCATTCGGCCATTATTTCTCTTTTGGGGCTTGCGTTTTGGCTAAAAACGAGTCTTTACTGTGTTACTTACGCGAGTAAGTAACACATTTCAGGAGGAAGAGCATGAAGAAGCTCCTCGCGCTTTTCGTTCTCGTCGGCCTGGTCCTCGGGACCGCCGTTGCCGCCGACACAGCCATCAAGGTAATCGGGACCTGGGGCGGCCAGGAAGCCGATGCCTTCGTCGCCATGACCGACGCCTTCACAGCGAAGACGGGCATCAAGGTCCAGCTCGAGTCGACCCGCGACCTCGACGCCGTTCTCACCACCCGGCTCCAGGCCGGCAACCCTCCCGACCTCGCCATCCTCCCCAACCCCGGCACCCTCTACGGGCTCGCCAAGCAGGGCAAGCTCGTCGACCTCGCCAAGGTCCTCGACATGAAGGCCTTCGACAAGAACTACTCCCAGGGCTGGAGGGATCTCGGGACCTATGACGGCAAGCTCTACGGGCTCTTCGTCAAGGCTTCGATCAAGGGTCTCGTCTGGTACAATCCCAAGGCGATCAAGGCTGCGGGGATCACCCTTCCCGCCACCTGGGACGACATGATCGCCACCTCCAAGAAGATCGCCGCCGGCGGCACCGCTCCCTGGTCGGTCGGCATCGAGTCCGGCGCGGCCTCGGGCTGGGTCGCCACCGACTGGCTCGAGAACATCTTCCTCCGCCAGAACGGCGCCGCCAAGTACAAGGACTGGTACGAGGGCCGCCTCGCCTGGACCTCGCCCGAGGTCAAGAAGGCCTGGCAGACCTTCGGACAGATCGTCGCCGATCCCACGATGGCCTACGGCGGAAGCCAGTACATCAACTCCACCGCCTTCGGCAACGCCCCCGCGCCCCTCTTCCAGAATCCGCCCAAGGCCTACTTCCACATGCAGGCCTCCTTCATCCAGGGTTTCATCACCGACCAGTTCCCCGGCCTCAAGCCGGTCGTCGATTTCGATTTCTTCGGCTTCCCCGCCATCGATCCCAAGTTCGCCAAGGCTGTCGAGGGCGGAGCCGATGTCGTCGGCGTCTTCAAGAACACGCCCCAGGTGAAGGCCTTCATGGAGTACTTCGCCTCAGCCGAGGCCCAGTCCTATCTCGCGGCCGGCACGGGCGGCCTGGCCACCAACAGGAACGTCTCCCTCGTCTTCTATCCCGATCCCATCACCAAGCGGGCCGCCGACATCCTCAACAAGTCCGAGATCGTCGTCTTCGACGCCTCCGACATGATGCCTCCCGAGATGAACGCCGCCTTCTGGAAGGGCACCGTCGACTACGTGAACAATCCCGCCAACCTCGACGCCATCCTCGCGACCCTCGACAAGGTCCGCGCCTCGTCGTACAAGAAGTAGGCTGCGATCAGGCGCCGCGTCCACGGCGCGCGGCAAGGGGGGGGGGCGGCCGCTGCCGCCCCTCCTTTCAAGGAGTCACCATTGAACACGATCCTGATGCTGGCGGTGGCCGTCATCGGAGTGCCCCTCCTCCTCGTCGCCTACATCAGGCTCTCCGAGCCCCTCGCGGGGAAGGACCCCCGGCGCGCGGCCCTGATCCGGCCCTGGCTCTGGCTCCTGCCCACCTTCGTCCTCGTGTCCGCCTTTCTGGTCTATCCGGTGATCGCCACCCTCGTGGCGAGCTTCAAGGACGCCGAGTCCGCGGGCTGGGTCGGGCTCGCCAACTACGCCGCCGTCTTCTCCAGCCCGGACAATCTGGCGGCTCTCCGCAACAATGTGCTCTGGCTGGTCTTCTTCACCCTCGGCACTCTGGTCTTCGGCCTCCTCATCGCGGTGCTCTCCGACCGGGTGAGGTACGAGTCGGTGGTCAAGGCCCTGGTCTTCATCCCCATGGCCATCTCCTTCGTGGCGGCGGGCATCATCTGGAAATTCATGTTCGAGTTCCGGCCGGCGGGCGAGGTGCAGGTGGGCACGGTGAACGCCGTCCTGACCGCGGTCGTCCCGGCCTTCAAGCCCGTCGCCTGGCTCGTGAACACGAACACCAACAACCCGGCCCTCATCGCCGTCGGGATCTGGATGTGGACGGGCTTCGCCATGGTCATCCTCTCGGCGGCCATCAAGGCCATCCCGACCGATGTCGTCGAGGCCGCGAGGATCGACGGAGCGACCGAGCTGCAGATCTTCGGGCGGGTGACCCTGCCCCTCGTGGGTCCCACCCTGGGCTTCGTCGCCACGACCATGATGATCAACGTCCTCAAGGTCTTCGACATCGTCTACGTGATGACGAACGGCAACCTGGGCACCGACGTCATCGCCAACCGGATGTACAAAGAAATGTTCAATTACCATGATACGGGGATGGCGAGCGCGATCGCCACCTTCCTCCTCCTCTGCATCGCGCCGGTGATGATCGTGAACATCAGGCGCTACCGCCGGGGAGGCTCCTGATGCGCATCGGACACGCGGGGGCGCCCCGGGGCGCGGGGCGGCTCTTCCTCCACCTCGCCCTCCTCGTCGCCTGCCTCGTCTTCATCCTGCCGACCCTCGGCCTCCTCGTGAGCTCCTTCCGGCCGCGCAACCAGATCGCGCTCTCCGGCTGGTGGACGGCCTTCGAGACGCCCTTCTCCTTCACGCTGAAGAACTACGCGAACGTCCTATCGCGGGCGAACATGGGCCGCAGCTTCCTCAACAGCCTCATGATCTCGATCCCTGCGACCGTGATCCCGGTGAGCGTCGCGGCCTTCGCGGCCTACGCCTTCGCCTGGATGCGCTTCAAGGGCCGCGAGGTCCTCTTCCTCGCCCTGATCGGCCTCCTCGTCGTGCCGATCCAGATGACGGTCATCCCCGTCCTCAAGCTCTTCAATGTCGTCCACCTGACCGGCACCTTCGCGGGGATCTGGCTGGCCCACACGGCCTACGGCCTCCCCTTCGCGATCTACCTCCTCCGCAACTTCATCCAGGAGCTGCCGCCCTCGATGCTGGAATCGGCCTTCATCGACGGCGCGAGCCATCCGAAGGTCTTTCTGAGCCTCGTGCTGCCCACCTCCCTTCCCGCGATCGCGTCGCTCGCGATATACCAGTTCATGTGGGTGTGGAACGACCTCTTCGTGGCGCTGATCTTCCTCGGGGGCACGCAGGACGTCGCCCCGATGACGCTGACGATGGCGAACATGGTCAACTCCTACGGCGGGGGCTGGGAATTCCTCACGGCGGCGGCCTTCATCTCGATGGCCTTCCCCCTTCTTGTCTTCTTCACGATGCAGAAGTACTACGTGAAGGGGATCCTCGCCGGCTCGGTGAAGGAGTAGGACCGGCATGAGGAAGTCGGAGGTTTCGTCGAAGGACATCGCGGACGCCTGCGGGGTGTCCCGCACCACGGTGTCCTTCGTGCTCAACAACACCCCCGGGAAGATCATCCCGAGCGAGACGAGGGAACGCATCATCGAGACCGCGCGCAAGCTCGGCTACATCCCGGACCCTGAGGCGCGGCGGGTGGCGAAGCGCACGAGGGCCAGGATCGGCCTCGTCGTCAACCACTCCGACTCGATCTATTCCGACGCCTACATCCTCAGGCTCATCGAGGGCATGGCCCCGGTCTTCAACAAGAAGCGCTGCCGCCTCGTCCTCCTGCCTCTCAGGCAGCGCGAGGCGGACTACGGGGCCATCGTCGAGGCCCACGGGCTCGACGGTCTGATGATCACCAACGCGAGGGCCGACGACGCCGCGATGCGGGCCCTGATCGATCTCGGCCTGCCCTGCGTGGTCATCGGCACGGTCGAGGGCCTCGACGCGCCGCAGATCGACATCGACAACGAGGCCGCGGCCTTCGCCGTGACGGATCACCTCCTCGCGCTCGGCCACCGCCGCGTGGCGATGGTCGTCCACGCCCCCCTGTCCTACATCGGCGCGAGGGATCGCCTGGCCGGCTACCGGAAGGCCCTGGAGGCGCGGGGACTCTCCTACGACGAGGCCCTCGTGCGCGTGGCGGACTTCACGGAGGCCTCCGGCTACGCGGCCGCCCGCTCGGTCCTCGCCGAGCGGCCCAGTCCCGAGGCCCTCTTCACCGGCAACGACGCCATCGCCTACGGTGCCATGCAGGCCATCCTCGACGAGGGCCTGGGCATCCCGGACGACATCTCGATCGCCGGCTTCGACGACGACTTCCCCTCCCGCTTCCTCGAACCGGCCCTGACGACGATGACCCTGCCCGCGGCGGCCCTCGGCGAGGGTGCCGCTACCAAGGTGATCGCCCTCCTCGACGGGCTCGAGGTCGAGCGGAGGACCATACTGCCCACGAGGCTTTCCGTGCGGGACTCCTGCAGGCCCGCCGGGAAGGCCTAGGGCGCGGGGACTCCGGCCGTGCGCAGCATCAGGAGGGAGGGTTACGATCCCTCCCGCCTTCTCCTCGAGGAGACCCTCTTCCACGTCGCCAACGGCTATGTCGGCGTCCGCGGTTCCTTCGACGAGGGCTACGGCACCGGACTGGCCACGGTGCGGGGCACCTATCTCAACGCCCTGTACGACACCCACGAGATCCGGCATCCCGAGCGGCTCTGCGGCTTTCCGGAGGAAGGCGAGCGCATCGTCGCGGTGACGGACGCCCAGGACATCCTCCTCTTCGCCGACGGCCATCCCCTCCACGTGGGGGTCGACAACGGCGCGAGCCTCGTCCGGAGCCTCGATCTCGACCGGGGGGTGGCGACGAGGAGCTTTAGGGCGAGGACGGCGGGAGGGGCCCTCCTCGAGATCGAGTTCCGGCGCTTCTGTTCCCAGGCCAGGACCGAGCTCTTCTGCGTCGGCCTCCGGGTCGGCTGCCTCGAGGGCAGGGCGCGCCTCAAGGTGCTCTTCCGGCTCGAGGGCTCGGTGGCGAACCACTTCGACGAGAACGATCCCCGCGTGTCGGGATCGGCCTTCCGGAGCCTCGAGGTGAAGGGCCGGTCCGCCGAGGCGCGCCGGGACGGAGGGGAGCTCGAGCTTCGATCCGTCACGAGGAACACCCGCTTCGACCTCTGCGTGCGCTCCTCGATCGACGGACCGGCCGAGGCCGAGTGGAAGGCGCGCGAGACCGAGAGCGCGGCCGAGCTCTCCATGAGTCTCGAGCTCGCCAGGGGGGCCTCCTTCGCGGCCACGCGGAGGAACGTCTACGCGGACTCGGTGCGCCACGGCGACGCGGCGGCCCGCGCCCGCGAAGTCTCGGCCGGTCTCGGCGGTCTCGGCTTCGAGGAGCTGGAGGGCGAGCACGCGGAACGGGTCGCGGCCTTCTGGGAGACGGCCGCCGTCGAGGTGGAGGGCGAGAGCGAGGTCGACGAGGGGCTGCGCTTCGGCCTCTTCGAGCTCCTCCAATCGGCGCCGCGCGACGAACGTTCCAACATCCCGGCGAAGGGCCTCTCGGGGGAGGGCTACGAGGGACATTATTTCTGGGACTCGGAGATCTACCTCGCGCCCTTCTTCACCTGGACGGCGCCCGAGCTCGCCAAGCCCCTGATGTCCTATCGCCACTCCATCCTCGACGCCGCCCGCGTCCACGCGAGGCGCATGGGGCAGCGGAGGGGGGCGGCCTTCCCCTGGCGCACCATCGCCGGGCGGGAGTGCTCGGCCTACTATCCCTCGGGGAGCGCCCAGTACCACATCAACGCCGACGTGGCCTACTCGTTGTGGCGGCACTGGGAGGCCACGGGTGACCTGGACTTTCTCGCGGGCATAGCCTGCGAGGTCCTCTTCGAGACCGCCCGCACCTGGCTGGACATAGGCCACTACGACGGCGGCCGCTTCGTCATCGAGGCGGTGACCGGGCCGGACGAGTACACCTGCCTGGTCGACAACAACTTCTACACGAACGCCATGGCCCGCTTCAATCTCGAGAAGGCCGTCGAGGCGCGGAGCCTCGCGGCGGCCGCCCGGCCCGCCCTCCTCGGCGCGATCGAGGCGAGGATCGGCCTCGAGGCCTCGGAGGTGGAGGATTGGGGGAGGGCCGCCCTCGCCATGTACCTGCCTTACGACGCGGCGCGGGACCTGACCCCCCAGGACGACGGCTTTCTCAAGAAGGCGCCCTGGGATCCCGCCCTCCTCCGCGACGAGGACCGGCCCCTCCTCCTCCACTACCACCACCTCGCGATCATCCGCAGGCAGGTCTGTAAGCAGGCCGACGCGGTCCTGGCCCACTTCCTCCTGCCCGGCTCGGCGGCGGAAAGTACGATCCGTACTAGTTATGAATACTATGAGGCGATCACGACCCACGACTCCTCGCTGTCCTACGCCGTTTTCGCGGCGATGGCGGCGCGACTCGGGGACGTGGAGAAGGCCTGGCGCTATTTCCGCGAGGGAGTCCGCCTCGATCTCGACGACAGCCACGGCAACGCCAAGGACGGCATCCACGCCGCGAACATGGGCGGGTCCTGGCTGGCCCTGGTCTTCGGCTTCGGGGACTTCCGTCCCGAGCGGGGTCTGCCCTCCTTCGCGCCGCGCATCCCGGCCACCTGGAGCTCCTATTCCTTCCGCATCGTCTGGCGGGGCTCGGCCATCCGCGCCCGGGTCTCGCGCGGCACCGACGGCTACGTCGCGACGACGCTGGAGCTCGGCTCCGGCGCCCCACTCGAGGTCGAGCTCTACGGGAAGGTGGCGAGGCTCGAGGCCCGCCTCGAGGGCCTCGCTCCGCGAAGCGAGCCTAGCCCCTAGCCTTCCCCGCTCCTCGGCCTTCGAGGGCGCCGAGGGCGGCCTCGAGGCTGTCCACGAAGCTCACCTGCCCCGTCGCGTTGCTCTCGGTCATGAAGGCTCGCAGGGCCGGGCTGCGGTAGCCCGAGAAGTCACCGACGACGGCGAGCCTGATCCGGTAGTTTGAGACCTTCTGGAGGATCTCGCCGGCGAGGCCGCTGGCGAGGCGGAAGAAATCGGGATGGAGCTGGTGGGAACGCAGGACGATGCGCCGGGCGCCCGCCGAGGCGATGAGGTCGAGGGCGTCTCCGGTCTCGGCGATCAGGACGCCCTCCCCGAGAAGCTCGGCGGCCCGGGCCTCGCCCTCGCCATGGTGCCTGAAATCGAAGCCGCTTTCCATGTTCACGCCCCTCCTCGCTTCCCTCCGGCCGTCTCGGGGAAGTCCTTGAGCCCCGCCGAAAGCCCGCGAAGCCAGGCCAGCTCGCGTTCGTATGCCTCGATGCGGTTCCTCTCGACGCTCTTCCAGATGAAGACCTCGCGGGGGCTGCGGGCGGGGGCCTCGCCCTCGTCGCGGCGGACCAGCTCCCTGCACATGAGGATCTGGGCCTCGAGGAGGCGCCCGTAGGTCTCGATTACGAGCTCGAGCTCCCGGGCTCCGAGGGCCTCGGCCCAGGCCAGCTTTATGTGGAAGAGGTCGCGGAACTCGGGGAGCTCGGGCTCGGCGAGGAGCCAGGACTTGAGCTCGGCCCTGCCGGTCTCGGTGATGGTGTAGAGCTTGCGGGCCGGCCGCTTCTCCTGTTGCTGCACCTCGATGGCCACGAGGCTCTCTTCGTGGAGCTTGATGAGGCTGCCGTAGATCTGGTTGTTGTTCCCCGACCAGTGGAAGGAGAGGGAGTCGGCGAAGAGCTTCTTGAGCTCGTAGCCGGTGAAGGGTTTCCAGCTCAGGAAGCCCAGGATGGCATGCCGGATGGACATAGAAGCTCCTTATCATAGTATCTTAGATCACTATGGTAAGGGTACCATAATATCGGAAGAGGCTAGTGTCAAGAGAGACATTCCCTCCGGAAGGAGCTCTGGTTATACTCGGCGCAGGGGAATCATGGACAAGCACAGGGGATCCACGTGAAAAGCAGTCTGACCGTCATCGACAGCCGCTACCTTCGTCCCTCCTTCGACGCGGTCTTCCTCAGGGAGGAGAGCGACGAGGTCGCCCTGATCGAGGCCTCCACCCGGCAGGCGGGAAGCCTCGTCCTCGCCGCCCTGGAGGCGAGGGGAATCAGGCCCGAGGCGGTCCGCTACCTCATCGTCACCCATGCCCACCTCGACCACGCGGGAGGGGCGGGCGCCCTCATGAAGGCCCTGCCCCGGGCCATCCTCGTCGCCCACCCCCGCGCCGCGCGCCACCTGATCGACCCCGCCAAGCTGGAAAAGAGCGCGCGCCTAGTCTACGGCGACGAGGCCTTCGACAGGCTCTACGGCGCCCTCGATCCCGTGCCCGCCGATCGCGTGCAGAGCCCCGAAGACGGGGCGAGCCTGCCCTTCGGTGCCGGGGTCCTGACCTTTCTCCATACCCGAGGCCATGCCAAGCATCACTTCTGCATTCTCGACGAGGGAGCCGACGCCATCTTCACGGGCGACTCCTTCGGCCTGGCCTATCCGGAATTGCAGGGCCGGGGCCTCTTCGTCTTTCCTTCGACCAGTCCCACCGACTTCGAGGGCGAGGAGGCCCTGGCCTCGGTCGAACGCATCGCGTCATCGGGGGCGGGCAGGGCCCTCCTGACCCACTTCGGCGAGCTTCGGAATCTGGGGGAGGCGCGCCGCCAGCTGCGGGATCACCTCGACTTCTGTCTGGATCTTCTGGCCGGCGCCGGCAACCTGGCCGCAGAGACCAGGAGGGATTTCATCCTCGCCGGCCTGTTCGAGCATTACGCGGAGGCGAGGGCCCTCGCCCCCGATCCGGCCTTCCTCGACCTGGATCTCGGCCTCAACGCCGACGGCCTGGCCCTGTCCCTGACGAAGTAGCTCCCGCGTAGCCGAAGGGCAGGCGGTCCCTTTTCCGGTTCTCCCTCCGCATGAGGAGGTTGTAGGAGAGGATGAGGGCGCGGAGGCCTGGCGAGCGGGGGCCCTTGCCGCCGAGGCAGCGGGCGAGGATAGAGGGGATGGAATTGAACTCGCGATCGGCCCGCGCGCAGGAGTCGGCGAGCTCGGCGGGGCTCATGCGGGCGGGGACGAAGGCGGCGTCGTTGAGCCGGTAGTCCGGATGGAGCCACCAGGCTCCGTCGTAGAGGAGCCGGCCCTCGGCCGCGAGCCGCGCGTACAAGGGCGTGCCCAGATAGGGGACGAGGATGTTGAAGGCGGCGAAGGCGAAGCGCCGGCTCTTCGCGAAGTCGCAGAGTTCGGCGGCCGTGCGGGCGTCATCCTCGTCGTGGCCGATGGTGAAGGCGCCCCAGACGGCCAGGCCGGCTCGTTCCAGGTTCTCGAGCTCGGTCGCATAACGTGCCTGGTCGGAATCGGCACGGGCCAGGTTCTGCCCCTTTCCCATCGCCGCGAGGGTTCCGGCCTTTACCGACTCGAAGCCGATGATGAAGCCGACGCAGCCCGATCTGGCGGCCGCCTCGAGGAGCTCGCCGTCGCGGGCGACGGCGATGCCGGCTTGGGCCCCCCAGCGGATCCCGAGGGGTTCGAGGGCGCGGCAGAGCTCGAGGGCGGCCCCGCGGTCCATCGCGATGTTGTCGTCGGCGAAGAGGAAATTCCGGAGGCCCTCGCGTCGTCGCGCCGCGATCTCGGCCGCCGTCTCCTGTGGGGGGCGGCAGGTCCAGGAGGAGCCGAAATAGACGCGGCAGGCGCAGAATTCGCAGGAAAAGCGGCAGCCCCGGCCATGCTGGACGATGGCCAGGGGGAGGTAACCCTTGCCCCGATAGAGGTCGCTGCGGGGCAGGCGCCCGGCCTGGGGGGGCGAAGGAGTGGCTCCCCGGTAGCGGGGAGCGAGACGGCCGCGCCGCAGATCCTCGACGAGGCCTTCCCAGACGCCCTCGGCGTCGCCCACCACGACCGAGTCGGCATGGGGCGCGGCTTCTTCGGGCGCGAGGCTGGGATGCAGGCCGCCGAGGACGACGGGCACGCCCAAAGACCGGAAGGTGTCGGCGATCTCGTAGGCCCGTCGGGCGGTGAAGGTCTCGACGGTGATCGCGACGAGGTCCCAGGCAGCGGCGAAGGATATGCCTTCCATCCGTTCGTCGACCAGGGAGTAGTCGACGTCGCGGGGGCCGAGGGAGGCGAGGACGGCGAGGGAGGCGGGCTCGAGCCTCCCCTCGATGATGTAGTCGCCGGTCTCGCGGCGGCCGATGTGGGGACGGACGAGGAGGATCCTCACGGCCGGGGCCCCCTTCCGCCCCGGGACTCGCGCCGGCTCCGGGCGCGGGAGATCTCGACGGGGCCGTAGCGCCAGGCGAGGGCGAGGAGGAGGGGAAGGCAGAGGAGGGCCGCGTAGGCGAGGGAGCCGACGAGGGCCTCGAAGTTGAAGCGGCCTGCGAAGGCGCCGGCGAGAGTCTCCTGGATGGGATGGAAGGCGGGCAACCTGTGCACGATCTCGTTCTCCTGGGCGTAGGTGTAGTAGACGGGATTCTGGAGCCAGGCCGCGTCGACGTCGGCGAGGATGAGGATGCAGAGCACCGAGCGGAGGGTGTCGCGGGCCAGGAGGCCGACGGTGGCGCCGAAGAGACCGTAGACGAGGGCGAGGAGGAGGGCCCCGAGGAGGGTGGCGGCCGGGTTCCTGAGGGGGATGAGGGCAGCCTCGAGGGCGAAGGTCCAGAGCGCGACCCCGCCCGCCACGGTCAGGGCGGCCAGGAGGCGGGCTCCGGCCCAGCGCGCCGCCGGAAGGCCGGAAAAGATGAGAAGCTTGCCGAGGTCCCGGCGGTCCGAGAGGATTTCGGAGGCGAGGAAGGCCGAGAGGAAACCTCCCACCGAGGAGGAGATGAAGGCGACGAGGACCTCGCGCTGCCTGAGGGGCAGCTCGTCGATGCCGGGAAGGCCGAAGAAGCTGATCGGTATCAGCATGAGGGGGGCGGTCAGCCAGGTGACGCCGAGGAAGACGGTCGGGGCGATGACGAGGAGGGCGAGGGCGAAGCGGTCGCGGAGGAGGGAGAGCAGGGCGAGCCGGAAGGCCTCAGGCATCGGCGATCCTCCCTCCGGAGATCTCGAGGCCGCGCGTGAGTCTCCCCGCCTCGTGGAAGAGGTGGCTGACCAGGAGAATCGCGCAGCCCTCCCGCGCGAGTTCCGCGAGGGTGGCCCAGAACTCCCCGTAGGTGCGCAGGTCGAAGCCCTCGTAGGCCTCGTCAAGGAGGAGGACCTCCGGATCGGGGGCCAGGGCGAGGAGGAACTTGAGTTTCTGGCGCGCGCCTCCAGAGATGGTGGCCGTCCTCTGGCCGAGGAGGGGGGCGAGGGCGAAGCGCTCGAGGAGGGCCTTCATGCGCGGCCCGGGCTCCCTCCCCCTTCCGGCGCCCACCCAGGCCGCCCCTGCCAGGGCGAGATGCTCGGCCACGGTGAGGCGCGGCTCGAGGCAGTCCTCCTGGGGGCAGTAGCCGCGACGCCCGCGCAGGATGAGGAGGCCCGAATCCCGGCCCTCGTAGCCCGCGAGGCAGCGAAGGAGGGTGGACTTGCCCGAGCCGTTCTCTCCCGAGAGCCCGACGATCTCCCCGCTCCTCACCGCGAGGTCCACGCCATCGAGGACCCGGCGCCGTCCGTAGCTCCTCGACAGCCCCCGGCACTCGATGGCCGGCGGTCCCGGAGAATCAATGCTCATAATTGGAAATATCAGTCCGCGAGCTCGCCCTTCCGAGCCCTCCTTGGGCGCGGGCGAAGAAGCGGTCGAAGGAGAGGCGGTAGTCCTTCTTGCGCCACATGGACAGGAGGAGGAGCCAGAACAGGGCGCAGGTCGCCCCGAAGGCGAGGACTCCGGGGATGCTCCAGTCCCAGAGCGGGAAGAGGAGGCCGAAGAGACGCGCGAGGAGATCGGAGACCGGGGTCTCGAGGAGGAAGAGACTCAAGGAGGCGGCGCCGAAGCTCCGGAAGGTCCTGTCCTTGGGGCCGGCTCTCCGCACGCCTCCCGCGGCCTTCCGGGGCCCGAGTTCGACGAGGAGGAGGGCCAGGCTCCCGACGATGAGGAAGAAGCCCGCCTCGATGAGGACGCGCGAGAACCAGCTTCCCGTCACGGCCGTGAGACCGGGAGGGGCGAGGAGGTAGAAGGCGATTCCCGTGCCGATGACGGCGAGACCGAGGGCGGTGAAGCCTTTCAGGATAAGGCGGGCCCTGGTCTCGCGGAGGGCGAAGGCGAGGAGGGCGCCGAGGAGGGTGAAGCTGAAATAGGGGAGGACGGGATAGGGCTTTTCGAGGAGGAGTCCGAGGAGGAGGGCGGGGGCCCAGCGTCCCTCGGCGCGGGCCTCGGCCGCGAGGGGGTAGTAGCGGTAGCGGAAGAAGGCGAAGGAGAAGAAGACGAGGACGAGGAGGGCGAGGATGGGATAGTGGAGGCGCCGCCTCGCGATGCCGGGCGCGAGGAGAAGGCGGAGGAGGGGGCCGAGGAGAAGGAGCCCGATGCCGATGGTGGAGAGGGAACTGCCCTCGAGGAGGCGCCGCGGGTCGAAGTCGAGGGGCCGGCCGCCGATGAGCTGGGTGAGGACGGACTCTGCCCGCGTCTCCTTGTCCCAGTCGAAGGAGGCGGGCCCGAGGAAGACCTCGTAGACGAAGTGGACGACAAGGAGGAGGGCGCCCGTGGTCATGAGATCCAGGCAGATGCGGCCCGGCCTCCGCGCGCCGGAGGCCGCCCGGTCGAGGGCCGTCGACGTGTTGACGAGGCCGCTCATCATGATGAAGGCCCCGCCGAAGAGGACGAAGAGCCCCATGACCGCGACGACGGGCGGAGGATCGTCGATGACCGCGAAGATGCCGGAGAAGTGGTAGACGGCGGCGTGGAGGAAGACGAGGAGGAGGAGGGCGAAGGCGCGGATCCTGTCGATCGAATCGAGTCGTCCCTGCATGCGGTCCCCTTGTCGGAGGGGCCTTCGGCCCCTCCCTTGATCAGTTTTCCGGGAGGGCGAAGTCCCTCCGCACTCTCCTGAATTTCCGCTCGAGGTCGCCGGCCCCGGTCGAGCCCTCCTCCACCCGGATCTCGGGCGGCTCGCAGCCCGAGGCGAGGAAGGCTTCGGCGAGACGGACCGAGAGGGCGGCGACGTGGGCCTGCTCGGGGCCGTCGCCGCCGGTCTCGACGCGGACGAGGACCCGGTCGGGGGCCTCCTGGATGGCGCACCACTCGAGGGCCTCGGGCAGGGAGGAGACGACGGCGCGGGCGACGAAGTCCGGAAGGAAGGGAAGGAGGGAGCCGCCGCCGAGGGCCGGGAAGTAGAAGGTATCGTCGACCCGGCCCTGGATCGACTCGATGACCCGGAAGGAGGATCCGCAGGGGCAGGGCTCGGGGGAGATCGTCACGATGTCGTTCAACTCGTGCCTGATGATCGGGCAGGATCGCTTGAGGAGGTCGGTGACGAGGAGGCGACTCGAGGGCGTGCCCGGGGGAGCGGGGCGACCCTCGACGTCGAGGACTTCGAGGAGGACGAGATCCTCGTTGACATGCAGCCTGCCCTCCCGGCAGGGCATGGCCACGGCGGCCTCGGTGCACTTGTAGATCTCGTCGACGCGGCAGCCGAAGGCCCCCTCGATGAGGGAGCGGACGTCGGGCCAGAGGGTCTCGCCGTAGCTCACCAGTCGCTTCGGGGCGGCCTCGAGTCTGCCCGCGAGTTTTTCGAGGGCGAGGAGCTTGAGGACCTGGGGCGGGCCGGAGATCAGGTTGGGACCTATCGCGTCGATCCGCGCGGCCATTTCGGGAAAGGGGACGAGGGGGTCGACGTACTCCACGCGGTGCCCGAAGTGGTCGAAGCGCAGGCCGGGGGAGAAGACCCTGAGGATGAAGGCCGCGCGGAGGCCCTCGCCGGGAACGAAGGGGAAGCGGGCGAGGAAGGCCGCCTTGAGGAGGAGTTCCTCTCTCGGTGAGACGATCTCGACGCCTCGCGAGCCCGAGGTGCCCGTCGAGAGGACGCAGACGTAGCCGCCGAGGCGGCGGCCGAAATCCCTGGTCTTCTCGTTCTCGAGGCAGAAGTCGAGGATGGCCTTGCCCGAGTAGCCCGTGGTGGTGAAATCGTCCAGGTTGGCCATCATGTCGCGCTTGGAGACGCTCGGGAGGGTGAAGAAATCCCGGGGATCGCGGCCGGCGTGGTGTCGCCGGAAGAAGGGTACCTCCCGGGCGGCGCGGCGGGCGATGCTGACGGCCCTGCGCAGCTGATAGGCCTCGATGGCGGACCGGTCCGCCCACCTGAATCGCCTTTTCGCCCCGAAGAAGATTCCCAGGGCCTCGGGGAGGGCGAGGAAAGTCGTGAAGAAGCCGTCGCCGGAGGTCTCTGGTCGCACGGGGAGAGTGTAGGCCGCCGACCCGCATTGCGCCAGATCGGAAGCGGGGCTACATTGACGGGACAAAGCCCTTTTCAGTCCGGAGCCAGCCATGAAGAAATCGCCACTTCGTCTTCTCGTCGCCATCGCCTCCCTCGCCCTCCTCGCCTGCGCCCCCCCGAAGGCGCCTCGGCCCGATCCCGCCCACGTGGAGTCGCATTCCGGCGGGATCCTGTCGAAAAACGATACGGTCAAGGTGGTCTTCATCCAGGACCTCGGGGCCAGGGCGGGAACGGAACTCCGCGAATCGCCCATCGCGCTCAAGCCCGCGGCGTCGGGCAAGGCCGTCTGGCTCGACGGCAGGACCCTCGAGTTCCGACCGGACAGGCCCCTCAAGGCGGCCACGATCTACCGGACCTCGGTGGACATGAAAAAGGCTGGCTCGCCCGGCTCCGACTTCCAGTTCGAATTCGCCGTCCTCTCCCGCGACTTCGATGTCGAGCTGGGCGCCATGGTTCTCGCCTCCTCCGAGCTCCCCGACCTCATGGAGCTCCGCGGCCGCGTCCTCACCAACGACGCCGAGGACCCGGCCTTCGTCGAGGGCCTGGTCGACCCGAGGCAGGAGGGGCGCCGTCTTTCGGCCTCCTGGAAGCACGAGGAGGGCAGCCTCGTGCACGAATTCACGGTCAAGGGGATCCGCAAGGAGGCGAAGGCCTCCAAGGTCGAGATCTCCTGGTCGGGCAGGGGCTCCGGCGCCCGGAGCGCGGGCAGGACCTCGGTCGCCGTCCCCCCCAAGGGCAGTTTCGAGGTCCTCGGCTTCCGAGGCGTCGAGAGCGGAGAGACCTGCGCCGAGGTGAGCTTCTCCGAGAACCTCGACCGTAGCCAGGATTTCCGGGGCCTCGTCGAGGTCGTCGGGATGGAGGGCGCCCGCTTCGTGGTCGACCGCAATCTCCTCAGGGTCTACTCGCCGAATTCCTCCTGGCCGGCCCGCCCCGAGATCCTCGTCCGGCCCGGGCTCCGCAGCGGCTCCGGCGCCACCCTGGTCCAGCTCCGCTCGGGCTCGGTGGCCTTCTCCTACGAGCTGCCGGAGCTGCGCTTCGCCGGCACGGGGGTCATACTTCCCACGACCCAGGGCATCACCATCCCGATCGAGACGAAGAACCTGAACGGGCTCATCGTCGAAGTCTTCAAGATCCACGGCAACTCGGTGACCCAGTTCCTCCAGGTCAACTCGATGGACGGGAACAAGGAACTCTACCGGGTCGGCAGCGTGGTCAAGCGGATCGAACTGCCCGTGACCTTCGCCAAGCAGGATCGCAACGTCTGGAAGCGCACGGGGCTGGATCTCTCCGACCTGGCGACCAAGTATCCCGACGGCATGTTCCAGGTCCGCATCATGTTCGCGCGGCGCCATGTCGAATACGAGTGCCAGGCCGCCCATCCCGACTTCTCCGGGCTCAAATTCCCCGATCCCGAGATCAAGGACGGGCCCCAGGTCGATCAGAGCTACTGGGACTACGCCGAGGACTACTACGACGGGTCCTCCGACAATTATTACAATAGTTACCAATACCATCGGGATCCCTGCCATCCCTCCTTCTACAAGCGCTACGGCGATCACAACGTGGTCGCGACGCGGAACCTTCTCGTGTCGGACATCGGCCTCATGGCCAAGGCCACGGTGGACGGGAATCTCCACATCTTCACGACGGACCTCAGGACGGCGGCGCCCCTGGCCGGCGTGGTAATCGAGGCTCAGGACTTCACCCGCCAGGTCCTCGCCGCCGGCAAGACCGACAGCTCGGGCATGCTGACCCTGAAGCCGAGCGCCATGGCGAGCTTCCTCGTGGCCCAGTCGGCCGCCCAGCGCGGCTTCCTGAAGCTCGACGAGGGCCTATCGCTCTCGGTGAGCCAGTTCGACGTGTCGGGCGACAAGGTGCGCGAGGGCCTGAAGGGCTTCATCTACGGCGAGCGCGGCGTCTGGCGACCGGGTGACGACATCTGGCTGACCTTCCTCCTCTACGACGAGGAGAGGCGCCTGCTCCAGGCCTACCCGGTGATCCTCGAGCTGCAGAACCCCAGGGGTCAGCTCGTCTCCCGCCAGGCCTACACCGCCTCGACCCGCGGCTTCTACCCGATGCGGGTCTCCACCAAGCCCGACGACCCGACGGGCGACTGGCTCGCGACGGTGCGCGCGGGCGGGGCCTCCTTCACCAAGGCCCTCAAGGTCGAGAGCATAATGCCCAACCGGCTCAAGGCCACCCTGAGCTACGGCAGCGCCAAGTACCTCAGCTCCGATCCCGTGAAATTCCGCCTCGACGCCAAGTGGCTCCACGGGGCCCCGGCGCCCGGACTCAAGGCCGACGTCTCGGCGACCTTCGCCCCCTCGACGACGACCTTCCCCGGCTACTCAGACTTCCTCTTCGAGGATCCCTCCAAGTCCCTCGTCACCGAGAGGCAGATCCTCTGGGAGGGCCAGCTGGACGAGGGTTCGAAGTCGATCTTCACCGTGAATCTGCGCCCCGGCGAGTACGCCCCGGGCAAGCTCCGCGCCAACATCCTCTCCCGCGTCTTCGAGCCCTCGGGGACCTTCAGCTCCGAGACCTTCTCGGTCGACTTCCATCCCTACGAGGAATACGTGGGCATCAAGACGGAGAAGGGCGACGCGTCGAGGGGCATGCTCCTCACCGACGTCGACCATCCCGTGCAGATAGCCCTCGTCGACCGCGACGGCCAGCCGGTCTCCGGCCGGGTCGAGGTCGAGCTCTACCAGGTGAAGTGGCGCTGGTGGTGGGAGAAGGGCGAGGAGAACATGGCCGAGTTCACGAGCTCGGAATCCGCCCGCTCGATATCTTCGGGAACGGTCAACGTCGTGGACGGCAAGGGCACCTGGAACCTCCGCGTCAACTATCCCTCCTGGGGCCGCTACTTCCTCGTCGCGCGGAACAGCGTCGGCCACTCGGCGGGCAAGATACTCTACATCGATTGGCCGGGCTGGGCCGGGCGCGCCAAGGACGAGAACCCGGGCGGGGCCCAGATGCTCATGCTCCAGACGGCCAAGCCGAAGTACTTCGTCGGCGAGAAGATCCAGGTGAGCTTCCCCTCCAACGACAAGAGCATCGCCCTCGTGGTGGTCGAGGCGAGCGGGAAGGCCATCCGCAAGCAGTGGCTTCGCTGCCAGGCCGATACCACGAAATACGAACTGCCCGCGACGGCGGACATGGCGCCCAATGTCTATGTCCACGTCAGCCTCCTCCAGCCCCACCTCCAGACGGCCAACGACCTGCCCATCCGCCTCTACGGCATCCAGGCCGTGACGGTGGAGGATCCGGGCACCCGTCTCTTCCCCGTGCTCAAGGTGGCCGACAGCCTGGCCCCCGCGAGCGAAGTCCCCTTCGAGGTGAGCGAGGCCGACGGCAAGGCCATGACCTACACGGTGGCCCTCGTCGACGAGGGCCTGCTCGGGATCACGCGCTTCTCGGCGCCCAATCCCTGGGACAGCTTCTTCCGCCGCGAGGCCTCCATGCTCAGGAGCTGGGACCTCTTCCAGTACGTGGCGGGCGCCTGGTCCGGCAAGCTCGAGAACCTCCTCGCCGTCGGCGGCGGCGACGACGGCTTCGGGAGCGGCAACCGCAAGGCCAATCGCTTCCCGCCCGTCGTGAAGTACCTCGGCCCCTTCACGCTCGAGAAGGGCGCGAGGAACAAGCACAGCTTCACCCTGCCCCAGTACGTGGGCGCCGTGCGCTTCATGGTCGTCGCGGGCTCGGGCCTCACCAAGGACGACTCGGCCGGACCCATCGCCTTCGGCACCTTCGAGAAGGAGGTGCCGGTCCGCAGCGACCTCATGGTCCTCGGCACCCTTCCCCGCGTCCTCTCGCCCGGGGAGCGCATCGACCTCCCGGTTACCGCCTACTCCTATCTCGAGGGCAAGAACTCCGCCGAGCTCCGGGTCTCGACCTCGGGCCCGGTCTCGGTCGTCGGCGAGGCTTCGCGGCGCGTCGATTTCGAGGGGGTCGGCGATCGCATCGTCACCTTCCCGATCCAGGTGGCCGAGGGCGCCGGCACGGCCTCCTTCACCATCGAGGCGGTTCCGGCGGCCGGCACGAAGGTGGCGCGCGCGACCCAGCGCATCGACATCGAAGTGCGGCCCCTCGGTCAGCCGGTCTACAAGGTGGTCTCCAGGCAGGTGTCGGCGGGCGGCTCCTACGAGCAGCCTGTCGACCTGCCCGGCATGGCGGGGACGAATTCCGTGACCCTCGAGGTCTCCCGCCTTCCCCCCCTCGACCTCGGTCGCCGCCTCGATTGGCTCATCGTCTATCCCCACGGCTGCATCGAGCAGACTACGAGCTCGGTCTTCCCCCAGCTCTTCCTCGAGAAAGCGGTGAACCTGGCCCCGGCGCGGGCCGCCGAGGTTTCGCGAAACGTGATCGCGGGCATCGAGCGTCTTCGCAGCTTCCAGACCCCGCGCGGCGGCTTCTCTTACTGGCCCGGCGAGGGAGAGCCCAACGAGTGGGGCTCGAGCTACGCGGGCCACTTCCTCATACTCGCGAAGAACCGCGGCTACACCGTACAGCAGGAGATGCTCGACGCCTGGCGCTCCTACCAGAAGTCCGTGGCCCTGGCCTGGGGCGGTCCCGGCCCCTCCGGAGGGAGCTCCGACGGACGGGCGGGCAGCTCCGAACTCATGCAGGCCTACAGGCTCTACACCCTCGCCCTGGCCGGCGACGCCGACATCGCGGCGATGAACCGGCTCCGCGAGCGCCAGAATCTCCCCGAGGCCGCGCGCTGGCGCCTGGCCGCCGCCTACTGGCTGGCCGGCCAGCGGCCGGCCGCCACGGACATGGTGCGCTCGCTCTCAACCGTGGTGCCCGCCTACCGCGAGCTCGACGGCAGCTTCGGCTCGGCCGCCCGCGACGAGGCCATGATCCTCGAGGCCCTCAGTCTCATCGATCCCAATTCGCCCCGCATCGAGGGTCTCGTGAAGCGCCTGGTCGAAAGGCTCTCGGGAAACAACTGGTACAGCACCCAGGAGCTCGCCTATTCCCTCGTCGCCCTCCTGCCCTGGACCGTCCAGGGCTACCAGGACAAGACGGCTACCTTCTCCTACGGCTATTCCGGGGCCCTCCGCGCCGGCAGTCTCGACCGGCCCCTCGCCCAGCTCAAGCTCGACGACCCGACCGGCCAGACGGCGCGGGTGCGCTTCGAGAACAGCTCCTCCGATGCCCTCTGGCTCCGCGTCGTCTCGCGGGGGATTCCGGCGACCGACGACGAGAAGAGCTTCGACCGGGGCGTCACCCTCGACATCGGCTACGAGAACCTCCAGGGAAGGACCATCCAGCCCGACGAGCTGCCCGTGGGCTCGGACCTCTACGCCGTCATCGAGATCGGGAACGCGAGCGGGATCCGCCTCGCCAACCTGGCCCTCACCTACAAGATCCCTGGTTCCTGGGAGATAGGGAATGACCGCATCGGAGAGACGCCGGCCGCCGAGGGCGAGGGCGAGAGGGCGAAGGCGCCCGAGTTCGACTACCTGGACATCAGGGACGACCGCCTCCTGGCCTACTTCGGCCTCGACAGGGGGCAGAAGAAGACGATCAAGCTGCGTCTCACGCGGACCTACGGCGGGGTCTTCTACCTGCCCTCGAGCTCGGTGGAGGCCATGTACGACAGCTCCATCCAGGCCGTGCAGGCCGGCCGGTGGCTGAAGCGGAACTGAGGGAGGGGGGGGAGCCCCCGGTCGCGGGCGGACCCGGAGGGAAGCTCGCGGCCGGAGGGGCGAGGGGCTTCCTTCGCCGCCACCTGCGAGCCCTCCTTCCCTCCGGCGCCCTCCTTCTCGGGGGCCTCCTCGCCTGTCTGGCGGGGGGGCTCCTTCTCACCCCGAATCCCCTCGCGGTGTCGCGCTGGTCGACAGTCATCCTCGACCGCCGGGGGGAGATCCTCGGGGCTTCCATCGCCGTGGACGGTCAGTGGCGCTTCCCGCCCGCGGGACCCGTGAACGGGCGCTACGCCACCGCCCTCGTGGAGTTCGAGGACCGGCGCTTCCGCCTCCATCCCGGCGTCGATCCCCTCGCCATCCTCCGGGCGGCGCGGCAGTGGATCGAAAGGGGCCGGGTCGTGTCCGGGGCGAGCACCATCAGCATGCAGGCGGTGCGTCTCCTCCGCGCCGGGCAGGAGAAGGATGCCGGAAGCGAGGCGGCGCGCCGGGCGCCGGCCCGGGGAGCCCTCGGTCTGGGGGGCAAGGCCCTCGAGGCCCTCCTCGCGCTGCGCCTCGAGCGGAGCTTCCCGAAAGACAGCATTATGAGGATCTACGCCTCCTCGGCCCCCTACGGCGGCAATGTAGTCGGCCTCGAGGCGGCGGCCTGGCGCTGGTTCGGCCGGAGGGCGACGGACCTCACCTGGGCCGAGGCGGCGACCCTGGCCGTCCTTCCCAACAATCCCGCCCTCGTCAACCCGGGTTCGAGGAGGACCGAGCTCCTGGCCAAGCGCGACAGCCTGCTCAGGCGCCTGGCCGCGGCGGGGAAGATGGACGACCGGACCCTGGAGCTCGCCCTGGCCGAGACCCTGCCTCCCGAGCCCTTCGCCCTGCCCCGCTTCGCCCCCCAGCTCCTCGACCGGGTGATGGAGGGAGGGGCGGGGGAAGGCGCAGGGAGTCGGGGCGCCGGAACCGGGGCGGCCCTCGTCAGGACGAGCCTCGACCGGAGCCTCCAGATCCAGGTCTCGGCCATCGTGGACCGGGCCGTCGCCCGGTACGCGGGCAATGGCATCAGGAACGCGGCCTGCGTGGTCCTCGACCTGAAAAGCGGCGAGGCCCTCGCCTATGTCGGCAACTCCGCGGCCTCGGAGTCGCGCGCCTCCTCGCCCTGGGTGGACCTAGCCCAGGCGCGCAGGAGCTCGGGAAGCCTCCTCAAGCCCTTCCTCTACGCGGCCCGCCTCGAGGCCGGAGAGATCCTGCCCGAGTCCCTGATCCTCGACCTGCCGACCCGCATCGGCGGCTACCTGCCCGAGAACAACTCACGGAGCTTCATGGGCGCCGTGCCCGCCGCCGAGGCCCTGGCCCGATCCCTCAACATCCCCGCGGTGCGCGAGCTCCGATCCTTCGGGGTCGACCGCTTCGCCTCCCTTCTCCGCGGTCTCGGGGTCACGACCCTCTTCCGCGACGCGGCCGACTACGGCCTGCCCCTCATCCTCGGCGGCGCCGAGGTGACACTCTGGGAGATCACGGGGCTCTACGCGGGCCTCGGCCGCACGGCCCTGTCGCGACCCGGCCCCGAGCGGGAGAGGGCCTTCGCGCCGCCGACCTGGCTGATCGGCGGCGGCGGGGCCAGGGCGGGGGGCAATCCCTATTCCGCCGCCTCGGCCTGGCTGACCCTCGAGGCCCTCCTCGAGGTGGCGCGGCCCGGCGAGGAGGCCTCCTGGCAGGAATACGCCAGCGGCCGCCGCATCGCCTGGAAGACGGGGACGAGCTTCGGCTTCCGCGACGCCTGGTCCGTCGGCCTCACTCCGGGCTACGCCGTGGGCGTCTGGGTGGGCAACGCGAGCGGCGAGGGAAGGCCCGAGCTCCGGGGCATCGTCAACGCGGCCCCCCTCCTCTTCGAGGTGTTCTCCTCGATGCCGACCTCCTCCTGGTTCCCCGAGCCCGCCTCCGAGCTTGTCGGAGTGACGACCTGCGCCCGTTCGGGTTTCCTCGCCGGCCCCTACTGCGCCGAGACGAAGGAGATCCTCGCGCCGCGGGCGGGGCGCGCGGCCCAGCCCTGCCCCTGGTGCAGGCCCGTCACCCTGGACCTCGCCGGCGACCACCTTGCCAGCGTGCCGGGCACGCCCCTCGCCGAGACCCGCACGGAGAACCGTTTCGTCCTTCCCCCGGCGGTGGAGTGGTACTACCGGAAACAGCATTTCGAATACCGTCCACTGCCCCCTCCCGCCCCGGGCACGGCCCTGGGCACTCGGCCCTTCGACATCATCCAGCCCACCGAGGGGGCCGCCCTCTACGCCCCCTTGGAGCTCTCGGGAGAGGAGGGTCGTCTCGTCTTCGAGGCGGCGGCGGGCGATCCCGCTGCCGAGCTTTTCTGGCACCTCGACGAGGACTACCTGGGCACCACGAGGAACATCCACCGCCTCGAATGCCGGCCGGGCATCGGCCGTCATGTCCTGACCCTGGTCGACGCGAACGGGGCCTCCCAGAGCGTGCGTTTCGTGGTGCTGAGCCGCTGAGCTTAGCCCCGGCGTGGAAATCAAGATATAATTCATACTATCGAGACCGAAGGAGAACGAGATGAGAAGAACGCTGTCGATCCTCCTGGCCGCGGCCCTGCTGGCGGGCCTGACCCTGCCCTCCTGCTCCAAGCCGCGCGCCGCCGAGGTCGCGGAGGGGCCCCGGGTGACGGGCGGTTCCGACGAGGCGCCGGGAAGCGTCCAGGGCCCCGCCGCTCCCGCCGACGTCGCCGAGGCGGTCGTGCTCTCCGACGGCGCTCCCTTCTGCGAGCTCGCGGGCGGCACCGTGAGCGTGAAGGAGAGGCTGGCCCTCGGCGAAGAGGTGAAACGGGTCTCCGAGGCCGTCGAGAAGGCCCGGCCCCTCGAGGGCGGAGCCGAAGGTGACTACCGCAGGTATCGTCTCGAGTCGGGAGAGGAGGGCTGGATCGAGGCTCGGCTCCTCGGGCAGGGAAGGCTCATGGTCGTGACGGTCGAGCGCTCGCCCACCTACACCGAGGCCAGGACTTCCAAACCGACCGGTGCCTTCCTGCCGGCCCTTGCCCTCGTGGCAGCCCATGCCGAGGGAGTAGGTGGGGGCTTCGTGTATTTCTCGCAGGTCGGGCGGGACGGAGCGGTCCAGAAGGGTTTCCTGAAGGACGACGAGGTCTCGACGAAGCAGGCCGACCTGGCCGTCGCCCTCCTCTTCGCCCGTGCGGCGGCCGATCCGGCCAAGACCCGGGGCTACTACGAGGAGGCCCGCAAGAACTGGTCCGGCTCGACCTTCGACGCCAAGATCGAAGGAGCCCTGGCCGCCCTCGGGGGAGGCAAGGAGGGAGGACCGGCGGAGGAGAAGTCCATCGGCTCCGGCACCTGCCTCGAGGACAACGTGAATGTCCGGGACAGCCCCGACGCGGTCTTCGGAGCCGTCGTCGGCACCCTCTCCAAGGGAGACAGGGTCGAGATCCTCGCCCGCGGCACCGAAGAGCTGACGGTGGAGGGCCAAACCGGGCGGTGGGTCCGCATCGCGAAACCGGCGGGTTGGGTCTTCGGCGCCCGGCTCAAGATCGGAGACTGAGGGAGCCGGGTCCTTTCCGCGGGGGAGAATAGGCCCCCCGCAGCCTTGCCTTCGGCTACCTCGGGCGCTATCCTTTGCCGCATACTTCGAGCGGGAAGGGTAGATGTCAGCTGAAGCCGGAGGCGGGCCGAGCAAGGCCATCCTCATCGTGGACGACGAGCCCATCATTCTCATGGCCCTGAGGCGGGAGCTCCGCTCCTCCCTCGGGCCCGCCTACCAATACGAGACCGCCCGCGACGGCACCGAGGGCCTCGAGGTCGTCGAGGAACTCGTGGCCGAGGGCGTCAAGGTCGTCCTCGTGGTCTCGGACTGGCTGATGCCCGGCATCAAGGGGGATCAATTCCTCCTCGAGCTCCGGAGGCGCCATCCCGACATCCGCACCATCATGGTATCGGGACAGGCGGACGAGAATCAGATCGATTTGATCAGGAAGGCCGGAGCCCTCGACGCCTTCTTTTTCAAACCCTGGAACGCGGCCCACTTCACCGAGACCTGCCGCAGCCTCCTCGCCTCTGCCTCGGCCTGATCGCGCGCTCTCCCGCCCGACCTTGCCGCGACGCGGAATATCGCGTATTTTCCCACCCATGCTCATCAAACTCAGCGAAGCCGACTGCCGCGCTGCCATGCGCGACGGGGATTTCGACCTCGGGATCAGGGCGGCCGCCCCCCTCGTCGTCATCTGTCTCACCCAGAGCTGGTGCCCCCAGTGGACCCGCATGCGCCCCTTCCTCGAGGAGCTCGCCGCCACGAAGGACGCCGCCTCCTACTATGTGGAGTACGATCGCGAACCCTTTTTCGAGGACTTCCGAGCCTTCAAGGAATCGACCTACAAGAACGAGGAAGTCCCCTACCTCCGCTACTACCGCGAGGGGACACTCGTCGCCGAGACCAACTACATCGACCGAGTGAGCTTCGCGAAACTAGTCGTGCCAGCCGCGACCTGATCCGCCGCCGCCCTCGAAGAGGTTCTCGAATCGGCTCTCGAATTCTGTGCGCTCGCTGGCGTCGTTCCGCGTCGGCAGGCTGGGCCCCAGCCTCGGCCCGCGCCGGGGCAAGGCCTCGAAGCGCCGGGCGAGGCTGCGCAGCGAGGCCAGGCGCGACAGGGCGCTCGACACGGCGAGCCCCGCGGCGATGGCCCCGGCCGCTCCGAGGGTCTGGTAGCCGGAGAGGATGGCGGCCCAGAGGTCGCCCCGCACCGAGTGCAGCATCGTGTAGTACATGCCGCCGCCCGGGACCAGGGGGAAGATCGCGGTCACGATGTAGATCGTCGCCGGCTTCCGCCTGAAGGCGGCGAGGACTTCGGCCCAGAGCCCGATGACCAGGGCCGCCGCGAAATAGCCGGGATTGGGACCGACGGCCCCCTCGACCGCCACGTAGACGATCCAGCCCGCCATCGCCCCTGCTCCCGCCGGGAGGAGATCCTTCCCCCGCAGGCCGAAGCGGAGCGAAAAGCCCGTGGTCGCGAGCACCGTCCAGACGATGGGCGCGAGAGCGGCCCAGAGGGCGCCGCCGGAGACCGCGGCCAGGGCCGGCCCCGAAGGGGATCCGGCCCCGAGGGCCTTCCAGACCTCGAAGGCCCCGCCCGCGCCGATCGAGATGGCGGCCGCGGCCATGAAGGCGTCGGCCCCGCGCGCGACGCCGGCGACGAGATCGCCCGCGATGGTGTCGCGTATCGCGTTGGTGATGGCGACCCCCGGGACCAGGTACATGGCGGCGCCGATGATGGTCTTGTCGGAGCTTCCGATGAGACCGAGCCTCTTGGCCGCCACGGCAGCGAGGACGATGAGGGCTCCCCCCGCGAGATTGGTGAAGAAATCCGAGATGTTCCGCCGGGACAGGGCCCGGGTCAGCCTCGAGAGGAGGGCTCCGATGACTGCCGCCGCCAGGGCCTCCCTCCAGCCGCCGCCGAAGAAGAGGGCGAAGAAGCCCGTGCCCGCCGCCGCGGCGGCCAGCGCGAGGGGCAGGGAGCCCTCGGCCGAGGTCTCGATGGCGCCGAGGGAGGTGGCGGCCTCCGCGAGACCCTGCCTCCCCGCCACCACCTGCCGCGCGAGGGCGTCGAGACGCGTTATGCGATCGAGATCGAGGCTGCGCTTGGAGACCCGCCTCACCACCGTCCGCGTGCGGCCGTCGGCGCCGGCCATCGAGAGGACGATACCAGTCGGCGTGGCGAAGCACTCGCTCTCGACCGCGCCGAGCCCCGTGGCCAGGGCGGTCGCCGTCTCCTCGGCCCGGTAGGTCTCGCCCCCGTTCTCGAGGACGAGGCGGGCTCCGTCGGCGGCGAGGAGGAGGACCTCCTCGGGATCGGGGGCTTCCGTGAGATCCATCCCGGCCATCAGGGCCTCACTTGAGGGAGGCGCGGACGCGGAGCTCGCCTCCGAAGATGCCGTCGTCGAGGGCCATCGTGGCGCCGTTCCAGGCGTTGGAGAGGGGCCAGAAGGCGAGGGCCGAGAAGGAGAAGTCGACGCGTTCGGTCAGGCGATAGCCCACGCGGAGGAAGGTCTCGGGCAGGAACCAGCGGCCCCCCCCGTAGAACCAGGCGTTGATCTTCTTCACCTCGGGCGCGGCGATCGCGGCGTCGGCCCCGGACATCGAGGCGAGAAGGCCCCAGCGCAGATTGAAGGCCGGCCCGACCCCCAGCGCGATGTTCCAGTCCAGGGAGACGGGCAGCTCCAGCACGAAGGGCGACTGAAGGAGGAAGGACAGCGTGAATGAGGTCCGGCTCGCGATCTCCGCGGGCAGGGCGCGGTTGTTGTCGGCGCTCCAGAGATGGTAGGCCCAGGAGAGATCGAGGGCCGGCTCCCAGGCGAAGAGGCCGCCCAAGGGCAGGGTCGAGCCGAAGCCGAGGAAGTTGGTGAGGACGGGGGCGTCGCCGGCCGGATAGCCCTGGGCGTCGAGGAGATTCGGCGAGGGGACATAGATCACCCCCATGCGCGGGTCGAGACTCTTGAAGCCCAGGGCCGAGAGGGGGTGGCCGCCCGGGCCCAGGGCGAGACAGGCCAGGAAGAGGAGGCCGAGGAGCGAGCTTCGCTGCTTCATCGCCTGAGAGTATAGCTCGTCTCCGGCCGCTCCGCTTGGGGCCGGGCGGTCCGCTCAGGGGCAGGGCGCCAGGGTGATGCCCGAGACCTGAAGGCCGCGCCTTCCCTCGGCGCCCGAGACCGCTTCCCAGAGCCCGGCCACGAGGAAGCCGCCCGAGGCGTCGCCAAGGGGCACGAAGCAGGCGTCGGAGTAGCGCGCCCCGGGCAGGGGGGCGGGAAGATGGAGGGCCAGGGGCGCGCCGCCCCCGCTCCGGGCCAGGCGGAGTTCGCCCTCGGCGTCGAGGACGAGGCTGGCACCGCTCGCCCCCGTCCAGGCGAAGAGCTCCCGCGCCGAGCCGAGATCCCCGCCCCGCGAGAACCATGTGCGAAGGCCGTCGGGACCGGAATGGCGGACCAGGAGGGCCTCCGACGAGTCGAGGGCCGAGGGTCCGAGGAGGGAGGCCAGGGCCGCCTTCATCGTGTAGGGCGCCGTCGCGAGGGGGCGGGGGGCGAGGGCGCCCTCGAAATCCGCCCTGGAGAGCTCGCGGGGCCGCGCCTCGGAGAGCCCGGGAAAGGCGAGGAAACTGCTCCGCACCGGCGTTTCGCTCCGGGTCCTGAGCTGGGCCAGCCAGCCGCCGCGGGGGTCGGGAAGGAGGGCGAAGAGCTCCAGCCCCCGCGCGGCCTCCGAGCTCAGCCAGCCCCCGAGGAGGGAGGAAGTAGATCCCGATCCCTCGGAGGGAAGCCCGACCTTGAGGAGGGCGGGGATCATCGAGGAGGCCTCGGAGCCCGGCTCCGGGGCGCCTTCCTGGAAGGCGACGAAGGGATCGCGGTAACTCTGCAGGAGGAAGCCGCCCTCGTAGGGCCAGAGCCCCCCGACCCTGAGCCCCCGAAGTTCCGCCACCGCTTCCTGGGTGAAACGGAGGGCCTTGCCCGCAAGGGCCGGCGCGAAGGCCGCGAGCCCCCAGCCGTCCAGACCGACCTCGATCAGCGAGCCCTCGTCGGACTCACGGGCCGAAAAGGCGCCGATCCTGCCGCCCGCCTCGACCGACTCGCCGGGGCCGGGAAGGGCCAGGAGCCCCGCCTGGCCGGCGACCCAGCTCAGGGGACCGGGGAGGGGAAGCCGCGCGGGATCGTTCCCCGCCGACTCCGTCCCCGGCCTGGCGCAGGAGACTAGAAAGAGGACGGAGGCGAGGACCGCGAGGAGGGGGCCGGCGGGCTTCGGCACAGTTGTCGGTCGCATCCCTCGCCTCGCCCTCCCGCCTCCGCTCAATAGGCCCTGGCGAAGATCGCCCTGCTTTTAGCCGGAGCGCCGCAGAGGGCGCAGTTCCCTTCGATGCCCTCCTGCCGGTCGAGGGGCAGGCAGCGGATCGTGGCCTTCGTCTCGGTCTTGAGCTTCTTCTCGCAGACCGGGTCGCCGCACCAGAGAGCCTCGGCGAAGCCTCCCTTGGCGTTGGCCGTACCCTCGCCAACTTCGTTGGCCGCGTCCTCGGCGGCCAGGCCGAAGAAGGCCTTCAGGCCCTCGTAGTCGGCCACGGGGTGAGTATTCTCGTCGCGGAATTTCTTCGCGCGCTCGAAGAGGTTCTTCTGGATGGCGGCCAGGGTCTCCTTGGCCGTCGCGGCGATGTCGGCGGCCTGCACCGCCGTCTTCTCGCCCGTGTCGCGCCGGGCCATCATAACGTGGCCGGCCGCGATGTCCTTGGGTCCCACCTCGAGGCGGATCGGCACCCCGCGCATCTCCCACTCGGCGAACTTCCAGCCGGGGCTCTGCGAATCGTCGGCGTCGAGCCTGGCGCGGACCCCCGCCGCCTTGAGCTCGCCGAGGAGATTCTCGCAGTACTCGAGGACCATTTGCTTCGTGTCGTTGCGGAGGATGGGCACGATGACGAGCTGGTCGACGGCGAGGGAGGGAGGGAGCACGAGGCCCTTGTCGTCGGAGTGCGTCATGATGACGGCCCCGACGAGGCGCGTCGACGTGCCCCAGCTCGTGGCCCAGACGAAGTCGAGCTTGCCCTCGCGGTTCTGGAACTGGACCTCGAAGGCCTTGGCGAAGTTCTGTCCGAGGAAGTGCGAGGTGCCGGCCTGGAGGGCCTTCTTGTCCTGCATCATCGCCTCGATCGAGTAGGTGCGCACCGCGCCGGCGAATTTCTCGGCCTCGCTCTTCAGGCCCGCGATGACGGGCACGCAGAGATGCTCCTCCACCACCGAGCGGTAGACCTCGAGCATGCGCAGGGTCTCCTCCTCGGCCTCCTCCTTCGTCTCGTGGGCCGTGTGGCCCTCCTGCCAGAGGAACTCGGAGGTGCGGAGGAAGAGCCGCGTGCGCTTTTCCCAGCGCATCACGTTGGCCCACTGGTTGTAGAGGAGGGGGAGGTCGCGCCAGCTCTGGATCCAGTTCTTGTACATGGCCCAGATGATGGTCTCGGAGGTGGGCCGGATGACGTAGGGCTCCTCGAGCTCCTCGCC
>Ga0334722_10000447_pt1 | contig 61504 bp, 98 predicted proteins | sample C3_bottom_MG_FD_207210 | JGI IMG/M metagenome (GOLD analysis project Ga0334722, IMG submission 207210) | Sediment microbial communities from Yellowstone Lake, YNP, Wyoming, USA - C3_bottom | ecosystem: Environmental > Aquatic > Freshwater > Lake > Sediment | place: USA: Wyoming | collected... | reverse complement strand
GGAAGGAACAGGTGCTTCGCATCTTTAACGAGAAGGCGGACGCCGTGTATGAGTACCGCCGCATCTTGGGGAAGTCGACCGGCGAGCGGATGAACCCCCTCCTCATGACCGTCATGGGCGCGAATCCCGGGCGCGAAAACATCGGGGATCGCGGCGGAATCCACATCGAGTACTCGAATGTCAATCAGGCGTGGTTCCTGATGTGGAAGGAACAGGTGCTTCGCATCTTTAACGAGAAGGCGGACGCCGTGTATGAGTACCGCCGCATCTTGGGGAAGTCGACCGGCGAGCGGATGAACCCCCTCCTCATGACCGTCATGGGCGCGAATCCGCGCGGACGCCGCCGCCCTGCGAGACGCGCGGCGAAGTCGAACCCCGGCCGCAGCGGCGGCCGGAAGGTCACGATCAGCCTGCAGGAGTTCGCGCGCCGCGTGAAAGCGATGAAGGATCCCGCGCTCTGGAAGAATTTCCTGAAGAAGATCAGGGGCTACCAGAAATGGACGCACGGGACGCTGCCGACGAAGGTCACGCTGGAGCGCGTGAATACGCCGGGCGTCCACGGAATGCAAATTACCTATGGGGCGGGCCGCGCTCTGGATGCAACTTACTCGATGCCAAAGGGTTCGAAGCGCAAAGGCGCGTGGAAACATCCGTGGGATTCGCCGCCTGACATCATGCATGACCCCGAGGCTGGTGTGATCATTCACAAGCTGCGCGGGAAAAGCCGCATCACGGACTTCTATCACAAATGACGGAGGTGTCTGAATGAGTTTCTGGATGGCGGCTTTGAACCCGGGCAAGAAGCGTCGCGGCAGACGCCACAAGCGCGGGTGCGGCTGCGTGATCTGCGGCCACCGGCGCAAGAAGTATGGCGGCCGGAAGCGCAGGAAGACGGGAAGCCGCCGCCGTCGGCTTTCCGCGTGGCAGCGGATGGTTCGAAAGCACGGCGGCGTGCAGGCGGCGGTGAAGGCCCGCAGGGGCCTTCGCAAGCGTCACACGGCAAAATTCGGTTGGAACGCCAAATCGGCGACGAAGCGCGGACGTCGTTCGCGCCGCCGGGGAGGCAGTAGCCATGTCAGGAGAAATACCATGGCGAGAACGCACAGGCGTCGTCGGACGCGCCGCAATGCGTGGCACGGTGCCCCCCGACGTCACCGGGCCGCAGCCCTCAAGGGCTGGCGCAAGCGTCGGAGTCGCAGAGGAGCGAGCGCCCGCAAGGGTGGTCGCCGTCGTCGTCGGAAGAGCGGCGGGATCTTGATGCGTCGGCCGGGCCACAGGGCTTGGTCGTTCGCGGCCAATCCGGGACGTCGTCGGCGTCGTCGCCGCCGGTCGAATCCCGTCGTCCCGGTGAGCTGGAACCCGCGTCGTCGTCGGCGCTCTTCGCGCCGTCGTCGCAACCCGGTCGTTCCGGTCAGCTGGAACGGTCGGCGTCGTCGTCGGAGCTATCGCCGGAACGGCGTGCTGCCGATCTCGTTCAATCCCGCGAACGTCGTGATGGGAGCGCCCGGCGCGGTCATCCGGCGTCTCTCGGACTTCATCAACGTCGGGTTCTGGACCGACACGGCCCTTCCGGCGGTCGGCGGGTTCGTCGGTTCGAAGACGCTCGGCGCGATGCTCTACGGAGCCATCGACAAGTTCACGGGCCTGTCGCTGTCGCAGCCGAAAGTCGCTCCGTTCCTCCGCATCGCGTCGAACGCGGCGGCGGGCGCGGCCTTGTCGTACGGCGCGGGCGCGTTCCTGAAGAACCGCCGGATGGCGGAAAACATCTGGCTTGGCACGGTCGTGGGAGTCGCCCACAGCGTGCTGAAGGAGCTGATCGGCGGAACCGAAATCGCGCGGGTCGTCGGACTCGACGGTCTCGGCGACGATCTCTCCGACCGGATGCGCGCGGCGGTCGCGGCCCGCGTCAACCGGGATCTGTCGGGCATGGGTGCGTACCTGACGAACAGGGCGCTCGCCCCGCAGAACGGCCTCAACGAGTACGTGACCGACGTCCAGATGCGCAGACAGCCGGGCTATGGCCCGAGCCCGTCGGGCAGTCTGGCGGATCACGACGTGGCGAGGACCGAGACGGCGTTCTAGCGGACAACGCCGGAGCCGCAGGTGGTGGTACGCCTGCGGCTCCGGCACCCTTGGTGCAGTACCCGTGGAGTCGGGAGACTTCGCGGTTGACGGTCTGACAATCAGGCAGAATGTAGCTGCGGCGGAACCGCTGACCGTTCCGTCGTCGGCTTTTTTATTGGTCAGCAACCGAAAGCTCCATGAAGGACCACCCATATTGGAGTTGGAGGTAATCGATGAGTTCCATGCTTGGAGGTTTGGGCATCGTCCAGACGGACGGCGAAGGGATGCCCCCCGTCGGAGTCGAGTACGTTCTCGCGACTCCGTCCGGAAAAGCGATCCTGCGCCCGCTCCGTTATCCTTTCTACGATTCCGAAAGGATTCCGGACGCGCAGGCGGCGGACATGATCTTGTTCGCGAACCACCGTCAGTTCGCCAACAACACGAACAAGACCGAGTGCGATTAAATGGAAAGTCGCCGCACAGGGTGACCTGTGTGAAAAATCCCAAATAACGGCGAAACTGCTTTTTGTATCACCGAAAGTTGATCTGGTGATACAATCAGGACAACGCCGTGGCGGAAACCCTCGTCCGAGGTACTCCGCCCGAACGAGCCAAGAGGGCAAACATGGGAAGACCGAAACTTCTCGACACGCTTACGATCAGGCGATTCATCAATAAGAATCGTTCTGTCGTATACGGCACGATGCTTGGCGATGCCTACATCATGTCTCGCGGGTCAGGTAGCGGACTTCGCATCTTGCACGCCGAAGATCAGAAGGATCTTGTGATGCATAAGTACGACCTCTTTCACGAGGTCGCACCGACGCCTCCGAGATCTTTCCCTCACGAAAAGTGGGGCCAACCGAAGTGGTACTTTTGGACGGCCTGCGACACCGAGTGGCAGCGGGTCTGGTCGACGTTTCACCAGAACTGCAGGACCGAGGTGTTTGGTGGGAAGAAAGTACGCTGCAAGGTCGTGACGAGGCAGATCTTGAAAGAGATCGACGACCGTGGGCTGGCGATGTGGATCATGGATGACGGGTCGTACACTTACGGCCATCAGACGTCCAACCCGAAGCTTGAGATGAATTTCTTCAGGCTTCATACGGAAGGGTACACGCTTGATGAGAATCGTTTGGTGGCGAAATGGCTCCATGACCGATACGGCGTAAGCGCGACCATCACGGAAAGCAAAAAGTTTCTAAAGGATGGGTCGCCTCGAACTTATCACCTCATCCGGATTGGATGGCAGGAGTTCGAGAAGATCGCGAAGCGCGTAAAGAAGTTCATCATTCCTTCCATGACTCACAAAATTGGTACAGGCCCTCTTCAGGACAATGGGCAACTCGTAAAGAGTTGAAGACGCGCTCTGGACTCGCGAGCAATCGCGAGAGCTGGCAGAAATGACCAGCCGCCTGCTATGGCAGGTCTTAAAAGTAACAGATCGACCAACATGACGTTGGACTCGCAGCTGGGTTCGCCGAGCTTGTTCGATCTGGTCGGGTTCTGCGGCGAAGTGGACTGGCTGTCCACGACCGCGTCGCAGGCCGACTGGATGACGCTTTACGAGAATCTTTCCTTCAGGTGGATTTTCGGCCAGAACACCGTGTTCACGAGAATCACCTTGAAGAAGATCCCTCAGGGAATCGGACCCAGCGGCTTTTCGAGCGCGGGTCTGATCCTGACGAACGGGTTGCCGGTCCTCGGCAACTTCTACAACTTCACCACGCCCGACCGCAAGGCGCGTCGCATCGACAGCGTCGAGCAGTTCCGCAACGAGATCCATCCGTGCGCGGCGATCACGTATGCGGCCACGGCCACGGTCAACAAACAGGCCGCTTGATCGCGGAAGCGATCATGAAACAGCCGAATAACGGTTAAAGCCCGAGAGGGCACGAGACCGTCGCGTGAAAACTCGGATCCACGCGCTAGAGACTGACAAGGCAGGCGAGAACCGCCGAATATACAGTCCAGTCTGCGCGAATAAATGAAGGCGCAGGGTCCAACTGCAGGCAGTGGACCACCTACATGCTCGGGGTCGACAAAAGGGCCCCACGCAGTCGGAAGGCTGCGTAAAACAGGTGAATAACGGTTAAAGCCCGAGAGGGCACGAGACCGTGGCGTGAAAACTTGGATCCACGCCCGAGAGACTGACAAGCCCGGCGAGAACCGCCGAATATACAGTCCACGCCGCACGGATAACAGAAGGTGCGGAGCAATGCCTTTACAGCAACCTCTAGAGGTTCGCTGGTCGCAAAACAAAAGAGCCCTCACCGGTGGTCGGTGGGGGCTTTTTTATTTCCACACGTTTGAATGCAGATTTATTTTTTGCACACATCTTGCTGTTCATCGGCTTGTCAACCCACTCGACGTTTTCCCAGCTGTTGATCAGCTTTGGAAATTTTGATCGCGGAAGCTTGTGGTCGAAAGACGCATTGATGCCGGGGGTGATCTTTTCTCCCGTGTACGGACAGGTGAACGCCTGCTCTTCCATCAACGCCTTCGCGCGAACCCAATCGCCTTGCGGGAATCCGTACCTGCACATGACGGCTTTGTACCAGTGTTCCTCGCAAAGCGATTTCGAGTTTGGCATGAGAGGGTTACTGCAGCGGTAGCACTTCGAGCGTAGAACGTGGGTCTTGGTCCGTGGCCTCCCTGAGATACCCCTCTGGCACCGTATCGAGCAATGTTCTTGGAATGATCTATTCGGATGAAATGACACATTGCACTCGGTGCAGATCTTTTCCGGAAAGCTGAGTTGACCGCTTGAGTATGGCCTGATAGCGCGCTTTCCTGAAATACGCGGACTGGCGCAACGCCGTCCAGCGTTCCGGCGTTCGTGTTCGTTATTCCTGCATGGGACAGAGCAGAATTTTTGGTTGTTGATTTTTACAGTGTATACGTTCCCACACGACGCGCATGAGTCCGAAGTCCTACGCTTATGCGTGACACCCCAGTTAAAGCGTCTGCAGCATCCCTCAGTACAGAACCGCTTGAAGTACTTACTTGTTGAGAATGTTGCGTCGCATCCTTTGCAGGCTTTCTTTTCGGTAGGCTTACGTATGCGGCGTCTATTTTTCTTTCCTGTAGTTTGCCAGTACCACTGATGGAAACACTTTAGTCCGCAGAACTTTTTAGAGCTTCTTACTGGCTTGAATTTACTTCCACATGCTTTGCAGTGCCTTGATATGATCTCGTCAGCCATCGTTGCTCCTCCTATTCAGGACGGCCTTGGTCAGAAGCCGCCTCCCATTCCAGTGGGCGACGGCTTCGTCTATTATACGACATCTCGCGCGGAAGCCCTGTATACTTCAGGCGTATGAGATACACGGTAGTTCTTACCGTTGACGAGGAAGAGCCGGGCATCCTGAACGTCTCGGTTCCGTCTCTTCTTGGGTGCCACACTTGGGGGCGCTCGAAGCGTGAGGCTCTTCGGAACGCCAAGGAAGCCATCGCCTGCTACCTTGAATCTCTCGAAGCGGCTGGCGATCCCGTTCCAGTCGAGAGCTCATCGCATGTCGTCGTGGTGCAGTGAGGCCGACCCCATCCACTCCTAGCGACGTAGTGCGGGTGTTGAGCCGTCTTGGTTTTTATTTATCGCGTTCCGCCGGATCACACCGGTCTTACATGCATCCTGACGGAAGGCGCGCCGTCGTTGCCTTTCACGCAGGCCGTACGGTTCCGATTGGAACCCTCAAGCGGATCATCAAGGACGCAGGGCTCACCGTCGAACAATTCAACGAACTCGTGTAACTCGGATTTTTGTTGCCACAGTTCTCCGCCAGTGACATACTCTCCTTCATAGGGGTAGCAACCGCACCCGTCGTAGGGGTGAAACAAGGCCGCCCGTGGACCCGCGCAGTCAGCGCGCGGGAAAGCGAACATGGGCGCGCTCAAGCCGTACATCGAAGTACCCACCGGCAAGCTGGATCCCCACGGCCAAGAGATCCTCGCCATCGGGCCGAATCCCGTCAAAGATCACGTTCGCGGGTTTCATTTTTCCCCGAATTTCGACGCGCGTCTCACTGCCGGTGCCGTCGTCGGCGCGAACGGCGCGGCTGAACTTGAGTTCGTCATCGACTCACAGGGGCACTTCGACTGGACCCATATCGTCGGCCAGTCGACGGGTGCGTACACGGTCCTCTTCAGCGACGTGATGGGCAACGATCTTTCCAACCGTCCGATCCACAACCTGAACATCGTCGGGAACGCGCGCAGGCCGTTCAAGCTCCCCGAGCCGTACTTCTTCAATGTCGGTGCGACCGAGCGCCGCATGATCGCGCACATCCGCGACCTCTCGGGCAGCGAGAACACGGTCCGGCTGAACCTGTACGGCCGCCGGTATTACGTCCGTGAGAACCTGCCCGACGTCGGCCAGCGCATCTCCGAAGCCTTCGGCAGCGGCTACCGCTGTGCGAGCTATTTCCTGACCGTGAAGGAAGCGAATCAGGACGGCACGCCGCCGACGATTGCCGGTAACGGTGTCGGGACGTTCACGTTCGCGGCGGACCACGATTCCGACACCCAGCTCATGAAGATGATGGTGAGCTCGACGGGCGTCTTCAGTTTCAACATCCGCGAGAAGGACAGCGACCGCCGGTTCTCCAACGAGGCGATCCATAGCGACGTCGGGCTCGGCTCCGCGCAGTTCCCGTTCATGATCGCCGACGGCGACGGCTGGCTCCTCAGGAAGAACAAGGAGCTCCTCATCGACATCACGGACCTGTCTGGCAATACGAACACGATCTATCTGGCGCTCGCCGCCAGACTGCTGAGGGTTCGCTGATGCCGATCCAGACCCTGATCTCGATCCAGAAGCGCAACGCCGACGGCAGCGCCGTCATCCGTCCCGACGGCACGCCGAACATCGGGATCGCCGTCGATCCCCGGAAGGCGTACACGCGCGGGTACTGGTGCGTGCCCGACTCGAATCCTATCGTGGTCCCCGGCGGCGCAGGCACCGGACAGGCGATGGCGCGGTTCCTCATCGACTCCAAGGGACATTTCGACTGGGTTTATCTGATGGGGTCGTTCCCGGACAGCCCCGTGATGCTCGACATTACGGACCAGCAGTCCAATCGGCAGCTGCAGAACAAGCCCATCCATTCGACGTGTATCGTCGGCAGCGCGCGCAGGCCGTTCCGGTTGCCGCGCAATTACTTCCTGAACGTCGGCGACTCGCAGCGCGAGGTGACGATCCGGCTGATCAACCTGTCGGCGCAGACCGCGTCGGTGTATCTCTATCTCTATGGCACGCGGTTCTATCACCACGAAGCGCCTGCCGACCTCGCGGCGGACTACGTCAGGCGCAACGATTACGGCAGGAAGGATTACTCGTACTTCATGGCCCCGTGGGAGTACGGCCAGAACGGCGTGCCGACCGCGCTCGGGGCGAATGCGTCGACGACGTTCACGTTCGATCAGGACGACAACGCGGACATGGAGATCCGGAAGTTCATGATGACGTCGACGGGCGCGTTCACGTACGAGCTGGAAGAGCGCGATACCCGCCGGACGATCATGACAGGCCGGATCCACAGCGCGAACGGCTGGGGCAATGCGGAATTCCCGTTCTACCCGGGGGACACGTACCTGCTCCAGCGGAAAAAGCAGCTGCTTCTCAAGGTCACGGATATTTCTGGGAGCGAGAACTCGATCTTCGCCACGCTCGGCGGGATCCGGTTCCAGTACAGATGATTCCCGTAAAAAAGATCAAGGCGCTCGAAAATCTGGCAACTGACATTGTCGGAGACGGAAAGTCCCCGAACGTGTTTTTCGTCAGTACTCAGGGCGTCATTTTCATGGTGACGACTGACTTCGAAATGGCGTACGCGGCATGGCAGGAAGTCTCCGACCCTCCGCATGTGGAAACCGCGCTGGAAGATCGGCAGACGGGCGTCATCGCAAGCGTCGGGCCCGACGAAGAGAATGGCGACAGGTTGACGGTACAGGACGATTCTGGAAGATTCGGAAAATCGAGCTGGTAACGAATATGTCAGACCTCTGGTACCCGCGTCTGGATCGTCAGGTCACGGTCCACGACTACATCCCGGGCCAGCCGATCCCGGCGATGATCAAGGATCCAGCGGGCGACCGGATCATCACGAATCCATTGCTTGACTGGGTGAAGCCGTTCACGCTCTCCATCGAAGGCGAGACGCTGACGCTCCCTGCCTCGACGACGCCGCAGCCGTCCGAGCCTATCCCGATGGTGATCGACGGCAAGGGCCATTTCGAGATCATGCAGGCGTTCTTCAAGAGCCAGAGGTCCGAAGGTTTCACGGTCCAGCTGTTCGACGCCGACATGCGGCCTCTGCTCATGAACCGCGAGGTCCACGTCGCGACGATTGCGAGTGGCGGCGGCACGTCCACGAACTATGAAACCTTCGGCGCGGCCGCCTCGGCAGGCCGACCGTTCCGCTGGCCCGAAACGTTTTTCATGAATGTCGAAGAGCACGGTCGCGTGATCTTCGCCGTGTTCCGGAATCTTTCCACGTCGTCGAACGTGATCCGGTTCGGCCTCCACGGCCAGCGGTGGTTCCACATGCAGGCCCCGCAGGGGATCGCGAACCGGATGCAGCAGATCTACCGGACGCGGTTCCGGACGATGCCGTTCTTCTACACGACGGACGGCTTCGTGTCGGTCGTCGCCGACGCGACGACCGAGTTCACGATCCGGTTCACCGACGAGGCGTGGACCGAAGTCATGAAGATCATGTCCGTCTCGACGAACTCTTTCCTCGTGCGCATCCGCGAGACGGCGACGAACAAGCCGTTCATGTCCGACGTCGTCCCCGCGACGCAGGGATTCGTCCACAGCCTGTGCGCGTTCGGCGACGGCGAATTCCCGTTCCTGCACTGGGACACGGACGTGTTCGAGCCCAACTTCAAACTCACGTTCCAGTTCCGGAACACGATTGTTTCCGCGACGAATGTGATCTGGCTCACGCTCGGCTGCCGGAAGATCATGCCCGATCCGCAGGAGACCCGCCTCCTGCGCCCCGGCGTCGCGACCGGAGGTGGAATGTGAGCGTCGTGAAGCTCGGTGACATCCCGGATGGGAACATCGATCGCATCGAGATGTACTTCCGCATCATGCGGCAGGGGACCAAGCTCCAGCGCAAGAAGTGGATCAAGTCTCCCGACTGGGACGGCTGTCCGAGTCCGGAACTCGCAAAGGCGATCCCGGGCCTGCAGGAATGGTTCGAATGCCACGTCATCCCGCGCCTGTGGCAGCTGAAAGCGGACGGCGTGCAGTATGGCAGCGGCGTCCCGCAGATCGTCCAGCCGCCGTCGTACCTTTCGCCGCCGCCGACCGCGCGGCTGAACGATCTCCGGAATGAAGGCGCGGTCAACGTCGCGGCGGTCACCGAAACGACGGTCATCACGTACACGGTGCCGGACCGCTGCGTGGCGGTCGTGACGGCGCTGGGGAACGCCTGCTGCGAGACGTCCGACTGGGACCGCCTGCGGTGGAACGTGAAAGTCAACCAGCGGCCGGAGCCGAGCCTTGGAGAGTTCAGGAATCAGCACGGCTCGGTCTCGAATCCGACCGCGCTCGGCAAGCCGATCCTGCTGAAGCACGGCGACGTCTTCCTCGTGTCGTGCCGGTTATCCGCCGCCGGAGCGGCGGCGGACGTGTGGGCCCGGGCGCAGATTTACGTCTATCCGGCGCGTGACATCTCGCAGGCGGGCGATTATGCCCAGCTGCACTTGAAGGACTAGTCCATGACCTCGATGCTCCCGACCGAACAGAGCAGGCAGCCCGTCGCCATCGCGAAGTGCGACGGTACGACGCTCGGCGAGGACGCGGGGAATCCGGTCTTCGTCAGCGGCGTCATCTCGTCGAGCACCTTCTCGAACGTCAGTGCGGGTGCCGCGCTCGCTTCCGGCACCGCCTTCTCGCAGTCGCTCTCGGCGGCGGGGGACTACACGAACGAGTCGATCACGTTCAGGGGGTCGTTGCTCACGCCCGGCGCGAGCGTGACCCTGACGCTCTCCTATGTCTACGCCGCGCTCGGGGCGACGTACACGACCGCCATCCGGACGGTGACGGGCACCGCCGACGCGAGCGGGGATTTCAGCTTCTACGAGTGCCTCTGCGGTCAGGGACGTAACGGTGCCGATTCGTTGCTTGTCGGCGTCACGACGACGTCCGTCGCGGTCGCCGGAATCGGCCGCGCGGTCCTCGTGATCGGACAATAAAGCATGAGCTGCGGAACCCCCACCGTCAACGGCGTCCCGGTCTCCGAGGGCAAGGTCATCGGAGGCTCGGGGCAGACCTACAACTCCATCGCCGATGCTCAGGCGGGCGAGGCGGAACAGTCCGCCGCCGACGTCACCGCCGGTGGGACGGTCGCGGGGACGATCATCGCGACGGCGGTCCCCGCGTTTCTCGCGGTCGGCGATCTCGTCGTCCTGACCGACACGACGCCCGGGAATGGGCTCGCCTGCCAGTGGGCGACGATCAAGGCCATCGCAGGGACGACGCTCACGCTCGACAAGCCGTGGGGCTTCGGCGTGGGCAAGACGGTCGCGTACGTCCGTCCCATTGTGCTGACGATGGAGCAGCTGATCGTCGAGAACGTCACGTTCACGAAGAACGTCATCCTGAACATGGCGGGCAATGTCCTCGTCGGATCCATCGACTTCACGGGCGGCGCGTTCCACAACCTCGTCGGCGGCGGGGGCGGCATCGTCACGAACGGGATCACGACGACCAACCTCTCGGTCACGATCCTCGAAGACGTCGGGTACATCGACCTCCGCGCGGGGACGATCTATGCCTACATCATGACGAACGGCTCGGATATCGGCGCGACCGAGGTCTACAACTGCGGGTTCGGCGGGGTGGTCAGCGGAAGGCGGGGGTATGGGCGGTGGATTTACGATAACTGCGTTTGCGACGGTGTCGTTGATTCGAATTCACTGATTATCCCTGTCAGATACTTCGAAAGCGTTGCCGGAATCGCGATTGTCGTGAGCGATGCGTCCGTATACGCATCCGGTCAGTTCTCTGGTGCGATTTTCTATAGCGAAAATAATATGACGGGCGGGACAGCCGTCGTAAATATTGAAATGGACGTGGTCCCTCCCCTTGTCCAGCGTGTCGCACTCTCAAACGCGGGGTTCTTTACTATTTTTTATGGCGTCAACGCGGGCACGCTGACGATGACGTGGGTTACCCTTTCCAGTGATTTTAGCGTTCGGTTTACGGATTCCATCAATCAAGACACGGGCGCGTCTACGGCGTGGTTACCTTCGTTCTCAGCCGTGCGGGTGAGTAATTTTACAGGCACTTTAACGTGTAACCCGCTTGCAGTTAGGTTTAGCGTTGATACTGCGAATATTTTTACTTCATCCGTTGTCTCTGTCGAAGGCACATCGAATATGACAGGGGTAGTTACTTTCGGAAATGCAGTAACCGTTTGGAGCGCAGCATTTGGCTTGACGAATCTGTTTATTGTTGGTGCGCGAGGTCCGATTACGACAGGGTCAGTCACTGTCACATCGACGATGGTGATTGACGGCGCCACTTGCATCGCGATCCAGTTTCTGGGAAATCAAACGGCAAGCACGCCCACAGTTACCGTCTCTGGGTCTATCTTAGGGCGAGCACCATCGGACGCTGGCTTTACTTGTTTTGGTTTTTCGTCTGGTGTATCAGTTAGCGTAGGGACGTGGACCGTTTCCGGTTCCATCACCTACACCTGCGGTTTTACGTCCACAATTGCCTCGCTAGGTAGTGGCGTTTCCGGTGGGACTTGGGCTGTCTCCGGTACCATTCAGCTTGAGAACCTCGCGGGGTCGAACGGCGCGGCACTGACGATTGCCTCTTCCGCCGCCACGGGCGGCACGCTGACGGTTTCGTCTTCAAACATTCGTATTTTCTTTAAGTACGCGACCACCTGTACGCTTGTGTCTTGCACGGGTGCCGGTGGATCTGCCGTGATCACGTCAGCCGCAACCATTTTAATTGGTGGGTGTCGGTTCACATCCACATCTACATTTATCACCGCTACGACCGCGACATCTACTGCGCGGTGTCAGGCGACCTCGGTCCAGTTTACGAACTGCGACCTCTCCGCTGGGGTCACGGCGGTTCTTAATTCCACATCCGTCGGTGGGATCGCCGAAGGCCCCGGTCAGCTCTACTTCAGCAACTGCATCATTGGCACGTTCACGGGCGTCACCGGCTCCGGCACGCTCACGTACACGACCGAACTCCTGATGCGGAATTGTCACGTCGATGGTCTCATCACGGTCGTTCTCGGGACCGCCACTCCCGCTTTCACGAAGTTCGAAACGTGGGAGACGGCATTCGCGGGGAGCTCCGGAAACAAATCCATCGCGGCGTCCGGGACGCGGCCGACGACGGCTGGCAACTACCGCCACTGGCGTCCGTCGATGAAGGCGCTCATCAACGATCTCAAGCCCGAAGTCGTCCGCGAGTGGTCCGTGCTCCCCGCCGATGCGGCGGTCCTCGCGTGGGGGCAGCCGGTCAAGGTCAACGGGACGGCATCCGCCGCCGCGTGCAACGCTGCGTCCATCGTGAAAGGCATCGTTCTCGACGTCACGGCGGGTGCAGGTGGCGAACCGACCATCGTCGTCACCGACGGCGAGATCTTCGTGAAGGTCTTGAACGGTGGCGCGGTCGTCGCGGGTGACAACCTCATCCTCGATCCCGCCGCGTTCGTCGCGTGCATCCTCGGCGCGTTCACGCCCGCTCAGAACATCGGCGTCGCCCTTGAGGCGGAAGACGGCACGTTCGCGGACAAGGTGTACGCTTCGGTTCGTGTGGCGTAAAGGAGATCGGTTATGCCCACCACCGGCGATCCGCTGACGTTTCAAGGCGCGAGCAAGGCACCGGTCTATTCCACCCCGGCTCCGGCCCCCGGGACTTTCCAAGCCCGCATCGCTTTCGTCAGTTCGACGAAGTTGAATCTTGGCCAGTACGGCGGCAACTACGTCGAGATCAACGGCGAGAGGTTGACGCTCACGTCGAGCGGTCTCGACCTCATCACGACCGACCACGTCCTCGACGCGGCGGGGCTCGACAGCGGTGGCGGCATGAGCGTCACCACGCGCTACAGCATCTACGTTTCGAATTCGCTGGCGAGCTTCGCGCCGGGGACCGTGAAGGCCTCCGTCACGACCCCGTCCGTCGTGAACGGGTCCCTGTATCTCGGCAATACGGGCAATGCGCTCAACTGGCGCTTCGTCGGCACCGCGTACGCGATCTCGAACGCGGGGACGCCGAACTTCGCGGACTCGCTCACGCAGCGTTACGTGTCGAACTACTACAACAAGCGGCAGGTCAGGCTCTACCGCTGCCCGGGCTACAACGATGACGGTAACCGCACGACCATCACCGTCAACAACGCCGTCTGGGGGGTGATCAAGGCGAACGACTACGCGCTCGAATACATCGACAACGGGATCGACGCGACGGAGTTCTACGTTCAGGGCTACCACGAAGACCTCACGAAGACGCTGTATGTCGGCATCGGCCTTGCGTTCACGGGGGATGTCAGGAAGCAGGGGATCTGCCCGGCGCTTGCCATGGGGTGCGTGAAGGAAGTCATCGCCCCGGGGAGCCTCCAGCAGACGCAGGTGAACTTCCTCGCGCTCACGTCGGCCAGCACGACGGTCGTCGTGGACGACGTGAAAAACGGCGCGTCGGTCGATCCCGCCGTGACGTTCATCGAGGGCTGGGTGTGGGCTTAAATGTCAAATTTTCTTGCGGAGCAAGGCGCTAACAATGCTCCATTATTCAAGCCCTTAGAGGCGATCCTGTCGGTATCCGCAGGAACGACTTTCGCTACAGGTCCTGAGCTTGTTTTCTCGAACTCAAACGGTGTCTCATTCGGCATTGACGGGGGCACGGTTACCGCGTCCGCCGCCGCCGCCGGTGGCGGAATCGCCGTATCCGCAGGAACGCAATCGGCGGGTGCGGGCACGGTAGTTTTCTCGAATTCAAATAATGTCTCCTTCGGGATGTCCGATTTCTCGGTCATCACCGCGACCGTCGCCAGCACGCAGGGGAGCATCAACGTCAGCGCGGGGACGACGTCGAACCTGCTCTCGGCGTTCACGTTCGCCAACGGGAGCAACGTCTCCTTCGGCCTGAATGCGTCGACGATCACGGCGAGCGTCGCCACGTCGCTGACGAACGTGAACGTGAGCGCGGGGACGACCTCGAATAACCTGTCCGCGATGATCTTTAGCAACTCCAACCGCGTGAGCTTCGGCTTGAACGGCTCGACGATCACGGCCCAGCACGCGCTGAACTTCTCCGGCGGTACGACCTCGAACAACATCTCGGACCAGATCGTCTTCTCGAACTCGAACAACGTCAGCTTCGGCCTCAACGGGTCCACGATGACGGCCACCGCGACCGTCGCCAGCACGCAGGGGAGCATCAACGTCAGCGCGGGGACGACGTCGAATCTCCTCTCGGCCTTCACGTTCGCCAACGGGAGCAACGTGTCCTTCGGCCTGAACGCCTCGACGATCACGGCGAGCGTCGCCACGTCGCTGACGAACGTGAACGTGAGCGCGGGGACGACCTCGAATAACCTGTCCGCGATGATCTTTAGCAACTCCAACCGCGTGAGCTTCGGCTTGAACGGCTCGACGATCACGGCCCAGCACGCGCTGAATTTCTCGGCGGGGACCACGTCAAACAACGTCAGCGATCAACTGGTATTCAGCGATTCAAACGGGATCTCATTCGGTCTCAACGGATCGACCATCACGGCCGCGAAGAAGAATATGTCCTTCTTCGAGAACTGCCACCCTAACGCACTCTTCGCCAACAGCGCGGCGACGAATAGCGCCGCGCTGAATCTCTCCGTCCAGCGCGTTCAGCTCTACAACCCGATGACGGTGACGCGGCTCGATTACCTTGCTCACTTGACCGTGGCTGGCTCGACCGCAGGGTCGACGACGATGAGCCTGTGCGTCTACACACGGAACGCTTCGAGCTTATCGTCCGCGTCATCGACGACGAACGGTGCGACGTTTAATAGTGGGACGAACTCCTCCGGCGGCGGTAGCATTTATGGCGGGCAAAGCGGGACGCGCTGGCGATCCTGCGCCGTAAATTCATGGGCGATGAGCCCGGGCGAATACTGGATCGGGTTCATCAATAGCGTGAACGGGCCAGCAGGGACGACGGGGAGCATGTCGATCTATGGATGGAGCAGTATCTCTGTCCTGCAGGACGTCGGAACGACACGCGCCATGTCGGACTACTTCGCGCATGGGATCTTCAGCGCGGCGACGGGTGCGCCCCCGACATCCATCGGCCTGTCCGGCCTCGCCCAATCGGGAAGCACTGGGCCTTTCCAGCAGCCGTACTTCCGTCTCCTCGGGTCCTACAACTAAGGGAATGCGAATGAATCCTCAACTTGTCATTCAGGATTTCGCTGGGCACCACAACGGAGACATGAAGAAAACCGGTGCGCGCCTCATCAAGGGCGGAAGCTGGAAGAAGCAGCGGATCGTCGTGATTCTCCCGGCCGGTGACAGCATCCCGGCGAAGGTCGCGCTCTCACACTGGAACCTTGGGTTTCCCCCAAACAACGGCGTCGTCCGCATCCTCGCTCAGGGGATGGAGGTCGGCGATGCGTACTCGTCGGCCATCGACAACGTGCTCGGACATCCCGACTTGAAAGACTGGGAATACATCCTGACCATCGAGCACGACAACATGCCGCCGTCAGACGGTGTCATTCGCCTGCTTGAGCAAATGGAAGCCCACCCCGAATTCGCCTGTGTCGGTGGACTCTACTTTACGAAGGGGGAGGCGGGCGTTGCTCAGATTTGGGGCGACCCCAAGGACCCGATCCTGAACTACCGGCCGCAACTGCCGGACCCTGCGGGCGGTCTCGTCGAATGCTGCGGGACCGGGATGGGCTTCAACCTCTGGCGTATCTCGATGTTTCGCGACCCCGTCCTTCGCCACCCATGGTTCAAGACCCTCAAGGGTGGGGAAGGAATGGCGACACAGGACTTATACTTCTGGCAGGACGCGCGCAAGCACGGCTATCGTTGCGCCATCGACTGTTCCGTCCGTGTGGGTCATTTCGACGTGGCCGCCGACATGGTGTGGTAAAGGGGAAATCATGAGCAAGAAAAGCAAGGAGCAGCTGGCGATGCTTCAGGGTCGGAAGCTTCCGCCCATTCCGCCGATCCCGCCCGCCGCGCTTCTGAAGCTCGATATCGGCTGCGGGAAGAACAAGCGCGAGGGGTTCAAGGGCGTCGATCAGTACGCGATGACCGGCGTCGATTTTGTCATGGACGTTCGTGAGACGCCATGGAAGTGGCGCGATAATAGCGTCGAGGAGATCCACTGTTCACATTTCATCGAGCATCTCACGGGAGCCGAGCGCGTTGGATTCATGAACGAACTGTACCGTGTCTTGAGGAACGGCGGGAAGGCGACGATCATCGTTCCGCATTGGGCTTCAAACCGCGCGTATGGCGATCCGACCCACCAGTGGCCGCCGGTCAGTGAGATGTGGTTCTATTACCTGCTCAGCGACTGGCGGAAGCGCGAAGCGCCGCATACGGACATTGAATTCAACAAGGATGGCTACAGCTGCAACTTTCAGGCGACATGGGGGTACAACATGAGCCCTGCCCTCGCCGCGCGCAATCAAGATTACCAGCAGTTCGCACTTGCGAATTACAAGGAAGCGGCATTAGATACGCAGGCGCAGCTCATCGCGGTGAAATGATCTTCTATCAAAGGAGTGATCGTGAGCGCAGGAGATTTCAAGGTCAGCGTCAACGTCATCCATGTCGATGGTCCGAATGAGGCGATAGTCGTCGAGATGCACAGGTCGGTCGAGGACCGGCACGGGAAGCTCAACGCCATCGGCGATGAAAACGTCCACATCGACATGGCGGATCTCGACGAGGATTCCCTGAGCCAGCTGGAGATGATCTTGGAGAAGATCGCCGTGCTGGCGAGGAAAAAGTGCTCTCTTGACGCCACTCCGCGCGGGTTCTTCAGGAGATTCGTCGATGCCGCGAAGATCTTCGTTGGTAGATGAGGTGGCGCGCACTATCCGCCCATCCACCGCGACAATTTTGTTGCGGGAGTAGCCTCCCTAGGGCGAGGATGGGCGGCAGAACCGGAGGAATTGCGTGAGCACGGAAGTGATCGTCGGAATCGCAGGGACCATCGCCGCCGGGCTTGTCGCGGCGCTCGGTATCCTGTGGAAGGCGCTCGGCGATGCCCGTGCCGAGCTCAAGGCGTCGCAGGAATCGCGGATCATGCAGGCGGAACGTCACGCCGAGGACGTAGAATCCATCATCGACGAGCTCAGGAAACGGAAGGAAGGATAGCCATGCCGAAATCCCACCCGTGCAGCAAGGATGACGACACGAGGGTCATCTACAGGGACAAGCTCTCCGAGCTCCTCTCCGAGATCCGGACGTCGAACTTGTCGAGCGAGGACCTCGACGCCATCGAGGGGGCGGTGCTCAAGATCAAGAACCGGATGAAGGCGGAAACCAAGCAGAGGACGAAAGATGAAAATCGCGCTGATCCTGACGCTCCTCTTCTCGCTGGCGGGGTGTAACTGCACCGCCGAGAAGAACGGCGTTTCGAACGTCATCGCCACGCAGGAGCTCGTCCTGCCGCAGTACCTCGACTACGTCGCGAAGGACTCGAACCTGAACGCCGATCAGCGCGACGACCGCGTGAAGCTCGTGGATTCGCTCCGTCGCCTCATGCTCTCGCTCAAGAGGTCGCTCGAAAAATGAACCGCGATGAGATCACCAAGGACGCTCACCGCGAGGCGATGGATCTCGTCGCCAACGGCGTTCCGTTCGAACAGGCCGTGGAATGGGCGTCGGACCTCGCGATCAAACGCGCGAAACGTCGCGGCCAGCTCGGCGACGTCATCGCGGACGCGGAGACGCTGGCGAAGGAAGGACAGCGAATCATCTCACCGTGGTTATGGGTCACGAGCCTTCTCGGATTTGGGCTCGCCATCCTGAACGCGCAGCGTATTGCGAAGATGTACGGGTCGTGGCGCGCCGGTAAGCGCGCGATCAAGGCTGGAATACCGCCGGAGGAATGATGGGCTCGTGGGAAGATATCAAGGACGGGATCATGCAGTCGATCACCGACGAGGCCTCCGGTTTCATCGTGAAGCATGGTGCCGCGAGACTCATCATCGAGGACCGTGCGAAGCGGCTCGCGCGGCTTACGGAAGCCTACGTGAAAGCGACGCCCACCCAGCGGCCGCTCATCGAACAGGACATGGGGATCGTAAGGCTTTCGCTTGAGAATGAGCTTTCGGCCATCGCGCTCGACGCGAGCGCGGAGGCGAAGGCAGCCTTCGTGCGCACGGCGAACGTGGTCTTCACGACGCTTATCCGGACGCTTCCGAAGATCGTGGGGCTGTGATTCGCCTTCCCGACTGGCACCCGACGCTCGACGGCCGCCCGGCCCTCGTGGTCGGCAAGGGCCCGTCGGCGGCTCATATCGACAATCTCGACCTCCGGTGCTTCTTCGTCGCGACGTTGAATCACGCGATCAGGATCGTGCCCAGCGCCGAGGTGGCGCATTTCATAGATATCGAGGCGTTGATCGACTGCGCGCCCGATGTCGCCGATAAGGCCCGCTTTCTCGTGATGCCGGAATTTCCGCATGTCAAGATGACGCAGTCCAAGACGCCGACGCATGACTGGGAAGCCGTCAGGCCGTTCCTTGGGAAGCTCGTGACGTACTCGAAGCATCCCGGGCCGATTTCCACGGCTCCGGAAGGCCTGATTGCCTGCAGATATTTCAGCGCCGAGGCGCTTTTCGGGATTCTCGGGACGCTCGGGTTCAGGGAAGTCCGGAGCATTGGTGTTGACGGAGGAGCGGACTATTCGGCACAATTCAAGGGCCTCGTTCCGCTCACGAACGGGCAGAAATCGTTCGATGTCCAGATGGAGCATCTGGGGGAGATCGCGAAGCGTTATGGCTTCAGCTGGAAGCGTTTCACACCCGAAGGCGTCGATCCGCGAACGGTTCGTTGACATCCTGAACGAGGCGGTGCCGCTCAAGGATCTCACGGTTTTCGAGCCCGGTTGCGGAGACGGGATCTTCACGGAGAAACTCGCGGCCGTCGCGTGGCGTGTCGGGGCGACCGACGCGCGCTTCGAGCAGATCAAGAAAACTGTCGACCGCTGCGGCTACCTCGCGAACGCGAAATTCATGCACATCTCGTCGGGCGGCGATGTCGAGCCGTTTCCCGACACCGGAACCGACGTCATCTTCCACGTGGGACTGCTTTATCATCTCAAGCGTCCGGTCGAGCACCTGCGGAAGATCTGCGACGCGGCGAAAGTCGCCCTTTTCCTCGACACGCATTACGCCACGTGGGATGCGTGCAACGGGCGCTATCTTCTTCCGGATGGTGAAGCCGTCCTCTGTCAGGAGCAGGTCGAGGATCCGACCGCGCCGCGCGCGGGCATGGAGAAGTTCTCCCGCTGGCTCACGAAAGACCGTATCATCGCCGAACTCTCAAAGAAATTCGAATCGGTCGCGGTCATCGACGACCGTATCGAACGCAACGGACCCCGGGTAACCATCCTCGCCAAAAGGAGCTGACATGCATCAGGAAGTTGTCGATTTCCTCGACAAGATGAAGAAGATCCACGCCCCGCTCTTCGCGGAGGCGAAGAACATCCTCGAAGTCGGATCACTCGACATCAACGGCTCGCCGCGTCCATATTTCCCGCCCGAAGCGAAGTACGTCGGGCTCGACTGGCGGGAAGGCCCCGGCGTCGACGTCGTGTCGCTCGCGCACAAGTACAAGGGCCATCCGGACGCGAGCTTCGACTTCGTGATCTCGACCGAGATGCTCGAACACGATCCGCACTGGAAAGAGAGCGTCAAGCGCATGATCGCGCTCCTCGCTCCGGCGGGCAATCTTCTCATCACCTGCGCGGGTCCCGAGCGAGCGGTGCACGAGGCGGGATGTTCGCCCAAGAAGAACTACTACAAGAACATCACGATGCCGGAGCTCGTGACCGTCATCTTCTCGCAGGCGACGTTCAAGGGCGCGTCCATCGAGGACGACGCGAAGGCGCACGACCTCCGCTTCTTCGGGTGGAGAAAGCGGTAGGCAGCCGATTGATCACGCTACTTACGCCTACCCGGGATCGCCCCGAAGCCTTCCGTCTCTGCGTCAAATGGATGCAGCGACAGACGTACGTCGGCGCGGTCCAATGGATCATCGTCGACGACAGCAATGAGACGACGTCGCTCGAAGTCCCGGGCATGGCGGACCTCATGAGCCGCTGGGATGTCGCGTACGTGCGCCGGAACCCGTCCGACATCGTCTGCACGCTGCAGGACAACCTCCTCGTCGCGATCCCGAAGATCGGATCGGAGAAAGTAATATTCGCGGAGGATGACGAGTGGTACGCGCCCGGATACGTCGCCGCCATGGCCGTGCTCCTCGACGAAGCGGAGCTCGTCGGCGAGTGTGGCGCGCGGTACTTTAACGTCAAGAGCCGCCGCTGGTGGAAGCCGAACAATCAGAAACACGCTTCACTTTGTCGTACGGCGATCCGCTCGTCGATGCTTCCGGTCCTCGCGGAGGCGTGCAAGTCCTCGAAGGAAGCGAACGACGTCTTCGTGGACCTGCGGCTCTGGGGGGTCGTGAACGGCGGCTCGCGTCCGCCGTCGTCGAAGCTCGTGTCGTCGAAGCTCTCCGTCGGGATCAAGGGGATGCCCGGGCGCGGCGGCGCGGGAAAGAGCCACACGCCGGACGCCTTCCCGAACTTCGACCCTGACCTCAGGGTGCTCCGCGAATGGATCGGGGAGGACGCGCAGGAATACGCGAAGTTCGTGGACGGCAGGATGCGCAAACCATGAAGCGCGCGGTCCTGATCGGCGGCTCCCGCGCGCAGAAGCTTCCCGCGCTCGTATGCGAGTATTCCATCCGCTCGTGGGGATCGCCCGACGTCGAGATCCTGCACGGCTGGGACACGGAGCCGCCCGAGCCGCGCGATCCGTCGTTCCGCTCGAAAACCGGCTTCAGCTTCCAGCGGTTCACGCTGCCGCTCCGCGCTGGCTACGCGGGTCTTGGCGTCTACCTCGACAGCGACATGATCCTGCTCGACAGCATCGTCCCGCTCTTCGACGCGGTTTCCGTGTCCGTCCCCGGGTTGATGACGACGAGGAACCTGCCCGCCGTGATCGGCGTCGACTGCGCGCGTCATCACTGGAGCGCCCACAACATCCTCGAAACGCTCGACCAGCGGAAAGTCTCGTACAGGGACCTGCTCGACCTTCGGACATTCGACGTGGAGCGCACCCTCCCGGACTCGTGGAACGAACTCGATGCCGTCCGCGACGACACGAAGCTCGTGCATTACACCGATATGTCGCGCCAATGCTGGCGCGTGCGTGACAAGCGGCCGGTGTCGAAAGTCTGGATGGATACGCTGAAGTGCGCCATCTCGGACGGGTTCATCAAGAAGGAAACGGTCGCTGAAGAGGTGAAGCTCGGTCACGTCGGGGAATGGATTTTGTAGCCATAGTCCATGATAGAACCGTACTATTGATCCCATGCAGCAGGTCAAGGCGGATCCCGTGCTCCCTGTCGATTCGTCGATCCGGATCATGATCCTGCCGGAGATTGCCATGAAGATCGCGCTCGGGGGCAAGGTTTCGGACACCCCCGACGGCGTCCAAGTCGCCTACGAGAGCGACGCGCTCGTGATGCACAGGGACGACCACGAGACGGCGCTGCGCGTCGCGCGACGGTTGAGACCGCATATTCCTCAGCGCCTGACACCGGGGGTGCTCATCTCGCTCATGAGCATCGCTGGCAAGTTCGTAACCGAGGAGCTTTTCCAGCCGGGTCGCGTCAGGGTGATCTACTATCCGGCGCGCTCGACTCCGGCGGGGAGCTTCTACCGCTGTATCCTGCCCGCGCTCGCGATCCGGGAGCGGTCGACGAAGGTTTCGGCCCATGTCGCGCAGATCGGCAGCGCCCGCGAGGCGCTCGACTACGACGTCATCGTGATCCAGATGACGCATACCCCGCAGACGATCCAGTTCGCGAAGAAGCTCAAGGAGCTGGGCAAGAAGATCGTCTTCGAGGTCGACGACGTCTATGACAGGGTCGAGGCGTGGCACGATTACCAGCAGCGCGATTTCGATCTCGACTTGTTCTACCAGATGCTCGGCATCGCGGACGTCGTGACGGTGACGACGAAGTATCTCGCGAGTCATTACCGCGAGCACACGCGGGAGGAGATCGTCGTCCTCCCGAACTACGTCCTGAAGCACGAGTTCCCGCGTGCCTCGGCGGATCCGCACGAAGGATTCCGCGTGCTCTGGGCCGGATCCCCGTCGCACTTTGGAGACCTCGCCGTCGTCGGCAGGGCACTCTCCGCGTTCGCCATCGCGCACCCGGACGTGAAACTCGTCTTCTTCGGCCGGAAGCCGGTCGAGTTCCATGCCTCCGACAAGCAGATCGAGTTCCACGACTGGACCGATTTCAAGGAATACCCGAACAAGCTCGCGGCGCTCGCGGGGGATGTCGCCATCGCGCCGCTCGCGGACGTGCCGTTCAACTACGGAAAGTCAAACCTCAAGCTCCTTGAGTACGGAGCCTGTGGCTATCCCATCATCGCGTCGAACGTCGGTCCGTACAAAGAGACGGGCCAAGGTCGCGTCGTTCTCTGCGACAAGGAAAGCGACTGGACGGACGCGCTCGAAGCGATGTATGCGCGGCCGGACGTCCGGAAGGAATGGAAACGACTTTCGGGCGAACTGGCGGAAGAGTACGATGCCATGACGAGAATGCCGGATCTCGAAAGCTTTTTCCTCGATCTGGCCGGGAGAAAATAAGTATGCGCGACACTTCGACCGACTTCGAGACCGGCTGGCTTTTCGACAACAACTACTACACCCGAACGCCGCATCTGGAGCGCGCGCTCGCGGGTCTCGGCGAGGTCGCGGTCGAGTACATCAAGGAGGCCCTGCACGACCCCGACCTGAAGGTCCGCGAGGCGGTCGAGAAGATCATGAGCGACCCCGCTGCCATGGCCGCTCAGGCCGAGCGGGACATCGCGGAAGCCGCGCACCCGACCGGCGCGCTCATCGTCTTCAAGGGGATCGCGCGGAAGATGGCCTCGAAGGTCAGCGCCATCGAGAATGCGGTCGTGGCGGCGATGCCCGACAAGAACACCGAGGCGGGCGAGATCGCGCGGGCGATCATCTCGAAGAGCGACAGTCCGGCCAAGGATCTTCGGGAGTTCTACACGGCGGTCGCGGCCGATGCCGCAGGCGTGCCTCTTTTCGACGATTCCGGCGAGGTCGAGTCGTGGACGTCGCTCGACGGCCTCGGGAAGGCCTCGAAAGCATGGCGACGCTGGAAAACCATCGCCAAGGTCGGGAAGATCGTCGCCATCGGGGCGGCGGCCGTCATTGCCGCGCCGTACGCGGTCGCGGCGGCGAAAGCCGTCGGCGGGGCCGTCATCGGCGGCGTGAAGGCGCTCTTCGGGGGCGGGACGTCGAAAACGGTCGCGAAGATCGACCAGCCCGCCCCGGGGCCGTTCCAGACCGATCAGTCCGTCGACCCCGGTCAGGCTCTGGAGCAGAGGATGGCCGCCGAACGGGCTGGCACGCCGACCGCCCCTCCCGGGGGCGATACGGATGCGGGAGCATCGCTTGAAGCGCGGATGGCGGCCGAAAAGGCCGGTTCGGCCGGTCCCGCGATTCCGTGGGACGCTCTCGCAGCCGTCGGAGTCGGCATCATCAAGGCGAAGCGCGCCGCCGCGAAGGCGAAAGCTCAGGGCGACCCGAACGCCGCCGCGTACGAGCAGCAGGCCGCCGCACAACACCAGCAGGCGGTCCAACAGCTGGTCTCGCAGGGGATTCCTCAGCAACAGGCCGAGCAGGTCGTCTCGCAGGCCGAGCAGCAGGCGGACGCGCAGCTTCCGAAGGAACCGACGGCTCCGGGCACGTCGGCGAGCGCTTCGGCGGGCGGCGCGCCCGTGGGACTCCTCATCGCGGGGGGTGTCGCGCTCTTCGCGTTCGCGGGCGGCGGCAAAGGTGGCGGGCGGCGTCGGAGATAGCCATGCCAGCCGATTTCGTCGGTGCGAGCCAGTGGCCAACGCTCGATAAGATCCGCGCGCTCTTCGCCGGGTACGGCGGGATCCCGATGGAAGAGCGGATCGGATTCGAGGTCGCGCTTCAGGCTCCGCGATTCGCCCGAGTCGCGGTAAAGAAGAAGGTCGGCGGCGTCAAGGTCGCCACCGGCACGTACGCCGAGAAGATCGACATGGGCCCGTACATCCCGTATGAGAAACCCATCGTGATCAAGCGCAAGGGCAAGGACGTCCCGCTCACGAAGACGACGCTCCTGACATGGACCTCGAAGATGTCCGCACCGAGCTTCTCGATCCCCGCCGGGCCGACGAAATACCACGGGACGTGCCCCGCGTCGGTCGAGAAGAACGTCATCAAGGAAGGCTCGTACGAGGAATTCCACGAGCCGCTCGAAGGTCGCAGGCAGGTCGCGACCAAGAAGGATCCCACGGGGATCTACATCTGCGATATCTGCTACTGCGGAAAGAACAACTACCTGATCCACAAATCCGGATTCGTGTCGCAGATGGTCCGGACGCTGAAGTACCTGCAGGAACCGAAGATCGAAGCGGTCCTGCTCCGAAATCTCGTGTCAAGCCGGTATTTCCGGATCCACGACGCCGGAGACTTCTTCAGTCCGTGGTACTACGTCGCGTGGACCGAGATCTGCAGACGACTGCCAGAGGTCAAGTTCTGGTGTCCATCCAGAGTGTGGACCTTGACCGCATTCAGGGAGTTCTTCCGCCGGTCCCCGCCGCCCGCGAATCTCGCGCTGCGCCCTTCCGCGCTCTTCGTCGGCGCGGTGCCGCCGCGCGGCGTGCATGGACTCGCCGACGGCTCGACGTCGACCGCCGAAGGGTATAAGCTTCCGCGTGGCGTCCGCGCGTGCCCGGTCTACGATTCCGACGATCCCGTTCATTCCTGCGCGCGGGCGCATTGTCGGTGGTGCTGGGACAAGACCGGCGAGATCTCGTACAGGGCGCACTGATGAACAAAACGCTCAAGGCCATGGTCGACGAGCTTCTCGTCGAGTCGAATCCAGACGAGGACTCCACGGCGAAGTCGATCCGGCTGCAGCAGATGATCGTTGACTCCGAAGAACGCTTCTCGGAAGACGACATCTTCGACGCCTGCGACAGGCTTGGGATGGACGGCGACGAGGCGGTTGCGTTCGTGGAAGAGCTGGCAAGCTGGTATTAAAGGGGGAGCCATGACCACCGATGACGACATCCGGGCGGCAGATCTGGGGTCGAACCCGGGCCGCTGCGAGTTCTGCGCGAACCAGCCGTGCATCTGCGAGGAAGGCGGCGAGGAACAGGACAACGCTTCGGGCACTCTCGCGGATGCCAAGAAACACCTCCAGACCCTAGGGCTGACGCTGAAACACGATGCCGGAACAGGCGAATACATCGTCAATTTCAAGGGCGGCAAGGAAGCGACCGCGTACTTCACGGACGATCTGGACGACGCGGTCAAGACCGGCGAAAAGATGGCGCAGGAGAATCCGACGGGCGACACCGATGACCAGACGCCGGAAGATCTCAAGGCGGAAATGGTCGAGGTGATCAAGGGCGGCCTCGGGAACTCGGTCGAGGTCGACGACTTCGACATCGAATCCGCGATCTACTGGTTCGCCGGAGACTACTACGAGGGACAGAACGATCCGATGTACGGCGTGCTGTCGCTTTCGGAATTCAAACCGGGCCCGAGTCATAGGTCCGTCGATGACGAAGGAGAGATGGCGGTCATGATGTACGAGATCCTCGAAGACGAGTACGCCGAAGCATCCGGTCCCGATGAAGGCATCGACGACGACAGGGGACATCCGTCGGGTCAGGACGAGGAATGATCCAGCCGAGCTTCCCATGGGCGCTTTAGTACGCCTAACTGCAGCCAAGTATACGTAAAAGTATAGTTGCTTGCATTTTAGCGTACCAATCACCCATAGGACCTAATGGTTTATGGGTCCCATGATCTTCAGGACGTCCACATCCGACACCCATTCGAGCTTGAGACCGCCCCTATAGAGGATCGCGATCCCGAACTCCTCGAAGATGATTCTGTCGGCGTCCTGTTCGGTCCCGCCCGGCGTCATCGCGTGTCCGAGTTCGTGAAGAAAAATCCCGACGGTGAAATTCGTAGACAAGGCCGCCATCTTGAGCACGTCCGCGCAGACAGTCTCGGGCCAGTGGCCGATGTGACAGTAAGCCCTGCGTTTGCCGGTCTTCGGGGCTTCCGCGACGACCTTCGGACAATGTAAGAGCCTGAGCTTCGTGTTCCCCGGGAAGACGTACTCGCGGACGCGATTGAAAACCGCGACGAGCTCAGGAGATCTTCTTGAGGCCATTCACGAGCTCGACGAGCTTGGCGGAGTTCTCGGGCAGCGCGACCGCCTTCGAGGACTCCTTGAAGATCTCGACCGCCATGGGAACCGCGAGCTGCGCCATGAGCATCCCCACGGGGACGTGCTGCTCGATGAACTGGTCGATCCCGCCCATCGTGGGGAGGACGACGCGCTCCGTGAGCTGGATTGCCTTTTCTAAGCAGATGTCCATGAGTGCCGCCTCGTCGGCGACGATGGACGAGAGAAAAGCGTCGATCTCGGGATGTACTCCGCGCGACCTCGCATTCGCGAGCTTCGGCGCGTCGAAGTCCGGCGACTGGAACTCGGGCTCGGTCCCGTTTGACTTCGTCCCGTCCGGCATGATGATCTTCGAATCAGCCACTGATGATTCTCCCCTCTTCCAGCTGCTTCGCACGGTCAGCTGCCATGGCAGCGTCGCGCGCCATGACCTGCTTGGTCTTCGCGAGCGGCATCACGACGCTCTTCCGGTCGACGCTGACGTCGTTGTCGGCCGCCCAGCCGAGCGTCTCCTGAATGTGGACGAGGTGGGCGAATTCCTTCGCGTCCGACGGCGTCAGGTTCGGGATCGGGATGACCTCGACGTTCATCTTCCCGCACTGCCGACAGTCGCCCTTGATCGGCCTGCCGTTCATCAGTTTGTCGGCCGCTTTCACGTTGAAACCTTCGTCGAACCACGCGACCGACAGGCGCTTGCAGTTCCCGCAGCGAACCGGCTTCGGAACGGCGTGCGGTCGGATGGCTGCTTTTCTGGCGGGGTTCGCGTTCGCGCTTTTCTGATCGGCCGCGCCGATCCTTACCGGAATCATGCCCCTGAATCTACGAAATACCCCTGCCTACAGGCTACAAAAAAGGGGCCCGTGGCTACCCGGTCACGGGCCCCTCGAAGGAAGGAGAGAGGGGGAAAGGTCCAATGTAGCTTCGCGAGAAGTCTTGTGGCTACTTTTTTCTCGTGATCCTAAAACTCGTCGCCGCCGCCGCTTTTCTGCTTGTGCCTCTTCGCGATCTTGGTCCGTGTCCAGCCGAGATCCATCATCTGCCGCTCCGAGATCATCTCGACGGTCTCGCCGACCTTGAGTCCGACCACGAGAGCGCCAAAATGAGCAAGCCTGAGCATGTTCGAGAACTTCTCCAGCCGCGACCGGTCGCCGTCCCAGCCGCGCACGATGATGATGTCGCTGGCGTCGAGCGGCAACGTCTCGATGTCGAAGATCTCGCGCTTGCAGGACGAACAGCTGATCTTCATTCCACGAGCTCCACCGGCACGACCTCGTGGTGGACGCTCTTGAATCCTTCGACGGAGAAAACGCCGTCGAGCCGGACCGCCTCGATCTCGGCGAGGCTCTTGAACTTGTACGCAGGGCCGACGCCGTAATACTCCGTGGTCTGCACGACGTCGGAAGGGCCGATGTGGATCCGGACGATGACGTAGATGGTCATGGGGCTTTGTGCTCCTTCCGGACCGCCTTCATGATCACAACCAGCTCATCATACGTGAAGTGGGCGTAGTTCCCCTTTCGGTCGTTCAGCTGGTAGCTCTCGCGGCGGCCTTCGGGGCCACAGAACCGCGTAACAACCATGTCGTCCCGCTCGATGATGTTGGTGCTCACGCCTTCACCTCCTGAGGGTCGGCCCACCGGAAGTCGGCGAACACGCCGCCGGTCGCCTTGAACGCCCGAAGCTCGGCTGAGACGCGCAGACCCTTCTCGGTCATCTTCACGAAGCCGTTGATGATGGACAGGATCTCGACGAGCTTCGCCGCTTCGAGATCGTCGAGGCAATCCCAGTCGTCGTGTTTCGGGATTATGCGCCGGTAGTTCGTGCTCCCGTCTTTTTTCCAGTAATTGGCGAGGCGGGTGCCCCAGTCCGGATTCCACTTGAAGCCGTTTACGTTCAGAAGCGGGTGACGGCTCATGTTGCACCTGACGCGGCGCTTGTCGATCTCGCCGACGCCCTTGACCCGGGCATCCACGCAAAGCGTCTCGATGTGCGCGAGCAAGCTCCAGTGGTCCTTGCCGAAGTCCGACACCTTCACGATGATCATTTACCCTCCAGATGTAAGGCCAGCCCACGGGTCGTCGCCAGCAGATGGTTTCCGCCGCTCGCCGTGGGCGGCCGTTGAACTATTCGCCCTCGCCTTCCAGATGCTCCACGATGTCATCCCACTTGGTCGCGGCCTCGCGCACTGGTCTTCCGTGTAATGCATCTCGAATCCTGACGGACCACGCCCTGTCCGGCGTAAACAGTCCCGCTTCCAGACCAACGCTTTACACCTCACGACCGCCTCCGCGTGTTCGTCGGCTTCATGAGCGCCTTGAGCTCCTTCCGCTTGAGAGACTTCATGCGACGTTTGACTTCCGACACTCCCGCGATGCTCGCGGCCTTGCGCGCCTCGATCACTTCCGGCGGCATGGGTTTGATCTCGATCCCGAGGATCTCCTTCCGGATGTGCGCAGCCTTGCGCATCGTCCCGTTCTCCCGCGCCTCCACGACCTTCGCCCATGGATTCGCCGCCCGGCACTCCGGCGTCTTGGCGTGCTCGCGGAGATCGGCCACGCTTTCGACGTGGATCCTGCAGTTGGCGCATTTCACTTGGCACCGCCTTTGGCTTTTGCGATGGCGGTGCGGGCTGTCGCATGGGCGAGGTTTCCGGCGAACCCCTCTCCGCGTGCCATTTTCGGCGGCGGGAACGCTTCAAGCATACGCTCCAGCGCCTCCAGCAGCTCGGGCGCGGCGGCGATGAGGCAGGCGTTAGCTTCGCATTCTTCGCGCTCGACCCACAACCTTCCCTCAAATTCGATACCAATCTGCCCGCTTCGGGTTTCGATCCCAACATCGCCGCACGTCACAGCATCCGTGAGACCGATGGATACTACCTTCCACGGCCCCTGCGTGTGCTTGCTCATGTCCTTCCTCCTTTTCTCTTCCTTCCGTCCCATTGACCGCGTGGGACCCCGCCTCACGGGATCCCGCGCGGCCCGACCGCCTGACGCCTGCGGTCGAGCCAGATACTTAGCATCTCTCCTCCATGTACTGAGTGTACTACAATGACTCGTTACTTGTCAAGTAGTATTCGTGATAAAAGACCGCTTCACGCCTGCGTCAGCTTCGCGAGTCCCGCCTCGGCCCGCAGCCGCTCGTTCACGAGGTCGAGCTCGCGCTTGACGAGCGTCGCCAGATAGGCGAGCTCATAGCCCTCCTGACCGTCATACGACAGGCGCAGGACGTCGTTCGCCCACGTCTCGGCGTAGTGGACCGAGGAGTAGCCTTCGCCCTTCGGGCGGCGCTGCTTCACGATCACGATCCCACCGTGGGCGCTTTCCGGATGGATGATCGCGGCGGCGTACCGGCCGCTCTTGATCCACTTCGGGCGATTCACGAGCACGTCGCGCAGCGCCTCGTGCAGGATCGCCGCCTGCTGGCTCTGGTACCGCTCGCCCTCTTCGGCTTCGCGCCACGTCTTGAAACGCATCTTGGCCATCTCTTCCTCCTTCCCGCGACATTGCGGGCGGATCCGCTCCCCCATATGGGGAGCGGACACCGTTCGCAATGGGTTACGCCCCAACTTCGGCGAGCTCGACGGCGAGGTCGAGCGCCTTCTTCTTGAGCGTCGCGCCGGATCCGAAGAGGATCGACGCGGTGCGCTTGGACTGCTGGTCATCGCCCGAGCCGCGCACGGTGCGCTTGTGATCGACATGCTCCGTCACGGAATTGTACGCCGCCCACCAGCTGCCCTTGATGCCGGGCATGTCGTTGCCCTTGCCGCTCTCGAAGAGCTCGCCCATGGACGCGCGGATCGCCTCGGTCCGGCTGTGCTTCTCGGCCATCGGATTGTCCGGCACCAGCGTCGCGTAGTACTGGTCGAGGAGCGCCCTGTTGACCTGTCTCGACGCGAGGCCGTTGATGACGTCGCCGAACCCCTTGTAGTACTTCACGGCGAGACCGAGCGCCGCGCGCGCGTCCTGAAACTTGGACGTCGCTCCGGCGCGATGCTGGATCCGGAATCCGTCGGCGTACTTCGCCGACAGTGCGGAATTCATCGTGTTCTGGCAGACGACGCGGATCGACGTCGCCATCATCCAGCACGCGAGCGTCCCGTCGAAGCTGTCCGCGAGCATGAGGTACGGCTTCACGACGTCGTCCGTCTGAAGCACGCGCAGGTCGCACTTGGCGATCTCGGCGAGGATCCAGACGCGCTCGCCACGGCCGAGCGCGCCCGCCGTCACGTACTTCGCCTCGCCGGTCGCGGTCACGTCGTCGAAGAACTTGAACTTGGCCCGGTTCTGGATCGGCACGTAGGACGTCTTCGCGATGTGGAGCACGTCCCGCGTGTCGGCGCGCCGGAGCAGGTGATGCGTCTCGATCTGCTTCATGTCGCCGTCGTACACCGGCTCGGACTTCACCGCCCAGTCGAGGCCCGCCGCCTTGATCGCTTCCTCGGCGGTCAACGCGCCCGCGACTTCGACGCCGAGACCGTGCCACGGTTTCTCACCCGTGTAGAACATCGACGTCTTGCCGTCCGTCGTGCTGAGATTGTGTGCCATGTTCCTTCCTCCTTTTTACCTTCCCGAAATGGGTAGGCTTCGTGCGCCGGTCGCGCGTTGCACGCGACCGGCAGCGAAGTCTACAGCATTGAAGACGGGACGAGGATCACGAGGAACGCCGAAACGACCGTGAGGTACTCGTACGTCTTGGCCTCGATGGACTCCCAGAACTTCGCTCCCTGCCCTTCCCCGAAGAACGCCACGAGCGCGGCCTTCGTGATCTCCTTCTTGGTCCCGCTCGCGAGCACGACGGTCCCGCTCCGGCCGCAGTCGACCTTGGTCAGGCCCGCGTCGAGCAGGTCCGTCATGAGACACGCCCCGACCTCGCGCTTGTCGAGGCCGACCTTCTTGTCGCGCTTCCAGAACCGGATGAAGATCCGGCCCCGTTCGACCAGCCGATCCATCAACGTAGCCATGTGCTACCTCCTTGGACTCTCTTCCGGTCGCGACGTGCGACCGGCCTGAACCGTCCTCCCTTGCGGGAGGACGGGCGCAGGTTAGTAATCCCGACCTTGCTCGATCATGTCCGCGCGTTCGCGGATCCGCTCCGCGTGAACGCGGATGTCACCCGCGCGTTCCTTCGACGTGTACGGCTGAATCTCCGCGAGCCACCGGTTGGCACTTTCGCGCAGCCAGTTCGCGTAGTCCTGCCGGTTCAACCGGCGAGGATTCACTTCCGATGTCATGAACATTTTGCCGTCCAGCGTTTTCATTTCGCCCCCTTGAGCTTGAGTTTCTTGATCAACCTCGCCCCGAGATCGCGCGCCTCGGATCCGCGCCCGAGCATCTGCGACTTGATGCTGTACGAGCCCGCGACGCGCCGGAGATCTACGCGCGCTGCGCCTTCTTTTGCTTGGGCAACTTCTCGGCGACCTTCTTGGGCTCTTCTCCGCGCCACGTCAAGCCGCCCATGTCGTTCACGCAGACGAACGGCGTGCGGTTCGCGTCCGCCTTGTACACGATGTGACTCTTCCGCGCGGCCGGTCCGGCCGCCTGCATGGCCTGCTCCATCGTGAACCCGCGCCCCCAAACGTTCGGACCGACCACCGTGTAGTACGAGAGACCGCTCGGCGAATTCTCGTGGTCGCGCGGCAGGGCGTCGCGCTCAAGGATCTCGTTCGCCTCGTTCCAGTATTCCCGCCACTCGGCATTGACCAGCTCTGCCACGATGGCGGCATCGACGCAGCGCGACGCAGCCACGTCCAGCGCCAGCGCCAGCTTTCGCATCACCTCGACTTCGTAAGGCACCATTCGCTTCCTCCTTCCAAAGATCCGTAAGTGTCCATCGCGGCGGCCCACGGGCCGCCGAGGGGAAACTTAATCGACGGGGATTCCCGCATTCTCCGATTGGATGCTCCTATCGAGGATACCGGACGACGAATCGACCGGTCCGCGCGCACGGTCGATCTCGTCCTCGATCCACGCGAGCGCCTCAGCGAGGGTCAGCGTCTTGTAGACGCTCTCGTCGTAGCTCCAGCCGCCTCCGGCCGTCTGGATCCGCGCCTCATGGATGCCAAGTTTCGGCAGGATCTCGCCGAGCCACTGCGAGAACGTCGTCGGCCCAGCCGACGCCCGCCTGTCCGCCTTGTCGAGCTTGCGGAGATGCTTCACCATCCGCTCGGCATCGCGGAGCTCGACGGAAAAGCAGCTCCGGTACGCCCCTCGCCATGCGTACGTGTGACGGTCGGGGCTCGCGTTTTCCTTGTTGTTCCACTGGCAGGAAAACTTGAAATCGTTCCAGACCGTATCGAGTCCGTTCCGGAGCTTGCCGTCCTCCGTGATCCCGACGACACCGATCTCCATCGTGTTGCAGCCGGTCGGGCTCGGGTCGCGCTTCGTGTGCGCGCCGGACGAAAGCAACAAGGCAAACTTCTTGTACTGGTGGTCCATGACTTCCTCCTTGGTTAACCGTCTCAGATGTCCATCGCGGTCCCCCGCAGGGGACCGAGGGGAGATCTAACTCCGAGGGTCACTTCACCCTGACCCAGTAACGTCCACCACCAATGCTGTCGCTCAAGCCAATCAGCTCGGTACCGTGCAACTTCCAGTGCATCAGGTACCCGCCCTCATCGTCCCAAGACCCGTAAGGGTAAGGCGTGACGTCAAGCGGGCCCATCTGGCCGAAAAACTCGTTTCTCTCGACTCGGTTGAACCCGTCAAAGTTGTCCTGCATCTTCTCCTCCTTCTGTGTCCAAGATCTCAGCGCGACGGATCCAGCGGATCCGCCGCATGAAGTCTTGATTTCCGTCTCTCTGTGTTCCGCGCCGGTTGTCCGGCGTCTCTCGCACGGGCGGGAGGTTCTTCCTCGAAGATCCCTCGACCGTTCCCCTTCGCTCGTGGCGGGGTTTTGGGACGTCTCTCGACGTCTAGGTCGTGTGCGCTGCCCATGGGGGTCCGCAGGGCCTTCCAGCCCTCGGTACGCCCCAACCCTGATTTTCAGTGCGGTCTACTTCTACCCTAGTATACGGCATGTCTCACGATATTCTTCGATAAATCGTGAGAATATACGAATATAGACAAAATACCCTCTGGGGCGACCCCCTGCCATACACGTTGGGACCGCCGAAAACGTATTAGAATACATATGTATTTTATTTGACTAGTTCGCCGTCTCGGTCTAGGATGGCTCCCATGGCGAGAAAAATGTCGAATCCCGAGCCTGAGACGCCGGACGTTGCCCCTGCCCTGCGGACGGTTGACGTCGCCGTCTGGATCTACCAGAACCGGCCGGACCGGTTCACGGTCGGCGACCTGATCCGCCACTTCAAACGCGAGCGCGGGGAGATGCACCGGCGGATTCAGTACCTGAAACTCTGGGGGATCGTCCACTTCATCGGATACGCCGAGGCGAACCGGCGCGGGCCGCGCGAGATTGAATACGCCATGATGGAATGGGGGAAGAAGTACGCAAAGGAAAGACTTGAGAAGCTTAAAGGGTAGCCTTCTGTGCTCTCAAGATCACGGCGCGGACCGACGACGTGTACCACCGTTTTCCTCGCGCCGGTTTTATACCTTGGCGATTCAGCCATTCGGAGATCTCCGAGTATCCAAATCCGCCATTGCGCTGACCAATGATTGATCTCAAGATTTCGTGCTCTACGAGATCCGGCACGAGCATTCTCCCGCTGAACTTCCATCCGTACGGCCGATGCCCGCCAAGTCGTTCCCCTTTCCTGCGCTTCGCATCCATCGCCATGATCGTTCTCTCGGAAATCGCTTCACGCTCCCACTGGGCGAAGATCCCGATCATCCCGACCATCATCCGACCCATGGCGCTGCTCGTATCGAGCGACTCCATCACCGAACAAAGGGCCACGTCATGTTTTTCGAAAAGCGAGATCAGGTCGTAGAGATCTTTTACTGAACGAGTGAGGCGGTCCAGTTTATAAACGGCGATGCGACCGATCTCTCCGACTTTGACGCGACTCAGGATTGCTTGAATCCACGGCCGGTCGAGGTCTGCCCCACTTTCCGCGCTATCCTCATAGACCTGTTCAAGAGCGACCTTATTCCCAACGGCCCACGCTTCGATGCGCCTACGCTGCTCTTCGAGAGAGATTCCGCTCTGATCCTGCTTGGAGGTTGAGACACGGACGTAGCCGACACTGAAACGCGCCCGAGGCGACTTTACCATGCTACCATCCCCACTCCTCCCGCCGCCGGGTTCCGCGCTTGCGCCCGGTGGCGGTTTTGTTCCTGTCGCTATTACTCTTCAGCGTATCTCTGAGCGGCGAACGGCCGCAGTCATGTCCTGACAATCCGCCTCGTGGAACGTATGGTTTGGGCACGTTTTATGGCAGTAGGCCAGCTGCGCCATTTTCAGGAGACGGATCGCCTCCTCAAATTCCTTCTGCTGATTCGCCATCTCCTTGAGGGTAATGGACCCAACATCCTTCGACGCGAGCATCCTGCAATACCCGCATGGTTTCGTGACCCCATGTCCAAAGACCTTCGCATCGTCAGCATGGATAATGGCAATGCCAGCCTTGAGTTCGGCGCACTGAGCTTCCGCAAGATCTAACTGGTCCAGCATGGCCTTAGCGTCCTCTTCGCAGAGGTAATCGGCCTCACAGTCGCCACCGTGCTTAGGGCATATGTTCATGGGATTACGAATTCGTGCTTTTGAGTTTGCGGATCTCTTCCCCAAGGCCGGGTGCGTGAAAATCAGCCTTGACCGCCGCCTCTTCCAACGCGGCGTTGCGGGCTACATACTCAGCCGTTTTGATTTGCAGCCGCACGTTATCCTTGAGCTGCCAGAAATTTGGGTGATGAGGCGGGATTATTCCGACTGCGTACGATGCCCTCTGGTCTGGCGTCAGCGGGAACGCCTCGCGTTTTTGTGATTCACTCAACATTCTTGCACCCTTTGTTACGATTAGATGACCCGCTCGTAGCTGAAGTCCAATGCCGTTACAGGAAACGATCCACGCTTCCCCTGTTCCCCCGGTACGTAGAACACGTCGTAATCAGGGTGGTGCCCCGGTGGAGCGCATCGCCACCACTGATAGCTGGCCCTGATGTCTACGAGGCGATATCCCCACGGCGTACAGGCAGTCACGAATGCAAACTCGTCCTGATGTCCACGCGAAAACAGCGGGTGTTCGTCACTGTCCAACTCTTCGATTTTCAGCGGGTATTTTTTCATGACTGCCCTTGTGTTACTCGTGTGAATTTATGGAATCAGTTCCTCGACCCTCGCCACCTCGATCAGCATGTTGTTCGTCCCGCACCCGTGGCCGGGCTTATTGCAGATGCATGCGCGATTCTCGATCACCCACCTTGCGTAGTCTGTCGCCTTCTTGATGATGGCACGGGCACTGGCCCGCTCGGCGGCGATGGCGGCAGTGAAGATCGCCGCCAGCTTTTTCTCCAGATCAAGCTGCCCGCCGTACGAGCACATTAGCTCGATCACCCGTCTCGACCATTCTTCAGGCGTCATAGGTCACTTGTGTTCCTCGATCACCATCTCCATGTCCACGCCGTCCGCGTGCCACTCCAGTTGCACAGATCCGTCCGAGCACGGGACGGGCTGCCAGCCGTGACCAAGGCGAGCGAGGACAACCTTCGCCCACTGGATCGCCACAGGGCTGATCGGCGCACCGTTGTAGCTGTCCCAGCCCTGCTTGTACGTAGCGAACTGATCAAGGAGACGTACTTGCTCCGCTGCATTCATGTAGTCCATCGTGGTTAAAACGGCAGGACCACATCGGTCTTGCCCGTCACCTTCGCGACCTTCTCGATGCACTCCCGCGAACACGCGATCTGCGAGCCGTCACTGTCCGACCGCTCGTACCACTGCGACGGCTTAAACCAGCCGCCGGGGAAGTGGCCGACTCGCTGCCGTTTCCCGCAACCGTCACAAATGAATTCGCAAGCCATAGTTCACCCCGTGGTTAAAAACTCACTCACATTTCCAGTCGATCAATGGTGCATCCGATCTGAGATAGAGCGGGTGGCGAGGCTGTCCGTCTTTCGTGGTCCCGAGGCATTTCAAATTCAGACCTTTCTCGTCACGAACCAACTCCACGAACGCCTTGGCGAGTGCGCGAAGCCCTTTCGGAATTGCGCCCCACGCCACTACGATCAACTCGGACTGTCTGCACGCCCAGCCGACGTACTTCCCGTTCTCCTGACCGCAGGGGTCTTCCACGTCGAACAGTTCATCGGGGTCCGTGGCTCGATAGGCGAACAGGTTCACCACGAGCGCCGCGTCGTATCCGAGTCTCTGGGTGAACGCCATGACGCGGCGGATCGTTGGGTCGTCGATCTCTGCATCTGCCGTCGATGGGTTGCACATGACCCACGTTACCCCGCTTGGCTTTGGTCCCCATCGGCGCAGGAGCGTGTACCGATAGCGTCGGCACTCGCTCAGTGTCGCCTCGCGCTTCATCATTTCCAGCATCCAGTCCTCGAATCAAGAATTGGTGACTCTCTCGGCTTTGTTCCACGTCGCCGCTATCCATTGGATGAACATGGCAAAATTGGCGACATCGGCTGCCTCGGAAGCAATGCAATCAAATCCATGCGACCCGTTCACCGCCCCCTCCAGTTCACCGACCTCTTCGTGGAGTCGTTCCATGAGCTGGCTGATAGAGTCGTCCTTCCAAGTCGCCCCGCGCTCCGCATCGTGCTTACGGAGTTTGCGCTCCATCACCTCCGCGAATTGCTGCACTTCTTTCCTGAGCTTCATTCGTTCCTCGCCTTTCAAATCTTAAGTGCCAGTGTTACTCATGCGCTGCCCAGCCCGAACGATCACGTCACGAACCACTGGTGGGCTACTCCCAAGCTCCTCGGCCAGCTTCGATATCGTCCAGTCATCAGCGAGGTAGTCCCCGATGATCCCTACCGGATTGCGCTCATGGGCGCAGCCGCCGGGCGCGTAACATGAACTGCCGTTGGCGCACGTCGGATTCTTCCTGCGGCGGTTCGCCTTGCCTTCAAGCCACCCGATCCTGAGCCCAACGAAGTAGAACCCCGCTCCAATCGCAACGGAGTAAATACACAGCCAAATGAACGTCATCCCGTCACCGATCCTTTCTCATCGCTCAAATCTAAAGTGCTTTGATCTTCAGTATTCCGATTGCAATCCTCAGCTTCTCGCGGATCATCGGCCATTCGCTAAGATTCGTGCTCGGGCCGATGACCTCAACGAGATCCTTCAGCGTTGTCCGATATATTTCTCTGGCATCGGCAAGGCGCTCGTAAGCGATGAGCAGGTCCCCAAGGGCCTGATCGCCGCCGCGTTCAGCGAGGATGCGCCGGTACAGCTCTACGCTGATCCACGGGCTCCGCTCTGTTTCGTTCATGACGTTTCCTTTCTTCTACGACGAAAACCCCTCGAACTCCGGCGGTCCGCCGCCGGTCGCGCGGCGGGCGATCAGCCCCTTACCCTCGAACGTGCGCGAGACGCGGCGCTGGACGACGTAGGCATACATGACCTGATCGTTGTCGGACAGGTCGAGCGCCCACTTTTCAGCTTCCTGCACGCTGTCGAAAATCCCGGGCTTGCCTTCCGGTGTTGCGTGGGACATTTGGCCGTCCATGTCTCGAATCCAGACTTCGTAGGCGGGCTTGCTCATTCGAGACCAACTTCCTTTCTGACTTCGGAGATCCGCGCCTTACCTTCGGACGACGCGAGGAACTTCACGATAGCGTCGTATTCCCTGATGTGCTCATCGCACACCATGTTCTCGCGCGTGATGGACCCATTGACGCGAACGCAACCGCATTCTTCAATCTTAGGCGGCCACCCAAACGGTTCGAGGTCTGTCATTTCGTCTCCCATTTCACGAGGTAACAGCCGTCTTCGCCGCATTCGCAACGCACGTCGTCAAGCGGGAACGTCTTCAATTCGTACTCCCGCGTCGTACCGCAGGGCGTCGTGAGGATGACCGACGTCGCGCTCGCCGCCTGCGCGATGCCTGAAAAGAGCCCGAGCACGAAACTCTTCCGGATCGTCATGTGCTTGAGCTCGATCAAAAGCCCGCGCGGACCGAGAACCTCAGTCATGGCATTCCCTTCAGCCTTTCCAAAGCGAGTCCAAAGAGTGTCGCGACACGCAGACCGTCTCGCCAAGCCGTGCGAGGTACTCGCGAAGATCCTTCAGCATCGGCTTCAACTTCGCTCGCGGCGTCGTATCAAGCGCGCGATAGAACGCAATCAAGCGGTCCATCACCCGCATGAACGCCGCTTGCCGCTCGCGGATCACGAGCGTCTCCGGCGACGGCTCGCGACCGACGATAGGCGGCAACTCCGGAGGATCCTCAAGGAACTCGTTCATTTCGACAGGTCCAGCCATTTATTCAGCGGCCCGCTGATGACACCCGTCGAAGGAAAGATGACGTCGAGAACGTCCTTCTTGTTCGGCAACGTCGAGCCCTCGACGGCGTCCTTGATCCTGCGGCGCTCGTTTTTTACGACGCTTTTCACAAGGATCTCGGCCTCGCCTTTCGGATCCATATCTCAAACTCCTTGATTCCAGTGGCAGGGGCACTTGGGAGTACCCCTGCCGGGAGAGAGAAGGGGTCACGGCATCCGGCATTACGCCGCCACAGGGCGTCCCTGCAGTCCCGCGTCCTCGGGGGAGGTGGCGCGGGTGAATCCCATAACCTAAGAGAGCAATCGCTGGCAACGGGCCAGCGGGGTTTCCTAGATGTTGTCGATCATCTTATCGACCGCCTTCGCCTCGGCCTTGCGGATCGCCTCGCCGACCCGCTCCGCGACCTTCTCGACGGAATCCGCGATCTTCTCCAGCGTCCCGTCGGTCGAAAGCTTGTCGATGAACTCCACGATCTTCCGTGGATCCTGCTTCTTCACGTCCGCGATGATGGCCTTCGCGTCGGCGATCAACTCCTTCGCGTCCTTCGCGACACTGCCCAGATCCTTCATGGATTCCTGATTCTGTGTCGCGATATCGAGCAGGAGCAGCGTCGAACGCAGGAAGATCACGACCGAAGGAAAGCTCACCGCGACCGACGCGACGAGCACGTACGCATGGAAGAACTTATCGGTCGACGTCGAGAACTTGACGTACACGGCACCCAGAGGAATGCCGACGAGCGCGCCGAGCGCGAAGAGGCCGATAACCGTTCTACGTTTCATCCTGCGATCCTACTTTTCGACCTCGGTGCCCATCAACCGATATTCCGGCGTCTGACCGCCCGCGATCAGCTTCATGCGATTCGCGATGTCCTTGTTGATCCCGGGGAGCGAGAGCGTCGCGCGGGCGACCTGCTGGGCCTCGACGTGCAGGTCGTAACTCCCCTGCGTCGAGATCGTGATCTTCGTCGCCCAGAGATCGAAGTCTTCCTGTTCGACCCAGACGACGGGCTTCTTCGTCGCCACGTCGTACAGGCACTGCAGGTAGAGGCCGTTCTCCTTGTCGGAAACGGGCACGAACGCGAGCATGGGCTTGAGCGGCCTCGGCTGGTTCTCGTAGAACGCCGAGAGGAACGCGCGGTACGCGCTGACCGCCTTGTCCATCTTGCTCTTGAACGTCTTGTAGATGCTCTTGCAGGTCATCTCGAACTGCTTCGAATCCGAGAACATCTTGCGATTCTTCCGGATCCATTCGCCGTACTCCGCTTCGAGGCCGAGTTTCGCCATGAGCTGCGCGGTGGTGAAGTACCCGCCCTCGCGGCCGATCCGGTGCTCGATGATGAGACTGTCCGTCGATCCGTCCTGCGTTTTACGCTTCGTCGGCGGAATCCGGAACAACTTGTCCAGCTTCGTCACCATCGCCCGCTTGATCACCGTCCCTTCCTTCTCCGCTCCCTGAATCGAAACCATGCTGACCTCCGTTTCGCCCGTGCTTTACCGGCTCGAAATGAGCCGGATCCGACGGGACGTTTTTCTTGATCGTGTTGACAAACCGCTTCACCTTCTGATCGACGAACGCATACTGCTCCCCGATGGAATGGCGCAGCGCATAGACTTTCTCGAAGAGCGCGAAGCTGCCCGCACCAAGCTCGTGCTCCATGCCGGACGCCGCGTCCATCGCCATCGAGACGAGCGTCCGCCACTTCGCCCCCAGCTTGTTGATCTCGTCGAGCAATCCGTCGAACGAGCGCCTCGCAGGCTCGCGCTTTTCCGGCATCTCACCCGTTGCCCGCGCAAGCGCTTCCGCCATCGACGCGCCTTCCTTGAGGTGCCGTTTGATTTTCTCGACGTGGCCGACCTGAAGCTTTTTCTCAAGGATCTCGGTCAGGAGGAATCGCTGGGTCTCAGGATCCATCGTCGAGACCACGAGGGCAAGCCCGATAGAGACCTCTCCGTCGATGTACGCATCGAACACGTCCTCAAGCGCGTTAAGGCAAAAGCTTGAGTAATCCTCCAGCGTCCGGAGCGAGAACTGCGGATACTCGACCGAGAGCTTCTTCGCCCGCGCGATGTTCGGCCCGTCGAGCAGGATGAACTTCTACCTGAGCTCGATCATGAGCGCAGGACTGATCAACTTCTTGATGACCGGACTAGGCATGGGCCACCTCCGTCAGCTTCACGGCGTCGGAGTGATCGACGTACCACTTGCCGTGCTGCTCTTCGATGACGTTGAGCGCGACGGCCACGAGCATGATCCGCCGGAACGCTTCGTCGCCGAGCGGCTTGCCGTCGACCCAGAACTCCTGATACTTCTTGAGTTCGTTCGAGATGGCCTGCCGCGATGGGTACGGACCTATCGGGAGCGCGCGGATCAGTTCCGCCTGCGCCGCACGACGCCTCGAAACCGGGACGTACTTCTTCTCCGCAACGTCGGAGTCGTACGCGACATCTTCCGTCGACATCAGCATCCAGCGACCGTCGGGAGTGCTGCTCAGGACGCCACGGATCTGCAGCTCCGGCAGGAGTGATTTCATGTCGCCCGTCGGCAGCCCTACGCCGCCCTCCATCGCGAGGAACCCCAAGAGGTCAGTCTCGGAGATCTTCTCCCCTTGCTTCATCACGCTCCGCACGCACGAGATCGCGATCTTCCCGTACTTCTTCCACAACTCTTCAACGGGAATTCCGACCGTTGCGATCTCTTCCTTTGCAGGTGCCGGAGCGGGAGGCTCCGGCGGCGTACTGTTGTCCGGCAGCTTCTTCTTCATCTCCCTGAAGAGTTCCGGCAACGCCGTCGCGAGATTCACGTCGGGCGGCACGAGGCCGCGCTTCTGGAGCTCGGCCTTCATGGCGTTCCAACCTTTCCGGAGCCAGATGATCGGCAGGCCGGTCTCGCGCTTGATCGCCTTCACCATCCCGTGGCTCACCCAATCGGAGATCGCGAAGACGTAATCGCACCGGGGCAGCTGGTTCAGGCGATTCGTCGCCTGCTCGATGTGCTTCACGAGCTCGAAGTGCTCGAAGAATTCGGCAGGCACGTTGAAGTGCATCCCGCCGACGATGACGACGCGGGGTTTACTCATGAGACCATTCCCCTTCCGCGACGACTCTGTTCACTTCCGGAATCAAGAGATCAAAGATGTAGCCTTGCAGGGCCGACTCACCTTTGAATTTCACGCTCACCGAATTGATCGACGTATCCCACCGGAGCTCGACGTCGCGGCGGACCATCTCGCCCGACGGCTTCGTGATGATCAGCATCGTGTTCGTCTTCCGGAACTTGGCGGGGTATGGGGTCATTTTTCTTCTTCCACGTTTTCCATCGCGGTCAGGACGGCGCTGATCACGTCCGCGTCGAGCGGGATGATCACGAACGCGCCGTGCCGCCGATGCTCGGTCAAGACCACGAGCGGGATCTTCCCTTCGACGTCCGCGAGCCCGGCGACCTCGTCGTAGAGCGCGAGGACCGCGTGGCGCTTGCGATGTTTCGCTTCGACGTAGAAATCCTTACTCAATGTGTCCGAGCGCGTCTGCTTGCCGTTGCCGCCGGACAGCGGTGTCCGCGTCGTACCGAGAAGCTTCGCGACTTGACGCTCGCGAGCCTTCCAGACTTTATCGGTCATCGGCCTTCACTCCAATGCGGCACAGTCTTGAGAATGCTCGCGCGCTCCGAGACTTCCTTCTTTGACTGGAGAGCCCTGATCTCGCTCGCCGCAAGACTGATGGCATCCGAGAGTCTCAACTTCTCGGCGTAAAGCCGCCAGATCGCCGCCTGAAGCGTCGTAATCCTCTCGTCAACGTCGCTCACGTCCGCCCTCCTTCAGCCGCTTGTCGATGAGGTCGCGAAGTTCCTTGGCACAATCGAGATGCAGGTACTTCTCGACTTTCATGGTCGTGATCAAAACCGGCACGTTGAACGCCACGAGCAGGCACGCATCGCCCGAGGCGATCATCTTCTCGCACACGAGGCAGTCATCGCCTGCGCTCGCGGTGCGCTTGAGGTTTTTCTCCAGAGACATCTATCCCCCGTTTCCGATCTCGCCGGGCTTGAACTTGAGCGGCTGCTTGGGCTTCTGTTTCTGCGCGAGCACTTTCGCGAGACACGTCTGGCAAAGCTTCGTCCCGCAGCTGTCGGTCCCCCTGCACACGTAGCAGACGAAGAACTGGGAACAGTACCAGCAGGACGTCTCTTCTCCCGCCCCCGAATCCATCGAACCTTTCTCGCACTTCGGACACAGGAACGCAGGCATGTTACTTTTCTCCCCGCTGCTTCTCGTCGCGGATCGCGATCTGGAAGTAGTCGTTCCACGACAGGCTCGTGATCCCGAGCTGCGCCGCTTTCTTCTTCTTCATCTTGAGCAGCTCGGCGAACGTGCCGGGATGGACCGACACCGACAGGTAGGACTTCTCGTCGACTTTCGGGTTTTCCGTCATGTTGTCTCCTAGATGACTCTTGCGCCCGGGAACTCTTTCAAAACCGTCGCGACGGTCGCAAGCGCGTCGGCTCCATACGACCTGAACGACCTGAATTCTTTCCACGGGATCTGGCCGCCGGGCCCGACCTTGAGCTCACCGAGCTCGGGAAACTCCAGTGTGAGCATGAGCCCCGTGGCTTCGAGCTCGGCCTCGGTCATGGATTCGATAAGACCGAACTCCTCGCCGAAATCGACGTCGCCTTTGCGCGGCGATTCGAGAAAGAGCTTCACCCATTGCCGCTTCGCCTTGCAGAAATCCTTGAGCGGCTCCGCGCAGTCGCAGTCCATCGACCACGCGCGGGCGCAGCGCTCGCCGGATTTGTAGAGGCGGCCGAGGACGCCTGCGCCCTTGATCAGGCGCTGGGCGAGGGGGAGTTGGGTGGTCATTTCTCAATCATCTCAGCTTGTTCGAGCGCCATATCCACATTACTGACAACATGCATTCCGAGATAATCAGCAATCTCAGAAAGGTGCGCCTCAAATTTTCCGAGACTGGTATTACACGAAACGCACAAAAGCCCACGAACAACCCCAGTCCTATGGTCGTGATCGACCTGAAGTTCTCTGCTCTGGTCGGCCTTCTTGCAAATCTTGCACACGCCACCCTGATCTAACTCCATCTTCACGAATTCTTCATTCGTAATGCCGTACACGCGCATCATCCGCGTCGTCCTATTCCAGATGACCGCCGCTGCGACGTTACACACCTTGCATTCTGGCTTCGGCTTCCCAAAGCCAACCGCTGTTTTTCTGATGTAAAATTCAGAAAGCGGTTTAGGTTCGTGGCACTTGCTGCAAACTTTCATACCAACTCACTTTGGCATCCCTGCCAAAAAGAACACCACTTCTCGCTACATGCCCACGTCGACGTGTTCGCCACGAATGCCTCCGCTTCGATCATCTGCCACACACGCGCCGCCTGATCGCGGAACCACTGGCGATGCCCTTCATGGATCTTGTACTTCGCTGACTCGATCTTCGGCTTCGGTCCGCGCACGAGGAAGATCTTCCGCGCGTCGTTCACGTCGTCAGCAGGAATTCCATAGACCGAGTTCGTGTGAATCGTGTACGCAGGCAACTGGATGTCGAGCTTCTTCGCGTTCGCGCTGACCTTCGACGTCGTCTTCCAGTCGGTCAGCATTCCACCTTCCTCGAAGAGATCGATCACGCCATAGATCTTGAACTCACCAATCTTCGACGACAACGGGAAATTGAACTTTCCTTCGACCATCACTGGCTTGATCGACGGCAGGACGTCCTCGCGGACGAGCTTCACGAGCGCAGGTGCGTCTTTTCTTTGGAGCGTAATAGTGTCGTCGCCCCAATCCCAGCCCGTGAACGTCGCGCGCTCTTCGTCTTCTTTCACCTGAGCCTCGAAGATGCCCGGAAGCCAGTCGGTCATGTCCTGCCAGCTCGGGAGCTTGCCGCCGATCTCGACCGCGCGGAGCGCTCGTTCGATGGCCGCGTGGATGACCTTACCGAACAGGAACACGCCGAGCGCAGGCTCGGAGATCTTGTCCACGTAGCGAAATTTCCCTTGGAGCGGGCACCGTTGGAAGACGTTGATTTTCGACACGGACAGGTACGGGATCGTGTCGCTCATCAGAACATCTGCTCCTCGTCGGGCACCCCCGCCGCCTGCGCCGCGACCGGCGACGCGACGCCGAACAGGACCGCGCCCGTCACGGCGTCCACGATGTTGAGCGGCGAGATCGACGTCTGCCCGTCCTTCGACTTGTAGATCGCCGCCGTCAGCCTCTCCATCGTCGGAATGTCGAGGTCGTGGCTCTTGTCCTTGCCCGTCCACGCCTTCATGTACGCGCGGTTTTTCTCCATGTCTGGCCCAACCACCGTCTTGAAAGCAGCCATGAGCTTCTGCCTGACCGCGCCTGCGTCATCCGACGGCTTCTTGGTGGTCGCGGGCGGTTTCGCGGCCTCGGCGGCCTTCTGCGGGGCGGCGGGAGCGGCAGGCGCAGGCTCGGCGGGCTTCTGCACCGGCTTCGCCGTGTCCGACAGCGGCGCTTTCGCCGCCTTGGTCACTTTCTGACCAGTCAGCTCGGCGATCATGGCCTTCTTGAATTCGACGGGCATAAGTGCCTGCTGGACGTTCCGGGTCGCCTTCGAGACCGTCTTGGTCGTGTAATGCTCGTCGGGGATGATTTTACCGTCCAAGAGCTTCTGCTTGGACCAGCCGCGCGAGCATCCCACGGTCGAATCGAGCGCGATCTCGCGGCCCGAGTCGCGGTCGACCTTCACACGTCTCGCAAGGACGGTCACGATGATGTGTTCGGGATCGACCGGGCAGAGCTTGATCTCGGGATGACCTTCGATCCGGATGGCCTCGCCCTGTTCGGCCATCTTCCGGACGGCCCATTTCGTGCCCGCGTACGAGAGCTCGGCCTCGCCGCGCTTGTTCTTGTACACGAACTTGTCCGTCACGATCCCGCGCAGGTCGTCGAGGATCTGCTGCTCGTCTTCCAGATCGAGCAGCTCGAAATCCGTCTGGGCAACCGCCTTTTCGTCGGCCATGCCGACCTCCTATTTAATCTACCGCCAGTATAACAACGCTTCGTGACTTGTCAATAAGTTTTTCAGAGATCAAGTGAAGAAATTTCGACGCCGCCGGAAACATCCCGCCCTGATGCGGACCGTCGAGGCGGCACTTGTCCGTGAGTTTGCCGTGGCTCGCGAGGTCTTCCGCGATGATCGAACAAAGAAAACAGGACGGCGCGCGGAGGCTGAGCCGGTCGATCACCTTATCCTCCGTCGCATTCTCTCCCGATGGCCTTCCCTACAAAGGTCACACCTATATCCGCGACGATAGCCGTTTGAGTTATGCGCAAGCGGGTATTTTTTAGCCCGCTCTGCCGCAGTCTTTTCATAGTGACACGGGCGACAGAGTACCTGACACTTCTTCAGCTCCAGCTCAACCCGCTCACTTGAGTACGAGAAAATTCGATGGGTAAACTTCGTCGACGGATCCTTGTGGTCAAACTCAAGGTCAGTCACCGATCCGCACTTAACGCATGACTTTTCGCGCAGCGCCTCAGCCCTACGATCAGACATCCATTTGCGCTGATACTCACGCTGCGCTTCAGCGGTTTTATAAGGCATCGTTCACCTCGATCACTTGGGCTCGCTCCTCATCGAATACGTCGCGAAGATCCCGCCGCCGAACTTCGCGGCGACGTTGATGACGAGCGCCTCGCAGTTCGGGCAGTTCATCTTCAGGGGCAGGACTTTACCGAGGAACATCGGGATGCCGTTCTTTGACCGCGTGACCGGATTGAACTGGCCGTCGGTCGAAATCCCGTCCATGAGCCGGTGGCCGCAGAATTTGCAGTCCATCGAGACCCGCATCCGCATCTTCGGCATGTTCACGCTCAAGGAAGCCTCCAGACTTGGTCGACGCCATCCCAGACGCGCCGAGCGCCGTCCGTCAAGACGACGTCCGGCGATACGGCCGGATGGCACGCACCGCAGACCTGCGCGCCGTGGATACTCTGCCAGATGAATTCGTTTCCATGGATCCCGCAGCCGACGTTATAGCGCGGCAGCGGATGCGGGTACGTCTGCCAGAATTCGAGCGTGCCGATCATTGCGCCCCCGGGCTGACTTTCTCGACCAGCGGGCACTCGGGAGCGTGGATCGGCGGACCGTCGTAGTCAGGGACGGGGCGAGGGCAACCGAGATACACGCAGCGCGCGAGTCTGATCAATGAGTTCTTCTCTTTCGGAAACTCAATCTCACCAATATCTACCCACGCGGGCGCTGCGCGGCGCTCGCCGTTCACGAACAGGAACTCGGTGCCTTCGTTCCGGAGCGCGCGGACGTGGCCGTATTCTCCGTTGTGGAAACACCACCATTCTTTTTCAAGGAAGATGACGTCTTTCATTTCGGCCTCGTGGTATACGCCTTGAACCAGTCCACGCCGCTGCCCTTGTTCGCGTCCGCGCGATGCTGGGCGTACTGCGTGCGGCGCTTGCGCAGGCGCTTCAGGTTGTGGGCGTGTTTTCGGCGGGCGATGAGGTCCATAATGGCTCCTACGTAATCTTTTTTACTGGTCTACCATGTGCGGCCCTGTGATGAGCAAGACAAAGCCATCGAACATCAAGCGGTTTTCTGTAATCTGGATGATGAGCCTCCGATTTTACGCTTCCGCAAACAGAGCACGGAAGCCTGACAAGGCGGCCATCGCGGATCGCATTTCCAACAGCACTCCAAGCTCTTGCTTTACCCCTATAAATCAAACGAGCGCGCCTGATATATTTGCGCTTAAGCTTCTTCCTGTACGACTCTTTATTTCTTGCCCGATCATAATCTTTGTAATACCTAAGGCGACGTTCGTAGTTCCGCGAGACATCCCGCCGTGCGCACTTTTTACATTTGTTAAGGTGCCCATCCTTCATTGCTGGATGAGCGTAAAAATCGCCTATCGGTTTAACGCGGGTACACTTAAAGCACTTTTTCTTCATACCTCAAGTATACTAAAAAGGTCCTCAAAAAGGAGTGTCGATTTCGCCCGCCTCTGTCGTCGCCGAAGCTTCTTCGCGCTTACCACCGTCGCCGAGGAACTGGAAGTTGTCCACATGGACACGGACGCGCGACTTCTTCTCGCCGTCCTTCTCCCATCGGTCTTGAACCAGCTTGCCGTGGATGAGGACGGGGCGACCTTTCGCCATGTACTTCGCGAACGTCTCGGCCGCTTTCGCCCAGATCACGAGATCGAAGAAATGGACCTTCTCGTGCTTCTCGCCGTCTTTGGTCCATTTCTCGTTGATCGCGATGGACGCTTCGCAGATTTGCGTCCCGCTCGGCAAGAAACGAGTCTCAGGATCTCTCGTGAGGTTTCCGACCAGAACGACCAGATTGAACGAAGCCATGATGCCTCCTATGGGGTTTTCTTCCGACGCCAAACACAACGGTCAAGGTGACCTTTAAGCACGAGGTGGTCGATCTCGGGGAGCGCGAAATTTCCACCGAGACGGATCAAATCGTCGCCGCACCCCTCGCAAGAAATCACGACCTCAGCGCGCCTCGCGATGTACGACTCGACATCGTCTACCGGCATCAGCTTGCTTTCCGGAATCGGATAAAGCTCGCCGTCGATCTCCTCGGCGACGAAATGGACATCGCAGGTACTGTAGATCGTCGGCCGACCGAACGCCTTGCCGCGAATCTGCTTCGTGGCCGGACGCTTACACGCGGGGACTGTCTTGCCTCTGTCGGTGGACGGATCGCAGAAATCGCATTTCACGCCTTCACCTCCCGATGTTCGCCAAGAAGTTCCTTCGCAGGCTCAAGAAGTTTCCCGAGCCGCTCCATGCAGACCCGGTACTCCGCTTCCTTCGCCATGTTCTCGATCCCCTGCACCACGCGCCGGAGCGCGAGCGTCAGCTTGACGCGCTCGCCGTGCTCGTGGTTGTACCCGCGCAAGAGCATTTCGTAGTCGTCGAGCATGTCCCCCTCCCTGTTTGATTCAAGAAATCTCCATCTTCAGGAATTTACAGATCTCGCAGCCCCACTCTTCGCAGTGCTTGGTCTTGAACGGCTCGTGATAAAACCTGATCTTCTCTTTCGCATAAATCAGATCGGCTGCCAGATAGCCGGTCCTCACGAGCTCGCCGTTGAGACGAGCCTCCATGACGCGCCGGTCCTCGTACGCGGTCGTCGAGCGGCACTTTTCCTCGGTGTACAGATCTTTCCACCGGTCGACGGCTTCCGAGGCGCACTTCAACTTGAACTCGACTTCTTCAACCGCCGCCTTCAGATGCGCGAGCGCGAAACAATACTCGCACGACGACATCCCCTCAGGATCCGCGCAATAGCAGGGCCTGTTCGCGATCTTCTCGGCGCGCTCTTCAAGAGTGAGACCGGGGGAAAGGTAGAAAGCGGACTTGGTCATTTGGTTTTCTCCAGCTTCTCGAAGGCGACCACGAGGGCTTCGACCATGTCTCGGAGTTTGCGCTCGCGCAGAGCGCGATCCGCGATATCATCGCGGAGCTGGATGTTTTTTGATCTGAGCTCGGCGTTTTCGCGGCGCAGGTCGTCAACTTCCTTCCCCAGTCTAATGGCGGGCGTGACGTACACCATGCCGCAGGCATGGCCGGTCGTGCCGTCGCTTTGGGTTCCGCAGAGGGGACAGATGATCATTGGGGCCTCCCCGAACTCACTGTTTCTCCACAAGAGCAGACTTTTTCCACCCCTTCGCTTTCGTCGAGATAATCGGCAAGGCGGCGCAAGATCTCGGGATCATCTTTCGTCATCCCGAGCGCGAGATTGCAGCACCGACAAAGAAGTCCGCGAAATTTGCCCGTAGCGTGGTCGTGATCGATACTCAGTCGTGACTCAGCTTTTCGACATCCGGAGCACATGCCTCGCTGCTTAATCCACATCTCGCAGCATTCGTCGGCGGTGATTCCGTATTTTCTTGCGTGCACCGCGATGTGTTTTCTGAACGCTACCCCTCCGACCTCTCCGTCGGCGAATACAATCTCCTCGCACCTTGGGCACACGACCGCCTTTGGCCTGCTAGCAAACTCGCGGGGACCGAAGACGAATTCAACGCCACACGAACAGGCAAACCCAAGATCGTCAGATATCATACCGCCACCTCGATAGGATAATCATACGGCACGGTCGCCCAGTCTAACGTCTGTTCGTGACAGATCGTCAAGTATTCCTTAGTTCTCGTTGCTGCGACGTACGCAAGCCGGTGCTCGTTATCCGGATCCTGCCAGCACTTGCGTCCACTCTCGGCGAAGACCGTAACGCGGTTCTTCTCTCGGCCTTTCGATCCGTGGATCGTCGTGATCGTCGGGCCGCCGGGCGCGAGCCTGTAGCCGCTCTTCCTGAGTTTCTCGTAGTACCGGAGGTCAGGCTCGTGCTTGAGGACTTCGTACTTGCGCTCCTTCACGACCGCCGCGCCATCCTTGGTGACGATCTTGATCGACACGAGGTCGTCGAGCGTCACGTCCGTCATGCCGGACGCCTCCGCGAGCTTCTTCTTCGCGCCGTGGACCACGAGGCGGATTTTTTGCGTCTCGTCATCCGAGACCCAGAACGACGGCATCAGGTCTTCGACGAGCAGGACGACGCCTCCCATCTTGATTTTCTTGCCGTCGGCGAGCTCGTTCATCGCCTCGAACGCCTTGATCCGGTTCGCGCTCGACAGAGGGCTTCGGCCGCGCTCGTTCGTAAACGGGATGCCTGCGTTGATGAATCTTGCACCGAGTTGCTGGCAGCCACGAACGTGGCGGTGCAGGATGAATCCGTCGTCGTGTGTCGGGGCGAACTCGCCCGAGACCGAGACTGCGCACGGGCTGTCCGGCTTCCCGATGACGTCCTTCTCGATCCGGTTTGCAACCCGCCGGATGATCCGCTCGGAGAAGTCCACGATCTCCTGACCGAATCGATGAGTCTGCCGCAGGACGACTTTCTTGCACCCCCCGATCTGCGAAAGGAATTCCTCGGCCGACGCGCCACTGAACCCGAAAATCGCCTGATCATCGTCGCCGATGTGCCACACCTCCTCGGCTTCATCGTCGAACAAACGCTCGACGATTTTAAAGTGCAGGGCGCAGAGGTCTTGACCTTCGTCCACGATCACCTTTCGGCAGTCGACCGCGCACCGGTTCCGAAGCGGGTACTCCAACATGTCGGTGAAATCCACGAGACCGTTCGATTCTTTGAACGCCTCGTACTTCTGGACGAACGTCACGTAGGCGTCGGTGTCGCCCCAACCCATACGCCGGATCGCCTCGCGCGAGATTTCGGTTTTCGCGCGGTCGAGGTCGTCCACGCTACGGCTCGAAATCCGCGACAGCATGTACGCCGTCCGGCAGTTGTCCCAGATCGACTTCGCGTCGATCTGCAGCGACTGGTATGCCTCCGCGAGGTCCTCGCCAGCCTGAATCGCGTACTCCCCTTCGAGGCCGCTTTCCTTCGCGAACTTCTTCATGTCGCCCGGCATCACGACGCGCTTTTCGACGCCACCTTCGCGCATCAGCCGGAAGCAGAGGCTGTGGATCGTCCTGAAGTTCGGGTAGTCGTCCGCGTTGAACCTGCCGTCCGATACCCGCGTGGTCGCTTCCACGGCCGCTGCCTTCGTGAACGCGAGGTAGCCGATCTCCTGCGTCGGAATACCCCTCTTCACCCATTGCTCAATAAGGCCCATTCCCCACATTGTCTTTCCGGTTCCGGGAGGCCCGATGCACGCAAATTTGGTTGACATATAATTCAGATCCACTGGTGGGGACAAACACCGAAAGCAGCTTTTGCGCAATTGCAGTTATAACAAAGAACCTGAAATCTATTTGACCACCCAGATTTTCTCGCCTTTGCCCATGCAGACTTTCCGGTTATTTTTCTCCCGCCACTGTGCCAGTCCTCGCTTGTCCTTCCGTCAACATGATCTAACGTTAAAAACTCAACCATCAGCTCACCGCAGCAGGCACACTTACCTCCGTAAGCGGCGATCCCATCAGCTCTAACGCGCCTACGATACGCCTCCTTTAGCTTGGCCAGCCGGTCGTGGTTTTTCTCTCTATAAACCCTGTCATACCTAGTGTGACATGGTTTGCACCGGCTATTTCTACCACCACCACGTTGACCCTTATTTCGGCTAAACCCGTCAATTAGCTTCACTTCACCACAGTCGAAACACCGCTTTTCTTTCTTCGGAGGAGCAATCCTGTTCGCCACATCAATTCCCCTTATTAGGCAATTCTAAATAATAATTTCCAAAAGGCGTAACTTCGTAAAAAGTGTTTGGCACCCGCATCCGACGTGTTGTTACGCGTGTAACGCCTGTTACGCGTTACGCGGATTTGAAAATGGTGAAAACAGGAAAAACAGTGTTTGAAACGCCATAATAGAAGGATGTTTTTAGAAGTCATTGGACGTCTCGTTTTTGACCGACGGGAGCTGGAGCTCAAGTTGTGGATCGATCTTCGGTTGTGGCTTCAGGTGTCCGGTGCCATTTTCGTACGGTTTTGACCAGACGCGGGACGTCTTTTCGCCGAACCGGCGAACGGAAGATGCCCATCCGTGAGCCCTGAGGAGCTGATAGATGTCAGGCTCGTCGATCTTGAGGCCGCGTTCACGGATGGTCGCTCTCAGGGCACTGAATCGGAAGTAGATTTCCTTCTCGTCGTACCCGGGAAACGCTTTTAGCATTCCTTGGTCGGCATCTTCCCTTTTGTCTTCGATGAACTCGGTGAGTGTGAGCATGAACGCGCCGGACGGGCTGGCTTCCTCGGGTGCAGGTCGGATCTCCATCGACTCGGTGGCGTTGGAGATCATCGTTTCCCAGTTAACCGACTTGCTCGCCAGCAACTGATTCGCCTGCTCGAACGCGAGAAGTTTGAAGATCCTGAAGTTCAGGTACGAATCGGTGTTCGGCGTGTCGACGTTGACCTGCGTCCCGTCGTCCATCCGGATGATGATGCGGTACTTGGCGGGCCGCGAGTCGAACTTTAGGACCTTCTCGATGTGAAAGTTGCTGCGCCCCTTCTTGGGCGACGCTTTCTTGATGTGCCGAAGCACCTCGTTGTAAATCTTTGTGGCGTTTCCACTTACAAGAGGCGGGAATTCCTCTCGAACCATCTTTTCAAGGAGACCGGCACCGCCAACCTTCTTCTGTTCGGTGAAGTTCTTGTAGGTATCCTCGACGTCCTTGAGGCGCTTATCAGTGTCGCCGTCGGCCGCGTTCGAGACGTTCGTGATCACCGCCTTGGCTGCAGTTTCGGAGAATCCGGCGTGGGCGAAGACTCCGGCGACGTAGAGCGCCATCCGATGTCTCCACCCTTCAATCCAGAGTTCTTTCAGAAGCGGTTCAATCTTCTGACGAACATCGTCGGGGAGGTCGATCTGGACGTGCGCGGGCTGTTTTCCGTGATCCTCGGTCTTCTCCTCGTCGACGGCGAGGATCTTCTCGAAGTCATCGAGAGAATACCTGACTTCAGGTTTCCACCATGAGATTTCGCACGGTCGAGGCGGCGTGTACTTCATGTTCAGGGTATCAGGAACCCTAAGGACGCGCGCCAGATCGACGGTCTGCCTGTCACACTTCAGCGCCGCGTGGAGTGCCTTATTGACTGCCTTTACGCGCCTAAGGTCTTCTCCGTCAACAGCTTCCTTGAAGAGCCAATAGACGTGAATTCCGCCGCCGCTCTTGACCACAATGGACGGCTTGAGCGGAAACTCCTTCAGCAATTTTCGGGCGTGGTCTTCTTGGACGACCTTGAAGTCGATGTCGGCCCAGACGCAGGTCGACGACAGCGCGTCGACTTCTTTCCCGCGATGACCATTTCCGTCGAAGTACCCGATACGTGTTTCGGGTTTCCTGAGGCATACGCCGAAGTAGCAGTTGGTTTTTCCGTTGTGGTTCTTGGCCGAAGTGAGGACAGCGTCGAGGCTTTTTGGATAGGTGAACCCGAAGGAGATGGTCTTGTCGGAGATGTACGTGAGCTCCGCGACACCTTCGCGGTCTCCCCAAACCGCCGACAGGAACTCCCTGACGCCAATGGAATCTTGCATTCCCGCCCCACTCCAGCCGACAAAAAATCCCTCGCGGGGCAGCGGCGTCGACGGCGTCAGGTTTCGAGAAGGCGAATTCTCTAGTCTACGCCGCGCCCCGAGAGGGATTCCATGAAGACAACTTCGCCTTACACCTGACGCATCACGAGCATACGTTACGAAAGCGGAATGTCAAGGGATAAAATTTTTGTAGCTGCAAGGTCAAATAACTACCTATACTCGCATCCGCCCACATGGAAACGGATTTTGCCGTTTGGTGCCCTTTAGGTGGGGTGCAAATCAAGACAGGACGAGTTACTCCGCACAAGTTGAAACTCAAAGAAGCGAGGAACGGATCGCTTTATACGTATTGCGCGGACCATCGCACGCGCGTGTTCATAGCCCACATCGAACTTTGTGACTGGATCCTTGGTCCGAGAGCCCCGAAGGAGCTGAAGAATGGCTGAGAAGGAAGCTGTCGTCGATGAAAGTCCTGTCGGTCAGGAACAGATGACGGTCAACATCAAAGGGCCAGCGCCGGACGTCATGAAGCGCCTCGGCGGCAATCAGCAGGTCGCACAACCTGTCGAGAGGGACGACGAGATTCCGGCTGACCGCAGGAAATTTCTCGCCGCGCTTTCCGATCCCAAGAACATCGTGACGATCAAGCGCACCGCGCCGCGACAGCTCGACGACGGTACGAAGGTCAACACGGAAATTTTCCGCGAATCGTGTCCGATGACCTATCAGGACATCATCGACGAGCTGCGGAGCAATCATGGCGGTCGGAAGTATCGCGTCGGCATCGTCGATCAGTCCGGCGAGATCGTCGCGGCCGACCGGATCGAGATCGACGCGGACCCGATCCTGCCCGACAACAGCGCCGACGAAGAGACGATGCGCCACATGATGGAGCACGGCGACACCGTCGGCGATCCCGCCGACATCACGGCGCGCCAACTCGACAACGAGGCGCTCATCCTCGCGAAGACCACCGCCGCCGAGCGCAACAAGCAGCTCCTCGAAGAAATTCGCGGCACGAAAAAGCCCGACGCCAAGCCGACGGACGGCAATGATCGCTTCGCATCGCTCGAAATCCGGATCATCGAGAGCGAATACAAAGCAAAGCTCGCCGCGCTCGAAGCGAAAGTCGAGTCGCAGCATTCGAACAGCGGTGGCGGGAGCAATCAACTTCTGACGATGCTGCTTGAACAGTCGAAGAAAAGCGATGAGCGGTTCGAGCGGATGATGCAGCAGATGCAGAACAACGCCATGAACGACATCAAGGCGAGGATCGAGGCGCTCGCGAACAAGCCCGCCGAGAAGAACAACACGATGCTCGAAATGGCCGACACCATGCTGAAGATGAAAGACCTCTTCGGCTGGGGCGGCGACGACGACGATGGCAGCGACGACGACGATCCGAACAAGCCGTGGTACGAGCGCCTCGCGGATAAGTTCATGCCGGACCTGATCGACCTGATCAAGGAGCGCGCCGACAAGGGCAATCCGATGTCGAAGGAAGAGATGGTCGCGCAGTTCAACGCCGCCGCCGACCGCGCTTCCGCCGAGTCGGTGCAGAGGATCCAGCATCAACAGCCGCCTGCGCTGCCCGCGCCGCCGCAGGTGAAGCAGCCGACCGCCGTTCAGGTTCCCGCGCCGCAAGTGCAACTGCCGCCGCCTCCGACGGTCTCGAAGGAGACGCTCGTGCTTACCCCGCCGCCGCCCGCCGCGCCCGCGCCGGAGCAGGACGTCCCGAGCATCGAGGACGAGATCGCGATGCGCGTCGCGCAGGTGCTGATGATCTTCGAGCGCGAGATGATCCTCCGTCCGCGCCAGTGGCAGTGGACGAGCGCTTTCTGGGCGACGTTGCCCGAGGACACGCTTGAAAAGGCGTGCGCGGCGACCAATCCCGTGACGCTCATCGGAGCATTCGCCGGAATCATCAAGCCCGAGAAGCTCGCGGAGCTCACGACGAAGGCCGAGCCTGCGAAGATCGCCGCGTGGATCCAGCGCGGACTCAACGAGCTTTCGGCGTGGGCTGAAGAGTTCGCGAAAGACGCGACGTTCGATCCGCTGGCCGATCCCGACGACAATCAGGAGGCAACCGCATGAGCGACAAAAAGGAATGGAGCGAAGAAGAGCTTGAGCAGGCCGATCAGGCCGCGCGCTTGCCGATGGGCGGCAATCCGAAGCAGTACGTCCAGAAGAAAGGTCATCCGCCGCTTCACAAAGAAGAGGTGGACGAGCTCCGCGATGAAGGTTGGACTCCCGAGAACGACAAGCTCGAAGACAACTTCAAGAAGAAGATGATGGGCTACCTTGACGCGCTCATGAAGCAGATGAAGAGCAACGGCGAGCGTGAGGAGAAAGCGCAGGGTGGACTCGCCGGATTCGTCGCGGCTCCGCAGGCGGCAATGGGGTACGCACCGCTTCCGTCGATCAGCATCCGCATGATCGAGAACGGCTGGATCATTCAATACATCGCTTCGTCGTACGTCCCAGTCGAAGTCTTCGCGACCGCCGCCGGGCTCGGCGGCGTCGTTCAGGGGATCTGCAACGAACTCGAAAAGTCCTGCGATGAGGAGGGGAAAGCGTGAGCGACGAAGCAAAAACAGTCGGCACCGAGCTCGCTGCGAAACTGGTTGAGAGCTTGGTTGTCGCGAACGAGAACGCGAAACGCACGCACGAGATTCTCGAAGAGCTGATCGAGCAGCAAGGCAAGTTCATCGAGCAGATGGGCAAGCTCGTCGAGGTGAATGACGAGCTGTGCGACCGGCACGAAGTGCTCGTGTCCGCGTTCGACATCCTCGGCGAGGCGATGGGGACGAAGCGCAAGCTCGATTTCACGGACTTCGTCGCGGCATTCAATTCCGCCATCGAGGATGTCATGGGCGACGAGGATGACGACACCGAAGGCTACGACGGCGAGTCCATTGCGCCGAAGCCGCGTGGCGGGAGCATGGATTGAAATGCCGCGCTCGCGTAAGGTGAGGCGACCGAAACTTCGCGCCTGCATCTACTGTGGTACCAAGGAAGGGATCACCGGACTCGTCGACGCGGCGACCGAGCAACGCGGTTTCATTTTCTTCGTGGATGACCACCTGATTGGCTACTGGAAGTGCGCGGATAAATTCGATTGCGACCGCCGCGAGCGCATGAACATGGGTCCACTCCCGCGCGTGCCGTTCCGACCGGAGATTGGATGAGCTTCAGGCGGTAGCTCTCTCGTTGCACATCCATAGCTCCCCCGTAGCATCCGAATTTTGTTGCCACAACGCGCCGCGTGAGTCATTCTTGATTCGACGGCAACCGCATCCGATGGGATGAATCAGGCCGCGAGGAACTCTCGCGGCTTTTTTTATGGCCGGTGAAATAAACGTGACGCTCGTCAAGTGCCCGAAATGCAATAGCTTCCTGCTCCGCGCGCTCGCGTGCGAAGGCGCAGAAATCAACTGCATTGATAAAGGGTGTGGTTCGACGTTCGTCGTGTCGGTGAGGGACGGGAAGATCTCCTCGATTCAGGAGATCGAACGTCCCAAGTTTCGGGGATTCGCGCAGCGGACGTAAAGGCCTGAAATAGCGGGCACACGGTCCAGTGCAATACTGGAGATTCTGTGTGGCCTCGTACATCGAAGACCTTCCCGAAAGTCGGTTCACCGACGCGACAATTTTACGGATGTATCGGCTCGTCGATTCCGGCAAAACCGACAAGCACCTGCAGGACATCGCGTACGGGATCGTCAACCGCGCGATGCGCGGGCAGTGGAAAAACTATAAAGGTGAGGTCGAACGCCTTTTCGGTTGGGTCAAGAGCAACGTCGACTACCGCCGCGATCCGCACGATGTGGAACTCTTGCAGGATCCAATCGCCACGATCTCGCGCAGGCGCGGCGATTGCGATGACCTTGCAATTTTGCTTGGCGCGTTCTGCGAGATCCTTGGTAACCCCTGCCGGTTCGTCACGGTCTCGACGCGCCCCGACGGCGCGCCAAGTCACGTGTACTCGGAATGCTTCGTCGGCGGCCGATGGGAACCGATGGACGCAAGCGTGCAGTGGAGCACGGTCGGCTGGGCTCCGCAGGCCGGGATCAAGAACAAGAAAATCTGGGGTCGCGACGCCGTCGGCCTCGCGGGATATGAAGAGCGTCCACGAGTCGAGGGCTTAGGAATGCACAGCTCCATGCCGAACGGATGGACCGACGACGGCTACAACACGTCGCCCGGCGGCGACTGGGAAGGCGGCTTCGCGTCCCGCATGTTCCGCGTGAAACCGCCCGGTATTCCGGACGACATCTCGAACACGTTCGCGCCGGGCATCCCGGGCGCGCAGGTCGATCCGAACCGCATCATCCCGAGCGATCTCGTGAGCGGCAATGCGGATGATCGCCGGACGCTGCGTTCGAGCGATCCCACGAAACCGTATCCGACGGAGTTCCCGATCACGAGCTCGCCGAACCCGGGAGCCGACGATTACACGCTTCCCCGAAAGGACGTCCCGATGCCGTTCGATCCCAACGTCTGGAACCCGTCCGGGCCGAGCTGGAGCGAGGACTACACCGCGATGAATCCGGACGGTCTCGGCGACGCCTCGCTCAACGAGCGCTCGCTCGACCGGCAGATGCTCGGCGAGCTCGGCGATGACTACGCGAACCTTCCCCCGGCCCAGCGCGCGGCGGCCCGCGCGGAGTACCGTCGGCAGCTCGCCGTCGCGAAGCGTGCCGCGAACGCCGCCATCGCAGCGAAACACGCCGAGACCCATGCCGCGCGCCACGCGACGCGCCTGCCGCCCACCGCGAACATCCGCCACGAGCATTACCCGAGCCTGATCCACGGGATGAACGGAATGGGCAGCCTCGTGGACGATCTCGCCGCGAAAGCGAAAGAGCTTCTCGCGGCCGGAGCCGTCAAAACGGTCGAACAGGCCGCCGCCGTCGTGACGGGGAAGGCGTTGCCGCCCGTCCCGCCGTCCACGCTCACGAGGATCCTGCCGTCGGCGGAAGGCCCCGGCCTGCTGTTGCCCGGTATCGCCGTGGCGGCGGTGCTCTATGTCGTGAGTCAGAAGGGACGCCGTTGAACTGCTGCGAATACATCAGCGAAGTGGCCGCCTGCGCCGCCTGCGACGCGGTCAAGCAGGTCAAGCTCGGCGAACTGTCGAGCTTGGCGGACGTCGATTCCTACGTGAAGGACGCCGTCGCGAAGTTCATCGACAAGCAGGGGCCGTACATCGCGGAGAAGATGGCCGCCGTGATCCAGCCCGCCGCCGAAAAGGCCGTGAACATCGTGAAGCCCTCGGTCATGGAAGCGTTGAAGGAGTACACGCCCACGTTCGCGCTCATCACGGGCGCGGTGCTGGGCGGCGCGGTCCTTCTCGGCTCGTGGACCGCCGCGCGGTCCGCGAGGAAGGCGCTGAAGAGATGAGCGGACTCCGGATGCACGAGAACGGCACGCTGAGGCTCGATGGGCTCGGCGACTGGAAGTCCGCGCTCTCGATGATGATCGCCGAAGGCGAACTGAACAGGCTGCTCTCGGCCGTGTTCCAGCTCAACGATCAATTGCGCGGCCTCGTGGAATCGCGCAACGGCATCTACGACGGCTACGCGGTCGCGAAGAAGCTTTACGACGAGGCGGTCTCGAAGGCGGGCGGCGCGTTCGATTACGTCTTCGGTGCAACGGTCCCGAAACCCGAGGTGCTCCCGTCCCTGCAGTCGCTCGCCACCACGAAGATCGGCATCGAGCAGTTCGCGCGGCAGGTTTCGACGATCCTGCAGCTCGTGAAAGTCTTCAACTCCGTCGCCGTGACGCTGCAGGGCGCGGGCATGACGCAGGACTCCGACAACGTCAGCCTGACCGTGAATCAGGTGAACAAGTTCGTCTACGACACCGATAACAAGTTCGCGGGCGTGCCTGAGTATTCCGCGATGAAGTCGAAGATCATGTCCGCCGCGCTCGCGGAATGGAAGGCGTGGGGGATCTCCAGCGACGACACGTCGAATCCGTGGTGGTTCCAAGCATTCATCAAGGCCGCGCAGCGCGTCTGCCCCGTGGACGGCGACCAGTGGCCGCCGCCCGGGTTCGCGGGCACCGGCATGGGCGCGCTCACCGTGCTCGCGCAGGTGATCCTCTGGGTCGTTGGAATCATCGCGACGGCGGTCACGATCATGTATTCGATCTCGAAGCTGATCGCCGCGATGAACTCGAAGGCCGAGACCGCGAAGCAGCTGATCCTCGACCGGAACGCGCAGAAAGAGCAGCTCCGCGCGCAGATGGTCGCGGCTGGAAAGTCTCAGGCCGACATCAACGCCGCGATGGCGGCGTTCGACGCCGAGACCAAGAAGCAGGTCGCCGACATCCCCGAGAGCTCGATTGGCGGGACGCTGACCATGATCGCGGCGCTCGCGGCGGCGGCGTTCATCGTGCCGAGCCTGATCGGGGGGCGTCGATGAACCTCAATCTCACGCTCGCCCAGCGTCGCAAAGTTTCGAAGGCCATCGCGAAGCAGTACCGCGTCTGGAAACGGAGGCTCGGCCGTGAACCGAACATGGACGAACGCCGCCAGATCGTTGCGATTGGATTCGCGCAAGCAAAGATCGCGGCGAATCCCGGTATGGTCGACGCTCTCTGCGGCAACCCGCTGGTCGATCTTGCTCCGGTTGTCACGATGGGACCTGCTGGCGCGGTGCCGATGATGAATCCGTCGCTCGCCGCGTCGCTGACCGGCGCGGTGGCGGGATCGTTCGTTGCGAACGCGCTGTCGAATCCGGTTCAGGAAGGTCACCCGGGGTCCCGTCACGCGACGAAGTCTGGGTTTGTCTTCTTCGGCAACTTCGTTTCGGACGGCGCGAAGTACAAGTGGTTCCGCGAGGGGCTCGACTCGTTCGGGATCCGGCATTTCCACGAAGGCGGCCCGAATCTCGTCGACGTCTACGTCGCGGCCGACGGCTACGACCGGGCGATCACGATCCTTGAAACGTTGGAGGAAGGCCTCCGGAAGGAATATGCCTACGGGGAGAATCCGCAGAAGCTTCTCACGAAGGAGATTTTCGCGAAGCTCCCGCCGCTGCGCTCGCAGGAGCACGTTGCAGATCCCACGGTCTGGGTGAAGTTCTTCGCGCCGTGGACGAACTGGACGTGGTACGCGACGGAGTTTGATCCCGCCGAGGGACTTTTCTTCGGCCTCGTCATGGGGCACGAGACCGAGCTCGGGTACTTCAGCCTCGAAGAGCTCCAGAGCGTGCGCGGCCCCGGTGGCCTGCGGATCGAGCGAGACCAATACTGGCGTCCGACGCCGCTGTCGCAGGTTCGTAGCGGAGCGAAAAGGAACCCGCTGACCGAGATCGAGCACCGCAGGATCACGCATCAGGCGAAGTTCAAGCGCGCGGTCGCGCAGCAGTACGAGCGCACGGGAGATGAGCGGCGCGCCAATTACGAAATCGGAAAGGCGCATGGCTACGAAGAGATCGCCCACAACTACGGGATGCAGGGCGCGAATCCCGGGCGCGAAAACATCGGGGATCGCGGCGGAATCCACATCGAGTACTCGAATGTCAATCAGGCGTGGTTCCTGATGTGGAAGGAACAGGTGCTTCGCATCTTTAACGAGAAGGCG
>Ga0334722_10000446_pt1 | contig 61514 bp, 67 predicted proteins | sample C3_bottom_MG_FD_207210 | JGI IMG/M metagenome (GOLD analysis project Ga0334722, IMG submission 207210) | Sediment microbial communities from Yellowstone Lake, YNP, Wyoming, USA - C3_bottom | ecosystem: Environmental > Aquatic > Freshwater > Lake > Sediment | place: USA: Wyoming | collected... | reverse complement strand
TTCTGCTTATCCAGATATGCTAAAAAATACATCACAGGGTGCTACACCTGGGGAATGACCCTGAAAAAGGAACTGGGGAATGCAGCTGAAAAATGACACACGCAAATACCTTTAGGTAAATGGAAGTCAAGCTTCTCTCTACATGAGATGTACTTATAGCAAAAAGATGCAAGCGGTAATTCGTCTAAACGCCTCCTTTGTGTTCATGGTAATTGTTCCGAACTGCCAATCATACCGTGTTTCGGTCCTTGCATGATGCAGGACACTCATACTTTATCGGCCATGTAAGGAACACCCGGCCCAAGTGACATACTGTCAACCTGATGATTCCCTGAGGATCACAATTTGAGTGCGGTCATCTCAGGCCGGGGTTCACCGAACAACATATATTTATCTCGATGGATGCAATTAAGCAGCCTTTTTATACTGAGTTTCACAGGCGAAGAATCCTGCGGATCGAACGCCTGCGCCGACTTATACCAGCCGAAGAACTTTTCCAGAAAGTGACGAGCAACTGTCGTCATGGCTTTATTGCCGGGCATCTTCTCTATCTCTTTTTTGCGATAATAATACTCTCCGTAAAGACAGTGTCGGCGTACCAGAGGCAAAGCGATATTCCGGAGTATCTTTCTCATGATAAAGAAAAACTTTCTTTTAGTTCAATAAAAGAGAAGTAGGGGGCATGCGATTTAGACAACTTATTAAAGGATGACGAATCGGAAAGCGAGTTCTAATCAGGCGCATAAGCCGTCAAGCGGCTTAGCTTAGCGTTCTCCTACACGGTATTGACATCGGTATAACTATCTGTCATACTTTACCATGAAAACAGCTATATCCATTCCGGACACACTTTTCGATGAACTCCAGGAAACAGCCAGGAAGCAGCATCGTTCCCGGAGCGAGCTTTTTACCATAGCGGTCAGGGAATATCTGGATCGAATAAAGTCCCAAAGTCTTTTAGCATCTCTGAATGAAGTATACTCGGAACCGGAAGAGTCTCAGGATACTGCCCTGCGACAAAAGAGCAAGAAATACTATTCCAGAAAACTGTCAACAGGGCCATACTGATTTGGAAATCAGACAGGGCGATATTTTCTGGGTTGATTTGGGCATACCGCAGGGCTCGGGACTCGGTTATAAGCACCCTCACGTGATAGTTCAAAACAATATATTTAATCTAAGCAGAATCAATACGGTTGTTGTTTGTGCTTTAACGTCGAATCTCAAATTGTCAAACGCGCCTGGCAACGTCCTCCTCAAAAAAGGAGAAGGCGGTCTGAAAAAAGACAGCGTTATCAATATATCGCAGATAATTACTGTTGACAAGGCCGACCTTGCTGAAAAGATCGGCAGGCTTTCATCTGCAAGGATCAGACAAATAGCAGACGGGATCAGGCTTCTGACAGAGCCGCGGGAACTTTAATAAACAATGTAAGCAGGAAGATAGGGTGACACGCTGCCAACAGCAGTAGGCTTTAGCAGGCTCTCTCAGTAATTCTTCTTCAGTTCGGTCAGGACCTGTTTTGCAACATTCTTGAGCGTCTCGAAAACGCCCGGCCCCGTCACTGCAACGGCCTCGAAGGACGGCAGACCGTTTGGGTTGAGGAGTTTGTCCATGCTGTCCAGGGGGGCAACACTCGGCAGGTCCCTTTTGTTGTATTGGATGGTGAACGGCAGCTTGTCGAGATCATATCCCTGCTCGCTGAGGTTTATCCTTAGGTCGTCGAGGCTCTCCATGTTGGCCTCCATCCTCTCGATCTGGCTGTCGGCCACAAATACCACCCCGTCGACGCCTTTGAGTATGAGCTTTCTGCTGGCTGCATAAAACACCTGTCCGGGAACCGTATAGAGATGGAACCTTACCTTGAACCCCTTTATATCCCCGAGCGCAAGCGGAAGGAAGTCGAAAAAGAGCGTCCTCTCGGTCTCGGTCGCAAGGGATATAAGTTTTCCCTTCTGGTCGGGGTTCGTCTTTTTGTAGACATACTGAAGATTTGTCGTCTTCCCGCAGAGCCCGGGGCCGTAGTAGACGATCTTGCAGTTTATTTCACGTGAGGAATAATTGATAAAGGACACTCTGTCTGTACCTACCTGAAAAGATTGTCTATGTCTTCGTCGCTGATTTCGGCAAAGGGAGATTCGTCGAGTTTGCCCTCGACTTTTTCTTTTTCGGTCTTGCCGGCGAGCTCGGCGAAAATGGCTACCAGGGCGTCAGTGGCTTTTTTGACGCGCAGCCGGACCAGCCCGAGTGAAGACCTTTTGTCGAATATTACAACCAGGATGACCCTCTGCCCGATAAGGGAGATATGGATATTGTCCTTTTCTCCCTCATGGAACAGGATATTGAATTCCCTTTCTCCGAGGAGTCGGGCTATACCGCCTGTTGCCGCAATATTACCGGCGGTAAGTGAGGCAAGAGAGGTCGTATCCACGTCGTGTGTGTCTCCGGCCGACGCGATAAGCTGGCCGTTTTTGTCGACGAGGAATACGACCTTCGAGTTTGTCTGAACGTACAATTTCTGGAGTTCTTCGCCTATCTTCTCGAACTCCTCTTCATACATTATGAGATCGGAACCGTTCATGTCACTTAGAAAATATCATAAATAACAGCACTTTAGCAACCGCATTCAGCAGCCTTCTGCAGTTTTGCCCACTCGGCGTCAACTTCCTCCTGTATTCTTGCGAGCAAACCCTCGTTGCCCGGCTCAAAAACATGCTTGAACCTTCCCTGCGGTTTCATGAAGTCGGCGACGGGTATCTTCTCTTTGGGCGTGGATGTAATTTTGGTCACGCCGTTTTCGATTTCATACAACGGCCAGTAACAGGAATTGACCGCGAGTTTGCTGAGGGTTATGGCGTCGTTCGTCTTTGAGCGCCAGCCGCGGTTGCAGGGCGCGAGGACGTTCATGAACTTCGGTCCCTCGTATGAGTGGCACTTCTGCACCTTCTTCATCAGGTCCATCCAGTTTGAAGGCGAGGCCTGCGCGGCATAAGGGATATTGTGAGCCGCCATTATCTTCGTAAGGTTCTTTCTTGCGCGCAGCTTTCCGGGGACTACATCGCCGGCAGGGCATGTGGTTGTGTCCGCTCCCAGCGGCGTTGCGCTCGATCTCTGTATTCCGGTGTTCATGTAAGCCCCGTTGTCGTAGCAGACGTAGAGCATGTCATGGCCGCGCTCCATTGCGCCGGAAAGGCTCTGGAAACCGATGTCATAGGTGCCGCCGTCTCCGCCGAACGCTATGAACTTCACGTCCTTGTCTATCTTGCCCTGTTTCTTCAGGGACCTGTACATGGTTTCAACTCCCGACAGCGTTGCCGCCGCATTCTCGAATGCGGTGTGTATCCAAGGCACTCTCCATGCTGTAAATTCGGAGATGCAGGTCGATACCTCTAGGCATCCTGTAGCGTTTGCAATAACAACCGGATATTCGGTGGCGAGGAGCACCATCTTGACCACAATGGGCGCGCCGCAGCCCGAACACATCCTGTGACCGTGCGTCAGCCGGTCTTCTTTTTTCGACAGTTCTTTTAATGTAAGCGGTGTAGCCATTGTTATTCCCTCACTCCTATATATTCTTTTACATTTTTGATCTCTGCCCCGTTTGCTATCTCATTGAGTTCGTTCAGCACAAGCTCGGCATGTGAAGGCAGATAGTCCCTTCCTCCGAGTCCGTATACCTTGCTGATAAGCGCGGGCCTGGTTTTAAGGTGATACAGGGCGGAAGCTACCTCCATGAAAAGCGGGGCGTGACCGCCGTAGGAATCGCACCTGTCCATAACGCAGACAGCCTTGGTGTTTTTGAGCGCCTCGGCCATTTCAGTATACGGGAACGGCCTGAACATCCTGGGTTTAAGCAACCCGGCCTTTATCCCCTTCGTCCTGAAGGCATCGATGACGTCTTTCGATGTCCCGGCCGCGGAGTTCAGGATCACGAGGGCAATGTCCGCATCTTCCAGCCTGTATGATTCAAACAGGCCGTATTTCCTGCCGCTGAGTTTCTCGAACTCCTTTGCGACTTCGAGGGCCACTGCGTTTACCTTCGTCATTACCTCGTGCTGCGCACGTTTGTACTCATGATAGAGGTCCGTGAGGATCAACGGTCCGTAGCTCTTGGGATTGTCAAGGTCGAGAAGCGGCTGGAAGTTTTTGAATTCTCCGACAAAGTCTGCGACTTCCGCATCTTCCAGATATTCCATCCTCTCGATAGAGTGGCTGATAATAAATCCGTCCATGCATACCATGACCGGCAGCCTTATGTCCATGTGTTCGCCTATCCTGAAGGCCTGGATCGTGTTGTCGTATGCCTCCTGGCCGTTTTCGGACCATATCTGTATCCAGCCGGTGTCCCTTGCCCCCATGGCGTCAGAATGATCGCCGTGTATGTTGAGCGGGGCGGACAGCGCCCTGTTGACGACAGGCATTATGATCGGCAGTCTGTCGCCTGAAGCGATATGCAGCATCTCCCACATAAGCGCGAGCCCCTGTGAGGATGTGGCTGTGATGACCCTGCCGCCCGCAGCGGCAGCGCCTATACATGCGCTCATCGAGCTGTGCTCGCTCTCAACGAGGATTGACTCGGTCTTAACCTTGCCGTTCGAAATAAAGGAGGCATATCTCTGCATCATGTCCGTCTGTGGCGTAATCGGATATATACCGCACACATCAGGGTTTACCTGCCGGAGCGCGTTAGCGCATGCCTCATTTCCGGTGACCGCAACAACCTTTGCCATCTATTTGCCCTCCTCAATCATTTCGATCGCCTTTTTGCCTTTTTTCCCGGGGCATTCAAGCGCGCAGATTCCGCAGCCTTTGCAGTAGTCGTAATCGAACTCCGCCCTCTTGCCGTCTTTTACCTTGACGGCCATGTCAGGACAGTATATCCAGCAGAAGAGGCATTGAATACAGTTTTCTTCTATCCACACAGGTCTGAAGGCCCTCCAGGAGCCTGTCTTGAACTTAACCGCTGAGCCTGCTTCGAGGCATATTGAACCCGGCGGCAGGTCTCTCCATCCTTTTTGTTTCATCCTTCTTTAACCTCCTCATAACCTCTCCTGGTAGCTTCGAGGTTGCCGTCTATGATTTTTTGCGAGAATTTCTTGCCGAAACTCTTCTTTACATCCTCAAGAAGATGTTCAATGGTTATCAGTCCGGTAATCTTGCAGACCGCTCCCAGCATGGTTGCGTTGGGCATTGCCCTGCCGAAACATTCTATTGAAATGCGGGTCGCATCCACGGAATAAACCTTCTGGCCTGCGGGCGCCTTCAGCTTTTCCCTGACCTCTTTCGGGTCTTTGGAAGTATTGACAAGGAAAATGCTGTTTTCCTTGGTCCCTTCAGCGACATTGATGCTGTCAAGCAGCGTAGCGTCCGCTATAGCGACAATATCGGGTTCGAGCACAGGGCAGTGCATCCTCAATTCATGAGAACTAACCCTGTTGTAAGCCCGAAGCGGCGCGCCGGCCCTCTCAGGTCCGTACTCGGGAAAGGCCTGTACGTGCCTGCCTCCGCTCAGACATGCGTCTGCAAGGACCTTTGCGGCTGTTACCGTGCCCTGACCGCCTCTGCCGTGCCATCTGATTTCAGTTGTTTCAGCCATGTAGTGTTCCTCCGGAATTAAAATTGGATATTAATATTAGAGTATTTTAGCCTTATTTTTCAATAAGCTTATGGATCTATTGAAAAATTAAATGGATTTGACTAAATCGGACCGCTCGTTTTATATTCTAAATCACCATGGTACAGAGCATGACAGGATTCGGATACGCTGAAAAAGAGGGTTGCAGGGTCGAGGTAAGATCCGTCAACCACAAGTTTCTCGACGTCCACATGAGGGCGCCTTCTGCTTTCTACCAGCTTGAGATACCATTCAGGAGCATACTGAAAGAGCATTTTTCCAGAGGGAAATTTGATATTACCCTTACGGTTCAGGAGCATGCCGCCGCTGCGTTGAACATAAACACCGAGGTCGTCGGCAAGATATGCGGGGCGTTCAGGGAGCTGCAAAAAGATCTGGGAATAAAAGGGGACATCGATATAAATACCCTTGTGGGGCTTCACGACATGTTCATTGAGACAAACAGGAACTATGATCTTGAGGATATAACCACCCTGTTCAGGACGGCGCTGGCAGGTCTGAAAGAGATGAGGACGAGAGAGGGGAATGCCCTTTCATCGGAGATTGGGCGCATTGTCGATTCACTCGAACTGATGAACGGCAAGGTCTCAGGTCTTAGCGACGCCATGATTTCCGGTACCCAGACAAAGTTCCATGAACGGCTGAAGACGCTTATGGAAGGAACTGAAATTGATGCCGGACGCATACTGCAGGAGGCCTCGGTCATTGCCGCCAGACTCGACATATCTGAAGAGACAACAAGGATTGTAAGCCATATAAACCAGTTCAGGCAGACGCTGAAAAGCGGAGGTATAATGGGAAGAAAGCTGGATTTCCTTCTGCAGGAGCTCAACAGGGAAGTGAACACCATAGCCTCCAAGTCCGGAGACTACGAGGTGTCGAGCCTGAGCGTCGATATGAAGACCGAGATCGAGAAGATCCGGGAGCAGGTCCAGAACATACAGTGAGTTTTGAAACAGCGCAGGTAGATAGTCTGAAGGTTTTTAGCCTGACGATTATTTAGGTAGATAGTCCGGAATAACGGTACGAAATAAAAGAAGGCTTAGGATTTGTCTTTGACTTGGTCCTGACAGACTTATAGTCTAAACAACCTGAGTCGTTTATGAGGTTATCATGAAAAAAAGCGATATAAGTCCGGTCCTCGTGAACATAGGGTTTGGAAATGTTGTCGCGGCCGCAAAGGTGGTTGCCATAGTGACCCCGGGTTCGGCCCCAATCAAAAGGATGCGTGAAGAGGCCAAAAGCGGCGGCAAACTTGTCGATGCGACCCAGGGCAGGAGGACGCGTTCCATCATCATAACCGACAGCAATCATATCATTCTCTCTGCATTGCAGGCGGAGACCATTACACAAAGATTTCTCGAAGGGAAGGGCGGCCTTGCAGAACAGGAATAAAGGCTGCATGTTTATAATCTCCGCGCCCTCGGGCGCGGGGAAGACCACCCTCTGCAAAAAGATGATGGAGGCCGACGGCAACATCAGACCCTCTGTGTCGTATACGTCGCGCCTGCCCAGGACGGGAGAGACGGCCGACGTCGACTATACGTTTATAGGCAGCGAGGAGTTCAGGGAAATGGTCCGCGAAAACAAGTTCATAGAGTGGGCCGAGGTGCACGGCAATCTTTACGGCACATCCAGGCAGAGACTGGCGGACATCATGGACGCAGGCTACGATGTGATGCTGGATATAGACACACAGGGCGCGGATCAGATAAGGTCTTCTTTTGACAGCGGGATCTTTATCTTCATCATGCCCCCTTCAATGGCGGTGCTGCGGGAAAGGCTTGAAAGCCGGGGGACGAATACGCAGGAAGATATGGAAAGGCGGCTGAAGAGGGCCGGAGACGAAATGCGGGACTATCGCAAGTATGATTATGTTATAGTTAATGACGTCCTTGAGGAGTCCGTCGGGAAGCTCGAGGCTGTCTTTACGGCTGAAAGACTGAGAAGCCGGAGGATCAGCCCGGACTGGCTCAGGGAAAAATATTTATTGTAGGAGGAAGAATTATGGATATCATATCCCTGCCTGTTGAATACGATCACGAAAAGATCGACGGCAAATACAGAATGGTGGCGATAGCCGCCCAGAGGGCAAAGGACCTTTCAATGGGGGCCAAGCCGAAGATACAGACGAAATTCAGAAAAGTCACATCCATTGCCATAGAAGAAGCGGCTACCGGTAACCTTGAATTTGTTGTCGGTGAAGAGGCTGTCATCGCAAGGGAAGAGGCAAGCAAGTTTGACTACAGGAAGCACCTCGAGGAAAGCAGGAAGATATCTGCCGGCGAGGACCTCTCCGAACTGGAAAAAGACCTGAAGGTCTATCTGCACGAACGGGAGACCCTGGACAAGAAGGCGTTTGACGAACTCTTCAGCGAGAAGAAAGAAGAGGACACGGAAGCTGAAGGCGCTGAAGAGTAGGACGATCCTGCTGGGAGTTTCCGGCGGGATTGCGGCCTATAAATCGGTCGAGCTTGTTAGAAGATTAAAGGATGAAGGCGCCTCGGTCGTTGTCGTGATGACCGGGGCTGCCGCAAAGTTTGTAACCCCCCTGGCCTTGGAAGTCGCTTCCCAGGGCAAAGTATACACCTCTCTTTTCGATGACCCCATGGCGCATATCAGGCTGCCTTCAGAGGCCGACCTCATGATCGTTGCGCCTGCAACAGCCGATATCATCTCCAAGTTCGCAGGCGGAGTTGCCGACGACCTTTTGTCTACCTGTTTCCTCTCGTATCGCGGCAAGGTAATCCTGGCCCCTTCCATGAACTGGAGAATGTATGAAAATATTTTTTTCAGGGAGAATCTGGGAAGACTCATTGCCTCGGGTTATGTCATACAGACCGGCCCTGAAAAGGGAGACCTGGCCTGCGGCGAAGAGGGCATAGGACGCATGTCGGAAGTGCGCGAGATCGTGGATGCGGCCCGGTCCGCCTTATCAAAAAAGGACCTTTCCGGAGAAAAGATAGTTGTCACCGCCGGACCTACAAGGGAGTATCTCGACCCTGTCAGGTTCATATCCAACAGGTCTTCCGGCAAGATGGGATTTGCCGTTGCAAGGATCGCAAGGGACAGGGGCGCGGATGTCACCCTTATCAGCGGACCGGCTGCACAGGCCCGGCCCGGAGGACTGAAGTTTATCGGCGTGGAGACCTCAGGAGAAATGCTTGAAGCGGTAAGCGCCGAAACGCAGGATGCATCAATCCTGGTAATGGCCGCTGCTGTTGCGGATTATTCGCCGGCTGAAAGGTCGGCACTTAAGGTGGAAAAGGGCAAAGAAATGTCTTTGACACTGCGCAGCACTCCCGACATTATATCCGCAATATCGGGAAGGGAAAAAAGACCTTTCATTGTAGGGTTCGCTGCCGAGACCGGGCCGAATGTAGAACGGGCCGCCACCAAGATGAAGCTCAAAAAGATGGACATGATAGTGTTTAATGATGTGACGGAACCCGGGGCCGGTTTTGACGTTGACACTAACAAGGTCGTGATTATCGACCGGGAGCAGAGGACAGCGGTGGAGTTGATGGACAAAGAGTCTGTCGCAGCAGCAATTTTCGACAGAGTCACGGCTTTAAGGTCAGGGACTAAAGCTTGACTTTATCCCCCTAATCTGATAAAAAATTGGCAAGATATGGCTGCCGGCGAAATTGATAAATTAAAAGAAAAGGTTGAAAAGGACCCCAATTCCAAACTCTTTGTGCCTCTGGCAGAGGAGTACAGGAAGGAAGGGATGCTTGATGAGGCGATCACTGTGCTTCTGAAGGGCATAGAAAGACAGCCTTCATACATGAGCGCCCGGGTGTCCCTCGGCAAGATGTATATGGAAAAGGGGATGCCGACTGAGGCCAGGGCCGAGTTTGAAAGCGTTATAAAGTCAATCCCGGACAATCTGTATGCGCACAAAAAACTTGCGGAAATATACAGAGACAGCGGCGACAGGGAAACAGCGGTCAGGGAATACAGGACCATTTTAAAGCTCAACTCGATGGATGAAGATGCGCTTGAAAACCTGCGCCGGATTGAAGCTGCAGGGTCTCAGGCTTCCGGGCAGGCCGTGACGCCGGAGGCAGTACCTCACAAGGACCTTGAGTTTGAGGCGGTTCCTGAGGCTGCAGACGAGCTCCCGGATTCCGATGAAACGGAACACGTGAAATTTTCGGCTGCCGGGGCAATAGACGAGTCTGCCGGTTCTAGCGCTGAACTGGATATGTTCAAGGACGCGCTGTTTGGAGGAAAATCGGCCGGAGACGCAGGTAGTGATGCCGGTAGTGAGGAAGGCTTATTTGAGGCTTCCGGTCTGCCTGAGGGCGGACTCCAGGAGCTGAATGAGAAAGTTGCCGCTGAGGCGATTACTGAGCTGCCTGAAGCCGAAGAACTGGAACTGGTTGAGGAACTGCCGGAAGTTGAGGGGTTGCCTGAAATTGAAGAGTTGAATGACGCTTATATTGCTGAAGCAGAGCCGGAGACTGCCGAGGCGCAGGCCATAGAGGAGATACCTTTTGACGACGCGGATTTTCTTGCGGACTTTGAGACCGCGGCTGTTTCGGCTGAAACCGGTTTAAATCAAACTGCGGCTCTGAGTGGACCGGCTGCGATGCAGCCCGAAAAGTTTCCTGAAGATGCAGAGTTTGCGGAAGATGAGGCATTCGAGGTAGTTGAGGATTTGCCGGAAGTTGAAGAGTTGAATGAGGCTTATGTAGTTGAAGCAGAACCGGAAATTTCTGAAGCGCAGACCTCAGAGGAGATACCTTTTGACGAGGCGGATTTTCTTGCGGACTTTGAGGCCGAGGCTGCTTCGGCTGAAACCGGTTTAAATGAGGCAGCTGTCCTGAATGAAATGTCCAATGTGAATGAAACGAACGCTTTTGGCGAACCGGCTGCGATGCAGCCTGAAGAGTTTCCTGAAGTTGAAGAGTTCGCGGATGCTGAAGAGTTTGAGATGGGTGAGGAGTTGCCCAAAGGTGAGGAACTGAATGAGGCGTTTATCGCTGAAGCAGAGCCTGCCATTATAAAAACAGAAACTGCCGGAGGCGCGCGGAGTATGGAAGATGCGGACAGACTGGTTTCCCAGGGTAATTATGCCGGGGCCATGAGAATGTACCACAGGGTACTTTCGTCTTCACCCGGCAACAACATGGTCCTGCAGCGGATTGAAGAACTGAGGTCTTTGCTGAAAATGCTCGGCAAGGACAAAGATGCCCTGATCGAGAGTCTGGGTTCATTCCAGCAGGGCATAATAAAGAGGCGAGATGAGTTTTACGGCAGCGCTTAAAGAAACAGTGGAAAAGGTGGACGGCGCGGTGTCCGCAATGATAATCGCCTCCGACGGCATACCGGTCGAGGAGTATGTATCGGAGAGGCTTATAGACCTTGCCGGTCTTGGCGCCGAGGCATCCGCCATGATAAGGGACATCAGTCTCGCGGCCGAAAACCTCGGTCTTGGCGAGGCCAGGGAGTTTTCGATTATTTCCGACAGGTGCGGAATAATAATGAGGAAGATAAACGAAGAGTATTATCTGGCCCTTGTTATAAAGCCGGACGGCAATTACGGCAAGGGGCGTTTTGTGCTTAAGTCCGCCGTCCCCAGGATAGAGGGCGAATTTTAGACTGTTCGGCCCGACGGACCGAACTTTAATGTTCCGCTAAAAAAAGACATCGACTATTTATGAAAATTCTTGTTATACACGGACCTAATCTGAACCTCCTGGGCAGGAGGGAGACAAACGTTTACGGCAGCGCCACACTGGACGACGTCAACGGCCGGATCAAAGCGCTTTGCGCAGAACTGGGCCTTCAAGTTGAAATTTTTCAGTCCAACAGCGAAGGCGCTATTGTGGACGCCATACAGATGCTGGAGTACGACGCAATGATCATAAACCCCGCTGCCTATACCCATACAAGCGTGGCCATACGCGACGCTATCTCGGCGGTTTCAAAACCTGCCATAGAAGTGCATATATCGAATATTTACAGAAGGGAAGAGTTCAGGAAAAACTCGTTCATATCAGGTGTGGCTGCGGGTCAGATATGCGGCCTGGGTATTGAGGGTTATCTTCTCGCTGTCAGGGCCGCCCAGAAACTCCTTCTTTCATGAACCGCACGGCTGTTATAAGAGACGCCCTGTTAAAGAAGGGCGTCGACGGTGTCGTTATTTCCGATCTTGGCAATGTGAGGTATCTTTCCGGGTTCACGGGTTCTTCAGGCTGTATCATTCTGGCCGGCCGCGAGAAGGTGTTTATTACCGATTTTCGCTATCAGGAGCAGGCCCATTTGGAAACCCGGGGTTTCGACATATTGATCGAAAAGGGAGACAGGGCCGAACTTGTAATCGGGAAGGCGAAAGCACTCGGCATCAGTGTGCTGGGATTTGAATCGACCGTATCCTATGCCTTTTACCGGTCGCTTCTCAGGAAGGGCCTGAAGGTAAAGGCTGTAAGCAATATAGTCGAAGAGGTGCGCAGGATAAAGGACGGGCTTGAGCTTAAGCATATAAAAATTGCGGTGGAAAGGGCTGAGAAGGCATTTGAGGCGATAAGACCTTGCCTGAAGATCGGCGCTTCCGAAAGAAGGATTGCCGCGCTGCTTGAAGAAAATCTTATAAATATCGGCTGTAACAAGCTGCCTTTTGATATAATAGTGGCCTCAGGCCGGAACTCGGCCATGCCTCATGCCCGGCCGACCGACAACAGGATCAAGGCGGGCGATTTTCTCGTCATCGATTGGGGCGGAGAATCAGGCGGTTATTTTTCGGATATGACCAGGACCTTTTTGGCGGCCGGAAGAAATATCTCTGAAAAAAAGAAGATTTATGAAACTGTGCTGACGGCAAATCTCAAGGCTATCAGTACGGCGGCCGAAGGCGTACACGCCAGGGAAATCGACAGGGCCGCAAGGGATGTAATAAAAAACGCCGGATATGGCGAGTTCTTCGGCCACGGCACGGGCCACGGCATCGGTCTCGAAGTGCATGAACTGCCTCGGATTTCAATGTCCGGCAGGGAGATAGTCAGAAAGGGCATGGTTTTTTCGATAGAACCCGGCATTTATGTGCCCGGTCTCGGAGGCGTTCGGATAGAAGATATGGTTGTTGCCGCGAAAAAAGGATGTACGGTGCTTACCGGAATCCCGAAGAAACTCGAAATAATACATTAAGAAAGAAGCGAGATGAAAATGATTTCAGGAGGAATAAATGATAATTTCAACAAGTGATTTCAGAAAAGGGGCGAAGCTTGAATATAAGGGCGACCCTTATGAAATAATCGAGTTTCAGCATGTGAAGATGGGCAGGGGCGGCGCCATTGTAAAGACCAAGATGAAGAACATGAAATCCGGCGGTGTGATAGAGGAAACCATCCGTTCAGGTGAAAAATTTTCCACGCCGGAGCTTGAGGAAAGGAAGATGCAGTACCTGTACGCGCAGGACGGTCTTTATTATTTTATGGACCAGGAGACCTACGAGCAGACACCTCTGAGTTCGGAGCAGCTCGGCGACGCCAAACTCTTCCTCAAGGAAAATATCGAGGTCAAGATACTTAATTACCAGGGCAAGCCTTTGAACGTGGAACTCCCTACCTTCATCGAACTGGTGATCGCCAAGACCGACCCCGGATATAAGGGCGATACGGCATCAGGCGGAGGCAAGCCTGCAACGCTTGAAACAGGGGCTGTTGTCAGGGTGCCGTTCCATATCAACGAAGGAGACACCATCAAGGTGGACACGAGGACGTCTGAATACATAGAAAGGGTAAAATAATGGAACTTGATGACCTTAAGAGTCTTATCGAACTTCTCAGGGAAACCGATATCACGGAACTGCAGGTAGAGAAAGACGGCACGAAGGTAAAGATCAGGAGAGAAAAGTTTTTCCAGTCCATAGAACTACCGCTTCAGAAACCCACGGTCCAGGACCAGGAAGCAGCTTTGAAACAGGTTGAAGAAGAGACTCAGAGGACGATAACTGTCACCTCTCCCATAGTAGGGACGTTTTACAGGTCGCCCACTCCTGAAGCTCCGTCTTTTGTTGAAAACGGGATGAAGATAAAAAAAGGACAGGTGCTCTGCATAATCGAAGCGATGAAACTCATGAACGAAATAGAGAGCGAAGTCGACGGTGTTGTCGTCAAGGCGCTGGTTGAAAACGGGCAGCCTGTCGAATATGGAGAGCCCCTCTTCATCATAGAACCGCTATGAAATTGTTCAGAAAGATACTGGTTGCAAACCGCGGCGAGATAGCGGTAAGGATAATAAGGGCGTGCAAGGAGCTGGGCATAAAGACGGTTGCGGTCTATTCCGACGTGGACAGGGAATCGCTCCATACGAAACTGGCCGACGAGTCGGTCTGCATAGGGCCGGCAAGTTCAGCCCAGAGCTACAACAACATTCCGAGCATTCTTACAGCGGCTGAAATAACCGATTCCGAGGCTATCCATCCGGGATACGGGTTTTTATCTGAAAACGCCCAGTTTGCAGAGACCTGCGCAGGGTCGGGGATTGTTTTTATAGGCCCCATGGCCGAAAGCATAAGGCTCGGCGGAGACAAGGCCAAGGCCAGACAGGTGATGAAGCGCCGCGGCGTGCCTGTAGTGCCCGGCAGCGACGGACCTGTGGCGTCCGAAGAGACAGCCCTTAAGACAGCCAAAAGGATAGGCTTCCCGGTCATAGTAAAGGCCTCTGCGGGCGGCGGAGGCAGGGGCATGCGCGTAGTGAACAATGAAGAGGAGTTTGAAAAACTGTACTTCATGGCGCAGAGAGAGGCGCTGACCGCCTTTGGCAACGGAGAGCTTTACGTAGAAAAATATATAACCGAGATGAGGCACATAGAATTTCAGATCCTCGCCGACGCAAAGGGCAACATCCTCCATCTGGGCGAGCGTGATTGCTCGATCCAGAGGAGGCACCAGAAGCTGATAGAGGAATCGCCGTCGCCTGTTGCTACTGAAAAGTTCAGGAAGAAGATCGGAGAATATGCGATCAAGGCTGCGCGGGCGGTCAAGTACAGAAATGCGGGAACCATTGAGTTTATATTGGACCCTGAGGGCAACATATATTTCATGGAGATGAACACGCGTCTCCAGGTGGAGCATCCGGTGACCGAGTTTGTGAGCGGCATTGATATAGTCAAGGAACAGATAAAAATAGCCGCGGGCCTGCCCCTTGAATACAGGCAGACGCAGATAAAGCTTTCCGGGCATGCGATAGAATGCAGGATAAACGCCGAAGACCCTGAAAGGTTTATACCCTGCCCGGGCAAGATAACCTTTATGTCTCTTCCCGGCGGCCCCGGGGTGAGGGTGGACACCGCGGCCTATAACGGCTGCGTAATCCCGTCCCATTACGATTCACTTGTGGCAAAGCTGATAGTGCACGGCAGGGACAGGACAGAGGCGATAATGAGGATGAGGAGGGCGCTCGATGAGTTTGTAATCGAAGGCATAAAGACGACCATCCCCTTCCACAAAAAGGTCCTGAACGATCCCGATTTTGTCGCCGGAAATATCAACACCGGTTTTGTCGAGAGACTGGGAACCGCTGCGCAGCCTGTCCAGAAATAGCGCCCGGACTTCAGCGCTCCGGTTTAGGCAGGAGACAGGAAGAATAAGGCCCCTCGCTGGCAAAGAGGGGTGAGGGGAGATTCCCGGTTGATTGGAGATTTTACGGTTGATGTAAATTCACTCATGAGACCCCTGATAGTATGAAAATAACGCCGATTATAGTAGGTCAGCTCGAAGTGAACTGTTACGTTGTTTACGATGAGGTTTCGCTGAAGGCTGTGGTAATAGACCCCGGCGACGAGTTCGAAAAAATATCCTCGGTCATCGACAACTACGGACTCTCCCCTGAATATATTATCTTTACCCACGCGCATTACGATCATGTCTGCGCAACCAGGGAACTGAAAGACAAATATGGTGTTCGCATTGTCATGCACAAGGACGAGAAGTCCGTATGCGAGATGACGAAAAACCAGTGCGTGATATGGGGGTATGAAGCTGATGACTTTCCTCTTGTTGACCTTGAGGTAAGCGACGGCGACAGGATTTCAGCCGCCGGCACGAGTTTCGGCATACTGCATACGCCCGGACATACGCCCGGAGGCATCTGCATCTATGTCGAAAACACCGTGTTTACCGGCGACACCCTGTTCAGGGACTCTGTCGGAAGGACCGACCTGCCCGGCGGCAATACGGAGAAACTGATCCTGTCGCTCAACCGGCTGATGCAACTTCCTGCGGACACGAGGGTGCTGTGCGGGCACGGCGATGAAACGACCGTTGGACGTGAATCGCGCGTAAACCCCTTCATCAATTCAAAATTCAAACTTAAATTTTTTTCGTAAGCCGCCAGATTACTATATCCCGCCTTATTTCCGTTTCCATTCAATAAAGATTTACTCTCCAGTTGCATAAATAACTGCAAACAGGCGGTGCGGGCAGAACGAAAGCCTTTTACAGCGATACCTCTAAGGCCTCGGAAGCCACATTTGATATGTAAAGCAGGAACTCACTTTCAGTGCAGTTCTGATACCCAAGGTCAGGCCCCGTCAAATATTATCGCCCGAACTTAATTTCACTCAAAGGCCTTGAGGGCTGTTTGCGCCGCCTATTTTGTAACCTTAAGGTTTATTTTGAGATTTACAGTTATGCCGCATGTGATAAAATATTCGGAATCAAACCGGACGGAGGTTTTAATGGTTACGACTTTTGCAAACGCATCCGACTGCTGGAAGGCGATACTGTCCGATGTATCGAAAAACAGAGGGCTGCTTTCGGAGATAAAAAAATTCGCCCTCGAAAATATGTCTCCTGCGGACGTGGTGTTCGGGACCTCGGGATGGAGGGGCGAGATAGGGACGGATTATACCTTCAACAACGTCCGCATAGTCGCCTCTGCGATCATCGAAATGTTCGGGAGCGGCGACAGCGCGGTCATGAAGGCCTTGGGCGTTTCCGGCTTTGAAGAAATAAAGGAGCGCGGGATAATCGTAGGGCACGACAACAGGTTCCTGGGACCCGAATTTGCGGCCGAGGTAATGGGGCTTTTCAGGAAGGCCGGGATACGCACCTGGTATGTGGGTGAGGCGCCGACGCCGGAGTTTTCGACCAGTATAGAAATGCTGCATGCCGCATGCTCCGTAAACCTGACGCCTTCCCACAATCCCGCAAACTATGCGGGTTTTAAATTCAATCCCGCGGATGGCGGACCCGCCGGTTCCGAAATAACTTCCATGATCGAAGATATCGCGAACAGGATGATGAAAGACAAAGTTGTAATAAAACCGGAGCAGCCGGCAGGCTTTGAAAAGCTCGATCCAGGACCTCTTTACCTGGAATACCTGAAACAGAGAAAGACGATTGACCTCGACAGGATTCTGGATTTTCTCGGCAAGGCGGACTGTTTTATATGCATAGACAATGTCCACGGCGCTACAAGGGGCCGCCTGCAGCGGTTGCTCGGAGACAGAAAAAATGTGAGATATCTCAGGACAGGTGATGATTTCCTGTTCGGCGGCCTTGCGCCTGAGCCCTCGGAGAAAAATATGGCCGGCGTTGAGAAGGCCTTGCAGGAAAGCAGGGCAGGGCTTAAACTCGGCGTGATAATGGACCCGGACGGCGACAGGATAAGGTTTGCGGACGGTTCCGTCCAGATACCCATGAACTATTTCGGCGCGATGGCGCTGCATTTTCTGCATGTGCACAAAGGGATTCGGGGGGTTGTCGCAAAGTCTGTGGGCACAAGCAATCTGGTCAACGCGATAGCGGGCAAACTCGGAATCCCGGTAAGGGAGACAAAGGTCGGGTTCAAGAATTTCAGGCCGTATATGCTTCCGGATTCCGCTGAAAGGGCGATAGTGGTTTTCGAGGAATCCGACGGCATCTCGGGCTTTAATCATACCCTTGAAAAAGACGCGGTCTTCGGCCTGCTCACGGCCATTGAGATGATGGCGGTTACAGGCCTTAACATCAGTGAATATCTCAAACAGATCATGGATGAATTCGGCTCCTACTATCCCGATCGTTCCGGTATCGCGGTTGACCGTTCGCTTGTCGGCGAACCCCTTATCAGGAAGCTGTCGGTGATACAACGAAGATATGGGAAAGGCGCAGCGCTCGATATCGGCGGGCACAAAAGGACGGTAGTTGACGTGATAACGGTTGACGGTACGAAACTGGTCTTTGACGACGGCTCATGGCTTATGATCAGACCCTCGGGCACTGAACCCAAGGTGAGGTTTTATATAGAGGCGAGGACCGAGGAAGGCAAGAAGGCGGTTTTCGAGACCGCCGAACGCATGACAAAAGAGGCCCTGGCGTAAGAACTTTTATTTGTAGTCACCGGCATTAATGCCTTCAAGGTCTTTTAATTTCGACATGATCTGATCGGATGCCCTGATGAAATTCTCAGAAGCCGGTTGCATGACAACAAGGAAGTCAGGAATTTCATCTCGTCATAAGCAAGGTGTCGCTGCAAAAAACCTTTCAGTCATCAATGCCGGTAACGAAAAAATAGTGTTCGAGAAAAGGCTATTGTGTGATTATCGGGCTGGCATTGGGGTTCATCGGGTTCATTCTCGACGCCAATGAAAACAGATAGGGATAGTCTTCCTTCAGGTGCTTCATATATAAAAGCCAGCCCGACAGAAGCTGGGCATAGGCGCGTTTCATGTCGCCGGTCAGATGGTCAAAATCCTTCCTGGGAAGGCCTTCCAGCGATTCGCGTGAGGACAGCTCTTCCGAAAGATGGAACACGGCCCAGAGCAGGTCGGTAAATGAATCGTGCTCAAGCAGATTGGGATTCGCCAGCAGGCTGAGCAGAAAGCCCCTTTTGTCTTCCAGGAATTCCCCCAGATTTTTAAGGTCGCCTTTTGTCGCATCCAGCTTGGGATCGGCCTTATGCACAAACGCCGCAGCCTTTTCGAAATCTTTATCAGACCATTTGGCGTCCACGAGCAGATGAGGCGCAATACCCGACAGGTCGGAGCTGAAGGCTGAACATCCCCTTATAAGGGTTGAGCCCACTTCACTGTAAAAGGCGCCTATAAGCATATTCAGCTTTTTCAGTTTCGCCTGTTTTTCCCTCTCTGTGAGAAGGCGTGAAATTATAAAAGTCACGAGCAGGACCTGGATCGGCACGAAGGCTATGTCCTGCAACATATAAAAAATAGTGTCTTCGGTCCTGTGAAATATTAATATCTGGACAAAATAGGCCAGCGAGGAAAACGCCAGGAGCAATACCGTCAAAAAAAAGTACCAGTGAAATTTTTTTATGTCAGCCTCCAGTGTGAGCAATAACTGCTGAATGTAGCCGGATAAATTTTAGTTTAGCACAATTATTACACCCTGCAATCCCTGCGCTGCCGGGTGTTAAAAAAAAGGGGCGCGTTAATCACGCGCCCTTTTTTTTGAACGTAAGCAGACAGGTATTAGTGGTGCGAATGTTTTTTGTCTTCAGCAGCCGCAGTGAGCTCCACCATCTCGACTTTGCCTGTGCCGAGGTAATATTCCGCGCCTATGACCTTGAGTTTGCCTTCGTGAACAAGTTCGCTGATTATCGTGCTCTTCATGACGTCTTTGTAAGTGTTCCTGATATTCTCCTGGACAGCGATGTTCAGTGTCTCGGCCGGCTCCTTCTTTGCTTTTTTAGCGGTCTCGACCGCAGGCATGATCTTCTTCAGTATCGCGCCGATATTGCCTTCAGGCTTGCCCTTGGCCTCAAGCGTGGCCTTTACAGCGCCGCAGGATTCATGTCCCAGTATCACAAGCAGGGGAGTATGCAGGTGTTCGGCCCCGTATTCTATGCTTCCCAGCGTTGTGCGTTCAACAACGTTGCCGGCAACCCTGACGATGAATATGTCGCCGAGTCCCTGATCAAAGATCAACTCCGGCGCAACCCGGGAATCCGAGCATGACAGCACTGTTGCAAACGGGCTCTGTCCCTTGGTGAGTTCCTGTCTCCTGGCGTCTCCGATCTCCTTTTTTGAAAGCTCTCCGGACACAAAGCGTTTGTTGCCGTCCATAAGTTTGCCCAGGGAATCTCCTCCAGCCTCCATCCCCGCATAAACAAGACCTGCTATTGTGAGAGATAAAACCAGCGCAATTAATACCCTGTAAGACCTCATAAAACATCCTCCCTGAAATTATAAATTTTTATGAATTCGTAACTGCCGGGTCGGTTAGATAGTCAGACAGAACCTGAACAGCCACAGACTATCTCCCTTAGAAGTCACGATTGCTTAAAAAAGCGTATATAAGATAGCAGGAAGTTTCAGGGAAGCTCAAGCTAAAAAAAGGGATTCGGTTGACCTGCCCGGTAAGTTCGGTTATCTTAAAGAAGAGGCTATGGCGCAATGTCGGCAAGAATACTTATAGTTGAAGATGAGGATACCCTCAGAGAGTCCCTGAAAAGGGTGCTTATGAAAGAAGGCTACGAAGTGGAGGCGGTTGAAAGCTCGGAATCGGCCTTTGAAAAAATCGAAGTCTGCTCCTTTGACATGATAATCTCCGACGTCATCCTGCCCGGAGTCAGCGGAATAGAGCTGCTGAAAAGATGCAAGCGCACTCATGACATCATAATAATAATCATCACCGCATATGCCACTATAGAAACGGCTGTAGATGCCGTAAAATCAGGCGCTGCCGACTATCTAGTAAAACCGATCAATCACGAAGAACTGAAGGCGGTGATAAAAAAGGCGCTGAGGGAAAAGGCTGAAAAACAGAGTTGACGACTTCGTGAAAAATCCGTATTTAGACCCTGGTTTTCTTTCGAAGCGGCACCCAGGAAAGTGTATCCGGCTAAAAGGTTTAACATTTTCTGCCCTCCGGATTAATGAACAATAAGTTTAGCTGTTTGACGGCTTGTGCGCCTGGTTGGAACCCCCTCGATCTCCAGCCACTGCAAAAAAGTTTTACCCCGTCTCTTGTGTCCCCCGCAATTTAATAGTAATTCTATTCTGCATCTTCAATGGACTTAAGTACTTGTTTTACGATCTTAGGGTGTAGAATTTTACCACCGTGAAAGGGAACAACCACTCTCGTATTTCTGTTCAGATAAATCCTATGACTTCCTTTTGACCTTATCATTTCGAAGCCGGCCTTAAATAACATTGTTTCGGCTTCTTGCGGAGTCAACCGGGGGAGTTTAGGCAACCTGAACCTCTAAAGTAGTTGTCAAAATCTCTTTGCTCAGGGACGACTTGATTTCTTCTTCGGACAATGTTTCTAAGTAAAGTGCAATAGCCTCCCGGATATTTGCCATGACTTCTTCCAGCGAGTCGCCCTGCGATTGACATCCTTCAAGCTCAGGGCAAAAGGCATAATAACCGTGTGCGTCTTTTTCTATGACAATACTGACTTTGTAGGACATAGCGCGTTCTCCTTTCTTCTGCCTTATGTTAACAAAAAAGGCAAAACTATGTTCTATTTGTTCTATAAACCAGCCTGTCCCCTTTATCCCCTTCATTTTTTGTCCCATGTCAAGGGCTGCCCATTGTCTCCCCACATATCAGGCACTTCAAAATAATGGTTTCTCATTCAGCTTCGAATGCTCAACCTTGAATTCATACCCATACCTATTAACAACTGCCTTTACTAACTCAGAAAACCAATTCGGAGTGCTTGGAGCGACGTAAATGCGTTCTATTAATGTTTCTATATCGGTCTTAATTCTTAACCCGTCCACAATCGTTTCATTGTCAAACTCGAAACCTTGTTCATCTGTTGGCCATTTGATAACCAAGGCACGCACCTCCTGCTCGTGTTCATAACTCTTTCTCTTATGGACAAAAGGTGATAGCATATTGCCATCATCTATCCATTCTTTCTCATAATCAATATATTTCACAACACCAAGAAATATCTGTTCTTCATCAATAAGGCTTCTCTTCAGCTTTTTATAGGTTGATTGAATGGCAATTCCTTCGTCGCTTTTAAGATATAATTTCCACATGGCCGCCGACTCATGCTCATTGATATGCCAGCAATTTATTGGCCAACGACCAGGTAAGCGGCTTGACCGCTTGACCTGCTGGTTAATTATCCAAACTCATTTTATGGTGTCAAATGGTAATAGTCTTTTTTACTCTAATCTACTTACTCAAAGTGCCCCACTTCTTTTATTTGTTGTTAAGATTGTGGAGTCCACTCCGTAACTGTTGTGTCCCTCGCGTTCTTGATAGTAAGTAGAACGGTTGAACGTAGCATTTGTAAAGGCCACGACTCTTCGTTAGGTTGAGCAGATGGAGTCTGGAAGTTTATTCTAAGATCCTGACCATCTGGCCATATATAGTTCGACCTGAATCGATATACTGTCGGTACTTCTTGCGCGGACATTGTCCAACCGTCAACGTTAATGTCGTAGCCTGTACTATTTCGCATAGTGATATGAGATAAAGGATCAAAAGACATTGTCTTAATATCTAGTCGTATGCTATTAACTCTTGACTCACCCCAAAGGTATTGAAAGTGTTCTTTAAAAAAAGCATATGAATTCGTTTGCACAGTTTCAGGATTGTTCTTGATTTTTAGAAGCGGCACATAACCACCAATACAGCCGCTAATGCCCGCTGGCTTTCCGAAATGGTACGGCTCGACAAAAAGATGGTGTTCAGTAATATACAAGGCAAGCATTGGTGGAAGAGTATATAGATGAACCTGAAAACGTTTATTCTTAGTCATTTGCTCCTTTAACAAATCAATAGTATCGGCAATATCAGAGATTGTTTTGCGTAATGGCTTCTCAATATTAAAACGGCGATCTGCCTCGGGACAGGTTGGATCAAGAAGTAAAATGCGAACATCGTACTTGTCGGCATGCGACAAGACAGCATCCTTAAGGCGTTCTTCTGAAAGTAAGGATGGAAGCGCAACACCACATATATCAAGTGTAGTCTTGCAGTGATGTATTTCAGTCGCTATTGTGTCAAGCCATTCCTTATGGAAACGAGGCGAAAGTGCAACGATGCCATGCCGATGAGCCATTTCGATCAGTTTGGCATTCGGAATATCGTAATTATGAAAAGCATTTAGTTTCTGTTTGATCTCTTCCAGGGTTAAGTAACGCGACAATGCCTCAGATATGGCTAGGCCAGCGACAATCAAGAGAATAAGGTCCAGCATTCTTTCCATATTTAGATTCAACAAAGATGGCTGAGCAACTCGTATTACGAGCACTAAAATGGCTGTGATTGGGAGAAGAAGCTTTACGATCTTCTCAAGAACTTGCAGTAGCGTTCTTAATATCTGGCGACTCTTTCTTTTCATAATAGACCTCCTTATGTTCGCTCATCTGACGTTACAGCGGATGTAGCCACTTGCCCGCTTCACAGGCTGGTTGAAAATCCACGTTCTTTTGGTTACCGTATTAAACTGTTCCTCTACGGCTGGACGCCGATCTTCTTCATAAAAATACGGTTTCTCTGTTTCGAATCCTTGAGAACCTTCTGATAAGAGATGACCTCTATATAAGCCCTGTACTCCTTATGGTAATAAAAGAATCCCAGCCCGTCATGTGTGACGATGAAATCGTTTTTTCGGCAATACTTCACCATCTTGCCCGAAAGATCGGAAATAATATACACATAGCAAGGCGTATTTTCGGTTATTATGATTAGCTGGCCGTTAGGATATTTGGCTTTGCCTGAACGAATTTTGTCGATATATTCATAAACCTGATCAATGGGGTTTTCCTCGTCGTGATAGTCGTTACGGCTCGGCCTCTTAAATTCTATGACTACAAAACTGTTCTCCGGGTTCTCGCTGTTATTGAAGAGCACCGGGGAATTATAAATCAGCACGTCAGGCCTGTTTTCTTCATCCAAATACTTGTCCGAGGCCAAATAACTGTGAAAATTAAGCCTTTCATCAACAAGCCATAGGTTGTTAGTCTCATGGGGAACTTCATCAGATGTCTTTCTCATCGAGTAGAACAAGTTATGGAGGGAGTCTTCCTTTTCAAATTTCTTAGCCGCGTTCCAAGAAATTCTTTTTTCCAAAAGGTTGATTATATGCTTTCTCCATAACACATATTTGGCCAACTCCGCCTTAGCTGTTTCCGTAATCTCTTGGAAGGCTTCCTCGACCTTTTCATGCTCCATTGACTCGGCTTCCAGTATTTTTTCTATAGCCTTTATTGTCGATTGCTTTTGCTTGTATTCCTCCCGATGCAATATGGTTTCAATTTCAGCATTGGAGGCATTAGGGCTTATTTCATCCACAATCGCAGGATTCTTAGATATAACATGGCGGTATTCGGGTGCCACGGTAGAAACTATATTATCGAGCCTCCCCCTCTTTCTTTCCACAATCGGCTGCAATAAAGCGGCAATTTCTTCCTTAATGAGGGCTGACGCCTCTGCGATAATCGCTTTGACATCTATTTCGTCCTGCTCTTCATCATAGCCAAAATGGAATTCATCCCTTTCTGGAGAAGCGCCAGAATCGAGATAATCGCCCTTGATAAAGGCTATAATGTAAAATTCTTCGTCCTGATCAAAGATCTTGTTTTCGAGGTCAATAATATATTTTGAAAGGTTTACGACCTTGGTTGCCCGGTTATTGGCGAGCAAGACAAGGCTATTACATGAACCAATAGTTGTCTTATGTACAGAAAGCAGGAAGTTTTTATTTAATACAGAAAACGGTTTTTCAGAAATCTGTCCCCTGTAATGATCCTTGAAATAGTTGTTCACAATGAGCGTATCGCCCTTGTCATCATCTGCTAAAACAATATGAGGGATAGTCCCACTTATGAAGCGCGGAAGAAAGTGCTCGATCAGCTTTTCTGCGAAAGTGACTTGCCTTTTGGGGATTTCCCATTCCTTCTTCTGATTGATGAATTTAACCATAGTGGAGAATTTATGATCGTCTGTCTCTATCAGCGATGGATTGGAAATTCCCTCAGGCGTTCTTTCAAAGGCAAATGTGCGCCTATGTCCTTTACCGTCTACTACAAAATCGCTCATAATCTCAACTTTCTCAAACACTTTAAGCCAACTGAATCGACCGAGACCTCTACCGCCGAGTTGTTCCTTTCGTGCCGTGTCTGACTCTAAAAAAGATGTATAGTTGTCATCGGTGAAACCAATACCGTTATCTGTAACGGTGACTTCTTTTAATAGTCCGCCATCTTCATTGTCGGGCAATAGAGTTGCCTGTGATGTGTCCCTTTTAAATGTTATATGTATTGATCCGGTTGTTTCTCTTTCTCCAATGGCATCTATGGAGTTAGAGATAGCCTCGAATAGGGCGACATAAGCTCTGCTTTTTGAAAGCCTATAGTGCCGAACCTTTCTTGCCACATTCAAATGCATTATTGACATTATTAACTCCTATGCTGGGTGAAACTTTGACCTGCGTGTCCAAGCGTTAGAATATAAAACGTCGAGCCTCAGACTGTCAATCATGATAACCAGTTATTATCGAAACGAATATCATAGTCGCCATCATTTACTTTCCACTGGTTCAACAACAACCCAAATGATATATCTCATTGATTGCATTGTGTTTTAGTCGTGACTAATATGCGGAATGGTATGTTAGTCCAAATGCCCAAACGAGCCGTTTTACCTGCCATGCTGCACAGGGGACTAATATACGGATTTGAACATTTAGCGCCCGGCAACTTGCGGCCGTATTCAGGCAAAGACGGGTTTATCGCGCAGAAGGCCGATGATAATATGCGCAGATTTGATTCAGTTTTGTTATCCCTTCCCAATTCCCTATTCAGTTTTCGATCCTCCGCTGATAAGTGCCAAGAATATACCATGCAGGCCGGCTTTGGATCTACTTCCCGGGTGTCAGCGGAAGCTGCAGCAAAAGTCCTGAACCTCCTGTCCCTTCCACCATCGGCCTTGCTCCGTTCCACTTGGCGATCGCCTGCTGCGTAATCTCAAGCTGTCTCCACTGTATAAGCGCGGGGGAGATGGACTGTGCGAGGACCGCGTTTGCCTTTGCCTCGCCTTCCGCCTTTGCAACCGCCTTTGCAGCCTGGGCTTTTGCCTCGCGGAGTTCGTTTTCAGCCTGCTGCGCCTTTTGAATCGCCCCCATCTTTGCGGTAATCGAGTCCATAATCTGCTGCGGAGGCCTCAATGCGCCCAGGAGCCCGAACTGCTGGATGATAACGCCGTATTTGTTCACGTCGGAATTAATGCGTTCCTTCACTTCATCCATCACCTTTTCCTTGTGCTCCCCGTTAATCTCGTCAAAGATAAACCTGGACCCTATGTTATTAAAGGCGTCTTTGGCCACGTTGTGGAGATAACCGTGGGTGAAGTTGTCCAGGTTGTCCGAACGAAACTGCATATAGAAATTGGGCACCTTGTTTTCCTGGATAATATAGGACAGATTGATGTCCGCATGAACAGTCATCTGGTCTTTTGTGTTGAAGGAAATGCTGTCGTCAATACCCTGCCGGCCTGAGCGCGAGTCGCCGGTCCAGGTTGCGGTCTGTACGAATACCGGGTATTCCACTACCTGCGTCAGGATTGGAATATAAAACAGATAACCTGTCTTGGTTGGAAAATCGTCTACGCCGCGCTGGCCTCCGGCCATATTGACCTTGATTCCGACATGTCCGGGCCTGATTACCTTGTATGTCAGGAGCGTCCTTTTGAGAAACGGCAGGACAAAGAACATCAAAACGATAATGCCGACAGCGATCTTCGCCTTCAATCCGAACTTGAAAGAGGGCATGCCCGGCATATTCTGCTTAATTACTTTTCTGACTTCTTCAACTTTGTTTTCTTCCTCGTGGTTGGCCATTTTTTACTCCTCTCGCCTTATGATTGTTTCGGTTTCTGTTGTTCCGCACTCTTTGCAGCGCATTCTTTTTAATAGCTTTGCGATCACCAGTCCCCAAAGAAGTATAGTGACGGCGACCCCGGCAATTCCAATAACCAGGCTCATGTCGCTTTTCTGGTTCATCAGGTTCAGTGAGGTCCTCAAAATAAACAGTGAGAGCAGAATAAGCGCGAATAATAAACCAGGTATAACAACTATCCTGCTTTTTGGCGTTTCCAATTAATTTTCTCCTTTCCGATTGAGCAGAGATAATTTTGAAATGCTGCTTCGGCTTGTTTGTATTTCAGGGTTATACGGTATTCCATCAGAGGCGACGGCAGGTCTTCCGCCGGACATTCGGCGTTGAAAATGTACATTTATTTCAGACGGCAATATGCGGATGTTATGAGGCGCGTCTTTGTAATCCGTTCCCAATTCCCTTTTCAGTTTTTGATCCTCCGCTGATAAGTGATAAGAATATATCAGGCAGGATATTGACGTGTCAATCGCGACAAGGATGTTTGCCTTCAGGGATGTTAAACCGTGAAGCCCCGAAGAGACGACGTATTAAAGGTTCTCAATGAATTAATAGCATATGCTCCCAGGTATTTTGAAGACGCGAAGGCATAAATTAAAAAATGTGCGTAAAAATTAAATCACTTCCCGTCTCAGGCCCTGCAACCGTAGTCACAGCAGGATATCGGGCGCATAGGACACAGGCCCCGCTGCTCTTGCGTCCATGACGGTTGCCGCCTCAAGGAGCAGGTGCATGGTGTCCGTGGTGACGTTTACTTCGCTTTGTGTCCGGCCGTGCCTGATTGAAAACGTCCCTTCCTCCCATCCCATCATCTCGACAACCGCGTCGCGACCTCTTAATTCCGCTGCGCCTGCATACACTATCCTGCCCTTGAGCATGTAAAGGGTGCCTTTTTCTTCTCCCCGTTCTATCTCGATCTTCGCGGTTTTCATCCCGAGACTTAATATCTGAATAATGTCTGTGAGCACGAAGTCTTCCAGGTCGCCGGTAAGCCCCCTGGATTCCTCCGGAACCGAACTATGCTCCTCGAATACGATGCATCTGATTTTTTCGGAAAGCTGGTCCACGCGGAAGGGCTTTATCAGGTAATCTACCTTTCTTTTGAACGGCTTTAGCTGCTGTTTATCCCGGGCAATGAGAAGAAACCGGCTGCCTGCGGCTTCCGCCGACTGCGCGGCCGCCCTGTAAAACTTCATAAAGGCGGCGGGCTCCAGCGCCTCCATGTCCGCTATGATCAGCTGAGGCCTTTCTTTCCTGATCGCATACATTACGTCCTGACTTTTTGTTACGTGGACTACTTCCATCTCTTCCGCTGTTGTGCTGAGCTTGATCATGGCCGCGATATCGGTGTCCCGTTCGAATATGATTACGCTCTTTTTGCGGTCGGGTTCAGTTGTCTCGCCGTCGAGAAGCGATAAAAAAACCTCTGTGATCTCCGGGTCGAACTGCTTGCCGGCATTTGCCCTGATTTCATGTATTGCGCTCTCGGCAGACAGCGCCTTACGGTAAGGCCTGTCTGTGATCATCGCGTAATATGCGTCCACCACCCCGATTATGCGCGCCCCAATGGATATCTCCCTGCCCTTTAGACCGAGCGGGTAGCCGCTGCCGTCATAATGCTCATGGTGCTGGCCGATTATGGGGTCGAGGCTCCAGGGAAAAGGCACTCTCCCGAGGATCTGCACGGTGTGGAGAGGATGGGTCTTCATGGGAGCCAGTTCGGTCTTGGTGAGTCTCTTGCCTTCTTCGAGTATCTGCTGGTGTATCGCAATCCTCCCGAGGTCGCGGAGCAGGGCGCCCATCCTGACAGCCTGCACAAGGTCTTCTTCGAGCCCCATTTTTTCGGCTATCTTTCCGGAGAGCTCGGCCACGAGATGATCGTTGTTGAAAAAATACCTGTCGTTTACCTCCAGCACCTGCAAAAGGCGGTCCGCCAGGGAGAAGGCAAAGGTCTTGAGGTCCGACACCTCTCCGATCATGGAGGCTTCATTGCCGGCATGCTCGCTGATAAGTTTGCAGAAATCCTTGATATCGACTGAAAAGGCTTCGTCGCTTGCGGAAAAAGAGGACATGGACAAGACATTCACGCCCGGCTTTATCTTCTCAATGAGACGCTTGAAATCCTCCATGCTCATCCCTGTGAGTTCCTTATTCGTAAGGACCAGACCGATATTTTCCTTGTTTACAATATCGAGCGCTTTAAGCGGGTCCCCGGTATCGAATACTCTGTTTTCAGCGTTGTCGAGCAGTTCGCAAATGCGAGACCGTTCCTCATCCTGAACAGCATAAATCAGGATGCCTTTTTTCCTTTTCATGTGAGATGCCTCCCATTTATGCCCCTCGTCCTCGCGCTGCTCTTTTTTTTACAGTTTATCATCGCCGGCTGCAAAAGCAATAAGATTGTAATGACTGTTGAGCCTGTTTCTTGCAACCGTCACTTGAGCGGGATAAAATAAAGGCACGGCAGGCAGCGAGGAAGCAAAAAGCGAAAAAACAGGACCTGCCGTCCCGATCACGAAGACCGGGAAAAGGACAGGCTAAAGGGTGTGAAAATGAAAAAAATGACTATTTTGTCTTGCGTTGTTTTGGCTTTGCTGCTTTTGCCGGGCAGCGCGCATTCTGAAGAGAGTAAGAAAATTCAGGATAATTCTTTTCTGATCGAGGAGGCTTATAACCAGGACCCCGGGGTTGTTCAGCATATCCAGACATTCCAGTATCTCAAGAGATCCAGGTCCTGGCTGTACACGTTTACGCAGGAGTGGCCGGCGCCGAAACAGACGCATCAGCTGTCATATTCCATTCCTGTTGCTCATCCCGGCGGAGAGGGTTCATCGACCGGTCCGGGAGATATTATGCTGAATTACCGCTATCAGCTTGTCATGAAAGATGACTTTGCGGTTGCCCCAAGGTTTTCCCTGATCCTGCCGACCGGCAGATATAAAAAGGGACTTGGTACCGGAGCTGTGGGGTATCAGATAGGCATTCCTGTCAGTATAGAGCTTTCCGATAAGTTCGTCAGTCACTGGAATGCGGGCGCAACATACACCCCAAATTCAAAAGAACCGGGTGGAGCAAAGGCGGACACTATCGGGTATAACCTTGGAACAAGCATTATCTGGCTTACTTCCGCTGACTTTAATATTTTGACTGAACTGGTATGGAACTCAACTCAGGTCGTTAATCCCGATGGATCGAAATCAAGGGAAGAGAGCTTCTTCATTAATCCGGGCGTGAGATATGCCGTTAATTTCGCGTCCGGCCTGCAGATCGTTCCCGGGTTAAGTTTTCCGATAGGCCTCGGGTCTTCGCACAAGGAATACGGTGCGCTTTTTTATCTCTCTTTTGAGCATAAAATGTTTTGACGAGGAAGAGCCCGGTGAATTAGCGGTTATAAAGATTTCCCCGGTTTTTTCTCAAACTCTTTTTTGAAATAACCGAGCGTCAGATCGTCGTAGATGCAGAACTCTATAATATCCGGCATAGGCTCTTTGCTCTCTTTAAGGAAATCCGCAGCTGTCTTCACCAGTATCGCTGCGCAGCGGTCTTTTGGAAACCCGAAAATACCCGAACTGATCGCGGGAAAGGAGATGCTTTTTATCCCTTTCTGAGACGCAAGGACCAGACTGCTCCTGACCGCATTTTTCAGTTTGTTGTCTTCATCTCCCTCTCCCATCCTCGGTCCTACAGCATGGATTACATAGTGCGCGGGCAGGGTCCCGGCGCCGGTAATGACCGCGGTGCCCACAGGAGTAAAGCCTATCCGGTCGCTTTCTTCCTGAATGCTCATTCCGCCCTTTCTTACAATTGCTCCCGCAACGCCGCCTCCGTGCTGAAGATGTTCATTGGCCGCATTGACTATCGCGTCCACATCCCTGTAGGTGATGTCGCCCTGGATCAGGCGCAAGGCCCCGGATCCGATTTTCTTCTCCGCAATTATTTTCATGGCAGTGTCTCCTTCGATCCAGGCTGAAACCTTCCGGCACAGGCTTAAACCGTCTAAACTGTTTACCATCCCGGTGTGCGGACTTATTCGTATGCTAGAATATTATAAGCCTTTAACCGATATTTAAATTTTATTTTTTTGGGGGTTGCCATACCGGTACTTTACGGAAAACTTACAGGACTCAAGGGAAGTCAGATAAACGCGCTTGAGAGGATTTACCGCAGGCGGCTGCATAGTGAACTCGTAACCGTTGAACTCGGGAAATATCTCGCGGCTGTTTCATATGAATTAAACCGGCAGATAGGCGTTATCGCAACACGCAAGGGGACTGTGACGCATGTGGTCATCGGCGACGCAAAGGGCATCTTTCTGCCCCCGCTCAATGACTATCCGCTGGGCAGGCGCGCACTGCGCGGGCTCAGGTTCATACATACGCACCTGCATAATGAGCCTCTGGACAAGGACGACCTTACCGACCTTTCGTTGCTGCGGTTCGATGTCATAGCCGCAATCGGCCTCAAGGAAGACGAGCCCTGGAAGCTGCATATTGCCCATCTTTCATCAAGCACCCAAAAGGAGCCCTGCACTGTCCTGCCGCCTGAAGACTTTTACGATTCGGATTTCGATTTTAAGAGCTTCATTGAGGGGCTCGAAGAACAGCTTGAGCGCGAGAGGGGCTTTGATATCTCCGCACAGGGAGGCGCGAAGGGGGCTGCAAGGGAAAGGGCGATACTGGTCAGCGTATCCACAAAAGCCAGGTTTGAACAGGAGGATTCGGTCGAGGAGCTGCAGGAGCTGGCGTTGTCCAGTGATGTGGAAGTGCTCGACAAGGTGATACAGAGGCCCAAGGAAATAAATCCCAGATATCTCATGGGAGAAGGCAAGGTCAGGGAACTGGTCATTAACGCGATGAACAGGGGCGCTACGCTTCTGATCTTTGACCAGGATTTAAACCCTTCGCAGATCAAGGCCATCAACGAGCTGACCGAATTGAAAGTCATAGACAGGTCGCAGCTGATCCTCGACATATTTGCCGGCCGCGCCCACAGCAGGGACGGAAAGGTGCAGGTAGAGCTGGCGCAGCTCAAATACAGGCTGCCGAGGCTGTCCGGAAAAGGGACCGCAATGTCAAAGCTCATGGGCGGCATCGGCGGCAGAGGGCCGGGAGAGATGAAGCTTGAGATCGACCGCCGGCGCGTAAGGGACAGGATAGCCCTGCTCGAAAAAGAACTGAAGGTCCTGAGCGAGGCGAGAAAACAGAGGAAGGCGCGGAGGATCGAGAGAAGGATACCGATCGTCTCTATCGTCGGATACACCAACGCAGGCAAGTCCACACTGCTGAATGCGCTCACCAACAGCGCTGTTTTTGTGGAGGACAAGCTGTTTGCCACTCTGGACACCGCGAGCCGCAGGCTCAGGTTCCCGCGCGAACGCGAGGTGGTGATTACCGACACAGTAGGCTTTATCAGGGACCTGCCCAGGGACCTGCTGGCAGCGTTCAAGGCCACGCTCGAAGAACTGGAAGACGCGGACCTGCTCCTGCATGTGGTGGACGTGTCGAATCACCGGTTCGAACAGCAGATCGAATCAGTCGAGCGCATAATGTTCGACCTTAACCTGGCGGATAAAAGAAAGCTCCTCGTGTTCAACAAAATAGACAGGATGGACCGCGAAGAAGCCGCAAACGCGGCGGCCCGTTTCAATGCTATTCCCGTGTCCGCTCTGGACAGGACAACTTTTCAGCCGCTATTGTCCGCAGTGGAGAGAAATATTTTTGACTTAACCGATCAGGCCATTTAGTCTTTTAGTTGTTTAGTCTTTTAGCTGCTAACAGACTATAGTCTAAACAACCTTAGTCTTTTAGTCTTTGAGTCCTTTAGCTGCTAACAGACTACGGTCTAAACAACCTTAGTCTTTTAGTCTTTGAGTCCTTTAGCTGCTAACAGACTACGGTCTAAACAACCTTAGTCTTTTAGTCTTTGAGTCCTTTAGCTGCTGACAGACTACAGTCTAAACAACCTTAGTCTTTTAGTCTTTAAGTCCTTTAGCTGCTAACAGACTACGGTCTAAACAACCTTAGTCTTTTAGTCTTTGAGTCCTTTAGCTGCTAACAGACTACAGTCTAAACAACCTTTTTCATCACATTGGTTTCTGTCTTTAATGAAAAAAGGACCGTTGCAAATGTATAATAAAAGCGATCAAAACTACTACAGGAGGCTACAGTGGAATTTGTGCCCAAATGGATAGCGTGGGAAATAACGAGGAGATGCAATCTCCGGTGCGTCCACTGCCGCTCTTCTTCCGAGATGGAGGCAAAAGGCCATCCCGATTTTTCTACCGAAGAGGCCTACCGTGTTCTTGACGATATTGTGAGCTATGCAAACCCTGTGGTGGTGCTTTCCGGAGGCGAACCGCTTGTCAGAAAGGACGTTTTTGACATAGCGAAATACGGCACAGGCAAGGGCCTCAGAATGTGTCTTGCCACAAACGGCACACTGGTCAATCAGGAGATATGCGAAAACATAAAGGCCTCAGGCATAAGGATAGTGTCCCTCAGCCTCGACGGGGCGGACGCGGGCACGCACGACAATTTCAGGAGCCAGCAGGGCGCGTTTGAAGGCACCATAAACGCTGCGCGGCTTTTTAAGCAAAACGGCATCGAATTTATCATTAACTCATCCTTCACCAGAAGAAACCAGGAGCAGATCCCGAAGGTATACAAACTGGCAAAAGAGCTCGGCGCAACTGCATGGTACATGTTCATGATAGTGCCCACAGGCAGGGGCGAGCAGATCATGCAGGAGCTCATATCCAAAGAGGATTACGACAAGATACTCGACTGGCACTACGATATGGAAAAGGAAGAGGACCTCATGCTTGTAAGGCCCACCTGCGCGCCGCATTATTACAGGGTCGTTCTGCAAAGGTCCAAGGCAGAGGGTGAGAAGTTCAAGAAGCGCACGCTGAAGTTTTCCACCGGCGGCTCGAAGGGCTGTCTCGCAGGGCAGCTCATCTGCCTGATAGACGTGGACGGCAATGTGCTTCCGTGCAGCTATTTCCCGAAGCCTGCCGGCAATGTCAGGGAAAAATCCTTTAAGGAGATATGGGAAAATTCAGAGCTGTTTAAGGACCTCAGAGATTTTAAGAGCTACAAGGGCAGGTGCGGTTCCTGCGAATACGTCAATGTCTGCGGCGGCTGCAGGGCAAGGGCGTATTCAATATACGGAGACTATATGCAGGAAGAGCCGTTCTGCAGCCACACCCCGATAAAAATGAGAAAGGCGGAACAATAAAAATGAACGATACGTTTCTGAAGGCATGCAGGGGAGAGAAAACAGATTACACACCGGTCTGGCTTATGAGACAGGCCGGGAGATATATGAAGGAGTACCAGGAGGTCCGCGCAAAGGTGGATTTTCTGACGCTTTGCAAGACGCCGGAACTCGCGGCCAAAGTGACCATGCAGCCGATCGACCTGCTGGGCGTGGACGCTGCGATACTTTTTTCGGATATCCTCATACCTGTCGAGGCCATGGGAATGCACCTCGAATTTTCGGACAAGAAGGGGCCGGTCCTTGGCGAGCCCGTGAGGAACAAGTCCGGAGTGGACAGGCTGATAATACCCGACACCGAAGACAGTATGCCGTTTGTGCTTGACACGATAAAGATACTCAGGAAGGAACTGGCAAACAGGGTGCCGCTGATAGGTTTTTCAGGCGCGCCGTATACGCTTGCCACATATATAATAGAGGGCGGCAGCTCCAAGAATTTCATCAATACGAAAAAGATGATGTATCAGAACCCCGGTCTCTTCCAGGGTCTTCTGGAAAAGATCACCGCAACTGTCATTGATTATCTGTCGGCCCAGATAAAGGCCGGCGCCCAGGCTGTGCAGCTCTTTGATTCCTGGGGCGGGAACCTTTCACCTTACGATTACGAAAATGTAATCTTCCCCCACGTCAAGAAGATCATCAAGACGCTCAGGAAATTCGGCGTGCCGATAATATTCTTTGTCAACGACTGCGCGGGTCTGCTCGATATCGTAAAGAAATGCGGCGCCGACGTTGTCGGCATAGACTGGAGAGTGGATATGGGCAAGGCTGTCAAGACGCTAGGCAAAAAAGTCTCGATCCAGGGCAATCTCGATCCTCTCGTCCTTTTTGCGCCAAAAGATCACATTGAGGAGAGGGTGCGCGAAATCCTTTACAAGGGAGAATCCGCCCGCGGCCACATATTCAATCTGGGGCACGGAATACTTCCGGAAACACCGGTTGAAAACGCTGTGGCAATGGTCGAGGCGGTCCACAAGTTCAGCAGGGAATAAATTAAAAAACCGGCAGGTAGGGCGAAAAATTTTTCGCCCGTTTTCTGTATTCAGCCCATGTTCTCAGTTCAACTGCGGAACATGGGTTTTATTTTGAATCCGGGCTTCTCTAGCTGTTTTTGTCCGGCTTCGTGACAGTCATTTCTTCAAGGGTCTGCAGTCTTGAAATCTCTCCAAGCGCGATAAGCGTGTCGCCTGCCTTTATGGCTGTGCGGAAGGTCGGGTTGAATTTCATATCGCCCGACAACTGCTTGATCGCCACGATGATAATGCCGAGGTCCCTGCCAATGCCGCATTCGTCGAGCGTCTGACCAACCAGAGGAGAGTTTTCCTTTACTTCTATCTCTTCCATCTGCAGCTCCAGGTTGCCGCTTTTGGTGGCGAATTCGATGAAATCGACAACAGCCGGCTTCAGGACCGTATGCGCGATTCTAAGTCCTCCTATATGATACGGCGAGACCACCCTGTCTGCGCCGGCCCTGATAAGTTTTTGTTCCGAACCCTCTTCCCCGGCCCTTGCAACTATAGTGAGCCCCGGGTTCAGGCCCCTTGCGCTCAGGACGACATACAGGTTTTCGGCATCGGTCGGCAAGACTGATATGAGCCCCTTTGCCTTCTCTATGCCCATCTCTTTCAATACCTCATCCTTGGTCGCGTCGCCTTTAAAGATAAGGCTGTCCGCCTCGTGGCGCAACGGATCCGGCTCTTTTTCAACTATCACATAATCGATCCTGTTTTCCCTCAGCTCCCTGCAGATGATCCTGCCCATTCTTCCATACCCGCATACAATGTAATGGTCTGTCAGCTGTCTTATTTTCTTTTCCAATCTTCTCCTCCCGAATACCTCTTGCAGTTCACCTTCCAGAAGGATCCTTGCACCGGAACTCAACGCATATGCCACAGTGCCGACCCCCACAATAATCAGGACGATGGTAAATATTCTCCCGCTGTCGGACAGATGGTGCACTTCACTGAACCCTACGCTGGCAAGGGTTATAATAGTCATATACAGGGAATCCAGCAGGTTCCATCCCTCGATCAGCATATAGCCCGCAGTGCCGACCGATATGACGAGCCCGAGCATAATGACGGCCAGCGCAAACCTGCCCCATAATTCCATCATTATGGCGCCGGACCCGTTGTGATGACCGCCTGCCATTTTCAATCTGTCAGCCCCGGATTTTCCATTTGAAATTTATTCGGTCCGCTGCCTGTCCGGCTGAACTACATGCGGCTATAGCCGGCGCAGCGTTAGTGTTTATAGCGACCAGTCGAGAGGGCATTATTGCCCCTGAGCCTTCAGCAGTTTCTTTTTTTTGTGAGACCTTACATAGAAAAAAACGATTATCACACTCAGGGCGACCGCGCCCAGCAGTGCCTGGTGAGAATACTTTTCTATCAGTTTTTCACTGCTGCCTATGAGATATCCGATGCCTGTAAGCACCGTCACCCAAAGCCCCGCGCCTGCAAGCGTGTAAAGTGAAAATTTTACGTGGTTCATGCCGGCCAGACCCGCGGGCAGAGAGATCAGATGGCGGACCACCGGAAGCAGCCTCCCTACAAAGGTCGATACCTCGCCGTGCTCTTTGAAGAACGACTCGACCCTGGCGAATTTTTCCTCGGTTATCCATACGTAGCGGCCGTATTTCAAGAGCAGCGGCCTGCCCAGATAATGCGCGGCAAAGTAGTTGAGGTAGGCGCCTACGAGGCTTCCCACGGTTCCGCAAAGGATAGCAAGGGGCATGCTCATCTGTCCCTGCTGGGCCAGATAGCCTGCCGGCGGCATCACCAGTTCGCTAGGTATGGGTATGACAGAGCTTTCCATTGCCATCAGCAAAAATATGCCCGGGTACCCAAGGGCCTTTATGGTTGTAACCAGCCATAGAATAAGTTCATGCATTATGTAATTTCCTCCGGTATTGATATTGTAATGTCCGGCCCAATCACGCAATTACCAACCAAAAATCGCCAATAAAAAAATGGATCACAGGATCAATAATTTAATAATTCAGGCCCCGGTATTATAACATCACGCATACGCATTCCTGCGGCGTCGCGGGTTGTCATACGCGGCTGGGGAGAACTTTTATCAGGGGGCCTTTGGACCGGAAGACAGCCTTTGCAGCTCAGCCTTTGCCTTTGCCGCCTGTTCGCTGTCCGGATATTTTTTTATGATCTCGGAGTAGAGTTTGGCAGCGTGTTCCCTGTTGTTCTGTTTTTCCTCGAACTGCGCGGTCTGATATAATTCGGCCGCCCCTCCGCCCGAACACCCGGCCGTTGCAAGAAAGAACATGACAGGCAGAAGAAAAAGCTTATTCATTCCTCATCCCCCTTTTTGTCCCTGAGCTTTTCGCATATGGTCCTGGCAAAGTCGTTGTCGATGACAAAGGCCATGTCGGGATGCAGCTGCAAAACTATATCGACTTTGGTGATGAGGCCGCCCATGTATTTCAGACACCCGACGATCTGCACGACGCGGATATTCGGCATCTCCATGAGTCTGCCTATTTGGGAGAGCTGTTCCCAGCTCCTGCCGTATATTTCGTCTACGATGAGAATGATCTCATCTTTTATCCCGAACAGGGTTTCCATGTCGTCTACTACTGTTATGTCTCTTTTATGCTGCAGGATAAAGTTGAGATATTTTTCGAGGCTTCCCGGCCTTCTCTTTCCCTCGAAGTCCACGGGGTTGCCGACGTAACAGACATTTGTATTTTCCCTGACCGCCTTGATGGTATTGGTGATTTTGCCCACACCCTTTATGCCGCATATAAGCACATTCTTGTGGACCGCCATCGCCTTGCGGATGTTCTCAGGGTGGTCGGCGGTAAAAGTGAGTATCTTCGCGGAATTTTTCATCCGTTTCCCTGTCTGCTGAGAAGGCTGTTATATTGCAAGGTTAAAGTCATGGTTCTATGATAATAAACTTTTTGAAAAGTTCAGTAAATACCCAAATTAATGGTGATGCGCCTCGGGGGTTGCCTTTAATTGGCATAAGACCGCGTCTGTGCTGCATTCGGCGCATTCTATCTGTATTACGGAATGCCTGATGCCGAGATGCTCCAGACGGTGTTCTATGTCCTTTCTTACGATGTCCGCCTCGCTTATCTTCCGGTCCGTTACCTGGACATGGGCGGAAAAGGCGGGGATGCCGTGGCCTATGGACCATACGTGCACGTCATGCACGCATATCACCCCGGGAATGCCGGAGATCATTTCGGATATTTCTCCTGCATGAAACTCCAGAGGGCTGAGTTCAAGGAATATCCAGAGCGTTTCTTTAATAACGCGACCCCCTCCCACTATGATCATGATGCCTACGAGTCCACTCGCTATGGGGTCGGCAGGCAGCCAGCCGGTATATTTTATGATCAGGCCCGCGATAATGACGCCGGCCGAGGAGACGGTGTCTCCTAGCACGTGCAGCCAGGCGCTTTTCATGTTCAGGTCCTTATGCCCGTGACCGATGATCCATGCCATTGCAAGGTTGCCTGCCAGTCCGGCTGCGGCGACAATCAGCATCATATTTGAATTTATTTCAGGCGGGGAGACGATGCGCTTCCAGGTCTCCACGAATATGAATATTGCGGTTACAACAAGGGTGACGCCGTTCAGTATCGCGGCAAGAAGGCCGATCCTCTGATATCCGTAGGTTGCCCTGTAGTCTGAGGGCCTCTTCATGATCATCGCGGCTATAAGGCTCATGACAAGGGCAAAGGCGTCGGTCAGCACATGGCCCGCGTCGCTCAGGAGAGACAGGCTGTTGCTGAGGATTCCGCCGATCACCTCTCCCGCCAGAATGACGAGGGTGACAGCCAGACTCCATAGTAATCTTTTTTCAGAAGAAGCGGTGTTCATATCTTAAATATACCAGAAATAACGGTTCCTGCAGAGCGGGTTTTAAACCCTGCCAAAACGGGTTTTATCCCGGTCCGGCACGGATATCATTTCATGATATCCGACCAGATCTTTACTGCGGTTGCAATTATTATCAGCGCCAGCAGCCAACGGAGGTAATGGGTCTTTGTCTTCCTGCCTATAAAGCTCCCGAACTGCGCGGCCGGCATTGCCCCGAGGAGAAGCGGCGCTGCCGTCAGGAACGGCACCTGTCCTGTAGATATCTTGCCGATAAGCCCGGCAGAAGAAGAAAACAAACCGATTGCGAGTGTGCTCCCAAGCGTGACCCTGAGCGGGACCTTCAGCACATACAGCATTATCGGAATTATTATGAAGGCGCCTCCCTGTCCCACCAGCCCGATCAGCGACCCTATCGAAACGCCTATGATTACGGCAAGAGGTTTGTTGAAGAAAACCCTGTCTTCCGTCAGATCATCCGCAGCGTAGCTCCGGGGGATGAGCATCATCACCGCCGCGATAAAGGCCAAAGCACCGAAGATAAGAAGCAGGTGCCTGTCGGCAACGAGCTTCGAGGCGAACGAACCCGCCAGCGAGGATACGAACAGGGAAAGACCAAGCGTAACTACAAGGGGCTTGTTTACCAGGTTATGTTTTTTATAAAAGAACATCGCGGACAGGGAAGAGAAAAAACCCTGTGTCATTGTGAGTCCTGTGATATTTTTAACGCCGATCCCGTCGAGCCCCAGGAGCGGCGGCAGATACAGCAGGAGCGGGAACATGAGAATGCCGCCGCCTATGCCGAGCAGGCCTGAGAAAAAGCCGACAACCGAACCCGCAAGCCACAGGAAAAAAAATAAGAGGAGAGACAACTTATTTCTCCACTAATATTCGTGCGCCGCCTTTTGCGCCGGCCCCGACAACATCTCCGGCCACAACATCTCCGACCACAACATCTCCAATATGTGCGGCGAGTATCCCTTCTTTTTGCAGCGCGGCGGAAAGCTGTTCTCTTTTTTCGGACGGCACAAAAATAAGGAGCCCTCCCGAGGTCTGAGCATCATTCATCAGTATGCGTTCATACTCCGGCACGTCTCCGGACCACGAAACCACGTCGTTGTAAATTCTGAGGTTGCCGGTTGTCCCGCCCGGAACAACGTTCTTTTTTACAAGGTCCGGCGCGCTTTCAAAAAACGGGACATTGCCGGCATGAAGTCTTGCCCGGCATTTGCTCGCGCTGAGCACTTCACTGAGATGACCTATCAGCCCGAACCCTGTTATGTCGGTCGCGGTGCTTACGCCGACCTCAAGCATTATCTCACTTGCGCGCCTGTTCAGAGCGGCCATCGACAGGGTGAATTCTTCTATGGTCGCGGCGTTGCACAGCCCGCGTTTGACGCCTGTGGATATGATGCCTGTGCCGATCTTCTTTGTAAGTATCAGGGCGTCGCCGGGCCGGGCCTTCGAGTTGTCGAGGATTTTATCCGGATGGATCGTACCCATGACCGTATAGCCGAACTTGGGCTCCTTGTCTTTTATCGTATGGCCTCCGATTATCGATACCCCGGCCTCGGTCATCTTGTCTATGCCTCCCTGCATGATCCGCTGGAGGTAAGGGAAAAACTCCGGCTGACTCGGGAACATCGCAATATTGAGCGCTGTCACCGCCTTCCCGCCCATGGCCCATACGTCGGAGAGCGAGTTTGCGGCCGCTATCGCTCCGAACCAGTAGGGGTCGTCCACAATGGGCGTAAAAAAGTCGGTGGTCAGAACAACAGCCACATCATCCGTGATGCGGTATATACCCGCGTCATCGGCGTTGGATGTGCCGACGAGCACGTTTTTATCTGTTATAACAGGCAGCTGCCCCAGCACGTGGGACAGGTCCAAAGGACTGAATTTTGCCGCTCAACCGGCGCAGCTTGAAAGTTCCGTCAGCCTGATGTTCATTTTCGCACCTCCTTTTATTGAAATTTGCAGGAATTATTCAAGTTTAAACGATAGAAACAAATAAAGAAACCCTGCGTAGTGGGCCCCTACTTTTTCCCGAGCATTTCGACTATTCCGCTTAAGGTCGCATAGCTGCAGAAGCCCTTGAACCATTCGCCCAAGAATTCCGGTTCCATAAAAAATTTTGCCTCCCGTGTGTTTTGTCGGTATTCATAGTAAACCGTTTACGTCATGCTTCCACTATGATTACTGAATATCTTATTCGGTGGGAGGAAAAGCTTCTCCTTCCTTAATGCCGAAAAACATAGCGGACTTGCCTACCGGGATCTTTAAAACCACTTCCATCTTTGCGGTGTCGATTTTGTTTATCGTATTATCTTCAGCATTCACCATAAAGAAAAACGCGCCGTCAGGCGTGAAATAGGAGGCATGGGCCTGCTTTTTCCCGGTCCCTACGGAAATACTCTTTATGACCTCCTGTTTCGCTACGTCTATAACTGTGACCACGTTGTCTTTGTGCTGGATGACAAATATATATTTTCCATCCTTTGTCATTGCGGGATGCCCTGCGCCCATCCCGGAGCTGATCGTTTTGATGACCTCATCTTAACTTTCACTCTCTCTCCTCCTTATTTGATATGCAGTCATCTTTTTCAAATTTACTCTTTATTCCGCCTTCAAGGCCTCTATAGGATCGAGGCGCGCAGCCTTTGCCGCCGGGTACACGCCAAAAATCAGGCCTATCACTGCCGAAAATGTAAATGCCGCCAGGATCGCAGGAAGCGAAAGACGCATCGACCATTTTGTAAAATGAGATGCCGTAAGGGAAAGCGCGACGCCTAAGGTTATTCCTATGCTGCCGCCGACCAGGCTAAGGGTCAGTGATTCCACGATAAACTGGAGCAGAAGGTCTCTTTTTAATGCGCCTACCGCCCGTCTCAAGCCGATCTCCCGCGTCCGCTCCTTTATCGATATAAGCATTATCGCAAGAATGCCGACCCCGCCGACCAGGAGCGATATGCCCGCAACTGTGCTCAGTAGGTTCGTAAAGGTCTGCGTTGTTTCTCTTTCACTCTTTAAAATCTCGGTCTGGCTCTGGATAGTAAAGTCGTCAGGTTTATCTTTAAGCCTGTGTTTTTCCCTGAGTATGTCTCTTATCTCTGAAGCCGCCTTCTCGATATGGCCGGAACTCTTCGCCTGGACATAAATATTGTTGATGTAAGTGAGATTAAAAAGGCGTCTAAGTGCGGTGTTAACAGGTATATATATCACGTCATCCTGATCGGCCCCGACAAGGTCAGTGCCTTTTTTAGTGAGAACACCTATGACCTCAAAGGAAACCTTCCCTATACGGACACTTTCACCTACAGGACTTCTGTCGCCAAAAAGATTTCTTACTACGGTATCTCCGAGCACCGCAACCCTCTGCGCTGTTTTGTCTTCGTCATCCGTAAAGAATCGACCCTTGCTGATGCCGAGGTCCCTAACCGGGATGATCGCCTCAGTCGTGCCTATAATGCCGGTTGTAGTATTTAACGCCTCGTATTTAACCAGCATCTTTTTGCCCTGTGCAGGCGCAGCCGCCTTGATGTTCTGCGCCTCCTCTGTTACCGCTTTGACATCCCTCATTGTGAGTGTGGAAACGTTGCCGGTCTGCCGCTGCCGTCCGGCGATTGTCTTCACCTGCCCGGCCGTCACCATAACAAGGTCTGTCCCCATAGCGCGTATCTTTGAAAGCACCTGCTGCTGTGCGCCGTCGCCAAGGGCCACCATAACAATTACAGAGCAAATGCCCACAACTATGCCGGTCATCGCAAGGGCTGTCCTCAGCTTATGGCTGAAAAGGGCCTTGAATGCTATGCGTGTGCCTTTAATAAGTTTCATTACTGCGCTAAGGCCCGTCAAATTGATTCTTATTGATTGGGAAAATCTCCCCACGCCCCTCTTTGCCAAAGAGGGGTAAATCCTCCCTTTGGCAAAGGGAAGTTAGGAGGGATTTTATGATAATCATTATCATTTCGAAAGCCCTCTGCTATCCCCTTATCGCATCCACAGGGTCCAGCGCAGCGGCCCGTTTTGCCGGTTGAAGTCCGGCGATAAGGCCGACAATAGTAGAAAACACAACGGCAAGCGCGAACGGTTCCCATGAAAGAACCACCGGCATCTTCTTTATTGCGGACAGCCCCTGGGAAATAACGATCCCAAGAACAGTGCCAACAAGCCCGCCGCCGATGGTCACAAACAGCGCTTCTCCGAGAAACTGTTTCTTTATGTCCCCTGCAGTGGCGCCGAAGGCCCGTCTTATGCCTATTTCCTTCTTGCGCTCGTTTACCGAAATAAACATGATATTGGCAATGACGATGCCGCCGACCGCAAGCGAGATCAATGACAGCAACGCCAGGAATGTCCCCAGCGTCTTTGATACGCCTTTTGCCATATTTGCCATAGACATTGTGTTAGTCACCCTGAAGTCATCTTCCTGTGGTGGTGTTATATGGTGGCGCTCCTTTAAAATTGCTGTTACCGACATTGAGACTTCTTCAAGTCTTGATGCATCGTCAATATACAGCCTGATCATTCCAATACTTGTAACGTTGTAGAGCCTCTTCATTGCTGTTGTCAGAGGCACCATTACCCTTCTGTCCATGTCCATACCCATCGGGCTTGTACCCCGCCTGTTCAATACACCGATGACCTTAAAATTCGTATTGTTTACCCGGATCGTCTCGCCTACAGGGTCCTGGTCCCCGAACAGCTCGGTTACAACGGTCTGCCCGAGCATGCAGTTTTTTGACATCGAGGCGTTGTCTTCGTCGCTGATGAAATCACCCTTCTCCGCATACCATTGCCAGGCATCCGCAAATTCAGGGGTTACGCCCACCACCAGAGAGGTCGAATTCTTGTTCCCGTAAATAATGCTCTGTTCTAGATTCATCGTATTGGGCGACAATGCCTTGATTCCCTTTATGGACTCCCTTATGGCATTTGCGTCATCGAGTGTCAATGTAGTAACCTTTTCGTCAGGAGGCCCGAACATTTTCCCTCCGCCCGCAGAGATCATAACCGCATTAGGGCCAAAGCTCTGTATGCTCTTCGTAATCTTCTTCTGCATTCCCTTGCTGACGGATACTATGACGGTCAGTGTTGCGATCCCGATGATTATGCCGAGCATCATAAGAAACGTGCGCATCTTGTATTTCGAAAGCCCCTTCAGGGAGATACTGATAACCCTTGATAGCGTCATTATCCCGCCCTCCTTTCGTCGCTTACGATCTTGCCGTCCTTCATCTTTATTATCCGGTTGGCAGCTTCGGCAACGTCCGGCTCATGCGTGACAAGAACTATTGTCCTGCCCTCCTGATTCAATTTCCTGAAGATATTCATGACCTCACGGCTTGACACGCTGTCAAGGTTCCCTGTCGGCTCATCTGCAAGGATAAGGGCGGGGTCGTTTACCAGAGCCCTTGCTATGGCGACCCTCTGCTGCTGACCGCCGGAGAGTTCGGACGGAATATGTTCTATCCTGTCTCCGAGGCCCACCGCCTCAAGCGCGGCCTTTGCCTTTGCCTTCAGGTCAACATCTTCGGGCGAATAGATTAACGGCAGCTCGACGTTCTCAAGCGCGCTTGTCTTCGGCAAAAGATTAAACGACTGGAAGACAAACCCTATCTTCTTGTTCCGGGTGCGGGAAAGCTGGTCGTCGTTCATGTTCACTACTTCCGTTCCATCGAGAAAATATTGCCCGCCGCTTGGTCTGTCGAGGCAGCCTATAATATTCATAAGCGTTGATTTCCCCATGCCGGAGGGCGCCATAATGGCAACGAATTCGCCTTTTCTGATCTCAAGGTCTATGCCGCTTAACACATTGACTTCAAGAGAACCATTTTTTCTGTATGTCTTCGTAATCCCTTTCAGCTCTATCATTTGTAAGTCTCCTTTGAATTCGCCCGTGAAATATCACATCTTCTGAGGGATCATAACTCCTCTTCTTTCTTCACAGCCTCGCCTGTTACAACCTTGTCCCCTTCTTTTAGTCCCTCTATGATTTCCGTATACGAACTATCCTTCCAGCCGGTCTTGACGGCCTTCTGGACCGGTTTGCCGTTTTCAATCACTGTGACTACTTTCTTGCCGCCTTCTCTCTTTATCGCTTTATTGGGGACCGCAAGCACATTTCCGCGCTTATTTAAAAGTATCGTTGCATTCACCGTCATATCAGGCTTCAGTAAGGGCGTATGATTATACGCCCCTACCGGATTCTCTATGGCTATGACCGTTATGTAATAGACCACGTTGTCCTGTAGCGTTGCCTTGGGATATATGGCGCTCACCCTGCCTTTGAAATCCTTATCAGGAAAAGAATCGACTGTAAAGGAGGCATTGAGCCCCGGCTTTATCTTGCCGATATCGGTTTCATCGACGTAGGCGTAAATCTCAAGACGGTTCAGATCGACAATGGTAACGAAGGTCGGGACATTCAGCGATGACGCCGACACGGTTTCACCCTGCTGGGTGGTCACTGAAGCGATAACCCCAGAAATAGGGGCATAAATATTGGCATAAGACATCTGTGTTTCGTTATACCTGATTGTCTCTTTGACCTGGTTTGCCTGAGCTATGGCGGCCTTGTAGTCTCTTTCCGCCACATCCGTTACATCTTTTGCAACATAACCCTTTGTGTAGAGGGCCTGCATGCGCTGGAAATTCTTTTGGCTCAGCTCCAGGTTCGCCTCCACAACCTTGAGGTTCATCCTGGCCTCGTTCACCTTTGCCTCCAGGTCCTGCTGTTCAAGCCGGGCGATCAGCTGGCCTTTCTTTACAACATCGCCGATATTGGCAAAGAGTTTTTCGACCCTCCCGGATATCCTTGCGCCGACCTTTACCTCAGCGCCTATTCTTGCGCGGACCACACCTGTTGCCTGTACAGAAGAAGCGATATCGCGTCTGGTGACAGCCTCAGTCTGAAGAACCCTTTCCTTACTGTCTTTTGCGGAAAAAAATCTATAGGCGCCTGAAGCGATTGCTATGACAGCAATCGCGACAACGATTATCAGGCCTTTCTTCTTTAATGACATCCGTATTCCTCCGTAGGGTTAGTGATATCCACATGAAAAGCGCCACAGACGTGCGGCACGAACGGCAACTTTATACCCAGACTCTAATTAGGTCCCATAGGCGGGCATCCCATCTGTCTCCCCTCTGTCATGGCATTATCTATCAAATCGAGAAATTTATTTTGTTGTTCTTTGTCCAACCCGCTCTTCATGTCGAGCATGTGAAGGGCTATCATTCGCTGCATATCTTCCTGCATTCCGCTGATCTCAGACACGACGGCGGCAAGGGCCTTTCTGTCCGGATTGTCCTGCCGCATAAGCGCAATGAGTTCTTTTCTTTTTGAGGCGATAGCCAGCCTCTTTTCATCGATCACAGCCCGGAACTTTGTTGCGGTTTCCCTCATGGTCTTCATCTGGTCAGGTCGTAAAGAAAGCTCTTCGAACAAAAAATGGCCCTTCTTCATCGTATAGCCATAAGGCGAGGTCCAGTTCGTTGTCTTCTTGTAATACTGATAGCCTGCAGCTCCCAGGAAAGATATATTCAGGATCAGAGATACGATAAGAAGAAATTTCAGCGTGCTATTTTTCATTGCCGGCCTCAGTCATAGCAAGATACACCCCGCCCAGCGACTCCGGAGGCGCGGAGTTAAAGACATCAAGGGAGAGCGAGGCCATGATATCCCTTGCCTTATCAGGAGCATTACCCTTTATGGCCAGGCTGCCGGTAAGCGCGCCTAAAGCTATGACCACAATAATCACGGCCGCCTCCGCAAGCCTGACAAAAACAGGGAATCTTGAAAATCCTCTTATTTTTTCTGAAGTTATATTCGTTATGACCCTTGTATTAAAGCCATAGGGCGCTTTAAATTCTTCTGTATACGTAAACAAATTATGCAGTTCCTTGCCTTCCTCGAATGCCGCCCGGCAGTTTGAACAGACCTTGATATGGTCTTCAAGGGCCTTCATGTCCTGTTCCGGCAGTTCTCCGTCAATGTAGGGAGATATGACTTTATGCGCTTTTGAGCAGTTCATTTTTTTCTCCTCTTATTACTTAAACGATTGAGGGTTCAGTTTTGTTCCATAATTTTTTGAAAATATTTTTTAAGCTCATCCCTTGCCCTCGATATCCTTGACTTCACAGTGCCTGTGGAGACTTCGAGAATGTCCGCTATCTCCTCGTATGAAAGGCCTTCGATTTCCTTTAGAATTATTACAGTCCTCAGCTTGAGGGACAGCTTCCCTAAACTACGCGCAAGGGCAAGACCCAACTGCTTTGATTCATAGAGTTTTTCCGGTGACGGGGCCTCGGAGACAGCTTCAGGAATATCCTCTTCGTCCTCGTCCCCTCTCTTGAAGAGCGATTCAAAAAAGGGTCTTTTTTTGTAATCCAGACAGGTATTTACAGCAATGCGATAGAGCCAGGTATAAAGGGACGCCTCCGGCCTGAAGTCCTTCAGCTTCTGATAAGCCTTGATAAAAGTGTCCTGCGCAGCGTCTTCGGCGTCAGAGGTGTTGCCGAGCATATGACGGCAAAGGTTATAAATCCTGTCCTGATATTTCAGGACGAATTCTTCAAAAGCCGCCTTCTCACCCTTTTTGAACCTGTCTATTATTGATGATTCGTCAGAATTGTCAAACATTGTTACTATAATAACGATTGAAACTGAATTTTGTTCCTTGATTTTTTTCTCGTGGAAAACCTGATTAAGGTGTGGGTAATAGTTTTTTCGGAGCGGCCCGCATCGACAGGCCGCTCCGGAGGTTCAACTACGACTTCGGCAACCGCAGCACCATCCCTTCACCAAGAGTAATATTGTCGATGTGTCCTGCTGCCTTGCCCGTCTTCGATACAAGGTGAATATGGATGACATTCTCCGCGTCCGTTCCCTCCATAAATTTGGGTTTGGAAGAGGGGAGGAAGACGCCGGCATGATGCTCGGCATAGAATCCGATAATGTCCACCGGTTCATTCTTTGTTACAAACGGTTGTTTTGATTTTTGAAACAATTCCTTTGTGATAGGCTTTCCTTCCGTCCTGTCCACGTTGATGTGCCATTTGATCTCGGCCGGCGTGCCGACCAGCAGAAACGGAAAAGGCTTCGTAACATCGATCCCTGCCGCCTGCGCCTGCGCTTTTACGAATTGCTGAAGATCTACGTAGCCCTTTACCTTCTCAGGAATCGGTATGTCCCGCCACTTGTTCTGTTCCGCCCAGACAAGAAAAAAAGCCCCGTGCTTAAAGGTTTTGTCCATTACGAAATCCGAGCCACGCACCTGGGTAATGTAGGGTTTTGAATCGAAGATCGTGATTTCACCGTCAAGGCCGTCAATCGGTCCCACGGCAAACAGGCCCGGGCGGTCGGCAAGTGATTCCAGTGATATTACACTTGTTGCCTTGCCCGTTTTAAAAATATCCTTTTGTGCGCCGATATACTCGATCAACCCCTCCTTAGTCGAATTAAGAGCAATGGCCGTGCCTGCCACTGCCACAATACACAGGCCAATCAGTAAAACCTGTTTCACGGCAAAACCTTCTTTTTTCAGTCTGCTGATCGCAGACGTAAGTCCATTTTTTATCATGTTCCTCCTGTTATTTAGAGTAGCAATCGATCAAGTCATTAAATAAGTAACGGCCTACTGATTGAAATAAAGCTCTCTCTCAATGCTCCTCTCCGTTTTCGGCAGTGTCCGCCCGTACACGAAAGAGATCGATTATCCTCAATTAACCTGGAAACGCTTACTGAAATTAAGTGTTCCGGTAACAAAATATCCTCCGCCCAGTTTTGCTTTTTCCGACGCGCCTACGCTGTAGTGATTAAGGTCCTCATAAATAGGGATTCCGCCCGATGCGCGCGCACTGAAAGTCCCGCCGAAAGCGGTGAGAAATTTCCATTCTGTTACTGCCGAGAGGTTGCTCCTGAAGCCGCCGGTATTATCTACATTGACGCCCAGGTATTTGTCTTTAGCCGCATAGGCGCCATCAATTTCGAGACCTGCCATTAGGTTATAGTTAGGTGTGTAGTGCACTGCAGCGCCAACCCGTGTCGTGTCTCCGAACTTGTAATCGTCACCGTTCTCAGACATAGCGGTATAACTTGCCAGGTAGTGAAACCAGAAATCTTTGTATCGTTGGGAGAAGAGCAGGCCCCCTGTGAAGGTGAATGCGCCATTGCCGGTCTGCATCCCGGGCATTGTGATGAACTCTTCCTTGAAATTGCCGGTCGGAAGCGTTGTGCCGACAAGAAGGCTGAGGAATTTGCTGTAATAGGTGTTTTTCCAGAGGTTATACCTGAATGTCACGTCGACGTCCCCGAATCCGCTGTTTTTATAGGTTTCAGTCACCTTACCCCCCATCTTATAGGTCTCCATTTTTTTGTCGAAATAAGAGTCAGTGATTCCAACGGAAAGATTGTCGGTTATGCTATAGCTTATCATCAGCATCTCTGCATCAGAGGTCATTTTCCCGGGACCCATCATCTGCCCCGGCCGTCTGACGAAATCAAGAGGATCAACGCTGTCAGAACCGAGTTTCACCTTGTCCATCGTCATATGCATATATCCCACTCCTGCGCCGGATGCCCCCTTAGGGGAAAGAACAGCGGTCTTAATGCGGGTCGGCATGGTCATCATCATCGGGGAGATGCTCAGCATGGCCTGGGTAAAGTTCAGTATTTCTCCCCCCTCTTTTGTCCTGAATGCCTCTGCATCAGTCTTATTCTCAAACGCAATAATATTTGGCGTCATATCGGGGATCATCCTGCTTCCAATGACGTATGTCGCTTCTGCAGCCGGGATGAGCACAGTCTTGGTCCAGTCGTGGACCATAATTGAAGAAAATGCGTCAGGTCCGCCTTTATCATTGATGATACGAAGCATGTCGGCCACGCCGCACGTCTCAAGCTTTTCTCCATTTTTAAGCGTCGGTTCGGCAGAAGTATGCTTGTACTGGTCGATATACATTCCACAGATCTTGCAGCTATGTCTTTCCTCGTATTTTTCGGCAAAGACCACAGCAGGAACACATAAGAATAAAAGCACAAATACTACCAGGTTTTTTTTCATCACAGACCTCCTTCCGGCTGATTTAGTGCGATTGCACACCCTTGGGTAACATATCAAACAAGACTCAACTTTGGAATTGAAGGTTAGACCTTAGGCGGGCGGTCTTTTTGAACTGAGATTAGGCAGGGTTTAAATACAGGTTTTACAATTTCCACTAAAGTTGTCGCCTCGAATACGCGAAGCGTAGACGGCTGATCGCAGATACTCGCAGAGTCGGAGTCCACTGAAAGATGATGGCCTCCTGCATTACAAGCATCAAGCGTGCAAAGGAAAGTCCCGTCAGAGGCTGGGGCAAAATTGATCGACATCGGCGAAAATATAGCTATAGCGAGCGCGATCAGTACAGTCACTTTTACTTCCATATTCTATAGTTATGGATTTTGTTTTGTTTGTCAACCTCTGCCTATAATTACCTATGGCAGCGGCAGAACCTGTCACAGGAGGTAAAGCCGGTGCTGTTCCGGTAATATTCAAGAATGTAGGTGGTCTCCCTTTCTGTGAGATAGCGTCTGTGGAGACTTCAAGAATGGATGGGTCTATCTTTAAGTTCCCTTTCAAAAAAGGCGAGCATCGCATATACGCCACCAAAAGAGAAAGAACCTATTTTAAGAAACTTCCAGAAAATACCTTTTACCGCTATATTATCTTCCATTCCCGCCTCCAGAATTTGTCTGTGTAATGCGCCGCGACCTCGACCATAAGCTTAAAAACCGACTTTATACACAGGCTCTGATTATAGCGCAGGTATTCAGCTCTTTTCTTTTGGCTTATTGAGCCGGCCGCCGCAAGCCTGCTCCGCAGGCAGGGTCCGCTTTACACCCTCGATCAGCAGATAGGTGTCGTGCTTCAAGAAGCCGGTCTTTGTAACTTCGAGCAGCCGGGAGTTTTTGACATGGCTCAGCGTATCCCTGTCAAACCCCGCCCCGTACACAAGTTTTACAAAGGGGGCAAAGAAATCCTGCCTTTTGCGCAGGGCCGGGTCTTTGGAATATACCATCTCAAGGAGTCTGAATCTGCCGCCCGGTTTCAGGACACGCTCTATCTGTTGTATTGCCTGCTCCTGAAGAGCGGCCGGAACTACACAGCACAGAAAAGTCGCGACGACCCAATCGAACTGCCCGGACCCGAGCTTGTCCATTTTGCAGGCGTCTTCCTGCATCAGCGTGACCCTGCATTTGGCCTTTGCCTTGCGCCTCGCCGCAATCCTGAGCATGTCAGGGCTAAGGTCAATGGCGGTCAGCTCAACGTCGGGGTGATAGTATTCGAGGTTCCTGCCTGTGCCCACCCCGGCCTCGAGCACCGCACCCCGAAGGTCTCCGACAAGTTTCGGCCGCCAATTCCTGTAATCCTGTTCCCACGGGTAATCCAGAATATCGTAGAACCAGGCGGTAACAGCATAGCGCCTCCGGTTCTTTACGTTCCTGTGGTCTGTTTCCCTGCCCATCCGGTCAACCCAACCTTGAGATAATTGCCTTCTCCAGCTCCTCTTTACTGATTTCACGGCCTTCGCTGACGAGGACGCCGTCGATCTCAACAGCGGGGCATTTAGGCATTGTAAGCCGTCTTACAAGACCGGCTTCCTGTTTCTTTACAACTTCCAACGTAAATCCATAGGCTGCTTCCAGCTCAGCGACCGCTGACCCGATATCTGTTCAGCGTCTCCCTCCAGGTTCATTGAAATAAAGTCTTATGATCATTGGTTGGTTCCTCCCCAATAGAGATTTTTAAATGTTATGGTTCTACGGCAGATTGCTCAGACCGTTTTTTATCTTCCACAGGAAATACTTCTCAAACCCGAGCTTCATCCATTTGTACATTATTCCTTCCTTAAGTTCCGACTCCTGTCTCGGCGGCAGCACAGGCTTCGCTTTCATGTAAGCTGCGGTATTTCCCATATCCATAAGGCAGAGAACGTCTATGGGGGTTTCATCAGGCTGGGCCTTTCCTGTTATATCCGCCGCGAGAGCGAGCGCAGCGGTTTTCGCCATCTTGACTGTCATGAATCCGGTCTTGGGGACGCCCGTGGGCACCGGCGTCGGCTCGGGCGGCGCTATCGCAACGGCTACTCCTACTGTAAAGATATTCCTGTATTTCGTATGCCGGTATCTTCCGTCCACCGGTATGAAACCTCTTGGATTGCCAAGGGGCGCTACAGCCGGGACCCCTTTCATGGCAGGCGCGAACATCGAAAGCTTAAAGGGCAGCTTTGTCCCGTCCTTCAGTTTCACTTCACCCGGCGTGAACTCTTCAACAGCGGCGTTTGCGATAATCTTTATGTCCCGCTTTGCAAACTCGTCTTCCATCATCCTCTTTGAGTTCCTGAGGCCGCCTATGCCGAAATGGCCGATGTACGGTTCAGACGTGACGAATGTGATCGGCACTTTATGCCTTATCTCCCGTCTGCGCAGTTCCGCGTCTACCTCAAAGGCGTATTCATAGGGCGGACCGGAGCAGCTTACTCCCTGCACCGAACCGACAACGATGCCGCCCGGCGCTTCGAGAAACTTATTCCACGCCCTGTTAGCTCTCTCCGCCTGGCCGAGTGTAAATATGCATTCCGTGTGACCCTTGTCAGGGCCAATGCCGGGGACTTCGTCAAACGCCAGGTAAGGCCCGGTCGATATAACAAGGTAGTCGTACGGTATTTCTCTTGCCTCAGTTAAAACGCTGGAGGCGTCGGCGTCAATGCCCTTAACCTTCTCGTGGATGAAGGCTATGCCTTTACGCTCCAGGATAGACTTTAAGGGCAGAGTAATATCTTCAGCCTTTCTCCAGCCCATCGAAAGCCATGGGAGCGACGGGACAAAAACAAATTTATCATCATCGCTTACTACCGTGACATCAGCCTTCTTATTGAGCAGCCTTTTTAACTCAAATGCGGCGGTGAGGCCGCCGAATGAACCTCCTAAAACAACTATTCTCGCCATGTTAGCCCGCGGCACTGCGATGTCGGCATGAAAAGTCTTATGCTCTCTCCCATAGGTTCCTCCCGGCACAATTAAAACGTAAGAATTTTTTTCGCTCTCTTTGATAATTTCATGCATGTCCTTACATCAGTTTTTCCTTTCTCCCGGATATTTCCCTTTCCTGGTCACAGGGCAGCAGGCGGGCGCAGGAAGGTCTTCATCGTATGTTTTCGTTATCAGCTTCATCAGCTCCGGTATTATCGGGTCCCTGAGAAAATAACATCTCAGCCTGCCGTCAACGTAATAGTCTATTATCCTGTGCTTCCGGAGCAGCGAAAGATGCTGGGAGACATTGGGCTGGCTTATATCCAGAAACTCTTCAAGGTCGGCCACGCATTTTATGCCCTTAAGGAGTTCTTCGAGTATCCGCAGCCTGACCGGATGGGCAATGGTCTTAAGGAGTTCAGCCTTTTCGATTAACGAATTCCCGGGCAGCGCTTGTGCCGGAGCTTGAGCGGCGTTGCATTTTTTTGTCATATGCAAATATTATTATATTTGCATATGTATGTCAACAAAAAAACCTGTCACTCAAAGTCCAGCGGATAGGGCGGCTGCTTGCCCGTCTGTCCGCAGAGGTCGTTTATTTCCTTTTTCAGTTCGATCATGCGGAGTTCGCGGTCTACCATCGCATCATTGAAGCGGGTCAATTCCTCGTTTCTCCCGCGCAGCGCTTCTTCGGCATTTTTGCGTTCCGCAATTTCCAGCAGCAGCTTCGCGTTTACTTCCTCGATTTGCCGGCCGGCCACGAGGGCGTCTTCCATCATATTAAGAGCGGCCCGGCGGGACTCCAGCAGGGAGTCGTGGGCTGTCTTCAAGGCGGCAGTACGTTCGGCCACGCGCAGTTCCAGTGATCCGTTTGCTTCTCTAAGCTCTTTCGTACGCTCCCTGACGCGCAGCTCCAGTTCGTCATGGGCCTTGCGCAGCGCCCCCTCGGCCAGCCTGCGCTCTTCGATCTCGGCTGAAAGATCCTGGTAAGTCGTTCTTAATCTTGCGGTCATTTCATTGAAGGCGGTTGCAAGAGCAGAAAACTCATCATCGCCTTTAACTTCAATAATGTGGTTAAGGTTCCCTGCTCCTATTACGGAAACCCCGACTCTCAACCGGTCGATGCGGTTCGTGATAACGCGGCTTGTTGTCCATGAATTGATTATCAATGCCGGGAGCAGGCACAGGAATAAGCAGCCAATCCCTATGTATGTGAGCCTGAGGGTTATAGCGCGCGCCTTCCCGCTTGACTCCAGCAATTCACGGCCAAGCACAACTCCTTCATAGACTTTTATGTTCAACTGGCTGATCAGTCTGTTTTCAGCCTCCAGTGATAGGACGACGGCGTCTGAAGTCGCTTTCCTTTTCTCCCGATTTTCAACTATGGCGGAAAAGATTTTGAAGATGGACCGATTTTTATCGAGCATCTCTTCAAGAGTCTTTTTGTCTTCCACAGTCAGGAACTCTTTTAATGCGGCCTGCATCAGCCTTTCTATTGCTTCATGCCTTGCAAACCACTGTTTTTTTGCCCTCTCATTGCCGTTTTGCAAATAATCGTTTCTGAGTGTTATCCTCTCAAACGAGTTCAGCACAATATCTCCCGATATCTTTGTCAGGTTGTTCGCCTTGTTGATGCGCTGCAAGGCTATTAAAAATATAAGGAGGATGGCAGCAGTAGCCGCTATGGAAACGGCAACGTTTATCTTCAGTCTTTGTTTGACCTGCATAGTCCCGCTTTTACCTCAGTATCCTGACCGCTTCCGGCTTTACCGCATAAAGACCGTCGAGGTAAATATGATCGAGGTAATTGGGGATTTTTTTTGAGGCAGTCAGTTTGTTGTCAATCGCCCAGCGCGCCTCATCCTCAAGCGCAAGGATCAGCGACTGATCGAGTGCTACTCTAAAGTTATTGCCGGACCACATTTCCCTGAGCATGCCGGGGTCCATGCCGTTAAATTCAGCAACGCTCTTTTGCGCCGCCTCCGGGTCGCTCCCGACGAATTGCTCGGCCTTTATCAGGGCGCGCAGGAGCTTCCTGACTTTTCCAGGATTATCGCGGATGTACTCCTGCCTTGCGACAATGCTTACGGACTGGGTATAGATATTTTCGTCATAAAACGTAATACCCCGTCCGGCAAGTTTATTTTGTATATTATACAGGACAGGGACCCAGGCAGAAACAGCGTCAACATCTCCACCCGCCAAAGCAGCAGGCATGTCCTCAGGCTTAAGGTTGGATATCTTCATATCTTTTTGTGAAATTTCATGCATGACCAAAAAAGCGTCCATAAAAAATTCGCTGAATGTGCCGAAAGTCGCCGCAATTTTTTTCCCTTTGAGGTCCTGTGGAGTATGTATTCCCTCGTCTTTTCTTGCGATAATGGCGCAGTTCTTGTTGGAAGTCTGGATAGAAGCGATCACCGCAATCTTTTCTCCCTTCATAATCGCAAGCATGATGGGGGTCCCGGCTACGGCGGCGAAATCAGCCTTTCCTTCCAGTAATGCGTCGAGAGCGACTTTACCATACTGATACTTGCGCATGGTCGCAGACAGGCCCTCCGGCCCGTAATAGCCCTGCAGCTGTGCGACATCAACGAGGACGCTGAACGGAGGGACAAGATTGGCGATAACGATTTTTTCGGCCGGGCCGGGCTTGGGCCCGGTCCGCATGCACGCATACAGGCATGCGACCATTGCCAGAGCGGACGCCGCAAACAAAATCCGGTTACGATACCGTCTCATCACGCCTCCTCCTTGAAATCGATCCTGTAGAGAGGCTTCTCACCGGTCTTTTTTCGAAGTTCGTTGATTTCCTTCTTCAGCTCGATCATGCGAAGCTCTCTTCCGACCGCGGCCCGGTTGAAACGCTCCAGTTCCTCAATATGCCGCCTGATCTCTTCCTCCGTCTTTTTGCGTTCGGTGATGTCCAGAACGAACGCCACCCCGTTGTTGCGGGCCTCATCCAACATCGCGCCTGCGACCAATACGGGAATGCGCGAGCCGTCCTTCCGGATATACTCTTTTTCGAAGGGAATCGCGTTAACCCCGGTGGTCATGAGCTCTTCCACTGAGCGTTTATCGAGCTGCCTATGCTCAATAGGGGTTATTCCGACCCAATCGATACCGCCGGAAAGCATTTCCTGCCGCGTGTAACCCAGCATTTCAAGAAATTTGTCATTGGCGTCGGTAATGAAACCGTCCATGTTCCAGTAGATTACGCCCACAAGTCCGGCTTCATAGAAACGGCGAAGTCGCTCCTCGCTTTTTCTTAGCGCCTCCTCCGCTTTTTTCCTCTCTGTGATGTCGTGGGCGACATGCACGGAGCCGGCGAACTGTCCCCGGTCGTCGTACATCGGTGTTGTGCTGACGATGAAGTCTCCCCCAAGGCGCTCTTCATGCACCTCCTCTATGTGCTGACATTGGTCTGCCACGGTTTTTGAATGAGGACAGAAATCAGGGGGCGACGACAGGCCGTGTACGGAAACATAACATGGCAGGCCGATGCATTCCGCGGGCTTCAGCCCCAGCTTCCGCGCCATGGCCTGGTTTACCCGTATTATCCTGTGCCGGTTGTCCAGTATTGAGATCAGGTCCGGCACGCTGTCGAACGTCCGCTCCCACTCTTCTTTAGCCCTGACCAGCGCTGCCATCGCTTCCCTGCTTTTAGTGATGTCCCGCAGGTATATACGCGTCAATTTAGGTATAGGTATGAAATAAACGGCAGCGCCGAAGAACCTGTCTTTTACCTCAACCTCGTAATCATACCAGTCTTTCCTGTTTTTCTTTTTCTTCGCCACCTCGTCTAAAAGCCTGTTCAGGTCCGGCGGCAGAAATGCGCCGGCATTGTTTTCGTCCAGACCCGCCTCTCGCAGAACCTCCCGCGTCGCAGGGTTAAAAAATATTACTTTGCCGGAGGAATCAACCTCCAGAACAGGGCTCGGATTCATGAGGGGGAATGTAGCGAGATGTTGTTCACGTTTTTCAGCCTGCTTTCTGACGGCGATCTCCTGCTTAAGCAATTCGTTTGCTCTTGTCAGTTCGGCTGTTTTCTCTATGACAAGCTCTTCGAGATGTTCCCGGTGCCCGGCCAGTTCGAGGTCCCTCTTTACCAGGTCCGTGATATCAATGACAGCGGTCCGGCATTCGGCCGCCTCTTCCTTCCCATTGTCCATAGTCTCACCGGCCGAGCTTTCGAGACGAACATGGAAATTTGCGCCGTCTTTCCGTTTGAGCACGAGCTCGCAGGAGGTCAGGGTCTGTTTCCCGAGCGCCTCACGGAGATGGGAACTGAAGAGCGTACGGTTGGCCGTATCCGGCATATACGGTAAAAAAGTCTTGTTCAGCAGGTGGCGTCTGGATACGCCGAGCATGGCCGCGGCGGTCAGATTGGCGGTTAGGATCACTCCGTCCCTGTTGAACGACATATAGCCTACAGGCGCCGAATCGTATAGTTCCGAGTACCTGGTGCGGGATACTTCCAGCTCTTCCAGCACCCTGCGCAGCTCTTCCGAGGTTTTTTCTGCAGGCGACACGGTTTAAAGCCCGGCCGGCTTGCCGGCAGAAGAAGCAGCTTCTTTTTTTGTCATGACTTTCGCGGCGATCTTTTTTGTTGTCCTGGCCATTCGGCTTCCCTCGTGCCCTGAAATGGTACAGACGTCTTTAACAGCAAGACAACTAATATTAACACGGAAAAGAGTTTGCTGTCATGATTTCAATCTCGTTGAAAGAGAGCGGCTTCGATGCAAAAAAAAACAAAAAAAACGGCTTTTCCGAAGGGCGATCCTCCGCCCGATCCCGGCTTTTTCATTGCCCTTCGGACTTAAACCGCTAATCCCGGCTACGCTAAAGGCACTTTAAAAAACAGCGCCTCATTTTTTCTCACCATATCACCGATGCTATTGGGTTTTTCTTTCATCCGTCGACTTTCTGCCTTTTCGGACGCCGGCCATAATTTTCTCCGTTCCGGCAGAGGCAAAAGCACGTGTCTTTTTCCCGATATCCTCGGCTATATGTTCGAGCTTATGTAACACATCCCTGCTTTTCATGGCAACCTCCCTTTTTAGAGACCGCTGCCTAAACAACGGCCACCGCGTTCGAGAGACAAGGCCTCTCATTACTCCTCCTACTTTTATTTTAATCTTGGTTGCAGAGTCTCGCAAGCGTGAAACTAACCGATAAGCCGGACCTTGGATTCATTATGCTGAAAGAGGGGCAAAAGGCTGCTTTTATCGCAGGAATTCAGCCTGTTGGGCCTTTTTTCAATTCCTTTTGCAGCAGTCTCATTGCATTAATTCAAGGCCGCGGAAAGACCTTTCGGATTACGATGCCAACAGCCGTACGAAAATTTCGGCAAACTCTTCAAACGAGGTTTCAGTCGTATTTTCCGGAGTGCGCGGCGTATCCATGATCAACCGTTCGTTGATGGCGCGACTCATCTCGATAAAGAGACGCGCTACATTAGGGCTGAACCCCAGGCCGGCGAGCGCCTTTTCAGTATCTTCATACGAAAATTGAACATAATGCAGGCCCTGCCTGCTGGTCTTCGCGGCAATGACGGCCGCGGCCTCGTTCATCGATATGTCCCTTTGACCGAGGAGGTTTTTTACCGATATCCCTGAAAAGTCCCTTTTGCTCAAGCGGCAGGCCGCGAACGCAGCGATGTCCTGTGTGGCAATCATGGGCATCATCAGACCTGATCTCAGCGCAGAGCCCATCATGTTGTTATTCCTGATCATGTCGAGATTGGCCAGTAAATTTTCCATGAAGTATGCGGGACGCATATGCAGAATATTTATGCCGGGAATACCGTTCAGACGCTCCTCCTGGTCGTGAAGCCCCTTGATAAGCCCGGTCCCGTCCGGCAGATGCGCGCCCTGGCTGCTGAGATCTACGATATGGTTTACCCCGGACTTTTGGATTGCCGACGCAATGGATGCTCCTATCGTATTCTGGTAGGCCCTGAAATCCTCTGCCGTGTATTTCGGGGGGATCATCGTAAAGACCGCCTCTGCCCCGGAAAACTGCTTTGTCAAAAAAGCGGCGTTGTCCAGGGAGCCCGCCGCAATCTCAGCCCCTTTGTTTGCCAATTGGCGCAGCTTTTCTTCGGTTCTTGCTATGCATCTTATCTTTTGGCCCTGGTCCAATAGCCTGGAGGAGATTTTACTGCCGATATTTCCTGTTGCTCCTGTTACCACTATCATGGATGACTCCTTTCCTCTTTTTCCTATATTTTTATCACAAAAAACTCAGGTTGCAACCCAGGGAGGCAAAACAAAATAAAGGCCGCAGGCATGGCCGGCGCATATGGTCCATAAGGGTAAACACGGCATTGAAAACCACCGTCAAAATTGGCGCAGCCGAAGTTTGATGATAATATTATTTTAACGGTACGAAGCCGCATCACCGCACACTAAAAAGGAGAAAAGGAAATGGTTAATGTTGCGCTGCATGTAAAACTCGAGGCAAAACCGGGAAAGGAAGCGGAGGTTGAAAGTTTTCTCCGTTCAGGTCTGGCTATAGTGCAGGAGGAGCCTGCCACAACCGCATGGTTTGCGATACGCCTCGGGAAGTCGACCTTTGGAATATTCGACGCGTTTCCTGATGAAGCCGGTAGGCAGGCGCATCTCAGCGGCCGCGTGGCTGCTGCGCTCATGGCAAAGGCAGGGGACCTGCTGGCCGAGCCGCCTGTTATCGAAAAACTCGATGTCCTGGCTGCGAAGCTTCCCGGCTAGATATTTCCCGGGCTGTTCTATGCGGAAGAAAGTGTAACCGGATGCCCGGTCTCCGCGTCGCTTGCCGGCGGGCGCTGCGGGCAAGTGAGAAAAACGGTTACACTAAAGGCAAGCATGAGAAGGATTCTGCATATGGATATGGACGCCTTTTTTGCCGCTGTCGAGGAAAGACGCCGGCCTGAACTGAGGGGCAAACCCGTTGTCATCGGAGGTTCCGGCGATCCAACAAAAAGGGGTGTTGTGTCGACCGCATCCTATGAGGCCCGTAAATACGGCGTCCATTCCGCCATGCCGCTGCAGACAGCCTACAGGCTTTGTCCTCACGCTGTATTTCTCCCTGTGGATTACGAGGAGTATTCAAGGGTATCGGCGGTCATAAAGGAAGCCCTCAGGGAAATATGCCCTGTGATGGAAGACGTGGGCATAGACGAGGCCTTTCTCGATATATCCGATATTCAGAAATCGTCTGAACTCATTGCCTCGGAGATCAGGGACAAGATCAGAGCAAGGACCGGCCTCACCTGCTCGATAGGCATAGCCCCGAACAAGCTGCTGGCAAAGATAGCTTCAGACCTGAAGAAACCGGACGGGCTTACCATACTGTCGGAGGACGACATTGAAAAGAGCATCTGGCCGCTGCCGGTCAGGAAGCTCTGGGGAGTGGGGCCCAAGACAGAAGGATATCTGAAGAAAATGGGGATCAACACCATCGGGGACCTTGCAAAAGTCCCTTTGGCAACGCTGGTTGAACAGCTCGGGTCGTCATATGGGAACTTCCTGTTTGAAGCTTCTCACGGCATAGACGAAAGCCCACTTGTGACCCATTGGGAGCCGAAGTCCTCAAGCAGGGAGACTACTTTTCAAACCGATACGGACAACTGGCAGTCAATAGCAAAGGCCCTTGCCGGCCTGGTCAAAGATGTTGTCGATGACCTCAGGGAGAAGGAATACAAAAGCAAGAACATAACGGTGAAGATCCGGTTCAGCGATTTTCAGACGCGGACGAGGGCAATTACTTTGGAACAGGCCACGGACAACCTGGAACTCATGAGGAAGGCCGCGTTTCAGTGCCTGGGCAGGTTCGAACTGAAAAAGAAAGTGCGGCTCGTGGGCGTTAGGGCAGGGCTGGCAAAGGACTGAACCGGCATAATAGTCTTGCCGCCGGCTTCAGCAGACCGCGTTTTTCAGAAACTCCTTCAGGTCTTTCCCAATGTCCTCTCTGTCCAAAGCATATTTTACGACCGCCTTCAGGTAGTTTAACGGATCTCCGGTAGTCAGCCATTCTCCCTCATCCACTTCTTTGGCCAGAAAGATACCGCCACGTTCGACATACTGACGGATTGCATCAACGATCCAGAGCTCGTTGTCTTTGCCGGGCGGAAGCTCTCTCAGAATATCGACAATATCCTGATTCAGGATCATCCTTCCGAAATCCGCCAGCTGCGACGGGGCTTCCCCGATCGACGGTTTTTCTATAATGTTTTCGATCTCCATGGAATTGGAACGTAACTTTACAATCCCGTAGCGGCTTACCATCTCAGGTTCTACTTTCTGCACCCCGATCATCAGGCGGCCGTGAGTCTGATAATCCTCTATCATCTGTTTTGTGAAGGATACCTTCGAGCGGACAAGATCATCACCCCACACATATAAAAATGGTTCATTGAATACCAGACTTGCGGCGGACAGCACGGGCGTGCCGTTCCCATAAGGTCCCTTTTGCCTGATATAGACAAAATTAGCCATGTCGGATATTCGTGTTATCTCCTCAAGCTGCTCCAGTTTGCCCGCTTCTCTTAACTCATTGGCCAGCGCCCAGTTATGATCGAAGTGGTCTTCCAAAGCCTTCTTGTCCCATTTTGTGACCAGGATAACATCCTGTATCCCTGCCTCCACCAATTCTTCGACTACCAGCTGGATAATCGGCTTATCCACAATCGGCAGCATCTCTTTCGGCATGGTCTTTGTTGCCGGAAGGAATCTCGTCCCGGAGCCGGCCACTGCGACAATCGCTTTCTTAATCTTCGGTATAGGTCTCATAATTTTCCCTTTCTATTTTATATGCCTGGTACAGTAGTGTCCGGTAAAGATTTATAGAAACAAGGTCTGTTCTTTATACTTGTTTGGTAGTATTAGTCGCCAAACCAAATACCAGCAAGGAGGAACAGACCATGAACAAAGTATACACAATATTCTC